>Ga0115011_10000298_pt1 | contig 43728 bp, 31 predicted proteins | sample TroAtlMetagenome_2_FD_88705 | JGI IMG/M metagenome (GOLD analysis project Ga0115011, IMG submission 88705) | Marine eukaryotic phytoplankton communities from Atlantic Ocean - Tropical Atlantic ANT8 Metagenome | ecosystem: Environmental > Aquatic > Marine > Oceanic | place: Tropical Atlantic... | reverse complement strand
TTCTGGGAGTATAACTAACTCCCTTTTTTTCTGTCCTTTATTTAACATTTTATCATGGTATCTTTTAACGATTTTATTGATTATGTTTGGTCTTTTTATAATACTAAGGATGGAATCTATCCCCTTAAAGGTATTACTAAAGACCAGGTGATTGAAGCAAGTTGGTTATATTTACAGATGTGTAATTATCCCTCATTTCCTACATTTAACTGGGGTGATGGTGATAGTTTAGATCGTGAACATGTAAGAGATATTATTATCGATAAGTACAATCTTACTTGGAGTTCTTAACAATGAAAAACCTAACTTCTGCTCAAAAAGATGAACTAATTGCACAATATTCGCAGTTAATTGTTGATAGTATGGATTACAAATCATTAGAACAATTTGTATATGATACTATGACAGAATTCCTAGAGAAACTAACAGATAGTGAGTTAAAAGAGGAAATTAGTTTAACAAATGATGAGGAATTATATGATGAATTAGTTGATAATGTTACTAATCCAACTATTAAACAAGGAGGTTAATCATGGCACGTATGTTAAGACTAACTAATGATCAATTTGATGTCCTATATGATGTTGTAGAGGAAACAATTATCAACATAAGAGAGAACATAGAGGACACAGATCTAGAATTAGATGATTATGAAATCTATGAAGTATGGAACCAACTTAACAAAATTCGAGGCAAATCCTAATGGCAACTTATCAACAATGGTCACAAAGTTACTTCCCTGATTTAACACCAGACCAGCATGATGTTAACAATCAATGGTTTCAATCTATGAGAGACAAACTAACAGATAGTGGTATATTATATGTGCCTATTCTTGATAAAGAGTTCACCAAATTAGGAGAAGAATTATGAGTATTAGTGACGACAAATTCTATGCACAAAAAGATGCTAACTTTAGGCAACGAGTTTATAACATTTTGTTTGATGATTCTGCACCACATAGTGAACAAGAAGCACTGGCACTAATTGATAAATTGGCACATAATAAAGATATTAAATGTCAATCAATTAAGGACACCAAAGATACATATACTGACACTGATTACGTGGAGCAATGTATAATTGAGGGATACGATTACAGAGATTGTGTTGATACATTAGTAGACAGAATGAAGTCAACTAAGTAATACTCTCAATCAGACAATATCATGGAGTTACTAACAATGACTCCATTTTTATTGTCTCCCCTAAGTATAACAGACTATCGGAGATTCTCTCTTATACGAGAAGCGAAAGCGATTTTTTTGTAGTATAAATTAACAACAACCCTCTACACATATCCTGGAAAGTATAACTAACTTTGTCAGGTTTGTTCGAGAAACTATAAAGAATTGTAGAAGGGATATAATAACAAGGGGGGGAACCTCGAAAGTGTCCTTATAGTGTAGAACAGCATTTTCACTACATGAGAAAAATTGAGTCACAAATGAACAGAGCAATCAGAACCAAATCTGACTGGTCTTCCTCAAATACTCAAGTTTCTTACAACGATTTTACAAATTGTTCTGAAGTGCGTTTACATGGTCATCAAATTGCAACCTTCGACCACTCTACACAAGCATTGAAGATTAGTTCTTGTGGATGGCAGACAGTCACTACAAAATCACGTCTAAATGCTATACTTAGTGAGGTTAAATACGGTTGCAGAGTATTCCAAAAAGCATTTGATTGGTATCTTTCAACTAACAATCAAACTGTAGATTTCTGGGATGGGATGATACTTATGGACGCAAATCCAGTACAGATTGCATAAACATTGTAAGCAAATTTCAGTAACTCACTCACACTTTATTTTTCATTATGAGAACACTAACTAACATTGAGTATTCAGAAGTTCAGAAAGAGTATTACAACGAAGTGCATCAATCTGATAGCATAAGTGTTTACTACTCCCCCGAATATTACAACCTCAATGATACTATCAGATCTGAAATCTGGTACTAAAATAACACTCAGGGGGTGATAATCTTACTCCCTTTTTTATTGTCTACATTCACAATTACGGTATTAAACTAATGCAATTAACAGCAAAAGGAGGATCAATGGTATTAGATTTCTACCCAATTAAGGGGTGGGATGATATATCAATTCCTGGAAAGTTCCTCAGAATATTAACATTTAGAGGAGAAACTCAGACGAAAAGAATAGTTAGCAGTGAAATTATGAATGAAGATATTATCAATAGAGTAGAAGATTACGGATATAATGTAACAGATTACCATACAATCCCCCAGTATAGTTCACAATCAGATGAGTAAATTACAGTGGACAGTATTCACATTTACTGGTATAATATTCATAGTAAGTGTGAACGTATGGGCAGCAAAGAGAGATCATAAGTTATTACAACATTACACAACTTACCCCGAACTTTATTATGAACAAAGATGAATTACAGTCCTTATCTAACAATCAAGTAAGGAAACTGTACCAATTAAAAACACAATCTGATTACAGTAAGTGTTATAAACCATACCGTACTCTCAAGAATTATTAACAACAATGAAAGACGATTTACCAAAAATGAGAGTATATGAATGGGATGAATCGTTCTATAATGAAATAGTTAAGGATGCATATTTCTCCTACGGTAAATTTAACCCACTCAATTATCCCCCTTATTATGAACAAAACAACAACACTTCTCGAAAAGGATATTAGTTATTGTATTGATTTCCTGGAATTAAATGATAATCAAATCGGAGATCTTCTAAGAGCATGTGAACAATTAGGAAACATCAGTTGTGAATACTTTTGTGAAGAATTCGTAGTAACTGATGATAACGAAGACCCTATACATGACCCCGATTATCTAAACATTAATGAGGTAAATCGTATATACTATAATAACATAAGCACATGAAATCGTTATTCTTTCTACCACTTAAGATCCTCAATTTCTTTATATGGATATTAATCGGATGGGTCGTATTAGGGGCATTATCTAATAACGAAGATGTACCAATTACAGACACTAAAGTATTAACATGTTCAACGTATTTAAGTGAGGATATATGCAACAATTAAGAGCAAATATGGTAAAAGATCTAATGAATTACTTCTCTAATACGCCCACTAATAGTATAAACGAAGAAGAGGTAATATTCATTGTTAATTCACACTTTGATAGGTACAGAATGAGGTCTAAAAATATACTCTAAATAGTAGGTTTTCCACAATAAATGTTAATAACCTGTGGAAAACTACCTAATACTTGTTGATAAATAGCAAATTAAATAGGGTTGCGTTGTTTATACTTTTCCACATACTTGTTAGAAAGGTGTTAATTAGTGTGGAATATGTGTGGAATTAATGTTAGTTTTTGTTGTTATCTAAGCGAGCATTATATCACAAACGCTCGCAGAATACAAGGAGATTGTTGAGAAATAGTCACATAAGTCCTGAAAGTGTTTATAACAACAATTTTCTCTAAATACCGTATATGAAGTTGACAAAAACGCTCATATGATTTAGAATACTAAGTAACACTCACCACCCCACAGTCTCATGGCAGTTTCTAACATTTACGGGCAGAAGAGTAAGTATAGAATAACCCTGGAGATTGAAGCATTAGATGACTTTAATCCTCATCAAATTGATTGGAGAAAAGTATTAGATATGCAAGACAATGAGAGTGTAGAAGATGTTATCGAAGACTTGAGTATTCCTGTCAGTTGGTAATAGTGGGGAACCTCTAAATTGTCCCTATAATGTATAAGACCAGTGCAGTAAGTCTCTAAACTGTTTGTATAACTTATCAACCCTAATTACAGGTCTTTATTATGTCTAACAGTGTAGAACAGTTTGTATCACCTACCTTTGCAGAATTCCTATTAGAAAATGCAAACAATGGTAATGAAATCTTGGCAGTTCTAGATGATATTGCGGAGGGTGCAGATACAGTGTTATAAGTGTTAAGAACTGTTAGGGTGCTATTTGACACATAGTGCCCTAATATGCTATAATAGAATAACAGTCATATGGCAGTATTTTCGCCCTTATGTTATATCGTTGCGTCGGGCGTTGCGTATATAAAAAAAGATAGAGACCCTAACCTACAGAGGTGACAAATCGAGAGATAGATATACAGATATAAAAAAAATCTCCGTGGTATAAAAAACGCCACATGGATTTCATAATATATAAAAAAATCCCCAGTAAAAATTTTGGATTCAACTACTTATCACATCTATGCAAAAGATAAGGTATTGTATTGCAATTTGCCCCAAGAGGACTTTGAGGAGAAATGGGAGTTATTGCATGTAATGGTAGATTTATTAGAGAGTAAGTATTCAGTAGATGATTTAAGTTATATTCGGTTAGGTCCTAAGTGTGGCGTAGGGGGACCAGGAAGAGTTGTTAGTGCAGAAAATGATATGTACAATAAGTGTGAGTGGGAAGAGGATTCCTATTGACATATACATATATTCTTAGTATAATGAATTGTAGCTACTAAGGATTATGGCAAAAGGATTTACGGTAAAAGCAAATAAACCATCTACTAAGAAAGAAGATTGGGATATTGCTGCTATCAAACAAAGGATGAAAGGTAAGACAGTAGTGTTTTGTCTTCCAGGTAGAGGAGTATCTTACATATATCTGAAGAACTTTGTGCAGTTATGCTTTGACATGGTTCAGAACGGTATGTCCATCCAGATATCACAGGACTACTCTTCTATGGTTAACTTCGCAAGATGTAAGTGTCTTGGAGCAAATGTATTACGTGGACCAGATCAGATACCTTGGGATGGTAAATTAGAATACGACTATCAGTTATGGATTGACTCGGATATTGTCTTTGATACTAACAAGTTCTGGCAATTATGCGATATGGCAGTTCCTGCTGAAGCGGTCACTGAGGATGGTTCAATTGATGAAGAGAAGACCAAGAAAATCGTCTCAGGATGGTATTGCACAGAGGATGGCAAAACTACATCTGTCGCACACTGGTTAGACGAAGATGATTTCCGTAAGAATGGTGGAGTTATGAACCACGAAACCATCGAGTCTATCAGTAAGCGTAAGAAGCCTTTCACTGTAGACTATGCAGGATTCGGTTGGTTGATGATAGAGAAGGGAGTCTTCGAGGATGAGAACATGAAGTATCCTTGGTTTGCCCCGAAGATGCAAGTCTTCGAGAGTGGTAGTGTCCAGGATATGTGCGGTGAAGACGTATCATTCTGCTTAGATGCAATGGAAGCAGGCTTTGAGATCTGGTGCGATCCTCGTATTCGTGTAGGGCATGAAAAGAACAGGATCATCTAATGACTGAAAAAGCAATCGCAGAGTGGATAGAACACCACTTAGATAAAAAGGAAACTAATGATCTATGGGATCTTAGTGCAGCGATTCTTACGGAACTATCGAAGCGTGACTCGGTTCAATATCGGGTCCGTGCCTCGACAGAATCCGTAGCAGCGAAACTCGATTCTCTATCAGGAGAAGAGAAAAGAGAACTTCTTATCAAGGAAGTCGAAGACTATGAAACCACACATGACTCGGAGGGATGTTAAATGGCAAAGATGTTCAATACTAATGTTGATCATATAGAATCAAAACCGAAAAAAACTCGTCAAGGAAAAGGGAAGCATACCAAATATACCGCTTCCTCTCGTAATAGTGCTCCTAAAAGAAGTAGGGGGCAAGGCAAATAAATAGAAAGGACTCTTCGGAGTCCTTTTTTAGTGGAAAGAATTATGCACGATTTTTTAGACAACCTACCAAACCAACAACATCAGAAAATGCTACGTGAGATAGCAAATGATGGTATAACACCTAAAAAAACTGATTATAAAGTGAATAATGACCTATATGAAACAGATGAATTAGACTATGATGAAGAACTTTATAAATCTTGACTAAATAATAAAAATAGTAACAATATTTTATAATGCCTCTAGAAAGAGTCAATCAAGGTTTTAAGGATATTAGTATGACCTTTCAGTCTAATCCACTGAACGGTGATTTAATAGGAATTAAGAACGAAAATGCTATTGCACGTTCAGTACGTAATATAGTATTCACTCTTCCTGGTGAAAAACCCTTTGATCCTGATTTTGGGTCAAGGATAAGTAGAACTCTCTTTGAGAATCTTGATAATATCTCTGCATCCCAAATTGTTGATGAAATTGAGCAATCAATTAGAAATTATGAACCAAGGGTTGAATTAGTTGATGTTATAGCAGACCCTAATTATGATAGTAATTCATATGATGTCACTATAATATACCAAATTATAGGAGCAGACGTTCCACAGCAACAGTTACAATTCGTTTTGCAGCCAACTAGGTAAAATGCCACTAGTCAATTTCTCAAACCTTGATTTCGATCAGGTTAAAACAACACTTAAAGATTATTTACGGGCAAACTCTAAGTTTACCGACTATGATTTTGATGGATCTAATTTATCCACGATAATAGATCTTCTGGCATACAATACTTACATTACTTCTTATAATGCCAACATGGTATCTAATGAAGTATTCATTGATAGTGCAACTTTAAGAGAAAATGTAGTATCTCTAGCAAGAAATATTGGATATCTACCAAGATCAAGGACTGCATCAAGGGCATCAATAAGTTTTTTCGTAAATACATCAAATATTACCCCTAGACCATCAACAATAACCCTTCAACCAGGACCAGTTGCATCAACATCGGGATCATTTGGCAACCAATCCTTCGTTTTTTCGATTTTAGAACCAATAACACGACCTGTAATAGACGGAATTGCTCAATTTAACGATATTGTCCTCTATGAAGGTACACTTTTAACACAAAATTACACATATACTTCTCAAAACCCAAATCAGAGGTTTGTTTTACCTAATGTAGGGGTTGATACTACCTTAATTAACATAAAAGCAGGTACAACTAATCAAAAATTCAAGTATTCTTACCAAGATAACCTTTTTGAGATAGATAAGGACTCAAAAGTCTTCTATGTACAAGAAATTGACGATGAAAGGTATGAAATCTTCTTTGGTGATGGTGTTTTTGGTAGAAAATTGCAAGAAGGTGAAGAAATTAACGTAAGTTACATCGTTTCTAACGGTGAAATAGCAAATGGAGTTAATCAGTTCACATTTAGTGGTAGATTAACATATATTCAAGGTTCTGGTGTTCATAATGTTGCTAATGGCATCTCTTTATTAACAACAGGGTCAAGTGGATCTGGTGGAGAAGAAATTGAAGGTGTTGATTCAATTAAAAAGTTTGCACCTAGAGTTTATGCGTCTCAAAACCGTGCTTTGACTGCAAATGACTATGAATCACTTGTTCCAGCAAAAATTTATCCAGAAACAGAGTCAATTTCTGTTTTTGGTGGTGAAGAACTGATTCCACCTCAATATGGAAAAGTTTTTATCAGCATAAAACCCAGATTTGGTGATTTTTTACCAAATTTAGTGAAAGAACAGATAAAATTAAAATTGAAAAAGTATGCAGTAGCAGGAATTGTCCCAGAAATCCTGGATCTTAAGTATCTTTACGTTGAAATTGACTCAAAAATCTATTATAACAGTAATTTGGTTGGAAATGCCGAAGAAGTTTCTTCAATTGTGTCAAATAATACTACACGATATGCAGATTCTACCGAATTGAACAAATATGGAGCAAGATTTAAGTATAGTAAGTTCCTAAACATCATTGATCAGAGTCATGAGTCTGTTACATCTAACATTACTACTGTTCAGGTAAGAAGAGACCTTAGATTAGTAACAAATTCCTTTGCAGAGTACTCTGTTGGGTTCGGAAATGCCTTCTATATCAAGAGTATGAGTGGTTATAACATTAAATCTTCTGCATTTAAGGTATCTGGACTTGATTATAACGTATATTTGTCGGATATTCCTGATACGAATGGAGAAACTGGTACATTATTCCTATTTTCTGTTCCTAATGTCAATTCAACATCACCTACCATAATTAGACGTAACGTTGGGTATATAAATTATACTAAGGGAATAGTGACGTTGAACCCAATTAACATAACTTCGGGTAAACTTAAAGATGGTCAAGCAATTCTTGAGATCTCTGCTTGTCCTAAATCCAATGACGTGATTGGATTGCAGGATTTATACCTACAATTAGATACAAGTAACAGTAAATTTGAGCCAATTGTTGATGAAATCTCATCAGGACTCGACCCTGCAGCATCTAATTATATTGTAACCTCTAGTTATCAGAATGGAACTTTGGTTAGAGGAGAAACTACTACATCAACTACATCTGCATACTAAAATAAATGATATCCACCACAGATAAAAGAATACAGTTTAATAATATAGTTGAAAATCAACTTCCTGCTTATGTTAAGGAAGATTATCCTCTAATTAATGACTTCTTAAAGCAATATTACATTGCTCAAGAGTTTGATGGTGCTCCTGTTGACCTGATACAGAATATTGATAAGTATGTTAAGATTGATAATACTACAAATACAGTAGATTCTATTGTTTTGGGTACTGATGTAGGGATTACTGATACTGATATTGTTGTAGATTTAATAAAAACACCTGAAGGAACCAATGGATTCCCCGATTCTTATGGTTTAATTAAGATAGATGATGAAATTATAACTTATGAAAGTAAAACAATAACAACTTTTGTCAATTGTCATAGAGGATTTTGTGGTATTACCTCTTATACTGAAGAAGCAAACGCAGAAAATTTAGTTTTTAAGAGTACTGAGAGGCAAGCACACTCAAAAGGTACTGAAATAGAGAATTTAAGTGTATTATTCTTAAAAAAATTCTTAACAAAGACAAAACAGCAAATATTACCAGGTATTGGTGAAAGAGAATTAACACCAAATCTTAATCAAAACGTCTTTATTAAGCAAGCAAGTGATTTTTATTCATCTAAAGGTACTGATAAGTCATTTAAGATACTCTTTAAGGCACTTTATGACCAAGATGTAAATGTTATAAAGCCTAGAGATAACCTTTTTACACCATCAAATGCCAATTATAAGGTTGCAGACAACTTTATAGTAGAAAGTTTTTCTGGTGATCCTGAAGAATTAGGTACTGCTACCTTATTCCAGGATCCATATGAAGATACTATCACTAAAGCATATGCTCCAATAACATATGTTGAGAAAGTATCTACAGGAACTGCTGGTGTTGGTAAGACATTTTACAAGCTTGCTGTAGATTCTGGTTATAGTAGGAGTGGAATGACCGATGGTTCAATCTATGGTAAGTTTTCTGTTCATTCTAAAACCAGAGTAATAGGTAATGTTGGTATAGGAACTACTGTTTTAGACGTAGATTCTACAGTAGGATTCCCAAATAGTGGTGAATTATCAATACAATATAAAAATTTATCGGTTGGAATCGTATCTTATAGCTCAAAGTCATTAACACAGTTCTATGGATGCACAAATCTAAATGGAGTTATATTAGATGGTACTGATGTTGGTATAAACACTTATGCATATGGTTATTCTTCTAAAAATCAGAATAACGTTATTAAAATAAAGATAAATTCTGTTATTAATTCTTTAGACTTTGATTCTGATGCTTATGGGTATAATTCTGGTGATAAAATAAAAATTAATACATTAGGTATTGGTGCTACTGGATTTAAGTCTAATAATTGGTTTTATAATGGATGCCCTGCTTACATAGTAAATTCATTTGAGTTAGTTGATGCTTCTGACCAAACTTGGGAAATTACCTTAAATAAAGATCATTTCTTTAAGGTAGGTGATGCTGCAGTACTTAATGGTAGAGATAGTTCACCTAGAAGATGTGAAATTGTATCAATTTCTTCTTCTAAATCTTTTGTGATAAGTGGACAAGGAGCACTTTCTACTTCTGATGTCTATAATATAAGAAGAACTATATCAAAAGCAGTACCTAGTGGTAGTAATGCAATTGGTGCAGGTATTTCAGTATTTTCTACTGATATACAGAATGTTTATTTGGATAATGATAAGTTATTGGTTGCATCACCATCAATACCTTCTTACGGTACACAACCATTAGATGCTTATGATCATTCAGTCACTTTTAGTGGAACTTTTAGTGGAACTAATTGGGAAATATCATCTCAGGATCATGCATTCTATACTGGGGATTCGATATACTATTCACCTAATAAAATAACTCAGAATTTTATTAACTCTGCTGGTCAACCTACTAGTAGAATAGTAGATGGTCCTGGTCTTGTTGATGAAGGAATATACTTTATTGAAAGAGTTGATCTTAATACTATAAAACTTGCAAAATCTAAATCAGATCTTTTAAATAACAGATATCTTAGTATTCCAGATAATGCTCCAATAACAGTAACTGATAATAAGATTCAGAAAAGTATCTATAATGATAAGATTTTAGAAACTCAAAAAATATTAAGAGAAATAGATTCTCCAAATAATGAAGGACAAGAGACAAAAACAACAGCAGGATTTACTGGTATTCTTATTAATGGTGTAGAAATTCTTAATTATAAATCTAGGGATTACATATATCATGGTGAAGTTAAGAGTTTAGATTTATTATCAAGTGGATCTGATTATGATGTAATTAATCCACCAGACTTAAAGATTGATGATACTGTAGGAATAGGTGCAACTGGACATGTATCAGTATCTGGTTCTGTAAAAGAAGTTAGAATTGTTGATGCTGGTTTTGATTATCATGAAAAACCTATTATTACTGTTAGTGGTGGTAATGGAGTTGGAGCATTATTGACTCCAAATATGAAACTTGTCCCACATCAAGTTAAATTTGATGCTACTCAAAGGGGTGAAAGAATTATATTAGGTCAAGCTAATTCTCTTATTAATTTTACCCAGAAGCATAAATTCCAAACTGGTGAAAGAATTGTTTATATTAGTGATAATGAAACAGGAGTTGGTGGATTAAGTACAGCATCAAACTATTATGTTGATGTTATTAATGCTTATAAGATTAGACTTCATAATAAGCCATGGGAAGCAATTGTTGGTATTAATACAGTTACATTTACTTCATATGGTACAGGTAATCAAATAATTAAATCTTACTCTAATAAGAGTGTAATAGAATCAATTAATATTATCAATCCAGGTATAGGATATGAGAATAAAAAACGAGTAACAGGAGTTAGTGGAATAAGCACATCTCTTAATACTATTAATATTGATAGTCATGGTTATAGGTCTGGTGAAAGGATCACATACACCTCTCAGGACACCCCTGTAGGCGGTCTAGCAAGCGGAAATGACTATTACGTCACGAAGGTTGATGATAGTACATTTAAGCTATCTGAGGTCGGTGTAGGGGGTACTTATGACAACTATTATTATAATACAAATCAATACTTAGATTTATCATCTGTTGGTGTAGGAACTCATTCATTTAACTATCCAGACATTAAAGTTAAATTAGTTACATCTGGATTTACTACTACAGCATATGAAGCACAAGTTCAACCAATAGTTAGAGGAGAACTTACTTCAGTTCAATTATCTAATAATGGAGTTGGTTATGGATCGTCTGATATTATTAATCTAGAAAAACAACCATTAATAACATTAGTTGGAGGTAGAAATGCTCAAATAGAAGCAATTGTAGATAATGGTAGTATTGTTGATATTTTAATTAAAAATCCAGGTAAAGATTATAGTTCTGTTGATTTAGATATAATAGGAACTGGAAATGGTGCTATTTTAACACCAATTATTGTTGATGGTTCTATATCTTCTATTAATATTGTTGAGGGTGGTGTAAATTATACTGCAGGGAATACCTATATTAATATAATTCCTGCTGGTAGTGGTGCTAATTTTAGGGCTAATTTACAATCTTGGAATGTTAATTTAGTTAGTAGAAATATTAATAAATTTACAGTTGATGATGGATATTTGGTAAATGGAATCAATTCTGAAGAAACACTTCAATATTCTCATTTATATGCTCCAAGAAAATTAAGAGAGAGGGTATTCTCTGTTGATCAGGTTGGTAGAACCATGTATGGCAGTTATGATCTGTCTAAAGATCTTGGTGGTAATGAAAATACTTCGTCACAACACTCTCCTATTATTGGATGGGCATATGACGGTAATCCAATTTATGGTCCATATGGTTACATAACAAAAGCTGGTGGAATAATTGCTCAGATGAAATCTGGATATAATAGTAGAGATGCAATATCATTAGCAAATAGACCTCCATTTGCACCTGAAGGATTCTTTGTTGAGGATTATAAGTATCAAAAAGTCTCAGATGAGACAGTTCTTGATGAAAATAATGGTAGATTCTGCGTAACTCCTGAATTTCCAGAAGGTGTTTATGCATATTTTGCAACTGTTGAGGAAGATATTGCAACTTCTGGTCAATTTGTTGGATATAAGCAACCTTCATTCCCTTATTTAATTGGTGATAAATTTAAGTCAAAACCTAATACATTTAACTTTGATAAGAAATCAAATCAAGATGAATATGATATCAATAGATCTAATTGGGTAAGAAATACTACTCCAAATAACTTACATGAAAATGGTATAGATTATGGGTATATTTCTTTACCGAATAATCTAAAGCAAACTGTAGATATTACAGGTGTTGCTCCAGGTAAAATAGAATCTATTGGAATTGAAACAGGTGGTAAAAATTATAGTGTAGGTGATACAATTCATTTTGACAATTTAGGTACAAAGGGATCAGGAGCTTCTGCCAGAGTTACTATGGTAGAAGGTAAGAGATTTGATACTATTAGTGTTGCTACTTCAACAATTACAGATTGTGAAATATATCCATCAAATTCTTATGAAATACTTACTAATGAACCTCATAATTTCTTAAATGGTAATTTAGTAAGTGTTAGTGGTATATCTACCACATCTTCTGGTATAGAAGGAGTATATCCTATAAAAGTTGAAACAGGATCATTTACTTTAGTTGGATTAGGAACAACAGTTGTTGGTGCTTCTAATATAGAAATGACTGGAATTATTACTTACTTTAATGCTAAGGGTAATTTTGATTGGGTGAGTATTAATGATACTTTTGAGGTTGGTGATAGTGCAGGATTTTTAGACCAACCAGAAAGGATTCAAATAATTAATAAGGATGAAAGATCTTCTAGAATAAGAGTTATAAGAAATGTTAATGTAGATCCTGGTCTTTCTACAAATTCTTCACTTCAGACTAATACTCCAATTGTAGAAGAATCAAAGAGATTTACTATACCTGCGGGATTAAGTACTTCATTTACAGGTAAAAAGAATACACAATATTATTTTGATCCTGCAGAAAGTGTTGGATTCGGTCTTACGGTTGGATTATCTCATACTGCATATATTAATAATCCAGGAGCAGGAGCAACTATATTACATATCGCATCAAGAGCAATTTATCTACCAGGACATAAATTGAATACTGGAGATGAAGTAACTTATTCTCCTGCTCCTCCTATTTTTGAGGGTGTAGAGGGAATTGGTATTGCTACGGTTGGTGTTATAACAGCAGGTTTCTATAATGTATCAACACCTGGTCCTCTAGAAGATGGTAAAAAATTATTTGTTGCAAAGATAAATGATAACTTAATTGGGTTATCTACTGTTAAGGTTGGTATTGGTAGCACAGGTACTTTCCAAGGTCTTGCAGAGGCATATAAGCAGTCTACAACGCTACTATTTACTGCACCTTCTAATCCATTTGAGGCTCATAGTCTTAAGACAAATTACGAACCAATTACAGCAACTGTAACTAGACATTTAACAACTGCTGCATTAGAAGAAAGCCATGGTTTATCAAATGGTGATGAAGTAATTGTTAACGTAAATCCAGGTGTTGCATCTACTTATTTTGTTAAGTATAATGATTTTAATAGAAAACTTATTGTTAATGAAGTAGCATTTGCAGATACTGATGTTAATATTGAAAAAGATTCAATTACAATAAAAAATCATGGATTTGTAACTAAACAAAAGGTTGTTTATACTGCTATAAGTCCTGCTGGTGGATTAGAGAATAATAGAATATATTATCTCTATGTCCAAGATACTGATACAATTAAATTATGTCTTACCCTTTGGGAAGCACAACAATTTACACCTAAGTTCGTTAATATTACAAGTGCAACTGCAGGAAATATTGGTCCTATAAATCCTCCAATTAAAGCATATAAAGATTCTAAAGTTGTATTTGATGTTGGAGATTCTAGTTTAGCATTTATAAGAGATTCTCAACCATATTCAGCATTTGAGCTTGATTTCTTTACTGATATTAATTTTACTGAACCTTGGAATAATAGAGTTACTGATATTGTTAGAAATGGAATAGCAGGTATAAATTCAACTGCTACTGTTACTATAGCAATAGATAAGTATTCTCCTGATTCAATTCACTATAACTTATCTCCATTATATGAAACAGATCTTCCACCAGTTAAAGAAGAAATTAAGTCTGATATTGAAGTATTTGATAATAATAAAATATCAGTTCAAGATAGTTTCTTTAGTGGAAATAGAATAGTTTCTATTGGAGATACTAATAAATTTGATTTTACAGTTGGTTCATTACCTGAAGTAACATCATATAAGAATGAAAATCCAGAATTGTCATATAAAACCTCATCAAGAAGTGCTGTTGGTAGTATTGCTGAAATTAGTATTGTGAATGGTGGTGCTAATTACTATTCATTACCTGGTATTACTTCAGTTGCATCAATTTTAGGTAGTGGTGCAATGGTTACCCCAGTTAGTACTTCTATTGGTCAAATTAAGACTACTAAAGTTAATGATATTGGATTTGATTTCCCATCAGATTCTACTTTAAGACCAACTACAAATTTACCTCAAACATTATTCTTAAATTCACTTTCTAGAATAGAATCTGTTGGTATTACTTCTGTGGGTAATGGGTATATTAAAGCACCTACTTTATTAGTTTTTGATGGAGCAACTAAGAAAAGAGTTGATGATATTGAATTAAAATATAAATTGGGAGATAATCAGGTATCAGTAATTAAAAATAAGTCTAATGTTAGTCCTGTTCCACCAATAATTTTGCCGATTAACAATACTAATGGAGTTGGTATTGCTACAATAGGATTTACTACAGCAACTAAAGAAGTTGTAATTGGATTTAATACTGGATTTAGTGACGTATTCCCATTTGAGATTGGAACTCAGTTCTTAATTGAAAATGTTAGTGTTGGTGTTGGGTCTACTGGATTTGGATTCAACTCATCAGCATATGACTATAAGATGTTTACTGTCAGTAAGACTACTCCAAATCTTGGTGGTATTGGATCTATATTCTTTAATCTAGAAGGAATGTTACCTTCTGGACAGGAACCAGGACAATATGACCCAATTAATTCTGTTGGTAGAGTAATTCCTGAAAGAGATTTTCCAATATTTGATGTTACATTAAAGAATAATGATTTCTTTAAGAATGAATTTTTAGTATCATCTAGTGCTACTGGTACTGTAGAATCCTGGGATCCTATTACTGGAGTATTAAAAGTTATTTCTAATGATAAATTTGTTACTGATCAGCAAGTTACTGGTGCGTCTTCTGCTGCATCTGGAATTACATCTTCTATAAGAACATTTGATTCTAGTATGAAATTGGATGTTTCATCAAAAATATCCAGTGGATGGGAATCTAATTCTGGATTCTTGGATGATAATCAACAAAGAATCCAAGATAGTTTGTATTATCAAAATTTCTCATATTCATTAAAATCTAGAATTGCATATGATACCTGGCAAGATGTAGTATCTACATTAAATCATACATTAGGATTTAAGAAATATTCTGATTATGAAGTAATTTCTGATTCTTCATTACCTGAAGGTGGTTCTGGGTATTATATTAAGGGTGGCGGTACAGGTGTTGAGAACCATGTACCTGCATCTATGGTTATTGGTGTAACTACTGCTCTTACATATTCTGATGTTGTATCAGAGTGTATTGGAGTTGGTAACTTAAATTGTGTTCATGATTTTGATTTAGTTAGTGAAAATTCATTACAAATTGGCAATAACACACTTTCTAATGAAATAAGATTTACAAGTAAAACACTTACTGATTATTTTGAGTCTATTGGTAATAGAGTACTTTCTATTGATGATATAAGTCCTACATTTAATAGTAATCCTAGACCTACTCCATTTAGTGTAGTAAGTAACTTTACATTATCAGATGTAAGAGCACAGAAGTATATTACTTACGTTAGAGATAAGAGATATCTTGATGAAAGACAAATTATGATCGTTGACATTGTTAACGACAGTTATAATGCTTATATCAGTCAATATGCAAGAGTGGAGACTGAATATGATCTTGGAACATTTGATTTTACAATACAAGGAACTGATGGACAGTTATTATTCTATCCAACAAGAAGCACTGTAAATGATTTTGATATTACATGCTTATCCTACAATATTGATGATAATTTAGCAGGAATTGGTACAACAACTATTGGAAAAACTACAATTGATACTGGTAGTTTTGACATTTCTAGTGGAACTACTACTATTGCTGAGTTTGATTACAATTATACTCTTGGTGGAAAGGTTCTTGTAGAAATTACAGGATCAAGTAATGAATATGAAATGGATGAACTTAATTTTATAGTTGATGCATTTGGTGGGATTGATATAATCGAGTATCCTCAAATAACCACTGATGTTGGGGAAGTTGCTAGTGCTGGTATGGGAACGTATTGGGCATATACCGATGGTGCTAAGTGTAAGATTGACTTTGTTCCATATCCTGCAACTAATAGGTTATTTACAGTAGAACCTTCTGAAGTTAATGATACTGATGACACAATCACTATGATAAATCATAGATTGTCAACAGGATCTGGATTAAAGTATACGGAAGGTGCGTTATCGATAGGTGGTCTTATTAGTGGTACAACTTATTATGTTATTAATGTAAGTGAAGATCTTATCCAATTAGCAACAACTGAAGAGAATGCAAAAGAAAATATACCGATAGATCTTACAACTTCAGGAACAGGACAGCAGTTCTTTAGAGTTCTTACTGTAATTAACTGCATCTATAAGGAACTTAATGAAAATCTTTCTGGTTTTGGAACACAAATTAATATGAAACATGCTCGTTTAGAGAGCGATTTTGTTGCTATACCTGCAAGAGGTATGCCAACTCCAGAAGTTGTTATGAGGTATCCAACTCAATTGGATCCAAATACTGATGGATATGATGGTGCATACTTCATGGCATTTGTTGAAACTGGTTCTGTAGGTACTGCTAGTGCCATAAGATACTTCAGTGAACATATGATTATTGATGATTATAATGAAGGATTGCAAACTGGTGAAGTATACGAAGCAGAATGGGGAATTCTAAGTCATAATGATGTTGCTGGATTGGGTACATTTGGTTATAGACTTGATAAGAATCCAGGTGGAACTTCATATGTAGAAGTAACATTTACTCCTCCTGCTCATATAGGAACGAGAGTAACATATTTCATGAATGCCCTTAAGGTCCAGGATGATTTGCAAGATCAAATTCTATTTGATAACGCACTAATTCAGTCTGAATCTGGTACTTATGAAGGTACTCATAGTGATATTAAGAGAGCATTTAATTTAACACATAATAACTATCCTATTTTCGAGAGAGAATTTGATGGAAGTGATACTGAAATTATTAGTATTTTAGATAATACTATTAAATTACCAAACCATTACTTTGTTACTGGTGAAAAACTTACATATGAACCTATTGGATTGGGAAGTAGTACTAATATTGGTATTGCTACTGAAACTATCTCTGGTATTGGTGCAACTGATAAACTTCCCCGTACAGTTTATGCTGTTAAGGTTGATGAGGAGAAAATTAAGTTAGCAGCAACTGCAGAAAACGCACTTCTAGGTACACCCGAAATTCTTGATATTACCAGTGTTGGTATTGGTACAACAATGAAATTTGTTACTGAAAGGCAGAATACAAAGGTTCTTGTTGCTCTTGATAACATTATTCAGTCTCCAGTTGTATCTACAGCATTAACAACACATTTAGATCAACAATTATTCACTACAGATAATCTAGTACAGGTTGGTAGTATTACTTCTATATTTGGTGGAGATTTGATTAAGATTGGTGATGAGATAATGAAGGTAGAAGGTGTAGGTATTGGAACTGCTAATGGTATAAGAGTACGTAGACCTTGGTTAGGTACTAAAGTTGGATATGCTGCAACTAGTGCATTAGTAACTAAGGTTCAGGGTAATTATAATATTGTTGATAATGTACTTAACTTCGTAGAAGCACCTTATGGTAATGTACCATTTAGTTCTACAACAAATGAACCTGATGAGAGGGATTGGGTAGGTATCGAGACTGGATCAAGTTTCCAAGGAAGATCCTTTATGCGTTCAGGTATTCCTGATACTTCATCAGAAGCGTATAGTAATAACTTTATTTTTGATGATATTTCTTCTGAATTTGATGCTATTGACAGTACATTTACATTAAAAACATCGGGAGGTAACTTTACTGGTGTTGAACAAGATAATGCTATTGTTCTTATTAATGATATCTTCCAGGAACCAGGACTTGTAGGTGATTACTTCTTAGAGCAGAGTGCTGGTATTACATCGGTTACCTTTGTTGGTACGGCAAGAACTATTACTAATGATGTTGGTATTTCATCCTTCCCAAGAGGCGGTGTAATCGTCTCAGTTGGATCTAAAGAAGGTTTAGGTTATCAACCATTAGTTGTTGCTGGTGGAACCGCTAATGTCTCTATTGCAGGTACAATTGGTTCAGTAAGTGTTGGTAATAGTGGATCTGGATATAGGGTTGGAATTCAGACAATTGTTAACGTAGGAATTAGAACAACACCTAACATTCCATCTAAAGTTGTTTCTATTGGTACTGCATCAGTTTCTGATGGACATGTTACTGGAATTACAGTTACTAATCCTCAAGTTTTCCATGCCCCAAGTGAAATTCAGAATGTTACTTACACAAGAACAAATGGTATTACTACAGTAACTACAATTAATCCTCATGGATTATCTGAGTCCGAAATGATTGTTCTTTCTGGAATAGCATTTACTTGTGATTATGCACCAGCAGTTAGCATATATGGTGCAGAATATGATAATACAACTGGTATAATGACTGTAATGACTACTACTTCTCATGGAATAGGTAGTGATAAACAGGTTATATTTACTGGATTGGGAATGACTTGTGGTATGGATAATGGTGCTACAACACACATCTATCCTAGAGGAAAAGATATTGCTTATAACAGACCAATTACAATATTGGATGATGGAGAACATTACACAGTAAGTAATGCAACATATGATCCATATACTGGTAAAATATCAGTTACTACCAGTACTAATCATGGATTTACTAATAATGATTTTATTAAGTTTAAGGAAAATTCAATATCATTTAGATGTAATAAAGATGATTTTGAGACAGTTCATTCTTATCCAAGAAAAGGTGATTATTCAATTGATAGATGGTTAAAGATTTCTAATGTATCTGCTAATGGTTTTGATGTTTATGTTTTAGATTTCACTGAAAGACCTTCATCAAATACAACTATTCACGTATTCCATTCTGCACTTGAAGATGGATTAATTCATAACAACGGTAAGATAACTGTTGATGTGGGTGCAGCAGGTGCTAGTGATCAATATGCTCATACCTGGGCAGGTGGTAGTGCGGTTGATGCAGTTAAGACTGGTGGTGATCATACTCATAGATTTGTTAGTGCTTCAACTGGTGCTGTAGTTACTGGTGGAGATTATAATCATACATTTGTAAGTGCTGTTGATGGTGGAATTAACGTAACTGGAATAGGAACTACAACACCAATTGATGCAACCTATGATGCAGCAAAAGGCGAATTAGTACTTACCATTCCTAATCATCCTTATACAGTCGATGATACTGCTACAGTTGATGCAAATGCAGTTACATTTACATGTGGAATGGATGGAAATACAACAAATCATTCATATCCAAGATTAACCGATCCAGTATCAGGAATAGCAACTGCAATTGTCGGAACAAGTCAACATACAATTACACTTAATGTTGGTAAATCACCTTTAGTTAAGTATGATGTTACTGATGCAACTTATACAGGGTCTACTGGTAAGTTGGTATTGACAATTGGAAATCATTCATTAAATGGATCTTCCTCACTTACTATCACTGATGCTGATTATGATCCAGTTTCTGGAATCATGACTATGACAACTTCTGGATTCCCTCATTTAATGTCTAATGGAGATAGAGTTAAGATTGCAGATAATTCAATTATATTCCGTTGTGATCAAGATGGTTTCTCTTCTGATCACTCATACCCAAGAACAGCAGTTCATAAAGGTAGTGGTGTTGTAGAAGCTGATCCTGCAAGTAATAAGTGGTTACCAGTGTTTAATGTAACTACAAATACTTTTGCAGTTAGAGTCGTAGATGAAATTCCTTCTACTAATGTAACTGCCCATACGTTCCAATCTGCTACTGCAGGTGGAATAACCAGAGCAGGTGAATCTATCAGAATTGCAGATGATAGTTTGGCATTTACTTGTTCAATGGATGATTATGCAAGTCCTCATACTTATCCAAGAGGAACTGACCCAATCTATCAAACATCTGTACCAATTACAGATACAACCAGTGATACAATTACTCTTGATGTTGGAATTAGTACTTCTGTAAATTACACAGTAACTAATGCAGATTACACTGCATCTACTGGTATTATGACAATGACTCTTAGTGAGCCTCATTCATTAACTACTGGTACAAATATTGGTATTACTACCGAATCTTTAACATTTACATGTACTAAAGATGGAAATGCAACTCAGCACAAGTATCCAAGAAAACCAGATCCTACTTACAATGGAGTAGATGTTATTGGTATTGGTAATTTAGTTCAGAAGAATGTTACTAATGCAACTTACATACCATCTAATGGTAATTTGGTTCTAACAGTTGGTACTAATCATGGAATAAAAATAAATGATTCCGTTAAAATTAAGACAGATTCATTAGCATTTACTTGTGCTATGGATAGTAATTCATCTACTCACACATATCCAAGAGTAACTGATCCTATACATGACAAATTTGTTACTGTTGATAGTGCTAATCAATCTGCTGGTACAATCACATTAAATGTTGGAACAACTCCTGAAGTAAGTCATAATGTAACAGATGCGACTTATAATCCAGATTCTGGTGAAATGGAATTGACAATTGGTCTTCATACATTATCTCCTGGTGAAGGTATTAGACTTGTTGCTAATTCATTAAACTTCTCATGTAACAATGCTGGAGTTCAGAATAGAACATATCCTCGTGCATCTGGTGCTAATACAACAGGTGGTGCTGATTATGCGTACAATACTTCATTAGAAATTCTAGCAGTTACTACAACTACTATTATGATTAATGTTAATGGTGGTCAAGGTGCTATTAGTCATAATTATCCTCATACCTTTATTAGTGCTACTGCTGGAGCAGTTAAGAGTGGTGGTAATTACAATCACATTTATGTTGGTGGAACAGTAGCAAATGCAGTTAGTGTTGGTTCAACAGTACTTTCTGTTAACATCGGAGTTTCTACTGTACCAACATTCTATAAGTCTGGTGGAGTTGTTCAGCAAGCAATTGTTGCACCTAGAGCAAAGAATCTTTCTCCTAGTGGTGTTGACCCTGCTGTTGATGGTAGTGTAGTTGTTAAGGTACTTGATAGTACATCATTTGAGGTTAATAGTGGATTATCAACACGTCATCACCTATATGCAAGAGGCGGTAAAGTTGATCCATATCTAGATGTTATTATTGATGATCCTCTTTCATACTCCAATATTCCATTGGTTTACAGTGGATCTGCAGCAGCAGGTGTAGGAACATATGCTACTGCCGATATTATTGTCGGACAAGGTTCTAGTGTTATTAGTTTCTCTATTAATAATAGTGGATATCGTTATGGTGTTGGTGAGACATTAACTGTTTCTTCTGGTGGTACTTTAGGTATTCCAACAACATCCGACTTTGATGAATTCCAACTCACTGTTCAGGATATATTCACTGACGAATTTAACGGTTGGTCTATGGGTATGTTACAAACCTTAGACAATGTTGATCATCTATTTGATGCTAAGAGAGTTAACTTCCCAATAAAAGTTGGCGGTAATCTTATAGCAATTAAATCCGCAGAAGGATCTAATATCAATGTTGAGGATACTCTATTAGTATTCGTTAATGATATATTACAAGTTCCTGGTAAAGGATTTAGATTTGCTGGTGGTAGTGTAATTACCTTTGGTGAAGCACCTAAGAAAGGTGATACTTCTAAGATCTTATTCTATAAAGGAAGTGGTGATGTTGATGTGGTCTTTAGAAATATTATTGATACGGTTAAACGTGGTGATTCCTTACAGATTGAAAATGATCCTGAAAAAGATCAACCATATTATATGACTGAAGAGGAAAGAGTTGCTACTCAAATAATATCAATTGATACTGCTCAAACAGATCCATATCCAGGTCCAGGTAATACTGATGATGGTAATTTATTAAGACCAGTTATCTGGTGTCGTCAAACTGAAGATAAGATTATTGACGAAACACAAGTTGGTAAGGCAAGAGAATTGTATGAACCTGTTATTTCTCCATCTGCTTATATAACTAGACCAATTTCTGCTGGATCTACTGAGGTTTATGTTGATAATTTAAGACCAATATTTGATGGTAGAAATGAGAATAACGTTGATCCTTACTTATTATTCCAGAAGAAGGTTACTTTCGTTGATATGGAGACTCAAATTGGAGCATCCGCAACAGCAACACTTTCTGATGATGGAATAGTTTCAGTAACTGTTACTGATGGTGGTGTAGGATATACTACCACACCTACTGTTTCTATACAAAACCCAATTGGAATTGGATCTACTGCTCTTGCTACTGCAACTATAAACAATACAGGATCTATTTCTGCTGTTTCTATTGCTTACAGTGGTAATGGTTACACTTCTGTACCACAGGTTCTTATTGCTCCTCCAACATTGACTGAAGAAACAAAACCAATTAACTGGTTCGCAGGTGATTCTGGAACAATTGTTGGATTTGGTACTACAACTATTGCTAATAGTGATAGTTTATTATTCGATTTCCATATTCCATTAGATTCTGACTTACGTGATGCATCTATAGTTGGATCTGCTATTACATTAAGTCAAATTCAGTTGGGTGATTACTTTGTTGTTAGAAACTCTACGGTTGGTATAGCAGAAACAGTAATAAGATCATATGATCTAAATGATACTGTTGTTGCAATAGGAACTGGATTTGTAGATAATGTTTACTGTGTTAATAATGTAGAAAATAAGCATGTCAATCTTCCTGGTGTTGGAGTAACAATGGTAAGAAGAGTACGTTCTAGAATTACTGGAATGTCTACAATTACCTTCGATTCTTCATATATCACGATGGATAGTGAGATATATACTATGGATAATGCTGTAGCTGGATCTGGTAGTACTTATGACGGTACTGTTAACACTCCTGTAGGGATTGGAAACTATAGTTGGGGTAAGTTGCAAACCAAGTCTAAATTACAAAATAATTATAAATTCTACGGTGGTAATGGTATTGGTGTAGGAGAAACTTCTACATCTGCCACGGGTATTCATACTTCTTCGATTGTAAGAAGATTTGAACCTCTTAGATCAATCAATTACATAGTCTAAATACTTTATAAACTAGGGAATAAGGATGGCCAAACTAGGTATATCAACAGGAACAAGTGCAAATGATGGTACTGGTGATACCCTGAATCAAGCTGGTACTAAATCCAATGCCAATTTTGATGAGGTATATACCTATCTTGGCGATGGAACTAATTTGGGTTCTACAGGAACTAGTCAATTAGTTGCTGGTAAATTGCAAGTTGGTGCTGGAGAAAGTACGGGTGATGCTAACGTTGCGACATTTAATGGATCGATTAACTTAAATGGTGGAGATATAAGAGTTGGTGGTGGTGCGTCTATAACAGGAATTACAACGATTAAGGGAGATACTGTTGTTCATGGAGATGTTTATATTCATTCTGGTATTGTAACTGCTGGTACTGGTGTTGTTACTTACTTTGGTGATGGTGGAAATCTTACTGGTCTAGGTGGTGCTGGTAGATGGGTAGGTGATGCTACTGGTATTAGTACAACAAAAATACTTGGTATCAATACTACTAGTTCTTCTGCTGGTATTGCATTAACTGTTAATGGTGATACTTACGTTGGTGGTGGATTGACTGTTAGTAGTTGGGTTACTGGACTGAGATACGAGGTTCCTCGTAGTAATCTGTACGGTAGTGATAGATCATACTTTAGTGGTGATAGATTATCCATAACTGGAACTAGTAGTTGGGCTGATTTCTGGGATGGAGCTGGAGAAGGATTAACTATTATCGGTGCTCCATCTGGATCTGGTAGTTCTTGGCCAGTTAATATTAGAGGAAGACAATCTGGAGGAAGTGGTCTTACTGACCCTGTAATTAAATTACATACATCTAATTTCCTTGCTACTCCTGGTAGTGCTGAGTTTGCTGGTATAGTTACTGCATCTCAATTTAGTGGTGATATTGCTGGTGTAGGTGCTACATTTACTACTGTTTCTGCTGGTGGTTCCGTTACTGGTGCTTCTTTTTATGGTGATGGATCAAATCTAGAAGGTGTTGCAAGTTCTGGTATTGGATTATCAACAAGAGCAACAATAACCAAACTAGTAACTGGTGTTGGTGCTGGGCTAACAATGAATAGTGCATTTACTGATGGTAGAAAGTCTTGGATGTTGCAGAAAGTAGGTATTTCGAGTGCTGCATGGGTAGTTTTATATACGGATCAAAATGCTATGACATCAGATGCATCTAGACCCTTTACAACTGACCCAACACCTGGATCTGGTGTTATTGCTGAAGTTAGATCAACTACTGCAGGTGTTAGTACGTTTATAATGAGTCCAGGTATAATGGGATGGAATAATGACGCAACACCATCAGATAATATATGGTTTAAGGTTTGTAATAATGAAACATCTTCGGCAAACATTACAGTATCTCTGACTATCGTTCAGTTGGAGGCTTAATAGATGTCATTAAGCGTTATAAAGAGGGAGTATATAGTTACTCTTAAAGAGCATGGTGATTTAGGTAATTTTTATGATGAGATGGAAACTTCTGGAAGTGATGGATATTGCCCCGATAGAGAAGTTGAATGTATAGCAAGAAGAAATACTAGTAGAAATACGCACTATAAGTTAAGTGAATTAGATGTAGATACATTAAAAAATCATCCAAATGTAATCAATATAGAATTAGCACCTCATGAAAGAGGTATTGAACCAACTTCTCTTTGGGGACCACAAAATGGCGATTTCCAAAAGAGTACAAATATTAGTAGTGGTGATCTTAACTGGGGACTAAAGAGAGTTGTTGATGGTGTCCAAACTGCAAATTGGGGTACTAATGGGCAGACAACTTTTAATGATACAATACAAACAGGTTCTTCTGGAAAAAATGTCGATCTTGTAATTGTAGATAGTCATGCAAATCATGAACATCCAGAATTTTGGACAAATCCTACTAATAATGCTGCTGGATCTAGAATGAACCAAATTGATTGGTTTGCTGAATATGCAGCTGCACTTGGTGATAGTTATGGTACTGGTAAAAATTATGGATATAGTAGTAGTGGATATGGTCAACCTGGTCAAAGTAATCATGGAACTCATGTTGCTGGTACTGCTGGAGGCAATACACAAGGATGGGCAAGAGATGCTCATCTTTTTAATATAGCATTTAGTACAACCTTAGTTAATAACTTATCTAGTACAACATATCCTGATTTTGCTATCTATCTTTTTGACTATCTAAGAGAATTTCATAGAAAAAAACCAGTTAATAGTAAGACTGGAAGAAAAAATCCAACTGTAACAAATCATAGTTGGGGTTATAGTCAAGGTTCTCCTGATCTTAATAGTATTACAAGTGTTACTTATAGAGGAGTAACTACACCTGTAAGTGGAACAGATCCCGAAAGAAAAGTTATATTAGAAGCAAATGGAGTTCCTTGTCCATTTAACACTACTTTGTATAGAGTTCCAGTAAGAGTTAGTGCTATTGAAGCTGATATACAGGATGCTATAGCAGATGGTATTATTGTTGTAAGTTCTGCTGGTAATTCCTATTGGTTATGTGATGTGGATGGTGGTGCTGATTGGAATAATTATTATTCTATTGGTGCTAGTAATTACTATCATTCAAAAGGATCAAGTCCAGGAGCAGATTCTAATGTAATTTGTGTTGGTGCTGTTGGTGATCTTGTAGAGGAACATAAGTCTACTTTTAGTAATATAGGTGCAAGAGTTGATATATGGGCTCCTGGATCAAATATCATTTCTTCTGTATTTGATACAACTGCAACTACTGAAGGATATGGAACTCTTGTAAATGATCCTAGAGATTCTAACTTTAAACTTGCAGATATTGATGGAACCAGCATGTCTGGACCTCAAGTTGCTGGTTATATTGCATGTGTCGCAGAACAAGAACAAAATCTAACTCAAGTAGATGCAAGACAGCATTTATTAGATTATTCTAAAGAAAATCAAGTAGCAGATAGTGCAGTAGATGGTTGGGGAGAGGCAGCGTTTACAGAGCCAGGAACATATAATTGGACTGTTCCTGTAGGGGTAACTACTGTTTCTATTCTTTGTGTAGGTGGAGGAGGAGGTGGTGGATCTGCTTCTCCTCAAGATGCTGATGGTGGAGGAGGTGGTGGATTAGCGTATAAAAATAATGTTTCTGTAACACCAGGCGACACTCATACCATATATGTTGCTGATGGTGGAAATCAAGGATCTGGTGGTGGTGCTGGAGGTTCTGGTGGAAACTCAACTCCATCAGCATCTTTATCTGCTGTAACTGCTTATGGTGGTGGCGGTGGTTCTGGATCTGGTGGATCTGGTGGATCTGGTGGAGGATATGGTGGAGCTGATGGTGGTGGTAATGGTGGTGCTGGTGGTGGATATAACCCTGCTCAAGGTGGTGGAGGAGGTGCTGGTGGATATTCGGGAAATGGTGGACAAGGAGCAGGTTCATATCCAGGTGGTACTGGTGGTGCTGGTAATGGTGGTGCTGGTGGCGGTGGATTTCAAGCTCCTGGAGGTGGTGTAGGAATATATGGTGCAGGTACAAGTGGACAATCATCAACATATTCTCAAAGCAATTACATAGGTTATCCTGGATCTGGCGGTATAGGTGGATATAGTAATGGTGCTGGTCCTAATGGTTCTTCAGGTTCAGGTATATTTGGTGGAGGTGGATTTGGTAGTTATAAAGGTGGTAAAGGTGCTGTCCGTATTGTTTGGTGGGGTCCTAATAGTGCTCAGAGATCATTTCCTAGTACTAATGTTACCGCAACAACAATATGGTCTCAAGATTATAAGAATCTAGGACCAGGTATTAACAATAGATATTTGTACTTCCAAAAGTCTAGACCAGAGGATGGTTTAGTATATCCTCATGAAACTTGGAAGAGTCGTACATCTTCAGCTATAAAATATCCAAGACCAAATAAAGTAATCAATAAAACTGAAATTTTCCCTGAAGAATATCAATGGATTTATAATGTAACTGGTTCAGTTGGATTTCCATATACTTTTTCTGAAAGTTATGATAGAAATGGTTCTGTAGGTGGTGGTAATGTAACTATCACAGTACGGAAAGGAGATTCAGTCAATTTCATAATATCTGCTATTGGTCATCAATTTTGGATAAGTAATAGAGAAGGTACTGGTATGCCATCTCCATCGGAAACTCCAGGTGGAATTACTAATAACGGTACTGATAATGGTGCTGTTGTTTGGGATACTGAAACTATTGCTCCAGGTGTTTATTGGTATAACTGTCAACACCACTCTGGTATGCGTGGAAACATCGTGATAACTTCCTAAATAAATAAATAAAAACTCGGCTAAAATGTCTGCAATTATAACCGATCAGATTAGAATATTAAACGCAAAGAATTTTGTTGCTGGTGTAGCTAACACTGACAATTCTTATTATTCTTTTATTGGTCTTCCTAATCCAGAGGATTATCAAACCAATTGGGATACTGATCCTCCTACTCCTAAAGATTCTTTTGATGAAGAAATGGGATATTGGGATAGCATGATTGCTATGAAAAAAGTTAATAATGCAGATATTAGACAAGTTGTTACTAAGAGAGTATGGAAGTCTGGTACAAAATATGATATGTACCGTCATGATTATAGTAGATCAAATACATCATCAATATCTAAGGCAACTAATTTATATAATGCATCATATTATGTTATAAATGAAGATTATCGAGTTTATATGTGTCTGCAAAATGGCACAAGTCCAGATTATCCAAATGGACAAATTTCATTAGACCAACCAACATTTACTGATCTAGAACCAAGAGCAGCAGGAACTAGTAATGATGGTTATGTTTGGAAGTATCTTTATACTATTAAACCAAATGAAATTATAAAATTTGAGACTTCTGATTTTATTCCTGTTCCCCAGGAATGGTCAATTTCACCAGATAATGCTCCTGTAAGAGAGAATGCAGTAGAGGGTTCTATTAAAATAGTTACTGTTACTAATTCTGGTATTAATGTTGGTGCAATATCAACATCATATACAAGAGTTCCTATTAATGGAGATGGTAATGGTGCAGAAGCAACTGTTGTTGTTAATAATGATCTAAAAATAGACTCTGTAACTGTTTCCAGTCAAGGATCTGGTTATACTTACGGAACTTTAGATTTGGCAGCAGGAGGTGTTCCTGTCTCAAGTACTGAACCTGAATTTAACGTTATCATACCACCATCTGGTGGTCATGGTGCTGACATATACAGAGAACTTGGTGCTTATAATGTTTTATTATATTCTAGATTAGAGAATGATACTGAAAACCCTGATTTTATAACAGGTAATCAATTTTCTAGAATTGGGGTTGTAGAAAATCCCCTTGCACCAAATAGCATTATTCCATTAACATTGGATAAAGCCAGTGCATTATCTGCTATTAGATTAACAGGTATTGGTTATAGTTCTGCTACTTTTACCGCAGATAGTCAATTCGTACAGACAATTGGTACAGGTTTGACTGCTGTTGGTAGAGTTGTTAGTTATGATCAAACAACAGGTGTTCTAAAATATTGGCAAGATAGAGTTGGATTTAATACTGTAGGTGCTGCTTTAACAAATGCACCATACGGTTATGAGCAACTAGAATTCACTAGTGTTCCTAGTTCAGGTGGTAGTATAATAATTACTCCATCAACAGGATCTAACTTGCAAATAGATTCATCCTTTAGCGGTTTCAGCACCTCTATAAATAATAGGACATATAACCTTGGTCAAGACTTTACTAACGGTGTTTCTTCCCCTGAAGTTAAACGATATTCAGGCAATATAATTTACGTTGATAACAGACCATCTGTTAATAGGTCAGTAAACCAAAAAGAAGATATTAAAGTCATCTTGCAATTCTAAACGGATTATAAAGTATTATGCCACAGCAAACTAATCTAAATGTAGCACCATATTTTGATGACTTTGACGCATCTAATGACTACCATAAGGTATTATTCAAGCCTGGATATCCAGTACAGGCAAGAGAATTAACAACGCTACAATCTATACTTCAGAACCAAATTGAAAAGTTTGGAGATCATTTTTTCAAGGAAGGTGCTAGGGTTATTCCTGGTAATATTTCATATAACCAATATTATTATGCCGTAAAATTAAACAATACTTACCAAGGGGTTCCTGTATCTGCTTTTGCAGAACAGTTAGTGGGAACACAAATTACAGGATCTATTTCTGGAGTTAGTGCTGTTGTTGAGCAAGTATTGCTTCCTGGAGATTCTGAAGAAAGTACTCTCACATTATATGTAAATTATGTTGGTAGTAATTTAACTGATAATTCTAGTCAACAGTTTAATGATGGAGAAGAATTGCTTTGTAATAGTATTCTTGTGTCAGGTTTACTTGGTAATACTACTATAAATCCAGGAACTGCTTTTGCATTAACATTATCTAATAGTAATGCTGCTACTGGATCCGCTTTCATGATAAATGAAGGTGTTTATTTTATTAGAGGACAATTTGTAACTGTAAATACAGAGACTTTAATTTTAGATCAATACTCAAATACTCCTAATTATAGGATAGGATTGAATATAGTTGAAGAAATAATAAATTCAGATTTAGATGAATCATTAAATGATAATTCACAGGGATATAATAATTATGGTGCTCCTGGTGCAGATAGATTAAGAGTAACTGCAAGTTTATTTAAAAAGTCATTAGACGATTTTGATGATAATAATTTTATTGAATTAGGTACTGTAAAAAATGGTGAACTTAGGAGTAAAAAGAAAACAGGTGGTGGAACTAGTACACCTTTTGAGGATGATGTAGCAACTAAAATTTTTGATACTGATGGAGATTTCACGGTTAAAGAATTTAATAGTGCTGTTTCAGAATCTCTAGATGATGGATTAGGTAATAATGGATTATTTAAGGAAGGTGAATTTACTTATGGGGGTGAACCTGCTTCTGCAGATAAGATGATCTATAAGATGTCTCCAGGTAAGGCATATGTTCGTGGTTATGATGTTGAGATACCAGAGGTAGTTTACTTAGATGCTCCTAAGACACGTACTACAAAAAGAATAGAAGATGAAGCAATATCATATAATACAGGAACAACTATTAAACTCAACAATTCACAAGGTGCTCCTTATATTGGTATTGGAAATACTTACACTATAAGTTTAAGAGATGCTAGAACTTATACTGTGGGTCAAAGTCCAGCAGTAAATACAGCTAAAGAAATTGGCGTTGCTAGAGTTTATGATTATAAATTAGAGGAAGGATCTCAAAAGCAATGGAGACCTGCTAATGAATTTAATTTAAGTCTTTATGATGTTCAGACAATAACTGAGTTAAGTCTAAACCAACCAACTACACTTAATACACCAGTTTTTATTAAGGGTTCTAGTAGTGGTGCAACAGGATTTCTAAAACAATCTGTTACTAATGGATCAACTCTACAGATTTATGAAACAGAAGGTAGTTTTATTCCTAGCGAATCTTTAATATTCAATGGTCTACAAGATGGTAGAATTTCTACAGGAATAACAGCATATGGAATATCAGATGTTAAATCGGTATATGTAGAAGGAGCTCAGGGTAATGCTCCAAATCCTGCTGCAGGTCCTTGGCAACATTTTAGTGGAGATGTAGTACAAAGAGATGTAAAAGTACTTGGTATTGCTAGTGTTACTGCTGAACATGAATGGGATTCTGGTCCTAACAGTGGTGTTTGTACTGTTACGGTTCCTGCTAAATATCCAGTTAATGAGTTCTTTAAGCCTGGTGATTTAGTTAAATTTACTAATCCAGATGACCAAAAAGAACCTGTAATTGGTGTTGTTTCATTTACAACTTATGTTGCTCCTAGTAGTGGAGCTGGTCAAAATGATATCTTGATCAAAAAAGATTTCCAAACTAATCCAGGAATTGCAGGATCTTTACCTATAACACATATAGTTGTTCAAGATTTTACAAAAATAGCATCTACTTTAGCAGAATCTCAAGATGATAGTCTTTATACTCCATTACCTAAATCAAATGTAGCTTCAGTTGAATTAGATGATGCATTTATTACTATTCGCAAAGTTTTTGATGCTGATTTTGTTGGTGGAGAAGTTTCTTCTTCTACTATTCCTACAGGTGGTGAAGGCGAATTCTTCTTACCATTTGATGAAGAAAGATATAGTTTATTTAATGAATATGGAACTCCTCAGAATTTAGCATCTGATAATTTTAGAGTATATACTGATAATAACGGTAGAAGTGCTCTTCAGATAAAGGGTATTAATCCAAATGATGTAGGTTCTTCTTGTAAGATAATTGCAACTTTACAGAAAAAGAATCCAAAAGCAAAATTAAAAATAAGAAATGCCGTTAAGAGTATTATTGTTGATAAATCATCAGAAGCTAAGTCTGGAATTGGATCAACTAGTTCTGATGATGGGTTGACATTTGGTGCATACCCATTTGGAACTAGGGTACAAGATGAGATAATATCACTTAATCATCCAGATGTTATTAGTTTATATGGTGTATTTGAGAGTTCAGATACTACTGACCCAACTGCTCCTAAATTAGTATTAACTAATATTGCTAGTCCTTCAACAACTACTGCTGATTTCTTAATAGGGGAAGTTATAACAGGGGAATCTAGTGGAGCAATTGCTATTATTGCTGAAATAATAAGTGATACAACAATCACGTTCCTTTATAAGAATGAGGAAGTATTCAAGGAAGGTGAAAGAATATTAACCAATCAGACTAATATATACTCAAATATTCAGAACTTACAGACTCCAAGTTTTGATGTTTCTGTAAATTATACGTTTGATGATGGTCAGCAGTCTAGTTTCTATGATTATGGATTTATAGAAAGAAAACCTGAAAATGAACCACCTGATAGAAAATTAAAAATATATTTCTGTACTGCAGGGTATAATGCAACGGATACTGGAGATATTACTACAGCAGATTCTTATAAAAACTTCAGTTACTCTAATGAAATTAGAGAAATTGATGGATATAGAAATACTGATATTATTGATATTAGACCAAGGGTTAGTGATTATGTCGTAGTTGATGGTGCTGCTAGATCTCCTCTTGAGTTCTATGGTAGAACATTTACTCAAACAGGTAATACTGCTACAAATATATTAGCATCTAATGAAAATGTATTAGTAACTTTCTCATATTATCTTGGTAGAATTGATAGAATATTCTTGAATAAGGATGGTACATTCCAGGTTAACTATGGTGAACCTTCAGATGATCCAGATTTTCCTAATAAAGTTGATGATGCTTTAGAGGTATGTCAGGCAACTCTTCCTCCATATGTCTATGATGTATCTGATGTAGAGATCAATTTCTTAACTCATAAAGGGTATAAGAATTCTGATATTAGAAAATTAGAAGATAGGATTAAGAATTTAGAATACTATACAGCACTATCTTTATTGGAATCTAATACCAATAACATGTTTATTGCTGATAGAGATGGTGCAAATAGATATAAGGCAGGTTTCTTTGTAGATAATTTTGCATCATTTGATTCTCAAGAAGATGGCCTACAAATTCAGAATAGTATTGACAGAGGTAATAAGCAACTTAGACCAAGACATTTTACTACTTCAGTTGATTTAATATTTGGACCTGTTACTGATGTTGATCCTAATCAGGATTTGGCATTTACAGATGCTAGTGGTGTTAATGTTCAGAAAACTGGAGATGTTCTTACATTAGGGTATTCTGAAGTTGAATGGTTATCTCAAAAGTTTGGTACTAGAACTGAAAGTGTTACTCCATTTATGATACCTTTCTGGCAAGGTAGTATTGAATTAACTCCTGCTGGTGATACTTGGACTGATGTAGTTACTATTAGTGCAAAAATTATTAATAGAGAGGGTAATTATGCCGCAACAATGGCACAAGCCCAAAGGATATTTAATGTAGATCCTCAATCTGGATTTGCACCTACTGTTTGGAATTCTTGGCAGACCACTTGGACTGGTATGGAAACTGATAGTTGGACTCGTAATAGATCTAGAGTAATTTCAAGTCAAAGACTGAGACAAGGAAGAAGAGAATTCCAGAGAACAAGAACAAGAGTAACTCAACAAACTTTAACACAACAATTCCAACGCACAAATCAAGCTAGAACTGGTGTAAGAACTCTTGTTGTTGAAGATATTCAGAATACATCACAAGGCACAAGATTAGTAAGTAGAGATCTTGCACCAGCAATAAGATCTAGAAATGTTACTTTTGATGGTAAGAGGTTTAAGCCTAAGAAGAGATTATATTCTTTCTTTGATGGTAAAGATGTTAGCAAATATTGCGTTCCTAAATTACTGGAAGTTAGTATGACATCTGGTTCATTCCAGGTTGGTGAAACTGTTATTGGTGAATCATTTAGATCGGGTGGAATGTCAACATGGCCAAATGCTAATGTTCCCTCAATTGCTTTTAGGGTTGCCCAATTAAATCATAGAGAAGGTATCTATAGCTCTCCTACTGGAGTATATGAAGAAAATCCATATGATAGTACTCCTTTACCATCTGGATATTCTGCATCATCAACGCTAGTAAATATTGATTTATATTCTTTATCCAATCATCCACAAGGTGATTATTCTGGATGGGTTGAAAGTAGTATGGTGCTTCGTGGTCAAAGCAGTGGGGCACAAGCAAGGATTACTAATGTAAGATTAATTCCAGATAATCATGGAATAATGCAAGGTAGTTTCTTTATTCCTAATCCAAATGGAACAAATCATCCAAAATTTGAGGTTGGAACTAAGGTATTCACTCTAATTGATAATGTAGGTATATTGTCAAGGGTGCAGATACTAGAGGTGAAGAAGATTATATTGCTCAAGGATTTGTTAATACTGTCCAGGAAACTATTATATCTGTCAGAAATGCAAGAGTTGAGCATAGACAAACTAATGATAATAGGACAAGTAGAACTGCAGTTGGTTCTGCTCAAGTTGTATCTAGTCGGACTATAAGAGAATCAAATACTGATCGTACTATTAGATGGCACGATCCTCTTGCACAGTCTTTCTTAGTTGATGATTCTACTGGTATTTACTTATCAAGATTTGATGTCTTCTTTAAGAGTAAGGATGACATGGGTATTCCAGTCACTGTACAAATTAGATCAACTGATAGAGGTTATCCTTTAAGTAAGATTGTTCCTTTCTCAGAACTATCATTGAATCCTGATGATGTTGTTCTATCAAGTGATGGATCTGTTGCAACTTCATTCCAATTTAAGTCTCCTGTTTATCTTGAAGGTGGAAGAGAATATGCAGTATGTTTGTTATCAAACTCTACAAAATATAGTGTATTCATTTCTAGAGTTGGTGAAGAAGATCTAGTTACTAGAGCATATGTATCACAACAACCTTATCTAGGATCCTTATTTAAGTCTCAGAATGCTTCAACTTGGGAACCAAGTCAGTGGGAAGATCTTAAATTCACTATGTATAGAGCAGATTTCGTAGATTCTGGTTCTGTAGATCTTTATAGTCCAGTACTTGCGAAAGGAAATGATGAGATTGCAAGATTACAGGCAGACTCATTATCAATACAATCTAAGACAATTAGAGTTGGTCTTGGTACAACTGCAGTAGATAATACAATTGAGATTGGAAATACTATATCACAGCAAGGATCTGAGGCAACTGGTAATTTTGTTGGTACAGCAGGAAGTGCTTTCTATGTTTCTATAACAAATGCAGGTATTGGATTCACTCCATTTACTGCTGGAAACTATACTTATTCTGATGTACCATTACAAACGATTACTGGACAGGGTAAGGGTGCTAGAGCTGTAGTTACTGTAAATGGTGGTAAAGTAGAAACCATACAAATATGGGATCAAGGATCTCAAGGTAATGGTGGAAATGGTTATTCTGTAGGTGATGTTATTGGTATTAGTTCTTTAGGAACTCAAGGAGCTGGTAGAGACCTTAGAGCAACTGTTACAACTATTGGTAATCCTACTCAATTAATTCTTGAAAATGTCCAGGGTAATTTTGTTACTGGTGCTGGTAATACAGTTATGGTTACACGTAGCAGTGGTTTGACTACAGGATTTAATGACTTCAATGGTGGAGATGTTCAGATAGATGCTATTGACACTATTGAAGATGGTTTACATGTTAAAGTAAATCATATGAATCATGGAATGTATTTCCAGAATAATGTAGTTGGTATTAGTGGTGTACAATCTGATATTAAACCATCCAGATTAACAGCAGCATATACAGTAGATTCTACTGATGGTATATCTGTAGAGGATGGAAGTAAATTTGCGGTATTTGAGGGAGTAGGTGTTGGAACTACTAATAGGGGATATTTGATGATGGGTGATGAAATTATTGAGTATACAAATGTAACAGGTAATGTTATAGGTGGTTATATTGCTAGATCATCTAATGCATTTAAGCAAGATTATCCAACAGGTACAGATGTTTATAAGTATGAACTTGGTGGAGTTAACTTGAAGAGAATAAATAAAACTCATGATTTGACACATGTAACTAAAGCAGATCCTATCAATTATGATTCATATAATATTAAGATTGATATGTCTGAGAAGTTTAATGTAGATAATGCTGATAGAAGTGCTGATATTGGTTATCGTTCTCTCTATTTTGATAGATCTCAAACTGCTGGTGGATGGAATTCATTTGCTACCCAAAATATACCATTTGAGATCATTACACCAATGGTTCAGAATTTAACACCTGAAGGTACTACTATTAATGCAACGGTTCAGACAATTACTGGACAAAGTATGAGTGGTGTTGAAACTCCTTGGGTTAATTTTGGAACTGAAAGTGTTAGCATTAATGAGATAAATTATCTAGATACTCCTAGATTGATTGCATCTAAAGCAAATGAAGATGCTAAATTAAATAATGTAACTGAAGGTAATAAATCACTTAACTTAAAATTAACTCTTAATACTACTGATAGTAGAATTAGTCCAATTATTGATACTCAGAGAATGAGTACTGTATTGACATCAAATAGAGTAAATAACGCTATTAGTGATTTTGCAACTGATCCTAGAGTAAATACTTTAGGAACTGACCCATCTGCATGTAAGTATATTTCTAAAGAAGTAGTAATGACTAATTCTGCTACTTCGTTAAAAGTGATTGTAGATGGTTACTGTAATGCTTTCTGTGATATCAGAGCATTCTATGCTATCAGTGAAAAAGATGGATTCAGCCCAATCTTCTCACCATTCCCTGGATATAAGAATCTAACACCTCAAGGTGAGATAATTAACAAGGAGAATAATGATGGTAGATCTGATACATTAGTTCCTATACAAAATGAGTATAAATTTACTCCAGAGGATACTGATTTTAGTTCTTACAACTTTACTGTTGACAATTTACCTTCATTCAAGGCATATAGAATTAAATTTGTATTAACATCTACAAGTCAAGTTCATGTTCCTAGATTATCTAATCTAAGGGTAATTGCACTAGCATGATGCATAGAGTACAAGGGCATTCGGATCTTGTTAGAGATCCTAAAACGAATGCCATAATTAATACAAATACCTTAGAGTATGATAAGTATGTTTCTAGACGTAATGTTTCTGTAGAAAATGATGAAAGAGTTGATGAAATCGAACAGAATTTATCTGACTTAAAGGGTGAAATAAATGAAATTAAATCACTATTAAAGGAGTTGGTCACAAATGTCAAATAAAAATATAACCTTTAATACTGATGCTGGTGTTCCTGCAGCAGCAAATCTAGTTATTAATACTGGATCAGATTTTTCTACAACATTTACTGTTGTAGATACTAGCAATGCTGCTTTTGATTTTACTGGATACACTGCAGCATCTCAAATGTCAAAAAGTGTTGCTGTTGGAGCAACATTAGGTGCTGTTGGAACATTTACTGTTGGTATTACTAGTGCATTGGGTGGTAAAATAAATATCTCAATGTCTGAACAGACTACACGTAATCTTTCAGAAGGTAGATATGTGTATGATGTAAATGTAAAAACTGGTACTACTGTTAATAAATTGGTTAATGGTAATATTCTAGTCTATGCTGGAATTTCTACTACCCCCTAAATATTATATAAGGAGCATCTGTGTAAATGGCACAACCATCAAGTAGACAAGAATTAATAGATTATTGTAAGAGGCAACTTGGTGCTCCTGTATTGGAGATCAATGTTGCTGATGAACAAGTCAATGACTTGGTTGATGATGCTGTTCAGTATTTCCAGGAAAGGCATTTTGATGGTGTAACGCAAGCATTCTTAAAGTATAAGATAACCCAGAATGATATTGATAGGGGAAGAGCAAGGGGAGGAAATTTAGATCCAACAGCAGGTATAGAAACCACTACAGCAACAGCAGTTATTGATGGTGGTACTAAAAGTTTTAGTTGGGAAGAAAATAGTAATTACTTACAAGTTCCACCAGAAGTTATTGGTGTTACTAAGATATTTCATTATGATGGTACAAATGCCATGTCAAGTGGTATGTTTAGTATTAAGTATCAGATGTTTTTAAATGATATTTACTATTGGGGTGCTACAGAATTATTAACTTATGCAATGACAAAGACGTATTTGTCAGATATTGATTTCTTATTAACAACGCAGAAACAGATAAGATTCAATCAAAGAATGGATAGATTGTATATTGATGTTGATTGGAGTAATGTTGGAGTGGGAGATTGGATAATTATGGATTGCTATAGAGCAGCAAATCCAAGTGATTATACAAGAGTTTGGAATGATTCATTCTTAAAAAAATATTTGACTCAATTAGTAAAACGTCAATGGGGTCAAAATCTACTTAAATTCCAAGGAGTAAAACTTCCTGGTGGTGTTGAATTAAATGGACGGCAAATCTATGATGATGCTCAGAAAGAGCTTGATAACATCAAAGAACAGATGTCCAATACTTATGAATTACCACCACTAGACATGATAGGTTAGTATAGTGCTTAATCCATACTTCCAACAAGGTGCTAAATCAGAACAAAATCTGATACAAGATATAATCAACGAACAGTTGAGGATGTATGGTGTTGAGATACATTATTTGCCAAGAAAATATGTAAGTGAAAAGAGTATTATTAAAGAAGTAGTATCTTCTAAGTTTGATGATGCATATCCTATAGAAGCATATATTGATAATTTTGATGGATATGGTGATAATCCAATATTACTATCTAAGTTTGGTATTCAGCAAACAAATGAAGTAACCCTTGTAATATCAAAGGAAAGATTTGAGACATATATTTCTCCATTGATGAAAGGAGAGGAGAATGTAAAATTAACTACTAGACCCAAGGAAGGAGATTTAGTTTACTTCCCATTGGGAGATAGATTGTTTGAGATTAAGTTTGTAGAACATGAGAAACCATTCTATCAGTTACAGAATACTTATGTTTATGAATTACGTTGCGAACTCTTCCGTTACGAAGATGAAGTTATTGCTACTGGAGTTGAAGAGATTGATGATGAATTAGTTGGAGATGATTTAGCTGATGCTCAGACAGAAGATGGTATTTCTACAATACTTGGCGTAACACAGACATTAAAATTAGTTGGTAGTGGAATTAATGCATCTGCAGAAACTAACTTAATTCTTAATGGTGGAATAAGATATATTAGTGTACTTAATAGGGGTGGTGGTTATCTAACAACACCACATGTTGGAGTATCATCTGCTCCAACAGGTGGAATTACTGGTATAGCTACAGCATTAATGATTGGTGGAATAAATGTATGTAATCTAAATGTTAATGCTTCTGCAAGATCAGTACAAGAAATACAATTAGTAAATCCAGGTTCTGGGTATACTATGGCTACCCATACAGATGGTACTATTACTCCTGGAATAGCAATTACTAATACTACAGGAACTGGTGCAGCAGCAACTGCTTATCTCACCAATCGTGGTGTTGGTATAGTTACTATTACTGGTGGTGGTAGTGGATTTACTACTGATCCTACAGTTACATTCTCTACACCGATTCATGTTGGTGCTGCTGCAACAGCAGTTATAGACACACCAATGGTAGGTGGTGGTGTTAGTGTAACCCGTGCTGTTATTAGTCCTGGACCTGCTGCTTATATGTTCCCAGGAGGAACTACAGGTGGTAGATTCTATAAGCCAGGTACAGTTCCAACTGTAACATTTGATCTACCTGGAGGTAATAGTCATGCCGCAACAGCAGATGCAACATTAGATGACATTGCTCTTACTGGTGGTACAGTTTTATCAACAAACCTTACATTTGGTGGTAGATTTTATAAAACTGCTCCTATCTTAACATTCTCTGCTCCAGTTAATTCTGGTGCTTCTGGATCTATTGGTATTGCAGTATCATCAATCAATCCATCTACTTTAGGGTTTACAACTACTGGTAGGGCATATAAGGTTGCTCCAACAGTGATAATTGGTACTGGTAGTGGTACAGATACACTAATAGAATCTGCAGTTGGTATTGCAACTATTCATCCAATTACTGGTATAGTTACTGCTGTTTCATTTGATGTTGCTGATCCTTGGGCAGTTGGAACTGGAGCAACAGTTGGATATGGTTATACTGTTACTCCAACGATTTCATTCTCTGGAGCAACGGCACAAGAAAGAGCAACAGCAACAACAACAATTGATGCGGATGGACAGGTAGATAGTATTTCTATTGGAAATAGTGGATATGGATACTATAGTACTCCATCTATTACAATCAATCCACCAACTGCTGCAATGGAGGAATTCAGAGCATTAGGTGTTGCAACTATGAGATTTGATTCTGTTATAGCAAATGGTACGATTGGTATAGGAACTACTAATGCTATTACAGGAATCGATACAACAGGTATTCTGATGGGTGATAGAGTAAGATTAGAGAATGGTTATGATGATATCTATTCTAACTTTATTGCAACTGATACTTATGTAACAAGTATTGGTATAGGAACGATTTATATACAAGATGAGACATTCAATGCAGGTGCTGCAACTTCATCCTTTGAGTTTGGTATTGATAAGTGTGGTATTATTACAGGAATTGCTGTTACCTACGGTGGTGGTGGATATTTAGAACCACCAGGTGTTACTATACAAAATGATGTAACTGTTAAGAATTATCATGAAATTGTAGCAGGTGTTATTACAGCAACTGGTGCTGCACATATTAATGATGCAGGAAATGTTACTGATATATGGATAACTGATTCTGGTGCTAAGTATGTTGAAGGAGAAAGTAGTCCAACTCCTTGGATAACTATTTCTGCTCCATCTATGGATTCTACAGGGGATTATAGATTTAATGAGATAGTTACAGGAGCAACTAGTGGAGCTAGTGGAAGAGTAAGATCTTGGAGTTCCGTATCTAATGAATTAGAAATTGCATCAGTCAGTGGAACATTCCTTACTGGAGAGAAAGTTGTAGGATCAAGTTCAGGTGCTTCACATGCATTGAGAAAGACTGATACTATGCCAGATAGTGATGAATTTGCTGATAATTTTGATATAGAAACAGAAGCAGATAAGATTTTAGACTTCTCAGAAACCAATCCATTCGGTATTCCCTAAATAATATACCAGGACTATAACAATGTTTGAGTATTTTTATAACGAAATTCTGAGGAGGACAATCATTTCCTTTGGTACTCTGTTTAATGGGATAACCGTTAAGCAGGAAAATTCTACTATCAAAGTGCCATTGGCATATGGTCCTACCCAAAAGTTCTTGGCAAGATTAGAGCAATCACCTGATCTTAATAAGTCTACTGCGATGACATTACCTAGAATGTCATTTGAGTTTACTGGTCTTACATATGACCCATCAAGAAAGGTTACAACAACACAAAGATATACTGTAAAAGATCCAGTTGATGGTAAAGAAACATCTAAAGTTTTCATGCCTGTACCATATAATATGCAATTTGAGCTTGCTATTATGTGCAAATTAAATGATGATGCTTTACAGATTACAGAACAGATATTACCTTATTTTCAACCAGCATACAACGTAACAGTAAATCTAGTTGGTGCTATTAACGAGAAAAGAGATATTCCAATTATATTAGAAAATATTACAATGCAGGATGATTATGAAGGAGACTTTACTCAGAGAAGAGTACTTCTTTATACTTTAAGATTTACTGCTAAGACTTACATGTTTGGTCCTGTTACATCTGCTACCAAGGATATCATCAAGAAGTCTACTGTTACATATCTATCTGGATCTGAGAGAGGTACAGCACATAGAGATGTTACTTACTCTGTTAAACCAAGAGCAGTTAAGAACTACACTGGTAATGTTGCTATTATAGCAAATCTTGCAAATGATATTTCTCTAACAGATACCAAGATTACTGTTGAGGATTCTTCTCAGATAACTATCCCATCAAGTGGTAAGTTATATGCAGATCTTGGTGGTGAAGAGATATGGATTAAATCTAAGGATGGTAATGAAATAACTATAGAAAGAGGGCAAGATAATACATCTGCAGTTGGTCACCTAAGAGGAGATTCTATCAAGTCTATTACTGAGGCAGATAGTGTTCTTATCGAAGAAGGTGACGACTTCGGATTTGACGGGAATACATTCTAATGAAACAACTCGATAAAGCATTTAATATTACTCCCGAAGTAGTTAAAGAAGAACCAAAACCTGTCGGTATACAAAAACCAGACAGGTTAACTAAGAATGATGTTGAAAAAGATTATGACTATACAAGAGGCAATCTCTATAGTATCATTGAGAAAGGTCAGGAAGCAATTGATGGTATTCTCGAACTTGCTCAAGAAACTGAGCAACCAAGAGCATATGAAGTCGCTGGACAGTTGATTAAGAGTGTATCTGATGCAACCGATAAGTTAATGGATCTTCAGAAGAAACTGAAGGATGTTGAAGAAGAAAAGTCTAAGACAACTAATGTTACTAACAATGCATTATTTGTTGGGTCTACTGCTGATCTTGCTAAGTTGATTAAACAACAGAATCAATAAAGAACTATGAAGAATTATTCCCAATTTATGGAGGAAACTACATCTAAAACTTGTCCTCCTGGTAAATATTATTGCTTCACTAAGAAAAAGTGTATGCCAATCCCAAAAGGTTATTATGTAGGTGCGAGGGGAAGGTTAGCACACGAACCAGAGGACGGAGACAATGACAACGGAAATGGCAGTGATAATGGTGTGGACAATAGTAATGGCAGCAGCAATAGTGGGAGTAGTGGGAACGGTCAAGGCTCTAATGGAGGAGGATCATGAAGATTAATTTACCACTTAAAATAGAAATTCCAAATACACAGGCAGAATTTGAGTTAGGTCTGATGTTTAGGGAAAGTCTGGAAGAAGATACTGGAATGCTTTTTGCATTTGCAGAGAATGGTGAACACTCTTTTCATATGAGACATACGACTATTCCTCTTGATATTGCATTCATTACTGAAGAAGGAGTTATAGAAAGTATTAAAGAGTTAGAACCTTTAAGGTCTTCTCCAGTATATCCTGATAGTAATATTCGTTATGCAATAGAAACAAATAGAGGATGGTTTGCTGAGAATAATGTTAATGTAGGTGATAATGTTTTTGTAGATGATTGGAGAAATGAATATAAACCAACAGAAATTGAATCAATTGATCTAATTAAACCAGAACCATTAAGACCATCGCCAAGTATACTTGATGAATCAACAAGAATACCAACTGAGATAGGTAATCTTATTGATGTTTATTTGGCATGGAGAGGAAGAAATTATATGATTAAGATGTTCTTCCCACAAGTATCAAAACCTTCTAAAGCAGAGGTTGTAAAACAAATCCATAAGGTATATCCTGGATCTAAAGTATGGAATTATGAAAGATGCGACTATGTTCCTGGTCAACCATTTTTACGTATAGGTACTTAATTAACATTTTTTATTATGAAAAGAGACGAAATATACTTAGGTAATCCCAATCTAAAACGGGCAAATACCCCAATCGAATTTACTCAGGAACAGATTCTTGAGTTTATGGCATGTAGG
>Ga0115011_10000297_pt1 | contig 43867 bp, 24 predicted proteins | sample TroAtlMetagenome_2_FD_88705 | JGI IMG/M metagenome (GOLD analysis project Ga0115011, IMG submission 88705) | Marine eukaryotic phytoplankton communities from Atlantic Ocean - Tropical Atlantic ANT8 Metagenome | ecosystem: Environmental > Aquatic > Marine > Oceanic | place: Tropical Atlantic... | reverse complement strand
GGAGCTGGTGCCGGAGCTGGTGCCGGAGCTGGTGCCGGAGCTGGAGCTGGAGCTGGTGCCGGAGCTGGAGCTGGTGCTGGTGCCGGAGCTGGTGCCGGAGCTGGTGCCGGAGCTGGTGCCGGAGCTGGTGCAGGAGCAGGAGCAGGAGCAGGAGCTGGTGCAGGAGCAGGTGCAGGAGCTGGTGCTGGTGCTGGTGCTGGCCAAGGAAGCGGTCAGGGACAGGGGCAAGGTCAAGGCGGAGGCCAAGGAAAGGGCAACCCCCTCGACCTCCAGGAAAGCTCCGCGGCTGGAACATCTTCAACTGTCGCCCAAGGGGACGCTGTCGCTCGAAGCCGCCAATCAAATACTTCTCTCACCCGGCGCAGACGCTCTGCTGCCATCCAAAACTATGTGCAGCCACTTCCGGTCGAGTTCCGGAAGATGGTTGCGGAGTATTACGAAGCTCTAGAGGAATGAATACCCGAACACTTCGCACCACAACCATGGCTGCCCTGACGGCAGCCTCTCTCTTCAGTTTGACCCTCTGCCCGACCCGGACGGAGGCGCAGGATGAATCTGCCCCGACCCAGACCGTTGGAATCGCAAGGCTCACCCCGGAAGCCGAAGCCTCCATTAAAAAGGGTCTGTCCTATCTCGCCAAGGCGGGGGTTCAGAATCCGGATGGAAGCTGGGGAGGCTCTCAGAACCCAGTTGCTGAGACATCGGTAGGCCTCATGGCCTTTATGCTGAAGGGCTATGTCCCTGGCCGTGGAGAATATGGGCGCCTCATGGACAAGGCCATTTCCTACCTCATCAACAAGGGACGCGAGCAGCGTGGATTCATGGGGACCCCGAATAATCATGCCGGAATGTATGAGCACGGGCTCGCCGTGCTGGCTCTCTCAGAAGCCTGGGGTCAAAGCAAGAATCCCCGTCTGAAAACCGGCCTGCGCCGCGCAGTCGATATCATTCTGCGGGCCCAGAATGCAGAGGGTGGATGGCGATACAACCCGGAACCCCGGGACGCAGACCTCTCCATGACGGTCATGCACGTGGTGGCACTCAATTCCGCCCGGGAAGCTGGCATCTCGGTCCCGGATGCCACCATCGAAAAAGCCACCAAATATGTCCTTTCCTGCCAGGACGAAGACAGCGGAGGGTTCCGCTACCAGCCCGGCGGGGGAGAGCCTGGATTTGCGAGATCCGCAGCCGGAGTCATGTCTCTCATTATGTGCGGACAGCTCCGACATAAGGCAACCCAGCGTGGGCTAGCCTTCCTCAAAGCCTATCCCGATCGCAAGTTCGACAAGAACTATCCCCGTTTTCACTACTCCCACTACTACGCCATCCAAGCCATGTATCAGGCCGGGGAGTCGGACTTTCAGTCCTGGTACCCTAGGATAGCAGCGACCATCGTCTCCAAGCAGGGGGAGGATGGAAGCTGGAGCGGGGCCCACGGCACAGTATACGGAACTGGATTCTCGATTCTCATCCTTGGGGTGCCCTACCGCTTTTTACCGATTTATCAACGCTAGCAGCCGGCCTCTTCCGGACAGGGAAATACGACCACCGGGAGAGCCGGGGCTCGCACCATCTCACTCGCTAAGGTTACCAATGATACGACTTTCCCTCAGCCTTTGCATTGGTCTGATCGTCCAAGTGAGCGGCTGGAGCCAGGCTGCCCCGCCCCCCGCAGGGGCAGGGCGGATGATACAGCAACTGCAGAGCGAGAGCTGGATTGAACAGGCCGAAGCTCTTCACTACTTGGGGGAACATCGTGTTGAGATGGCCGCGAGACCGGTGCGATCACTGCTGGAGGCAAAGACCGTCCACCCCTGGACTCGTGGTCAGGCCCTTCTTTCCCTGTCTCACATTGAAGGAAAAGTGGATCCGGGTGAATTCGGAAGATGGGTTGCCCATGCTGACGCCGCCGTCCGGGCGGCTGCCGCTGAGGTTCTCGAGTCTTACGGAGGCAATTCCGCAATGACGTGGATCGAAATCCTGCTCAAGGATTCAGACTTGGTCGTCAAGTGCCATGCTGCCGCAGCTCTTGCCAAACGCCGAGAGGCTGCCGCATGGAATGTAGTGGACCCACTCACCCTGGAGCCCTCCGTCTCTGTCGCGAGGGCCTCCGCAAGGGCCCTTGCCTTCACGGGCACCGCGGAAGCCCAAGCACGACTCACAATGCAAATCTCGAAGCCGGGTTTAATGCGGGAATCCCTACGAGGAGTCCGGAGCATCGAAGATCCAAAGCTGATCCCGATCCTGCTGAACCTGCTACCCAATCTCGAGGAAACTCACCTGAACTACGGAATGATCCTCACCACTTTGCAGAATCAGGAATGGAAGGAAGTGACCACCGGCCTTACCTCCTTTATTCAAAGCGGCAGCGAGGAAAAGGTGAGAACTGGCGCTCGTCTCATCACAACCCTTACCCGCTCCCCGGAGCTTGGCGCTCCTCTTCGCAAAGCACTGGGTAAGGCCACCCGGACCGAGACAATCGAGGCCGGCCTGATCGCTCTCGGTTCCGCGGCAATGAATCCCGATGAGCACCAGGAGTTCTTTCGCTCGAAGCTCAGGCATAAGGAATCATCGATTCGCTCCTTGAGCATTCGCTGCCTCGCTCACTGCAAGGAGATCAATCACTACGAAGTTTTGCGGGAGAGCCTAGACGATGAGGACTTTGAGGTGGTTGAAGCCGCTCTCAGTGCTCTCAAGCGGCAGCCCGCGGTCAATGCCCCCAAGGGCCGGTTGGTTTCCTATCTTGAAACGCCCCTGTCCAGTAACAACGAGTCTATTCGGTCCCTCGCTTATGAGGTCCTCGCCCATGCAGGCAGCGAAGCCGACTTTCGCCCGGCGATGGCCGCTCTTGAGGAGCTTCTCACCGGCACCGATGAGACACTTCGTTCGTCCGCCGCAACTGCTTTAGGCGCTCTCGCTCCTGAGGATCAGATCGGAGAGGTGGTGGCTGCCCAAGGATACCTCGCCCACTGGATGGTGATCGGCACCTTCCTTAACGACAAGGAGCACAAGGCCTTCCATGAAATTCATGAACCAGAAAAGGAGCTCGATTTCGAGAAAAGCTACAAGGCGACCTATATCTGGCTCCTCGAGGGCCGGAGCGATAAACCGATCGAGCGAGAAGTCACCTGGGGTGAAGGCATCGTCGACCAGACGGATGGAAAACTCTCCATGTCCTCACAGTTGCCTCCGCCAGGATCCTTCGCGGTGGGTTACGCTGTAGCAGATATCCACGTTGATAGTGAGAGGGAGGTATTTCTCGACATCGATGGGGACGACGCCTTTCGGGTATGGCTTAACGACGAAAAGATATCGGAAAAAATCGCTCCCTACGAACACCGCAAGGACTGCATCGCCGAAGACAAGGGACTCAAAGTCAAGCTCGTGGCCGGCACCAACCGGTTCATCGTCAAGTCCGCGAATATTGATCACCGTTGGTGGGTGCGACTACGCCTCACAGATTCCAATGGAATCCCTACTCCTTTCCGAAGACCATGAGCCAGAGTATGCGATTGCTTCTCTGCATACTTCTCCTGCTCAGCGCTAAAACCTTCGCTGCTCCCGAGGGGCCACCAACCTCTGACCCGCGCTGGGCCGAGGCGCAGAGCAGTCATCAGACGGGCAACAAGGACGAAGGGCACCGACTCCTTATCGCACTCGCCGACTCCTGCCCGGGCGATCTCGGCCTCGCAGTAGCTTGCTATTCCGCAATTCTCGAGGTGGAGGGCCGGCCCCTGAAATCCAATCCGTGGATCGATCTTGCAGCTGACAGACTTATGGCCCTCGAGCAGTTTGGGGCAATCTCGGCAAATACCGAAGTCGTCCACGAGGCTGTCTCCCGCGTCATTGACAAGGCCCTTCTGGAGGGGCGGCACCTTGAAGCCCGCGCGACCAGCGACCGGTTCCTGCGGAAGAACCCAAACGACCTCTACTGGCGCATTCGCCACGCTTACAACTACCGGAGAATGGACCTGCTCGATACTCTTCCTCTCTACCAGAAATTGAAGGAGGAATACGATCCTGACCATCCCCATCCGTCTACCCGCCAACTGTGGGCCTGGATACAGCCAGAACTTAAGACCATCGAGCAGCTTCCCGAGCCTATCTACCCTCTTCCCAAGGGAACCCCACTTCTTCTCATGGAGCCGGATGATCCGGATGGTTACTGGAGAACCGTGCTGGACCGATCTCCGGCAGATATCCCCACCATGGTTGACCGGGTCGCGGCTCTCTCTGCCACCCAAATCGTGCCTTGGGCAGATCAAACCGGGCTCACCGATCCCCTGCGAGCTCTTGACCTCCACCTCCAAAGCAAGCCCCCTCTGGAACTCAAGGCCCTGCGTGAACTCCAGAACGATCTTTTCGCCCGGGAAAGGCTCCCAACAGATCCCAGAGAGAGAGAACTCCTGACCCTTAGCCGACGTTTTGCCTGGTCCGACACCATGCACAGGAAACTCCTCGCACTGGGCAACACCGCACTCTGGACCGGACGCCCTGAATCCGCCCTGCGCAGCTTTCAGGAACTCCTCAGCCACACCGAGGATCCAGAACTCAGCGGGAATGCCCAGACAGGACTCTGGACCGCCCTGAAACAGATTGGAGCCACAAACGAGATTAAGGCTTCCGCCGGCATTCTAGACCCGGGCAAGACCTACTCATGGATGGGAAAGCCTGCCAGAGCTGCAGACATCAGACGCGAACTCCTTAAAGACCACGTCGCCCCCACGGAAATCATTGCCCCCACTCTCGAATCCTTGAGTCAACACGTCCTGAACCTTCCTCCGGTTTCCCCATGGCCAACAGACACTCCCGCTGTCGGCTTTGGGATCGACCTGCAGGTATCTGGGACGCAGGTCATCGCCAGCGGCCGCAACCTGCTTGTAAGCTACGATGCCGAGAACCCTGGTTCCCCACTCTGGTCCCAGCTCCAGCGCCATCCTGTTGAGCACCATCGAAGGACCGGATATCACCCCGGCTATTTCCAACCCTTGATAAGCAACGGGATAATTTACACGAGATGGGGGCTTAACTCTCTCCCTGACGGGATTGCCGCATTCATGCTCGACGGAGGAAAGCCACTCTGGGCCTACACTTACGAACGGGGACGCTCCCCATTTTCCAAAGGCGTTCCGATGGGCGATCCGGCAGCGGCGGATGGGAGTCTTTTTTACCTGCAATGGCATACCCCGGGTGACGTTACTGACCGGAATCGTACTATTAGCCTAATCAACTTTGACCTGCAAAAGCGGCAACCCCGATGGTCAGCGGATCTTGCAAGCTCGGGAAAAGCCATGGATATGGCCGGAAGCATCCAAAAATCTGCACCCCAGAATACCCTTTACGGAAATTCGGTCACAGTTCACCGCGGAGCTGTCTACTGCAACACCAATGCCGGAATGATCATTCGCTGTGATATCCGCGATGGACAGGTCGACTGGACTCATAACTACCGCAGAAAGAATTCCAGCCTCGTCTCAGAAAACCTGGGCACCCGCCCAATTATCAGCGGCAATAATGTCATCTGCATGCCGAGAGATGATGGCCGGATTTTTGCCCTCGACCAAAAGACTGGCCTTCTGGTGTGGGACAACCCTCTCGTGGTCGGCACTGAGGCTATCGGAGTGTGCCGAGATATTCTTATAATCCGCGGAGCAGGAGTTATGGCAGGGCTGGACGTCGGCACCGGAAAGGCTCGCTGGTTCCGCCCTATCCCGGAAGGCCCGTTGGGACGGTCCTTGCTGATAGAAAACTCCGTGTATGTAGGCTCCGTAAACCAGCTTGTCCGATTGGACGCATCTACTGGAAAGGTTTTGGAAGAGCGGCTCTGGGCGCTGGGTAACGAAAGACCTCTGGCATTCACCGTTAAGGGGAACCGGTTATTCGTGATAAGCGATAGTCCCGCTCCGGACCACCGACACGATCTTGGCAAGCCCCTGGCTAAGGTTGACACCCCCGCGCGCGCCCTAGAGCTTCCTCTCAAACGAACATGGCAGCTCAACCGCGGTAACGCACGGATCGCCATCCCCCCTGCCACTTCAAATCTGAGGGAATCCGCCTACATTCTCTCCGGGGGGATCCTCGAGTCCATCGACCTCAGCCCGAGTGGATCGATCAACTGGCGCCGTTTTGTGGATGCCCACAAGGCCCAGCTGTCATTCTTCGATGACAAGCTTCTCCTCGTGGAAAACGGACGAACCCGGCGTGGCTACAGCCGCGCTGTCGCCTTCAGTGCCAAATCCGGGCGCATCCTGTGGGAATCCATGGTTCCTGCCTCACTTGGCAACCCACTCTTCTTTGACCGCAAGCTCATGTATCATGATCGCCGGGGAAAAATGGTGGTGTTGGACCTTGAAACCGGAAAAATAGTCTGGCAACGCACCTTGGACGAGGGAGATCTGGTAGATCCGCACTGGGATGGGAAGCGGCTGCACATCTTCCATGCGTCATCGTGGCACGGACCGCACCTCCTCGTTCTTGATCCTGCTACGGGAAACACGGTCACGCGTGATTCCGTCATGATGAGCGCCTCGGCCGCCCCCAACATTGCCAAGCCCGTAGATGATGGATGGCTGGAAGTCCGCTTCCCTGAAAGGACCGCAAGTTGGATTCGACTGACAGCCCTTTCCGAGGTCAACGGTCAAGGGTGGGCGTCTGCCGCAGAGCTCCATGTTCTCGATGCGGAGGGCAAGCCTCTACCAAGGAACAAATGGGCCATTGAAGCGGAGCATGAAAGGAACAACGGCCTACGGGCCCTACCTCGCAATCTGATCGATGGTGATCCGTCAACATGGTGGCACTCTCCGTGGAAAGATCCCGAAAAGCCCGTCATCGGGAAAATTATTCCCCATCCCCATTTTATCCATATCAACCTTGGGCAGAACTACAGAATCAGTGGGTTCCGCTATCTTCCAGCCAACATCAATAATAACAATGGCATGATCCGCGATTACGAGTTTCATTCCCGGGAAAATCATCAGGACTGGGGAACTCCTGTTGCTGCAGGAGTACTCGTCAACCGGCTCAGGGTGACACGAAACTATTTCGGACCCGGCGCTGTCTTCTTCGATGCTCGCAACTATCCGGGCAAGGATCAGGCCGTTTTCCGGCATGATCTCGATAAACAGACCACGAAACTTGTCGAGAATCAGGCCCATCTTCTCTCCATGCACGGGCCTTACGCCCTGATCACCTCCCAGAACAAACTTATCCTGCGGCGCTCCGATGATCCTTCCTACCGCTTTGAACTCACCCCTCGCATCAACCATGGTCATCATGGACACATCGTCATCGAGGGAGACCGGCTGACAATGGGGCGCCACAAGATTGCAGTAGCCGATCTGAAGAAAAAGCAGTTCCTCGAAATACCAGAAAGTCCAGGCTCTCGCCGTAATCAGAATGGAACCTTTGTCCGGATCTCCAACGGGCATTTCCTGAAAATTGTCCATCACGGCAACAAGCAGGAGCTTGCCATTATAAACACTGCCAGTGGCAAGATCGTCGAGGGAACGATGGAAACCCAGACTGAGCGCTTTACCGAAGAGCGCTTTATCAAGGCCCCGGGCCAGCGCCTTCTTTCATTCGGCCGCACCCTGCTTTTCTACGACAACTCGACCCTGAGCGCCTGGGTCACCGCGGACTGATTTCCAGGCAGGAGGCCTCGGCCCCATCGAAGGCCTTTCCAAATCATCGCTGGGGACCTACAAGAGAATATGCGCTGCTTCCCCGCCCTTCTGGCCCTTTCCCTCTCTCTTGCCTCTGCCGCCAGCGGTCGACCGCCCAATATCGTCTACATCATGTCTGATGAACTGGCCTATTATGAGCTGTCTCACATGGGAAATCCCTACATCAAGACTCCACGGATCGATGCCATGGCGAAGGATGGAATACGCTTCACCCATGCCTTTGCTGCAGCTCCCGTTTGTGCGCCACTACGCTGCAACCTCATGACGGGGAAGCATGCTGGTCACACCTCAGTTCGTGCAAATGATGGAGGCACTCCCCTCCGCGCCGATGAAGTTACCATCGCTTCCCTGCTGAAGAAAAAGGGTTACTCCACCGGAGGATTCGGCAAGTGGGGTGCTGGCGGCCGGGACTCTACTGGTGTTCCGGAGAAACACGGATTCGATATATTCTATGGCTACTACGACCAAGTTCATGCTCATTCGTTTTATCCACCCTACCTCATTCGCAACAGCGAGGAGGTAAAGCTGGCAGGGAACGAAGGCGGACGTAGCGGAAAAACCTACTCGCATTACGCCATCATGGAAGAGGGTCTCAAATTCATCCGGGACAACAGGGAAAAACCCTTCTTCTGCTATCTGCCCATCACGCCTCCACACGGCATGTACGATATTCCCCGCGATGACCCTGCATGGGAGCACTATGGGAATGAAGCTTGGATGAAAGACGATAAGATTTCACAAGATGTGAAGAATTATGCAGCCATGGTGACCATGGTCGACGACAACGTCGGGCAGGTATTCGACCTCCTTGCCGAACTCAACTTGAGTAATGATACCATTGTCTTCTTCTCTGGAGATAATGGAGGACAGGACCGATTTCGCAGCCCGAAACACCCCAGGGGTTTCTTTGGACCTAACAAAAACCCCGTAACTGGCGTGGAATTCCGCGGCGGCAAGGGCAGCCTCTACGAGGGGGGACTTCGCATTCCATTTCTCGTTCAGTGGCCGGGACGGATCCAGCCCGGCCAGGTCAGCGACCTGATGTTCGCCCAATATGATATTCTTGCTACCCTTTCGGCCCTGGCGGGAGCAAAAGCTCCGAGTGATACAGATGGCATTTCTATCCTGCCAACCCTGCTGGGAACCGGAGAGAATTCAGCCAAGCAGAAGCTCCACCCCCACTTTTACTGGGAGTTCGGAAACATGCAGGCCGTGCGCATTCAGAATTGGAAGGGCATCCATATCCGGAATAAAAAAGAGTGGGAACTATACGACCTCGATAGCGATATCAGTGAAACGACCAATCTGGCTGCGGATCACCCGGGGATCATTGCCAAAATGACCACCGTCATAGAGGAAAGCCATGAGCCGGCCCGCCCTGGCACCTATACCACGAGGGAGCGGCACGAGCGGGACCGGCGGGCAAAGTGGGGAACCTCCCTTCCCCAGCAAGCCCCGGGAGCGGGCAAGATGAACCGTATCAAGGAAAAAGGTCTCATTCCATTCGAAGAGATGAAACTCCTGAGCTCCAGCAGCGAAAATCGGTCGAATAATCGGAAGGCCACCTTTGCGATCGACGGCCGTCCGGATACGCTATGGCACTCAAGCTGGTCTGATGGACTGAACGCGCATCCGCATGAATTGGTCATCGACCTTGGATCCCCATGTAACATCACGGGGTTCCGCTATCTTGCGCGCCAGGATGGAGGATGGAACGGGGCCTTTGCTGAGACCGAGTTCTATGTAAGCAATTCCCCCACCTCGTTCACTGAATGTGCCGTCAAGGCCAGCTTCACCAAGACGAGGAAAGTCCAGTCCGCGCACTGCAAAAAACCTGCCCATGGCCGCTATGTGAAGGTTCGCGTCCTGTCCGAAGTTAATGGGAAGGCCTGGGGTTCCGCGGCGGATCTGGGCGTGGTCGGAAGAAGGAGTAAATAGCGGGATCCGTGCTCTCTCACATATTCAGTATTTCCGTAGCCGGAGCCCCGAGAACCTTGAGGCCCCCTCATCAAAACGCTGTAACTTAGGCCTTCCGGGTTTTCCTTGACCCCCGCTTCCCCCGCGGCACCCTCGCTACTACCCCTCCTGTCATGTTCATCCTGCGGTCGCTCTTCCCCCTCCACCAGAGCCTCGTTCCAGTTGCCCTCGCGCTTCTGATGATCACTCCCGCAGCTGGTCAGCTAATTCAGATTTCGGGGAACGGGCGGACTATCAGCAACGGAGATACCACTCCAAGTAGCATGGACCATACCGATTTCGGCCAAGTGCTGGCAGGATCTGGACCAGTCGACCGGAATTTTCTCATCCGGAATCTTAGCCAGGTTCCTCTGCAGATCCTTTTCTTCCAGCGGACTGGAACTCACCCGGGCAACTTCACTATCACCGACCCCCCCGAGCCGGTAATTCCGGGAAACGGAGAAGCTTCCATCACGGTCCGGTTTATCCCTCCTGCCACCGGGGGGCTAAGGAGTGCGACCATCCGGCTCGTGACTACATCTTCAATCGACGGTGACTTCCAATTCGACATCGCAGGTGAACTCATCCTGCCCGCTCCCAATATTATTGTCTTGGGAAATGACGTAGTGATCCCTGACGGAGCGTTCTCCCCGCTTGAAACCAACAACACAGACTTCGGAACCCTTCACCTTGGGGACACTCCGCGCACGCGCACATTTTCCCTCCAGAACGACGGCGATCAGACGCTCCGGATTGGCGGCCTCAGCGTCACCGGGATTAACAGCGATCAGTTCGCAATCAGCAGAGAGCCCGCTACCTTTGTTCCCCCTGGGGGAGAGACCAGTTTCGATATTCGCTTCAATCCGGACCGGGAAGGCGCACATCGAGTCACCATCCTGATCAACAGCAATGACCCCTCCCCGACCGAAAGAACTTACAGCTTTACCCTCCGGGGGACTGGTGTCTCACAGTATCCCAGAATCGTTCTGACAGGTAACGGGCTGGAAATCCTTCCGGGGGAGGATTCCCCTCGTCCGGAAAATCACACCCAATTTCCTGAGGCCGACCTGCAAGCTATCTCTACTCGTATCTTTATGATCGAAAACACCGGCGACGCTACCCTCACGATCAGCGGCATTCAAATTCTGGGCCCGCACGGCGCCGAATTCAGCACCTCAAACACTCCACCAGTCCAGATTGATCCGGCGGGGACATTCCCCCTCCATATTAACTTTCGCCCCACGGAACAAGGCGTGCGGATCGCAGATCTCCAAATCACGAGTAACGACCCCTCCACCCCGGTTTTTGAGGTCTCCTTGAAAGGCCTTGGCGGACGGTTTAAGCTCCTTGGGGTCGAAAGGGCCGCCGAGGATACAATCATCACCTTCACCACTAGAGCCACTCCCGGAGCCTACATTTATCGTATTCTCTACTCTCCTGATCTCGAAACCTGGGATTCTGTCGGTTCCATTTTCTCGGGCGGAAGGGAAACCCTGCAGTTCCGACACCGCGGCAGTAACAGGGCTCCAAGGGGATTCTGGAGAATCGAGGAAGAGAGCCTCTAGAGAATTCTTATTCGGCAGCCCGCCTCGTAATATCCGCCAACCCATCCAGGAAGCGGATATGGCATTGAACCCGCCGATAGAGTGAATATTCCGAGGGCGTTTCAAAAGTCAAAGCTGTCCGTGCATGATTCAGAAAGAGGTGAACAGCTTCTGGCACACCTCCGATCTCCTCCACGATTTGTTCCAGTCCGCGGGTTCTCCGCATCACACCATTCCTTGACTCCCTGCCATCGACTCTCCCTCGGTGGCGGGGAATGGTCCTTTCCACCTTCTTGAGAAGTGCGGCTCCCAATTTTTCCCCCCGCCGGGCAAGTTCATAGACGTAGACTCCCTTGGCATCAAAATCCTCATGAAGGCAGGCTGCGATACCGAAATTACAGCCTTCGATTAAATGGTGTATCTCAGCGATCATCCTGATATCGGGCTGGTCAAAACAACGGTTCAAATCCCTGCCCTTTTCATCCTCTCTTATATTATTAACGAGGCCCCATGGATTCAGACATGGAAAGATGATCACTGGGTGATTCTGCAGGAAGGGGATGTTCTCTTCAGCCCATTGAAGAAGCCCCTGCACTGCCGCTGGCTCATCGCCATGAATACCGGCACTGAGATAAAGAGCTCTACCAGAGCTCTCCCGATGATTTGAAAGGGCCAGAATGGTCGAATGGTTCACTCCTTCAAGGTCGTCTACCTGCAAGCCTGCCTTCCTGGCAACCATCCGCCAACGCTTCAAAAGAAAGTCAACATCATGACAGCGATGGCTGGCCAAGTAGATGCGCTCTGCCCGGGTCATGCCTTTCGCTTCGCACAGTGAGGCGGAGAGGTCCACCCGAATGGAGGAAAAAAGCATCTCGCAGGGTCGCGCAGCCCCCTTTATACAAGGAATAACTTCTCCGTTTTCATGCGCAACACTCGGCCAATCCTCCTCCATTCCCTAGCCACTATTTCACTCCTTCTCGCAGGCACTGGGCCGCTTTCTGCCCAGAAAAATCAGGTCGAGGAAGAAAAGAAACCCTGGTGGGATGCTCCACAGCCCCGCTTCTCTAAATCGGAGCTTGGAGGGGTCTTCAGCGGCACAGTGGATATGCGGGGAGACGCCAAGGTATCCCATCGCACCATTTACAAAGCGATCGCAGTGCGACTCGGAGAGGGCGGAAAAAATGGCACCGTTCTCTTTGATACCGAAATGATGCGTATGGCCTGCGCGATCCCCAGCAAAACCGTGATGTTCAATACATACCGGGATGGGCTTGGGGGAGCAGGCCACTGGGTCGGATCTCCTTATCTTTTCACCGCTGAGAGCGGTCCATCATGGGCCGATGAAGGGGGGAACTTCGAAGATCTTCGAGAGGGCAAGAAAGCAGGTCCACTTCCGAGGTCGTGGGCCCAATACCGTGGACTCTACCGCCACGGGGAGCGGGTAGTGTTTTCCTACCGCATCAACGGAGTCGATATTCTCGATATGCCATGGATTGAAGAGATCGGGGGCCTCAAAGTTTTCACCAGGACGCTGGAGATCAACCCCTCGGACTTAAGCTTGGTCCTGAAGATTTGCCAGGCCCGGGACAACACCGAAGCTCCAACAATTGTCATGCCTCAGGGCAAACCCGATCCTTCCTTTGCACTTGCGAAGGAAGATGGGGAGTGGCATCTGGGCATCAAAGCGAGAAAGAGCAAGGTTCGAATCAAAATGATACTGGCCTCAGCCGCCACGAATCAGAGCCAGAAGATCGTAGCCGCCGCTTCGGCTATTCCAGCAGCTGAGGACCTCTCCCGCTTCTTAAAAGGAGGCCCCCCTCGTCACCCCGCACCGCTCGTCACCAAGGGGGCTCTCAGTGGGGAGAAAGGCCCCTACGTTGTCGATACTATCACTCCTCCTTTTGATAACCCGGATAAGATCCTTTTCCGATTTGGTGGACATGACTTCTTCTCAAACGGAGACATTGCCGTCTGCTCAATAGACGGTGACGTATGGCGTGTTTCAGGCATTGACTCAAAGCTCGATAAAATCAGCTGGCGCCGTCTGGCCACTGGTCTTTTTCAGCCTCTGGGGCTGAAGGTCGTAAAGGACAAGGTGCATGTCCTCGGCAGAGACCAGATCACCCGACTTCACGATTTAAATGGGGACGGCGAGGCTGACCTCTACGAATGCTTCAACAACGGATGCCGTATCGGGAAACATGTCCACGAATATGCCACCGGACTGGAAACGGACCCTGAGGGGAACTTTTACTACGTCAAGGGCCACGGAGCGAATAATGAGCACGCGGGCACTCTGCTGAAAGTTTCCGCTGATGGGACTGATATCAGCGTGGTCGCAACGGGGTTCCGCTGGCCCAACGGCTCTGGAGCAGGACCCAACGGCGAACTCACGGTAGCCGACCAGCAAGGCACGTGGGTCCCTTCGTCCCGGGTAGACCTCGTCAAAAAGGGAGGCTTTTACGGATTCATGAACGCCCATCATAGGAAGGAGGCTCCGACTTCTTACGATGGCCCTCTCTGCTGGATCCCTCACAAGGTCGATAATTCCTGTGGCGGACAAACGTGGAATACCTCGGACAAATGGGGCCCGTTCAAGGGGCACATGGTTCATTGCTCCTACGGAAAGTGCACCCTCTTCCTCGTAATGCAGGAAAACGTCGGAGGAGTCGACCAGGCAGGGATCTTCCAATTCCCCTTTAAATTTCAGTCGGGTGGAATGCGGGCCCGTTTCAACCCTCATGACGGCCAGCTATATGTCAGCGGCCTCAAAGGATGGCAGACAAGCGGAGCCAAGGACGGGTGCCTCCAGCGGGTTCGCTTTACAGGGGCCAAGGTCAGTATGCCCCGAAGCCTGAATATCCATGAAAATGGTATTCGTGTCGGCTTTACTCAGCAACTGGACAAGGAGCTCGCCGAGGACCTCGACAGCTGGCAGATCGAACAATGGAATTACCAGTGGACCAGCAAATACGGCTCAAAGGAATACAAGGTCTCGGAACCATCGGCTACCGGACACGACAAGGTAGAAGTCCGTTCTGCACGACTCCTCCCAGGAGGGCAGGAGGTCTTCCTAGAAATTCCTAACCTTGCTCCTGTCATGCAGATGAAAATTGAATTTGATCTCGAGACCGCAAATGGCGATGAAATGATCGGAGCCCTCCACAATACGATTCATGCTCTCGGTCCGGCATTATAGAGCCTCGGAACCCAATTTTCTCAGAGGATTTCCTCAAACGCGCTCAGGGTCTTTTGAATGTCCTCACCAGAGACGTCCAGATGAGTGACCAGTCGCATTGGATTACCGGGACAGACCAGAATACCTCTCTCCTTTAGTTGCTGGGGAATCTCACTCGCCTTGTCTTCAGGCAATCCAAGGTAAACCATATTGGTCTGCACTAGGTTCATGTCGATTCTGCATCCGGCTAAAGCGCGGAGACCCTCAGCTAGTATTCTTGCATTGGCGTGGTCGTCTGCCAGGCGCTCAACATGATTCTCCAGAACGTAAATCCCCCCTGCAGCGAGCAGTCCGGCCTGCCTCATCCCCCCTCCGACGACCTTCCGCCATCGCCGGGCACCCGCAATAAACTCCGCGGACCCGGCGAGCACTGATCCAACTGGTGCGCCAAGCCCCTTGGAAAGGCAGACCGAAACGGTGTCGAACGGTGCAGCAAGAGCAGCAGCGGGCTTTTCCATTTGAACAGCTGCGTTAAAGAGGCGGGCTCCATCTAAATGGAGGCTTAACCCAAAGCGGGTCGCCAGCTCTTGAGCCTGCCGGGTATAACCGTCCGGAAGAACTCTTCCATTCGTTGTATTTTCAAGACAAAGGAGACGAGTTCTTGCGTAGTGATAATCGTCTGGCTTGATGAGTTTCCCCACCTTCTCGAGGTCGAGGCTCCCGTCTTTTTCCTGGTCCATTGGCTGGGGTTGGATCCCTCCGAGTGCTGCAGCCCCTCCTCCCTCATAGATGTAGGTGTGTGCCTGCTGACCGACGATATATTCGTCTCCCCGCCCGCAATGAGTCAGCAAGGCACAGAGATTACTCTGGGTTCCACTGGCCACAAAAAGTCCGGCTTCCTTGCCGAGCATCCCCGCAGTCAGATCCTCCAGCCTGTCCACCGTGGGGTCATCGCGAAAAACATCATCTCCCACCTCGGCCTCCGCCATCACACGCCTCATTGCAGATCCCGGTCGGGTCACGGTATCACTTCGCAGGTCAATCACGCTCATGGTGTCGAGTGCTTAGAGAGAAGGAAACAAAAGCACAAGCTTCACCCCGCAGATCTCTGTTCCGGAGATTGCCCTTAGTGGCGTTCCTGTCTAAAGATGGCCCTGCCCGTCGAGATGTTTCGTTTCCTGCCATTCCTGCTTCCGCTCCTGCTGGGGCCATCAACGTTCTCGCAGGAGATCCAGTTCAACCGCGATATCCGGCCCATTCTCTCAGACAAATGCTTTCTCTGCCATGGACCGGACGAGAAAAAACGGAAGGCAGACCTGCGCCTCGACCAGCGGGACGGCGCGCTTGCCGACCTCGGCGGATATGCCGCCGTCGTACCAGGCATGCCAGATGAGAGTGAACTCCTCGCCCGGGTCCTCGCCCACGAAGACCCCTCTGAACTGATGCCCCCTCCCGATTCCAATCGAGGACAACTTACCACGGGAGAAGTTTCTCTTCTCCGCAGATGGATCAAACAAGGCGCTCCCTACCAGAGTCACTGGGCTTTCGAGCCAGTCGCCGATGTGAGGGTTCCCGAATCTTGGTCGAACAACCCCGTCGACTATTTTGTCGAGAAACGACTGAAGGAGTCAGGAATCACTCCCAGCGGTCCGGCCGACTCAGAAACGCTGCTCCGCCGCTTATCGCTGGACCTGACTGGCCTATTGCCAAGCCTAGAAGAGCAACAGTCTTTTCCAGATGCAGGCCTTGAGTCTACAGTTGACCGTCTGCTGGCATCCCCTCATTTCGGCGAGCGCTGGGGCCGCCACTGGCTCGACCAAGCGCGCTACGCCGATTCCCATGGTTACTCCATCGATGGCGACCGCCAGATGTGGCCCTTCCGCGACTGGGTAATCAAGGCCTTGAACGACGACTTACCCTTTGACCAGTTCACTATCGAACAACTTGCGGGAGACCTTCTGCCCAATCGCACCAAGGCCCAGCATGTCGCTTCGGCTTTCCACCGTAACACTCTCATTAACCAAGAGGGCGGATCGGACCGCGAACAGTTCCGGGTCGAGTCGGTTATTGACCGTGTCAACACCACGGGGGCAGTCTGGCTGGGACTCACTGTCGGCTGCGCACAGTGCCACACCCATAAGTTTGACCCCATCACACAGCGTGAGTATTACCAGCTCTTCGCCTTCTTCAATAATACGGAAGATGCTAACAGCACCGGCGCCACCGTAGAGGTGGAAGAATACGAAATCCTGGGAAACACACCTGAAGCAACACCCGTAAAAACTTTCCCCTCAACGAGGGCCAAGTGGAATCCGGTGCGCTACCGGAACCCCGTTACAAGCTCCGGAAAGCCCCTGCACCTGCAAAAAGACAACTCTCTCCTCGTGGACAAGGCAGCAGGCAGGAATGACTCCTATAGTGTGCAGGCAACGACCTACCTCGACCGCGTGGCTGCCTTGCGCCTCCGCGTATTACCGGACAAATCTCTCCCCCGGAATGGCCCTGGCACTGCTGCCAACGGCAATTTCGTTCTCACCAAGTTGCGTATCCAGTCACGAGGGAAACCAATTGCCATAAGTCATGCCTTCGCCGATCACGAACAGCCGGGCTACCCCATCGCGGGCACGTTAGATCAGGACGCGAAGAGTGGATGGGCCATAAATGTCGGAGGGACCCGGAAGGCAGACATGAATGCGCCACACGAGGCCGTTTTTGTTTTCAGGGAACCTCTCGAGACAAAGGGAGAGCCCCTCGAAGTTACAATGGAGCACACCCTCAACGAGAGCTATCTGGTAGGCCGCTTCGCGATCGAACTGTCTCCCACAGTTCCTCCCGCACCAGCCCCCAAGCCTGCTGAAATTGTCAAACCCCGTAAAGGCAGGGTGATGGTGATGAAGGAGCTTCCCAAGCCTCGATCGACCTTCCTCTTCACCCGCGGCGACTTTACCCGCCCTCATAAGGAGTCAGGCGAAATCGCCCCGGACACCCTCTCACAGATTCGCCCTGCTCTCGGAGAATCCCGCGAACGCCCCACGCGTCTCGAGCTGGCCCGCTGGCTGGTTCATCCCGAGAATCCGCTTACTCCACGCGTAACCGTCAACCGGATCTGGATGCGCTACTTCGGACGCGGTCTCGTGGAAACAGAGGAAGACTTCGGAACCCAGGGAAGCCCCCCCAGTCACCCCGGTCTGCTCGACTACCTGAGCCACCGTTTCGTGGCTGAAGGCTGGTCGACGAAGAAGATCCATCGCCTTATCGTCACCAGCAAGACCTATCAGCGCTCCTCGCATGCCCGGCCCGACCTCGTGGAGGTCGACCCGGGCAACTATCTTCTGGCCCACCAGAACCGGATCAGGCTCGATGCCGAGATTGTGCGTGACGCTGCTCTCTGCGCCAGCGGACTGCTCGCCCCGAAAATTGGCGGGCCCGGTGTCTACCCTCCGCAGCCTCCGGACATCTACGCCTTTACGCAGAGCAGGAAGAACTGGAAGACCAGCACGGGAGAAGACCGCTACCGGCGCGGCATGTACATCTTCTTCTACCGAAGCGCTCCCTACCCCCTTCTGCAAACCTTCGACGCCCCCGACTTCCAGACTACCTGCACGAGGCGAGTAAATTCAAATACGCCTCTTCAGGCTCTCACTGTTGCCAACGATCCCGCCTTCCTCGAGCTCGCTCAGGGGTTAACCGAACGGCTGCTGCGCGAATTACCCTCCGCCGATATCACCGCCCGCATTAAAAGAGCATATCAGCTCGCGCTCTCCCGTATTCCCAGCGAGGTGGAACACAAGCTCCTCACCGATTACTTTGAAGCACAAGCCGCCGACTTTGCCAATGATGCAGTGGCCGCAGGAAAGTTAGCCACCCCCGCGATGAAGGCGGGTCCGGAATCTTACGCCCGGAGCGCAGCACTCGTGTGCGTAGCCCGGGCCATCCTCAACACTGACAATTTCATTACGCGCGAATGAACGATCACGATCACGTCAAAAACTGGCTGGCAGAGCCTACGCGGCGGCACTTCTTCCGCGACTGCGGAGTAGGCCTGGGGACCATTGCCTTGAATTCACTGCTCGGGCAGTTGCAGGCCCGTCACCTCCCGGTCATCGATCCTGCCCAACCCATGGACGCCCGCATTCCACCCCTGCAGGCGAAGGCCAAAAACGTTATCTTCCTTCATATGGCTGGTGCTCCCAGCCAGCTCGAACTTTTCGAAGACAAGCCGAAGCTGCGTGAGTTCCATGGTAAGACGCCCCCCAAGAGCCTGATGGAAGGCAAACGCTTCGCCTTCCTCAAGGGTAATGAAACGCTCCTCGGCAACTCACGCCCGTTCCTACGCCACGGACAGTGCGGGATGTCCCTGAGCGATCAGATCCCACACCACCGCAAGATCGTAGATGAGGTAGTATGGCTTCGTGGGATGACCACTGATGTCTTTAACCACGGCCCGGCAAAGCTCTTCATGAACACCGGATTCCAGGCTCCGGGGCGTCCGAGCATGGGCTCCTGGATAACCTACGGCCTTGGCAGCGAGAACAACAGTCTCCCCGGATTCGTGGTTCTGCAGAGCGGGCCGCGGGGACCACGCGCAGGCAATTCGCTCTGGGCGAGCGGGTTCCTCCCAACATCCTTCCAGGGCGTGCCTTTCCGCGGCAAGGGTGACCCCATCCTCCACCTGCGGAGCCCGGAGGGAATGACCCGGAAACGCGAGCGCAGGTTCTACGACGCGGTGGGCGCCCTCAACCGCGCCCGCCTGGAAGCAACCGGCGACCCCGAAATCCTGACCCGACTCAATGCCTATGAGATGGCCTACCGGATGCAGAGCAGCGCTCCCGAGCTGATGGATTTAAGCAAAGAGTCCTCCCGCACCCTCGATCTCTATGGGGTGACTCCGGGCCAGCCATCCTATGCCTCTAATTGCCTCCTTGCCCGCCGTCTGGTAGAGCGCGGAGTCCGCTTCGTACAACTCTACCACAGCAATTGGGATAGCCATGGCGGCCCGGGCGAAACCCTCTCCAAAGACTTCGAAAAAGTCTGCAAGTCAGCCGATCAGGCCAGTGCTGCCCTCGTCCTCGATCTCAAGGAGCGGGGCATGCTCGAAGACACCCTTGTCATCTGGGGCGGGGAATTCGGCCGCACCCCTATGGGAGAAAACCGCAAGACTACAGGACGCGATCACCACATCGACGCATTCACCATGTGGATGGCTGGAGCCGGATTGAAGAAGGGCTACATCCATGGTGAGACCGACGAACTTGGCTTCGGTGTCGTGAATGGCAAAGTTCACGTTCACGATTTGCACGCCACTCTCCTGCATCTGCTGGGTTTTGATCACGAACGGCTCACCTACCGCTTTCAGGGACGAGACTTCCGGCTCACCGACGTGCATGGCCGCGTGGTAAATGAAATTCTGGCCTAGATCTCCTGTGCCAGAGGATTCTCATGCTGCAATATTACCACATGCCACCCTTGCGAAGGATCGGCAATCAGGTTTGATTGCAATCGCCCTCTTCATATGACCCCAGCGCCTCCAGCATCTGATGACAGCTTCAGCCTGTTTGTCCGGGACCCTTCCGACGAGCGACCGGAATACCCCGTGAAATTCGCTTTATTCGGGGCACTTGGGGACCTTGCTCTGTCCCGCATCAATCATCAGGTCCACGAATACACCTCCACAGTGTATCCCAAGTCGCTGCGTGAAGTCTATTTTTGCGGTAGAGTTGCCGATTACGATACGCCCGGATTGATCGGGGAGCTTTATTCGAGGTGCAAGAGCTACCACCAACTGGAATCCTACTTCACCCGTGTCTTCCTCGATTCCCTCGAACAAGGCGGAGATACCGGAGGGCCGGATTCTAAGGATCTGGAGCAGAGAATCAGCGATGCCGTCACGAATTCCGAGACAGAGATCCTGACCTCTCTCGGGCAATTCCTCGTAGCGAACTACTGCACCACCGGCACCGCTGAAGAGTTCGATTCGGTGTTCACCAACTCCCAGATCATTGATTCGGATTGGATATTCTACCTCGCTCTACCACCTGCAGCCTACGCGGACACCTGCCGTCGCATTCGGAATGCGTTCAGGAACGCTACACCCCATTCCGAGGCCTCGAAAACCAGAAAGCTGATTCTGCTCGAAAAACCCTTCCAGACGACACTGGAGGAAGCCACTGACCTTGCCCGGGATCTGGAGACCATGGAAGAGGAGTCGCTTGGGCTACAATTCTATTCCGTTGATCACTACGCAGCCAAATGGACGCTGTCCCGCCTCCCGGGCATGGTGCACGAAATCCAGACCTTCCGGGACATCGTCTCCAACACAGAACGGGTAGTCATTGATCTGTCCGAGAAGAAATCCATCCCAATGTTTCGTACAGGTTACATGGCAAGCACCGGCCTCTTTAATGATATGATGCCGCACGCGCTTGTTGCTCTCCAGTTTCTCTTCGCCGGCAAGAGTGTTATGGTAGCAAGAGATCGATGCGAGTGCCTCGCGGTAGGATCCGAAGAGAATTTTATGGCCGCGGCAGATCAGATTCAGACTGATAGTGGCGCTACCAGTCTGAATCAGGAAACCTACTTCAGCATCAAGATCGAGCTCAGAGTCTCGGAACCCGACGGAAGCTGCCCCCGCACAGTGACAGTTTATATCCGGAGTGCAAAAGCTCTGATGAAAGAGAACAAAAAAGTCCACATTATCCCACGCTGCGACGAAGATGACCTTCCTTTCTTCACAATAGATATCGCCGAGGAAGACTTTCCAGAGCCAACGACTGAAGACGGATATTCCGGATCGATTACTGATGGCGACGTTGCCGATGGGGAGCAACGGGGGTATTCGAAGATCCTCTTTGATGCGATCAGCTTCCTGAGAGGAAACAAGTTCGGGGATGATTACTCTCTCTCTCCGCCACTGGAATTTCTCAACCCGAAGCAATCGGTCGAAGTCATCAGGAACATGGTAGATATAAAGAACTGCCTTCAAAGCAATTACGCCCGGGATCACGCGGGTGTTGACCCCTTTCAAAACCCTCTATCGTATCCAGCAGGCGTCTCTTGGCTCGACGAAGAGAAGGAGTCGCCGATCCTCTCCCCTCTGGCCCCTGGCAAATAAAAGGAAAGACGTCATCCCTCTCCCCTGATCCGACTACCTTCCGTTCCGTGCAGGAGCTTGCTCCGATCCGTGAACACCCCTAAGAGGAATTCATGCGGTTTATCTGCACGTCCATCACTCTGGCTCTTTCCAGTTTAATTCCGGCCAACCCTGTCCTCATTCGTGAGACCGCCCCCCTCACTCCCGAAGAGGAGTTGAAGGGGTTCTCTGTCCCGGACGACTTCAAAATTCAGCTCTTTGCCTCCGAGCCGATGATCAACAAACCGATCAATCTGGCTTGGGATAAAAAGGGGCGGCTCTGGGTCTCCTCCACGGTGGAGTATCCCTATGCCGCGGAAAAAGGCAGATGGGCCGATGACAAAGGCTCGAAAGTCAGGGACAGCCGCGATGCCATCAAGATTCTTGAAGACATCGATGGAGACGGAAAGGCAGACACCGTAACGGACTTCGCAGACGGCCTCAACATTCCAACCGGCGTCCTGCCCTGGCACCGACCGGAACACAAGGACGGCTGTATTGCATGGAGCATCCCGAACATATGGTACTTCGCAGATACCACCGGGGACGGGAAGGCCGACCTTCGAGAGGTCCTTTTCGGGCCGATGGGATACGAACGGGATACCCATGGGATGTGTTCCAGCTTTCGACTTGGCCCCGATGGATGGATCTATGCCACGCATGGTTTCAACAACACATCAACCGTCACTGCTGGCAACGGCTCGCGGGTCGAGATGAACTCCGGTAATGTCTTCCGGTTCAGACCAGATGGATCACGCATTGAGGTCTGGAGCCATGGGCAGGTGAACCCCTTTGGTCTCTGCTTCGATAAGCGGGGAAACCTCTACAGCGCAGACTGCCACAGCGCCCCGATCTACCAGTTGATCCGCGGGGCCTTTTACCCGAGCTTCGGGAAGCCGCACGACGGGATGGGCTTTGGACCCACCATGATCGAGCACACCCATGGCTCCACCGGAATCTGTGGAATTGCCTTTGTTGACCGCAACCAATGGGGTCGGAAATGGAACTACAGGATGTTCATCGGCAATCCCGTCAATTCGGTGATCAATCACGATGGGATCAAATATGCTGGCACCACCCCTGTTGCGGTAGAGCAACCGGATTTCATGACCAGCAAGGACCCCTGGTTCCGCCCCGTAGACCTCTGCCTTGGTGAAGATGGCGCGCTCTATATCGCCGACTTCTACAACAAGATCATCGGTCACTATGAGGTCCCCCTCGATCACCCGGGGCGCGATCGAAAACGAGGACGAATATGGCGGATAACCCCCAAGGCAGGCCCCTTTGCGCCCGGGCCAATGAGTCTTCCGGAGCCCGGCGCGAATTCGGTCGAGGAACTCCAGTCGCGATCTCCCCATATCCGGCGCGCCGCCGCAGCCGAGCTCCAGCAGAATCCTCGTGCCGAATCTCTAATCCCACTTCTAGAGCTCTATTACCGGGAAAGAGCCGATGACACCCACCTGCGACACGTGATCCGGCTGGCCATTCGATCACAGCTTGGCACTCCCGGAGCTCTCAACGGGGGAACGGTCTTCCGGCTTCTGCCTACCGATATCGCTCTCGCAAGCCCAACCCCCAGCTCCTCCGCTTTCCTCCTGCAGCGCCTAATACAAAGTCCCCGTTTGCGCGATACCCTTGAGATCCTCAGCCACCTTGCCCGCCATGGGAAAAGAGAAGTGCTGGAAGGAGCTGTCGCATGGATGAAGCACCAGCAGCATCGCTCCCCAAGCGTTAGAGCCGGGCAATTCAACGCTTTCATAAGGGGAAGGCAGGAGCGTGGTGAGCCAATGCTCGATCCTTCTCTAGTCAAGATGGGGCAGGATATTGCCCGTCGTCTACTTTCCGAGCGGCACGAGCGTCCGTGGTCCCTGAGCTCTCACCCTGCCCATGCCGATAGCGCTTCCCCATGGACGCTTCAGCAAAGGGAATGTGAGGACGGGCAGACCGTATCCGTAATTTCCAGCCTCTCAATCGGCAGGCCCGGGGCCGAGTCTAGGACTGGCATTCTCCGCAGCAGCCCCTTTACAGCCCGGGATACAATCTCGTTCTGGATTTGCGGGCATCGAGGGCATCCAGATCAACCTCCTCACGAGAAAAATTTTGTGCGCTTGATAGACTCCACAACTGGCAAGGAGCTACGCCGCACCTATCCTCCAAGAAACGACCAAGCCACTAGAGTCGAATGGACTCTCTCCTCCACGAAGGGCCGCGAGGTAGAGCTAGAGGTCGTAGACGGGGACAACGGACCATCCTTTGCATGGCTGGCGATAACGCGCCTCGACCCGCCAGCAGCCCAAGTGGACTCGTTTGCTCCTTCTGCTGCCCATGGAGAGCTACTTGAGGATCTCGCCCGTGCTCTTTTGGTTAGTGCTCCTGCCGATCTCCGCGGCCAGCTGAAAGCATTTCTGCCGTCCTTACCCTCAACCTCACCTACCCCGCCAACCAGCGAGGAGCGTAGTCGACTTGAAAAGGTCATCAAGCAGCGCGTTGAATCCTTTGAAAGGGCGCACCCCCGAATAGAAAATGGAAAGGCCATTTTCAAAACTCACTGCGCCTCGTGCCATCAGGTCGCAGGTGAGGGCGCGCTGCTTGGACCCCAGCTCGACGGCATCGGCGCTCGCGGATCCGCCCGATTATGTGAGGACATCCTCGACCCAAATCGCAACGTTGATGCACACTTTTTCCTGACGACCTTGACGCTTAAGAATGGAACCAGTACCGCTGGGTTTGTCCGAGGAGAATCAGGTGAGATCATTCTCCTCGTTGACGCCAAGGGTAGGGAATACCGAATCGAAAAGAGCTCGATCACCGCCAGTCATACCCTTGACTACTCCCTGATGCCCTCGACGTTTGAGCATCTGCTTGGGGAAGATGAATTCCATGATCTTCTCGGCTGGCTTCTTTCCGAAACGAAGCAATAGTGAAAGCTATCTGGCCGAAACTCCCACCAGACTGGGAACTACGTCTCCAACCCTGCATGGAACACAGATCCCCCGAGTCGATATGAGGCGTGCTTTCCTAGTTATCATATCAATTCTTGCTTTGGGGCACGGCTCAAACTGCGTTGTCGCTCAGGCAGACGCATGGGGAAAGACCACCACCAGAGCAGCAGAATTTTACGCGGCCAGCGATGTTCCCGAAAGTCAGGTAGAACTCACAAAGCAGTGGTACAAAGTCGCCTCAAAAGCCTGGGGAAACTTTGGTCCTCTCGAATTCTGGATTGTCGGCAGAAGTGAAAAAGCAGCCCGCGAGCTCGACGAAAAATATTGCACTGTCCGAAAGCAGAAAGATCCGGGCATCCATCTTCATCACTGCCTCAACAGGAGCCATAACTTCACTGACTATGCCCGGAACGGCAATGCAGGGCTGAACACGTGCAGAAACGAACGGGAGAAGTGGTCCGGATTTATCATTACAATGTCTGGAAAAAATCCTGGGCCAAGAGAGGAAGACTATAAGCCAGTCGTGCTGCACGAATACTTTCACGTCTACCAACACGCTCATATCCACAGCAGGAAGGAGCAGACAAGAGAGAGCCTCAACCAGGCGAATCCGTGGTGGGGTGAAGGAGGCGCTGAATACATGGCTCAGTTACTCTACTCAAGGCAGGAGGGCGTGCGAGCCAACTACCTGAAAGAGGTCATGCAGCGCAAACTGCAATCACTGAGTAACCTCCATGATGGAGAAACCATAAGGGATATTCCATACGGACGAAGAGCCCGAATCGCCTACGACCTCGGCGCATGGTTCATCGCTTTTCTTATTAGCAAATCCAGTGAAGAGTCCTACCGGGTCAAATTTTTTAAAGCTCTTGAGACGAGTGGCTTTGAGAAAGCCTTCCTCGATAGTTTTGGCCGATCTTCGAAGACCCTACTTGAAGAGTTCCATAATCATTTTCTCCCCCTGAACCAACGCTCCCAGCTGAAAATTATTCCCTGATCCATCTTATCCCCTGGAAAGACCGAAATACTTCTCTCGGTTTTTCCAGGTGGCGAAGTGCTTTCCCCTGCTGTAAGAGGATTTCATGTATGCCTCTCTGCGTTACCTGACCCCCCTTGCGATACTCGCGGTCATCGCGGTAGGATCGCTAGGCGGGGACGAGAACTCATCCCCAATCAGGGCATACGTAGGGGCTCATATCATTCCCGTTACTGCTCCGGAAATTCCTGATGGCGTTCTCCTAGTAGAGGGAGAAACCATTACCGCCGTTGGGAAACGGGGTGAAGTTGCAATTCCTAAGGGCGCCAAGGTCATCGACCTGAAGGGCAAGTTCCTTTTCCCGGGTCTGGTCTGCACACATTCGCACGTCGGAAAAGTTCAGGGCGGCGACGGGTCTTCTCCTATCCAACCAGGTGTCCGAGTTCTGGACTCCATCGATGTTCTGGATAGCACCCTTGAGAAAGCCCGGGCCGGAGGCATCACGATGGCCAACCTCATGTCGGGCTCTGGACATCTTCTCTCAGGCCAGACTGCATACCTCAAACTTCGCGATGGGGTCACTGTCGAAGAACTGGCACTCCGTAACAAAGATGGCTCCATGGCCGGAGGTATCAAGATGGCTAATGGCACCAATTCTATCAAAGGATCTGGCGGGTCGCCTGGCACCCGTGGCAAATCAGCGGCATTAGTCCGCGAGCAGTTTATCAAGGCTCAGCAATATCGGGACAAGATTGCCGCAGGTGGGGATGACCCCCCTGACCGCGATCTTGCCATGGAGGCTCTCGTCGATGTCCTTGAGGGGAGAAAGGTCGTGCACCACCACACTCATCGACACGATGACATCATCACAGTGCTACGCCTGAAAAAGGAATTTGGATTTAAGGTCGTCCTGCACCATGTCTCCGAAGCGTGGAAAGTGGCCGACGAAATTGCAGAATCCGGAGTGTCCTGCTCGATCATCTACCTCGACTCCCCTGGAGGAAAGCTGGAGGCCAGAGATCTCGAATGGAAAAATGGGGCTGAGCTTGAAAAACGTGGGGTTCTGACAGCATTCCATACTGATGACCCGATTAACGATTCCCGGTGGTTTCTTCGGAGTGCAGGACTCGCGGTTCGGTCTGGGATGTCCCGGCAGAAAGCCCTTGAAGCAGTGACCATCGCAGGAGCAGAAATGATGGATCAGGCAGAGCATACCGGATCTCTTACTGTTGGGAAAAAAGCCGATTTTCTAATCCTGAACGGAGACCCCCTCTCGGTCTATACGCGGGTTCTGGAGACTCACGTGGAAGGGAACAAGGTCTTTGATCTAGACGACCCCGGGGACCGGCTCTGGGCAGAGGGAGGATTTGGCGCAGGACACCGCAGGCTGGCGAGTGGCTGCTGCTTCTACAGATAAACAGACGCATCTATGAAAATTTACCCCCTTGTTGCCAGCTTACTGTTCCATTGCATCACTACTGCGAGTGCTCAGATAGCGGTTCAGGCGGACACCCTTTACACGATGACCGGCGACTTGAAGCCGCTCCGTAACGGCGTGGTTCTCTGCTCAAAAGATGGGAAGATCGAGAGAGTTGGCCCGCTTGGTGAAGTGAATATCCCTGAAGGATACCGCCTTCTGAAGGCCGTGGTGGCAACCCCCGGTTTTATTGATGCTCATACAACCGTAGGACTGTCTGGAATCCTGAATCTTGATCGCCACGATCAGGAACAGCTGGAGACCTCCGCTCCGATCCAGCCCGAACTCAGAGCCGTCGATGCATACAATGGAAGAGACCCTCTCGTGCAATGGATCCGGGAACTGGGAATCACCACTATCCACACTGGACACGCCCCCGGCGCACTGGTGGCGGGTCAGACCATGATCCTGAAGACAAACGTTCCTGCCATCACCGATCCGGAGAAGAACACCCTTCGCCCTTTCGCGATGGTAGCAAGCACTCTTGGCTCAGGTGGCTTTGGACGGGGAGGAAAATCCCCGGGGACCCGTGCCAAGTCTCTCGCCATGCTGCGGGAGCATCTCCTCAAGGCCCAACGCCACCTCAAAAAAAGAACCGAGGCCAAGGAGGACGAGAAACCCGAGCCCAACCTGAGACTGGATGCGATGGCGGCGGTTCTTGAAGGACAGACTCCCCTGCTCGTGACCGCCAAGCGTCATCAGGATATTGCCGCCGCCCTTCGCCTTCAGAGAGAGTTCGATTTTCCGCTAATCCTCGATGGAGCCTCAGAGGCCTACCTCCTACTGGAGGAAATCAAGGCAGCCAAGGTCCCCGTTATCATCCACCCCACCATGGCCCGACCGTATGGAGAGAATGAGAACATCACCTTTACTCTCGCAGCAAAGTTACATGCTGCGGGGATCCCTTTTGCCTTTCAATCAGGCTACGAGGCTTATGTGCCAAAAACGCGAGTGGTGCATTTTGAAGCAGCTCTCTCCGTCGCTTATGGGCTTCCCCATGAAGTTGCACTGGCAGGGTGCACGTCGGCAGCGGCAGAAATTCTCGGCATGGGGAACCGCATAGGCTCTCTTCAGACAGGCCTCGAGGCGGATATCGCTCTGTTCGATGGCGACCCCCTTGAAACCGTGACTCACTGCACGGGCGTCATCATTGACGGTAAGGTCGTCTCAAAGGAAACCAAGTAGCCTTCCTGCTCATTCTCCCAACCTTGGCCCCGATGATAACTTTCGCGGAGTGACCTAGCTCTTTTCCTCGCCTCTCGTATGGTGTATTCGCGTCTTTCATGAGATTGATGCCTTTCGCCTTTGCCTGCCTGATTGCCTTATCCGCAACTGCAGAGACCTTCGAAAAAGCCGAACGAATCGCCAGGAAGCAGGGCAACAGAGCACTGAAACAGTCCGGAGCCGGACTATCCGAGAAGGATCTCCGGAAATATGCCACTCGCCTCGCTTCCGCACAATATGAGGGGCGTGGCACCGGCGACAAGGGCGAGCGAATGGCAACCTCCTACCTCGCCGCTTTCTTTCGCGGGCTCGGATTGTCACCGGAAGGTAGCGCCGAATCTTTTTTTCATACTTTCGACTTTGCGGCTGGGATGCGAACGGAGGGAGCGAACACCCTTTCCTTTGCAGGCAGAGTCCCGGAGGGCTTCGAAAGCACCATCAAACCTGGGGAAGACTATCAACCTCTTTCAATCTCAACCTCCGGAGAAACAAAGGCCGAGGCAGTCTTCGCTGGTTTTGGGATATCCGCCGGAAACTATGACAGCTTCGCTGGCATCGAGCCGAAAGGCCGCTGGATAGTAGTACTTCGGGGCGTGCCGGAATCCCGTCCTGAACTGCGCGGCTCTGCCCCGCTACTTGTGAAAGCTAACCTCGCCAAGGAAAAGGGCGCTGCTGGCATTATTTTTGTGAAAGGAACCAACGAGGAAATCGCCACAGAGCTCTTCCCATTGAGTCAGGAGATCGGGGGCGCTCCCATACTCCCAGCGCTGTGCATCACCGATCGCCTTGCGACACCCCTTCTTACGGGCAAAAATAATCAAGCTCCCCTGAAGGAGCTCTTCCTTTCGTATTCTAATGGGCAAAAGGTGAAAGGATTTGCTCTGGAGGGACAGATCTCGACTCGAATTGGAATCGCCAAGAACAGGGAAGAGGGACGGAACGTGATTGCACGGCTTGTATCAGGCAGCGAACCAGCTGCGGAGGCCGTCATGATCGGGGCTCATATAGATCACCTCGGCTATGGTAACCGGGGCGGGACCCGGGCCCAGGGCGAAGAAGCTAAAGCGCTGCATTACGGAGCAGATGACAATGCCTCAGGGGTCGCTGCGATGATGGAGTTAGCCCACTACTTTACCTCCCAGAAGGCCAAGGGCGCTCTCAAGTTGAAGCGCGACCTGATATTCGTAGGCTGGTCGGGAGAAGAAATGGGGCTCTTCGGTTCGACTGCCTACGTCGAAGAAGGCAACAGAGAAGGCAACCTCTATCCCGCGATCGCAGCCTACCTCAATCTCGACATGGTTGGGCGACTCAGTGCGCAAGGTCTCAATGTTCAAGGAACGGGATCCAGCGGAGACTGGGGCGATCTCCTTGATAAGATCGAAAAGCCCGATGCCATGAAAATACTCAGATCTCCCAGCCCTTTCCTGCCTACAGACACTGCTCCACTATATAATGCGGGAGTGCCAATCCTCTCCATCTTTACCGGGCTCCACGATGACTATCACACTCCGAGGGACACCATTGAGACCTTGAATTTCCCCGGCCTGCTAAAGGTTACCGGCTACGTGAGAGACATGGCCCTTGAGCTAACCAAACTCCCGAAGCCTCCCGGATATATCAAGGTTGAACGTAATGCCCGGCGTCCTACTCCGCGGGTCCTCCTGGGGATCCGTTTCGAAGATGGGCAAAAGGGACTCAGGGTGACCACCGTCCAGCAAGACTCGGCGGCGTCCCGCTCAGGGCTGAGGGACGGTGACATTCTCAGGAAACTGGATGGCAAGAATATCGGCGATCGGGAGGCTCTGGTTTCGGTTCTCCTCCAGCTGGAGCCCGGCAAGACCTATCCGATCGAGGTCGAACGGGAAGAAGAGAGCGTTACCTTGCAGATCACTCCAGATAAGCGCTGAGGCGGAATCTCAAAGTCCGGAAAGGATCTCAGGCCCTAGCAGATACCTTTTGAGCGACCCCACCAAGCGCGCGCACAAGATCAAGGGATGCCAGAAGCATCAGGCAATAGGCCACAAACTCTGCCAACTCCTCGGCAAAGACATGGTAACTGCCCCCGAAAATATTTTTTTCGAAAGCGCTGCTAAGAACGATCAGCAGAATTGCGGCTTTCAGGAGGTATACGCCTAGAGATGCTCGCATGTAGTGGCTCCAGTGGTCTCGGTAGTGGCGGAGGCTTCTCAGCAATCGTGAGAGCGGAATGAGAGCCACCGCAAAAAAAACAGCTCTTCCTTCCTCCGCAAGAAGGAAAATCAACCATCCGGGGACCCGCAGCTCATCAACATCAACCTCCCGGAAAGAAAAAATGAAGCACAAGATAGCAAGGAACAGTGCCAGAGCCCTGTCCCGGGATCTGAGGGTCGATCCGGCAAGGGCGAAAACCAGGCAACTGATCAGCAAGACCACCACCTGCAGGTTCTCAAGCCAATTGTTCTCCTGATAAATAATATCCATTCCACGACCCACCACCAGATAGGTGAGGACCAGAGTAACGGCTAGGAGAAGCAGGAGAGCGCGGGCATTCCTCCGGTCGAGGACTACAAGTCCTGGAGCGAGAAAAGCGCTTACGAGAATCGCTATGAGGACGAAATCCATGGTGGCTGCAACTGCCCCATCCTCTGCGACAGGAATGAAAACATAATTTATCAACGCTTCTAAGTAACTCTTATTTTTCATCCGCCACGCTCTCTGAATAAGAAACGGATCAAGATCCTCTGCTTCTCGATACCTCGAGGGGAATACTATCATCATACGATAGGGGAAAACCCTCCGGCAGATCTTTATTCCTCAAGCCCAAGAATGAGCATGACAGTCCCTCTTCTCTTGGACAGAATAGTAGAGATGGCACACGTCATATCCAAGACATCCGCAACGATTTGCACAGTGCTCCTCGCCCTGCTCGTGTCTCTCCCCGGACAACTGCGCGCACAGCAGAAAGATCCCGCTCTCGATCTTTATTACCTCGCGACAGGAGCCTACAACCGCAAGCTCTACCCTGCGGCAATAGGGGGATTTCGGGAGTTCCTCGCGAAGCACGGCAATCATGCCAAGGCAGACCAGGCCCGGCAGGGCCTCGCTCTTAGTTTCTACGCACAGAAACAATATGCTGAGGCCATCCCCCTGCTGACCGCTCTTCTCTCAAAACCCAATTTGCCAAAAGAGGTTAGCCGGGACCGCATTATCCTGATGCAGGGGCAGTGCCTCCTGCGAAGTGGGCAGAAGGATCAGGCGCGCGACCATTTCATCAAGGAACAGGCCCGCCTTAATAATCCTGCCTACAAGGCTTCCGCGCTGGCCGCGATCTGCGATATCTACTTCGGGAAACAAGAGTGGGATCAGGTGAACGCATGGGCCAATCAACTGGCTAAGGCCCAGCTCTCTCCAAATCAGGCCGCTCGGGGGCTCTATCAGCAGGGATTTGCTAATTACCAACTGAAGAAGTATGAAGACGCGGCCGGAATACTGGAAAAAGTCCGCCCTCTGGAAGCCGATGTGATCTGGAAAACACGGTCCTCATACCTGCTGGGCGAGTGTTACACCGTCGTCAAAAACCATGAGAATGCCGAGCCTGCATTCGTAGCGGCGCTGTCCGGACTTAAGGGTTCTGACAAAACCGAATGTCACTACCGCCTCGGGGTTACAAGATTCATCCTAAAAAACTGGGCCGGGGCTGCGGAGCAGTTCGAGGCCTTCCTGAAATCGGAACCTACTACCCGTCCTGAGGACCAGAAGAAAGAGAACCCGAACATCAAGGAGTCTCAACTCTACATTGGCAGGTGCCTTCTCGAGCAGGGAGAATTCAATGAGGCTCGTAACAGATTATCGAGACTCACCAGTCTCGACGGTTCTCTGGGAGCCAGAGCGAACCTCTGGTTTGCTCGCGTGTTTTCCCGCCCGGAAAAGCCCAATTACGATCAAGCCGCCGCCTCCCTTGAGCCTGCGGTCAAGAAATACCACAACATCACACCGGCGAATGACGATCTACGCTTTGATTACGCCAATGCGCTGATGAGTCGCAACAAGCCCGACTGGAAGACCGCGGCCGATGCACTGGGGAGAATCAACGGCGGAGTTTTTGGCCAATTCGCCGAGGTCTTGGCGCAGAGGGCTACCTGCTACCACAAACTTGGCGACTACAATGCGAGCCTCAACCTCGCCAATGAGCACATCACCAAGTTCAAGGATCATGACATGTCCGGCGACACCCGGTTCCTCCGAGCCGAAAACATGTTCCTGCTCAGCCAAGCTGACAATGCGATCAAGGCCTATCAGGAGTTCCTCGCAGCCCATAAGGACCACTCCAATGCCCTCGCTGCGGCATTCCGGGTTGCCCAGATTCATCACAATCAGGGCCGCTGGGATCAATCCCTCGCCTCCGCTAAGCCCCTTCTTGCCAGCAAGCCGGAAGGCCCCCTGTTCGCACAGCTGGCATTCCTGGTAGGCAACTCACACTTCCAGAAGGAGCAGTGGGAAGAGAGTCTGGAACCCTTGGAAGCCTTCATTGGCACCAGAGTGGAGAAAAAGGGAAAGAACAACCAGAGGGTCTCTACTGAATCCAACGTCGACACTGCGCTGATTCAACTTGCTGTTGCATACGACCGTGGAGAGGACTCCGCTAAGGCCCTTGAGCACTTGAAGACCCTCACTCGCTTCTACCCCGGCCCCACACCCCACCTCCCTCTCGCTCTCGCTGAGCAGGGTCGGCTTGCTTACGAGGAGGAGGACCTCTCCCTGTCCCGGCAGTCCCTTGAGCGCTTCCTCAACGAAGACAAACAGAACAAGGACCCCTTCAAAAGCGGGGCGCCAGCTCAAAGGACCCGGGTGAATTATTTCCTCGGATGGGTCAATGCCACCGAGAAAAAACACGAACCAGCGGCCCTAAACTTCGGCAAAGTTGCCAACCAACATCAACACGAACTGGCTGCTGATGCAGCCCTGCAACAGGGGCTTGCTTATATCCAGCTGGAACAATTCGACAAGGCGGGCAGCCTCTTCCCTCAGATTCTTCAACGCTATCCCAAGCATGAGAAACTGCAGCGGGTTACCTACTATGCCGGTCTCTCTCTAGCGCGACTCGAAAAATGGGGGCCTGCGGCAGTCCATCTACGAAAGGTCGCAGACACCTGGCCCGACTCTGAATTCGCCGACCAGGCCCTCTACGAATGGGCCTGGTGCGAGCGCAAGCAGAAGAGGGAAGATGAGGCTGCCAAACTCTACGAGAGATTTCTCGGCAAGTACCGGGAAAGCACTCTGGTCGTGAAAGTCCAGAGTGAACTCGCTGAACTAAACCTGAAAAGCGGAGAACAGGACATGGTGATTGAACGCCTCACGAAGGCTCTTGCCGCCGTGAAGGAGGAAGCCCTTCAGGAAGACCTCCTCTACCAGCTGGCTACTGCTCACTTCAGTAAGGGCGACTATGAAAATTCTGCAGTGATGTTTGACGAGCTGCTCGTCAAGTATCCCGATTCAAAGCTCAGAGCATCGATGTGCTTTCAGGCCGGTGAGTCCCGTTACAAGTTGAAGGAAACCGTGGTCGCTCTGACACATTTTGCCGAGGGGATGAAGCAGGGCAACCTGAAGCCAGTCCTTGCCGAGTCCATGCTGATGCGACTCGCGGAAATGCAGAGCACCACTGCTGATCATCCCAGCGCTTACAAGTCCTACCGGGACTTCATTGGCCGCTTTCCTGAAAGCAAGTGGAAGCGCAATGCCCAGTTCGGGCTGGCGTGGTCCCTTGAGAATTCCGACAAACCGAGTGAAGCCATCCGTAATTATGCGCCTCTCCTAGAGTCCGATAAGGCCGCCGACCTCTGGACAGTCAGAGCTCGTTTCCAGACCGGAGAGTGCTATTTCAACATGCAGAAGTATGAGGAAGCGGTGAAGGAGTTCCTGAACGTTGAAATCCAGTATAAAAAGTATCCCGCGTGGCAGGCCAAGGGCATCCTTGAAATTGGCCGCGTGCTCCTCGCTCAGAATAAGCGTGGGGATGCCAAAGAGCGCTTCAAAGATGTCATCACTCGCTACCCGAACGAAAAAGCGGCAATTGTTGCACGCCAGTATCTTGACCAACTACGCACCAGCGGATAACAAAAAAACCCCTCAATCACTCTGATTTCCCATGAGCAACTACACTACAAACCAACCTTGGAAAAAGGCTGCAGGTATCGCCGCCCTCTTCCTCATGGCCCTCACCACCTCACTTCTCGCCGCAGAGGCAGGGGCGGATTCCGGCGTGGAAAAAGAAACCATGTTCTCCCTGATCAAAAAAGGGGGGCCAATCATGATCCCACTCGGGATTGCCTCTATCATTGCGCTGGCGCTGGCCCTCGAACGCTTCATTTCCCTGCGCCGCGACAGGGTCCTTCCTGACGGTTTCCTCAAGGGTCTGGGGGATTCTTGGGACTCGGATCCCTCAGGGCAGTCCGCAGAACAGTATTGCGAGCAGAGCACGGGAAGCGCAGGGCACGTTTTCAAGGCCGGTCTCCAGTGGCGAGATTCGGGCCATGAAGCAGTCGCAAAGGCCGTCGAAGACGCAGGGATCCGAGAGGCTGACAAGCTTAAGAGGAGCCTCCGCGGACTATCAATCATTGCCGCTGTTTCTCCTCTCCTTGGCCTTCTCGGCACGGTCTATGGAATGATCGACGCCTTTCAGCGCACTTCTCAGAGCGGCGGAGCGGCAAAAACTGCGGACCTTGCAACTGGAATTTATGAAGCCCTTGTGACGACGGCCGCTGGCCTTACCATCGCGATCCCGACTCTGCTGCTCTACCAGTTCCTGCAATCCCGGGTGGACAAGATTATTGACCACATCGACGAAGTTGGCACCGAGTTCATTGTCAATCACGCGAGAAAGAACAGCGCTCCTGCCGGTTCCGCAACCGCCTAGGGCTCGGAGACTAACTAACTGAATCCATGAGAATTCGAAGCAGGGACAACGAACAGGGCGAGATCATCAATATCTCGAGCATGATCGACGTCATGTTCATCCTCATCATTTTCTTTCTGGTTACCACCACCTTCAAGGAAGAAGAGGTCGATCACCTCGTCAAGCTTCCCGTGGAGTCCCGCAACCAGTCCCTCACTCAGACTGCAGGAAACCTGATCAAGGTGAATATCCGAGATAACGGAGCCTATGTCGTGATGGGCCAAGCGGTCACGGAGGAAAAACTGACCGAGTGGATGCAGGAGGAGCGTGAAAAAAAGCCTGAGATCAAGGTCCTCGTTCGTTGCGACAAGGAATCCAAGCACCTCTACCTCGCCAACGTGATGTCTATCTGTCGTTTTGTCGGAGTTCCGGAGGCTAACATCGCGGTTCGCACGGAGAAGTAACCTGTCCGGATCATGAGCGAGCAGCAGACCACCCCCCAATCAGCAGGCAGACGACAGGCGACTTACCTGCCCGGGGATACCGGAGACGACCCAAACCCTGACCGAATGATTCTCGGGGTCACCCGTAAGCAGCGGTTCCGTCTCTATTTCTGGCTGGCAGTAGTCCTGGTCTCCGCATTTCTCCTGTGGTCCCTCTTCTATCTCAGACCCGACCGTTGGCATACCTACACCGATCAGGTTGCTTTTAATCAGGTCGCCCGCGACGTCACCCCCGGATATGTCCTCTGGGAGCAGGCAGAGCCTGCCGGAAGCGGATTCGGCCCGGAAGAGGACATCGGCACTCCCGTCATCTCCTCGAATGGGGCCCGCATGATCTACAGCTCCGGGAAAGAGGATGGAAACGCCAATCTCTTTTTGCGGGAATGGGACGGCAACGACTGGAAGAAATCCCGGCCCATGCGGGCTCTCAACAGCGCCTTCCATGAAATATCGCCCTCCTTGAGTGGCGATGGAGAACTGCTCTATTTCAGTAGCGACCGCCCCGGCGGACAGGGAGGATTTGATATCTGGGTCTCCAAATGGGATGGCTCCGAATACGCATGGCCTCTCCCCCTGACACCGCGGGTGAACACCCCGTTCGATGAAATCGATCCTGATATCGCACCTGACAACCTCGTTCTTTATTTTGCTTCCAATCAACCTCGCCGTGCGACCGACACCTCCGAAAAAGTGGCCGCCATGCTTGAGAACGTCGAGGATCGCAAGGGCAACTTTGACCTCTATTCCGCAGACAAGGCCGGAGAGACCACCTTTGACCTCATCGTAGAGCGCCAGTTAAGCATGCTCTACTCGCTGCGCGAAAGTGCGCTCGCGGATCCCGAGATCATGTCCAAGCTTGGCGGAAGCGTGCAGACTGAGAGCGCCGTGGACAAGGGGCTCGCCTTCCTCGCGGGCACTCAGGAAGAGGACGGCCGCTGGAATATCAGCAAGTCCGGTGGTGAAGGAGGACACGACCAGGCAGCTACAGCCTTCGCACTACTCGCCTTTTACGGCCGGGGAGAAGTCCACGATGAGGAATGTAAATATCAGGACACCGTGAAGCGGGGAATCGAGTGGCTGGTCGGGCAGCAAAACGGGGCAACCGGGGACCTCCGGGGCCCCAAACCACGGAGCAATGCCATGTATGACCACGGGATCGCATCTCTCGCCGTGATCGAGGCCTATGGCGTGACCAAGGATACGGCCCTGCGCCCCAAGGCTCAGGCCGCTATCGACTTTATCAGCGAGACTCAACACGAGGGTGGTGGATGGCGATATGCGCCAGATCAGGCCGGGGATCTTTCAGTCACCGGCTGGTTCATCATGGCTCTTGCCAGCGCAGAGATGTCCGGCCTCATCGTCCCGGACAAGACCATGGAGGGCGCAACGAAGTTTCTCGACAGTGTCAGTCACGGAAAAAACAAGGGTGCTTATGGCTACACCGGCGCGAGCGGAGGAACTGCGGCACTAAATGCTGCAGGGTTCTTCTGCTCCCAACTCCTCGGACGCTCCTCCAACACTGCCAAAGCCTACGAATCTTCCGCCATCGTGGACCGGCAAGGTTTCAAACTGGAAGATATTTATCACGCCTACTACGGCAGCGTAGCGTCCTATCAACATCAAGGCCCGGCGTGGCGGAGGTGGATGGAGAAAATGCACCCGGGCTTTGTGAACTCCCAGAATACCGATGGCTCCTGGAATACGGGCGGTGGTCACGGCGGAAAGATGGGGAAGGTCATCGTCACTGCCTTGGTAACCCTGTGCCTGGAAGCCCATTATCGCTATAGCCCGCTCTACGGACTGGGTTGGGAACCCGATGCCGATGGCCCCACCGGCACCAGCAAGGACCTCGCCGAGCTTGCCGAAACTCCTCTGTTCCGTCATGCGAGGTTCCTCGAGGATGTCAGTTCTCCGGCCAACGATACTGGTCCTGTCCTGACCGACCATGGGGACTTTCTCTACTTCTCCTCGGAACGAGGTGGTGGAGAGGGAAAATCGGATCTCTGGCGATCCCGCCTCGGGCGAACAGAGGCCAACAAGTATGGCCAGCCCAGCAACCTTGGGCCTGAGATCAACGGGAGTGGTAATGAAACAAACCCTGCCGTTCGCAACGCCGGGTTCCACCTCCTCTTCAATTCCGATCGTGCCGACAACGGAAATGCCCTCTACAGCGCTCGGAGCAAGCGCGTGGTGCGCCGCTTCGACCTCACCAAGATGCCCGACCTGAACTGGATCATGGGCAATCTCCTCTGGATTCTCCTCCTCCTCGCCTCTCTGGCAGGCTTTATCTGGCTCACCCGGCGAGCCCTTTCGGCGGGCAAGCACCCATCTTCCGTATCCCTGCCCGACGACGCACCTGCTGATCCAGCCTCCTAGCCCTAACCCAGGCAGATGGCCATGTCCGAACCAGATCAACAGAAACCCAAAGAACTCCTAGCAAGCAAGCCGCCGTCCATGAGGCGTTGGCTCCTGCCCCTTGCCGCTCTTGCTGTCATGCTCGGGGTCGGACTCCTTCTCCACGCAAAACTACGCAAGGAGATCTGGTCTTACTTCACCGACGACCAGGGAACCCGGGTGGAAGTTCAGGACGGTAAAGAGCGATATGTCCTCTGGCAGGATCCCAGACAGAACCTCTTTGAGGAAGAAGGATCCACCCAGGAGCCAGATTCTGTCAACCAGGCTTCGGGTCGCCTCGAGGCGGCCTTTTCTCCCGATGGCATCAGCATGATTCTGGTGCGGACCGATCCCGAGACCCGTCAGGCCGACCTCTACCAGTCGACCTGGAACGGAAGAATCTGGACCCGCCCTACTGGCATGGCCTCTCTCAACACGGATTCCAACGAGCGGGGGCCCGCCTTCTCCCACGACGGAAGATATCTCTATTTTAACTCTGATCGCGAGGGTGGCCAAGGAGGTGATGATATCTATGTAGCCCGCTGGGATGGCCGGGAATGGACCGGGGTCGAGGCCCTCGGAACCGCAATCAACTCCCCAGCCCGAGAAACTGGACCCGCTCCCACCGCCGACGGCAAGCGCCTTTACTTCTCCTCCAACCGTGCTGGCGGAAATGATATTTTCGTGTCGCAGCGTATAGAGAACGCGCCTCTCGTGGCTTCGAGACCTGATGGGAAGCTGGCCCCTGGAGCCGACAACGAGAAGGCTTCCGCACAACCGGAGAATACCTTATCTGATTTGTCTCCTCCACCCGTCCCCCTGTTCAGCAACGCAGAGGCTGTCGGCCATCTCAACTCCAGTGCCGAGGACCTTCAGACCGCCCTCACCCGACGCGGAGATCATGTCTTCCTCGCCTCGGACCGGGACCGTAATAATGAAATCGGGTTTGGGGTCTACTTTAGCCGTATCATCGACGGGGAGGCTCTTCCCCCGGAGCGGGTCGATCTGTATCTCCATGAAGGGGACATCACTGATCCTGCGGTCCGCATGGAAGGGTTCGACCTCCTTTTCAGCACGAAGCCCGGAGCCGAATCCGAGAACGAGGGGTTCAAGCTCTACCGTTCCACCACCCGGGAGGTGGTTGGCTACACCAACCTGGACCAGTGGGAATCCTTCAAGGACCTAATGAAGGACATTGGGTGGTGGATCCTCCTCGGCCTCCTCGCCCTCGCCGCTCTTCTCTACCTTCTGGAAAGCTGGCAGGACCTCACCAACCTTTTCCACAAATGTCTTGCCGGATCGGCCGCAGTCCATCTCGTCATTCTCCTGCTTCTCGCGGTCTGGCTGATCGCAAAGGAGGTTGGGGGTGAGGAACCTCAATCACCTGAAATCACGGTCAGTATCGAAGCCCTCATGGAGGAGGAAATTGCTCTTGAAAGCGAACCCGAGCAGGCCGAGATCGCGGAGACCAAGGAACTCGTGATGACGGAGAAATTCGAAAGCGACTTTAAGATTCCCGTCTTTAAGCCACGGGAAAACACCAAGGTGGTTCCCGTTGTTACCCAGACCTCTCGTTCTTCTCTGGTTCCCAGTGTCCGTTCTTCCAAACTCAACGAATCCGAGTCCGAACAGGAACAGACTCAGCCCACCAAGGAACTCACCGTTTTAACCGCTCTGCCCGAGACCTTCCTGCCCGAACCTGAAGACCCAACTCTTGAGGAGGAGCAGGTCACCGACCAGCAGCTTGCCGAAAATCCCGCCGACCCCACGGACGCAGAATTCAAGCCTACCGAATCGCTCGATCAGGTGCAACCCGAGCAAGCCAGAGAGCGCGCTATCTCCGACACCGCGGTCGACAACGAATCCCAAGTAAAGGATGTCTCGCAAACAGATGCAGCGCCGCAGACTGCCGACACTGGCGGCGAAACCGTGAATGCTCATCGCGGCCTCGAGGCCCTCGGCGCTCCTCCCGAGCTCGATGGTGCCGGTGACGCGATCACCAACCTGCTAAACCTCCCTGGAGACGACCAAGCCAATAACCCTCTCATTCCTGACAAGCTTGCCACGCCCAAGAACGATCTCGATGCCCGGGCTATCACCAAGCTCATGACCAAGCGCCGTGGAAGACCCTCGCCTGAGACAATCGAACAGCTGGGAGGATCAGATGCCACCGAGCGGGCCATTGGCTCCGCGCTGGAATGGCTCGCCCGCAACCAGGAGGGAGATGGCCGCTGGGACATGCGCAAACACGGTGCCAATGGAGACTTCGATACCGCGGGGGCCGGACTAGCTCTCCTCTGTTTCTACGGCTGGGGAGAAACACACAACAAGGGAGGAAAGTATCAGGCCAACGTCAAGCGGGCCCTCGAGTGGCTTCTCAAGCAGCAGAAGGAGGATGGAGATCTACGAGGTGGAGGACGGATGTATTGTCATGGAATTGCTGCTATCGCCCTTTGTGAGGCCTACGGCTTTACCAAGGATCCGAAGCTGAAAGAGCCCGCCGAGAGGGCTATTGCGCTCATCGTCGCCTCCCAGAGCCCCAGCAAGGGTGGGTGGCGCTACAATCCTGCCAACGCAAAGGGCAAGCCCAATGACGACTCTGATCTTTCCGTGACCGCCTGGCAGTATATGGCTCTGCACAGCGCACGCCTCGCAGGTCTGGAGGTTTCCGACGAACCCTTCATCCGGGCTCAGAAATACATGACCTCGGTGTCCTCCGGAACGCATGGCGGGCTCTACGCTTATACGGGAGGAGGCCCCAACCCCGCCATGACCGCCAGTGGGATGTTCTGTCGGCAGCTCGACCTCGTTCCTCCTACTGATCCGCGTATGGCTGAGGGCGCCGAATACCTCGGGCGTCACAAGTTCAACAACAACCCCGATTACTATTACGTCTACTACGCGACCTTGGCTCTCTACCAACATCAGGGGCCTGTCTGGAAGGAGTGGAACGACAAACTCAAGGATACCTTTCCCCGGATCCAGAACAAGATAGGCAACAACCGGGGGAGCTGGGACCCGGGCGGCCGGCATGCCAATGCTGGAGGCCGCGTGGTCTCCACCACCCTTTCGGTCCTCAGTCTGGAGGTCTACTACCGCCTCCTGCCCATGTATGGATTCCGGGGTGCAAGCGACCTGCCTGACGCCAAGAAGAGAGGGCAGTAGAATAATTCCCCACAGGGGCTTTCCCTGCGTGAGCGCGATATCGAACCTCGCGCTTAGTGCGCCTTGACCTTAATATTGCGTACCCAGAACGGCTGTCCGTGATCTTGAATCGCGATCTTCCCCTTCTCCGCCAGCTTCTTGTTGGGACGCTTCTTGGCCACAAGATCCAGTCCATCCTGGACCTTCTTCCCGTTGAGAACCACGGTAAGCTTGTTGTCCTTGAGAGTCACCACCATGCGGTTCCACTCTCCCGGCTTCTTGGCGGCATTGACAAGCGGACCCGCGGTCTGAATCACACCACCCAGGTCGTGCGGCCCGAGCTTCTTCTTTCCGAAACAGTCGAGGATCTGAACCTCAAACCCGTGGGCCGTGGCATCCGATTCGTCGTAGATCCGGAAGTAGAGCCCCGAGTTTCCTCCCTTGGGATGCTTATACTCAAAATCAACCGTGAAATCCTTGTAGTCCTCCTTGAGCCAGAGATAGGAACCATAGCGGGTCCAGCCCCGCTCCCCCGGACGCGGATCGAGGTAGAGAGACCCATCCTCCTGGATTTTCCAGTTTCCCTCCGTCTTGATATTGGAGAGATCCTTCCCGTCATAGATGGTCTTGAACTCGTGGTGGTCGGCTAGGACACAGGTCCCCGGGATGAGAGCGGCGACGAGGGCGAGAAGAACTGGTTTCATGATCCTTCGAGCTAGCAACAAATCAGTGAGCCCCGAAAGCAGAAACTGCCACCCGATCCGATGACAGGGAGCGAAATACGCTCTCTTCCTCTACCTTATTCTGTTACTCACGGGGGTCTCATGGTCCGGTTAGCCTTCATTCTGCTCACCCTGGCCCTCTCTCTGGCCGGACAGGGAAATCCCGCTCCGCAAGCCCTCGAGCCGATTCCCTGGCATCCCCTCGCTGCCGGTCTGCCCCCGGCCACCATCTCCGGACCACCCACCAGCCTGACGTTCAATAACCAGACCACCCGGACCCTCAAGGTCTTCTGGGTGAAATACAACGGAACCCTCAAGGCCTACGGGGAACTGCATGCGGGAACCAACAGGAAACAGAAAACCACTGCCAATTCCTGCTGGATGGTAGCGGAACCCAGCGGCAAGCCCCTCGGATATTTCCAGGCTACCGCTCACCCGGGCAGAGCCATCATCCCGGCCAGTCTCCCTGTTCCTGTCCTGAGGTCCCGGAAATACACCCCGGGAACCCGGCAGGAAGCCATCCTCTGGCAGAAGAAACTGCGTGGTTCCCTCGCTCGCTTGATGAAAATGGAGGACCTCATCGCACAAGATACTCCTCTTCCACTGAACCCCACTACCTCCTCCACCGAGGACCGGGGGAAATTTATCCTCCATGAGATGGAGATCGAAAGCACCCCGGGGAATCGCATCAAGCTGGTGCTCACCGTGCCTAAGGCGGTGACAGGAACCTGCCCCGCGGTGATTGCCATCGCAGGACACAGCGGAACGCGGCACTCCTGCTACCAGGATCGCGGTTTCGCCACCCTCCTCGCCGAAAAGGGCTACGTCACCATCTCCACCAGAATCAGCCAGCACAGCGTTCGCGACCAGCAACGCACCATGATGGGCGAACGCCTCTGGGATCTCATGCGCTGTGTCGACCTCCTGATCTCCCGCAGGGAGGTCAATCCCGCACGCATCGGCTGCGCCGGCAACTCCCTCGGCGGCGAGATGGCCATGTGGCTGGCGGCCATGGACGAGCGCATCGCAGCCACCATGAGCGCCGGCTTTCTCACCAGCATGGATCAACTGGAGAAGAATCACTGCCGCTGCTGGAAGTTTCCCGGCCTCCGGGAACTGGTGGAGTTCTCGGACATCTATGCCCTTACCGCCCCGCGCCCCCTGATGTGTCAGAACGGCCTGCAGGAGCGTCCCACCTGGTTCACCGTTCCCCTCGCTCGCAAGGCCCTTGCCGGGATCAAGCCGATCTACGAGGTCTTCGAGACCTCGGAAAACCTCGAGTTCGTGGCCCACGAGGGGGGCCATGTGATCGAGATCCCGTCCCTCCTTGCCTTCCTTGAGAAACACCTCGGACCCGAGCAGTAACTCCGCATCATCTTTATTTTTCAGTTTTGACTGCGATGTTCGCCTTCTGGACCCCGACTTGGCTGCAGATGGACATCACGTTGGCAAGGTAGAGGTGCTTTGAGTCCTTGTCACAGCGGATCAGAACCTTGAGATCGGGGGTTTTCTCGAACTCCTCGCTCATCCATTTGGTGAGGCCTTCCTCGGTCACCAGCTTTCCCTTCACGACGTAGGCTCCGTTGTGACGAATGTTGACCTTGATCAGGTTGCCTGCGGTCCGGGTGAGGGACTGGTTGCGTGACTCGGCGGGCAGTTTGACGGTGTGTTCCACGCCCTGATCCACCAGCCGGCCGGATGCAGTAATAAAAATTTTGTCGCCTCCTCCGTAGGCTTCAATTGAGAACCACACAGCTTCGCTGGTTTGCCACCACTGTCCTTCGTCCCCGTTATTTTCTCGATAGGCGGCTCCCTTGTCCCGGTCAAACCGGTTAGCATTATAGAAAACGGCTTTCAATAACCCCGGGGGGTTCCCGGAATGTTGCCAATGCCGGGCTGTGGCACCAAAGGGCTCGAGAGTGTCCTCCCAGAACTTCCGGTAGGCAGCCAGGGAGGCGGCATTGGGCTCTATCAGGTTGTCTTGGTGTTCAACCTGCTCTTGAGATTGCTCCGAGGGAACCACGTCATCCATCATAACACGAGGAGCCTGGGGCCAGATCTCACCGTTTGCCTTCAGGTAACGCTGCATCGCAACGTGCAGGGCCTTCAGATCCTCGGTGGCCTC
>Ga0115011_10000291_pt1 | contig 44484 bp, 43 predicted proteins | sample TroAtlMetagenome_2_FD_88705 | JGI IMG/M metagenome (GOLD analysis project Ga0115011, IMG submission 88705) | Marine eukaryotic phytoplankton communities from Atlantic Ocean - Tropical Atlantic ANT8 Metagenome | ecosystem: Environmental > Aquatic > Marine > Oceanic | place: Tropical Atlantic... | reverse complement strand
CCTTAATGGCTGGTTCTATATTTTGACTTCCGGAATCGTGGTATTCGACCTCTTGGAATGGAGTATTCTGTAGCCCATTCCTCCTCAGGCTTCTCTTTATCCTGCCCCATCCATTGATTTGACTGGTTAGAACTCCGGCAACCCTTCCCATCAGGATTGTTCGATTTCCTGTTAGTTCCAGCTCAAGACTTTTGCAAAGTTCATGTAAATCATCCCTACTCATTTCAGCTAAATTTTCAATGGTCAGTCTTCGGGAATCATAATTCAAATGAAGCCACAATCGCTGTCTACGTTCTTTATGGGACCCCGAAGATTTGATGCCGAATACCTTGAGTATTTTGCCAAGCTCCTTGTTGGACAACGATTGAATTACTTCCCAGTTCAAGTCCATATCTGGCAAGATTTCCTTGCAAATTAGCTTGGCGCGAAGAACTTCTACTGAGCCTGTCTTAGCTATTCCACAATCCTCTGCCCTCCCCCTTAGATATTGGAGCCTTCCCGTGTAGATCGAGCTTAGCAAATTTGTGTCTATTCTCATGTTTCTGAATCCCCGCCTAAAGAGGTCTTAGTTATCCATTACCCCATGATGGGTGGGTTGGAGGTCGATTTACCCGGATCTAGCAATGTGCCGATCTAGTAAATGAAGGCAGGAGATTCTGGGTCAGTCGAATGGTCCTTAGGAACGTTCCTTGTCGTTTCCAACAATAGTTGGGCCCAATCTTTGATGAAAGACACGATTGAAAATTCATAATCAGAAAGTGCGGTTATCCTATCTAGGGCAATTGTTCTCCTTCCATCGGAAGATATCATCTCTATTCTTGTTTCTACCCTTACTGCACTTTCCTTGATTTCACCGTCTGGATCTATGCACGAGTCTCCAAGCACCAAATCCCTATCCCTCTCTGCTTGTCTAAGTAAAGTCCCTACCTGCCGATGTCTGACCTGGATTCCGACCTTTTCCTGCATTTCTGATGGCATGCTTGAAATCACCCTACTTTGAATCCAAAGTGCCGTATTTCCTTCTGGCTCGGTGAAACGGGAAGAAATTGATTTAGGAAAGCCTGCCCTGCCAACCAGGGCGATAAGATCGGAAAAGGGCTTTGGAAGAAAGTGCGACCCCCCTCTATCCTCGGGTTGCGATGTAAGGGAGTGCCTCCTTTCGGATTGTCGTGAATTGTCATATTCGGCCCTACTAATCACAAAGCCCTGAATCAAGTCATTGCTCAATGACTCAGCAAGAAATTTTGATCGGTTGATTGGATCACTTGAGTACTCAGTAGGAAAGCCATCAATCTCTCCAGCATCCACAATTGTCAAATCCGGCCTTGCCCTTAGTAACTGCCTCCTAACTAGTTCTGAATCGGTGACTATGATTGCGGACTTGGGCTGATATGGGAGGCGATTGCTGGATACGAGGACCATGCTTGGTTGCCTCGGTGTCCTAGCCCCTAGAACCTCACAGCCCATTTCTGCGATCTTGGCAGAAAATGATGCAGCAATGATTGCGGGTAGAGCGATTACGTCAACCCTGTCATCTGACAATTCTTGAATCGCCTGAGAGAAGTCAACCATCGGTTCGAATGAAATTTCTAAATCCTCGTAGAGCGAAGCTTCGAGGTTGGAAGAGAGTCGGTTTTTTACTATGCAGTCAGGGCTGTCTAGGGTTCCAATAACTACTCTATCCTTCATCGCATCCACCTCTTTGGGAGGGAGCACGCTACATGCCCAGCTGAGCGGTGTGCACTCTTGTTGATATATGCGACCCTTGCAGCAGCGGGATGCAATGAGTGTGATCCAAAGAGGGATGGATACGATAGATTCGGTAAGGGACCTTTTTGAGGACTCCTTGGAAGAATTTGTAATGGAAAGAAGTTCGATGGCTAGGGAAGAGCCAGCTATGTCGCTAGCCATGGAGATCCTAATGGCCGGTGGCAAGAGGTACAGGCCGATACTTGGTTTATTGGCATATGAGGCCTCTGGAGGGGAGGATATATCCGAGGCGATGGGATTGGCCATTTCTGCGGAATTATTGCATACTGCGACTCTTATTCATGATGATATCTACGATCAGACGAAGACTCGGAGAGGGAGGCCGACACTGCATTTGTCACATGGCTTGGCTCATGCCATAATTGCAGGAGATTATCTTTTTGTGCTAGGCTTTGAGCTAGGGGCCAAGCATTCATCCAGGATTGTGAAGATTGTAGCAGAGAGCTGTGCAGGGATCGCTTCCGGGGAATTAAAGCAATTCAGACATATTGGTGATTTAGCGACCACTCCAGAGGACTACTATGCCATAATTGATGGCAAAACAGCAGGACCATTCTCGGCCGGATGCGAGTGCTCGGCGATAATTGCGGGGGCTAACGAGGGAGATGTCGGGAGAATGCGTGATTTCGGAATGGAAGTAGGAAGAGCCTTCCAGATTGTTGATGATTTACTAGATTTGACTGGTGACGAGTCCATGGGCAAGCCAAAGGGTACTGATGTACACGAAGGAAAGATGACCTTGCCACTTATTCATGCACTTACTATGCTCCATGGCCCGGATCGAGAGCAACTGGCGGACGTATTGACTAACTTCAGCGATCGCAGATGGGAGGAGCTAATCGAGCTAATCAATAAGTCCGGGTCGCTGGATTATGCCAAGCAACTGATTTGCAACCACCTAGACAGGGGCCTCGATCTGATTAGGGGGCTTCCAGAATCTCGGGCAAGGGAGATGTTGGCCGAGGTAGTGGAGATTTCGCGGAACAGGGAGTCTTGATGGGGGCTATCGATTGCCTGCGATAAGAAAATGGGACGTCATAGTTGTTGGTGGTGGTCCTGCTGGAAGTACCACAGCTAGATATGCTGCGGAGAGTGGTCTTAGCGTTATAGTAGTGGATAGTAGGGAAGCTATTGGCTCGCCGCTCCAGTGTGGAGAATTGGTGCCTTCAAATGAGGAAATGAAAAAATTATGCCCTGATGTACCTGAAATAGACGAATTGTTCGTAACGCCTGAGCATGCAATATCAAGAAGAACTGGAAAAATGAGCTTGGTCCCGCCGAGCGGGAGGCCTTTGGTTTTTGATTTCGAGGGATTGGTTCTCGATAGGGTGGCCCATGACAGAGCCTTGGTCGAGTTAGCTGAATCAAAAGGGGCGGAGTTTCTGCTAGGAAGAAGAGTTGCGAGCGTAGAGGGTGATTCTGTAATTCTCGAGGATGGTGAGATACTGGAAGGTGATGTCATCGTAGGTGCTGGTGGGCACAATGACCCAATCCGTAGGCAGATATGGGATGAAGAGTCAATGAATATTCCAGTCAAGTTTGTTCTGATGTCTGGAAGCCATACTGATGCAATCGAACTACACTTTGGATCTATGGCGCCTGGAGGCTATGCTTGGGTTTTCCCCAAAGAGTCAGGATCGAACATTGGAGTGGGTATTCAGAGAAAAATGGCTCGCGGTAAGAGCTTGAATAGGTATTCAGAAGAGTTTTTTTCCAAATTTGAAGGAGATGTTTCCTTCACTGGAGCCGGGTCCCTACCTATGTCTGGAACCATAAGGGATTTTGTCAAAGGCAATTATGTTCTGGTTGGCGATGCAGCGGGAATGGTCCTTCCATCGAACGGAGCTGGCATCACTATCGCGATGATTGGGGGGAGGATTGCCGGACTTTCGATAGCTAGGCATCTGAAAGAGGGCATTCCATTGGAAGAATACCAGTTGCAGTGGAATCGCCAGATGGGCAAAGTAATGAGAAACTCAAAAAGATCTTTCAAATTAGGAAGCCTAATTTTTAGATTACCCGACTGGATCCTGAACATGGCATTTAACCGAATTACAAAATCAATAATTTGGAGGGCCATAACCTGTCGAAAGATGTTTGTTATCATATAGGGCATTGGGCACTCCAAATCGTAGCCATACCTGGGAAGATTACTCGGGAAGAGGTTTCTTTGAAGCCGACATCGGAGATCATTCTGACGTAATCTCTAGTTGTTCCAAAGCTCGAGTATGTCTTTGTAAGCCATTTCCAAGGGTGATCTGGGGTTCGGCAAACTATCCGTGCGTACGTACCTACCCAAATTTTCATCCACATCAGGCCTACCACCCCATGGAGCCTATTCATTTTAGCTGGATCAACGATAATCAACTTTCCACCTGGTCTGAGGACTCGAAGGCACTCTTGGAGGCCTTGGCGCTTGTCGAACCAATCTCTAAATGAAAATAGAGAACAAATTGAATCGAAAGAATTGTCCTCGAAAGGAAGTTCTTCGGCCTTTCCAAGAACAAAATCTGCCAATTCGTCTCCCCTTACTTTTCTTGCTGTGTTTACTCTCTGTTCTGCGACTTGGAGCATCTCTGGGATAGGGTCCAGGCAAACAAGTTCGTGGCCAATCAAATCTTCGGCGAAGCTTCCGGGTCCGCATCCAATCTCCAAGACCTTGCCATCCGGCAGCATTTTCCTTACCATCTTCCGCCATCTGGAAACCTGACCCAAGGTAGCAAAACGATTTACCCGATCGTATAGTGGAATGGTTGCAAGCAGATTTCTCTGCAATTCCTCCCAGTCTTCGTGGCCCATTCGCTCTGCATCCACGGACCTCTCGCCTAGATTGACGTATTTGGATGGTTCCGAAGTTGGCTAAACTGGCTGTATGATGAGTAGTGGCCACAAGGTTATCATGATAAACTACACATTTCTCGCAAACGCACCTTAGGTGGAGATTATGGCCAGAGAGGATGTACTAAGTGCAATCAGGGATGCTGAAAATGCGGCCAAGGTTACTCTCGAGGAAGCGAAGACTGAGGCTTCGGAGATAATGGCAAAGGCTAGGTTGGCGGCTACAGAAATCATCCAACATGGTAGGTCGGATTCTGATGCCAGCAGTCAAGGAAAGATTGCTGAAGCAAGAAGTGTGGCTGAGAAGGAGGCAGGGAAAGTTTCCGAAGAAGGGGATTCTTCAATAAAATCGATTCATGATGGTGGTGAAGTCAGCAGGGAAAAGGCTGTTTCAGTTGTTCTTGACTCGTTTAGGTCATAATTTGGTCAGGTTTTCCAATGTCACAGATAAATACCCAGCAAATGGGGAGAATGGTTGCTGCTGGAATCAAAACCAAGCTTGATGAAACCATTGGCGTTCTAGCTGAGCTAGGTGCCCTTCACATTATTGACTATGATGGTTCCGAAGACGGTTTTACACTTGGCTCTCCGGGACCCAATTCTGAAGAAATTGGAAGAGACCTTGTTAAGGCGAGGGCTGCTTCTTCCATTGTTTCTGCATCGGGCCCTGACAAGCCTGTACCGCCTGAGCCGGTTAGGAGATCACTGGACTCTGATATGCCACAGAGGATCGACTATCTGCTGGAGAGAAGTTCTAGGATTGATGAGCTTGACAATGAAATAGCATCCTTTGAAGAGGAAGAGGGGCGCTTATCGGATGTGGCGCCCCTTGGGATAGATGTTGGACTACTAGATGGCTTCGAAAGCCTAACCTGTTTCGTTGGAACTGTCGAGGATTTGGGCGTTGCAGAGGCGGCGGCTGCTCCTGGAATGTTTTTCCATGCTAAGCATGGCAAAAAGAGGATTGTGGCAGTTTTTGTTCGGAATGAGAGTGCTGCTGAAGTAGCCGCCAACTTGGAGGATGCGGGTTTCGAATCTGTACAGATTCCAGATGGTGACGGCTCGGCCTCTGAGAGATTGCGGGAGATGAGTGAATCCAGAAAATCTTTGGAGTTGGAAAGGAGCGGCTTGGAAGCCGAGCTTGAAGATTGGAAGAAAGAAAATGGCGAGATGTTGGTTTGTGGGTTAGAGGTCCTTGAGAGGGACCATGACGTTCTAACAGCTCCCGTGAGAGTCGCTGTATCGGATCACGCATTTGTGATAGATGGGTGGCTTGTGATGGAAAGGGCGGAAGAAGTTAGGAAAGAGTTGAGCTCGACTTGTCTTTTCGTTGAAATCTCGCCATTCGAGATTGAAGCTGGAGGAGGGGGGCATGGGCATTCAGACCACCACCATCACCAAGAAATGCCGCCAATAGCGTTTCAGGAGAGGAGCTCAAGCAAACCCATGGAACTGCTCACTGATGCCGTTGGCAGGCCCGCGTATGGCAGAGTCGATCCGACTATTTTCATGTTCGTTACATATCCAATTTTCTTTGGCATCATGCTAGGTGATATGGCATACGGACTCGTAACAATGGGGCTTGGAACCCTTCTAATTAGCAAATCTGGAACGAATGAAATGCTAAAGATGGGGGGAAAGTTTCTGATTTATATTGGATTTGGGACTGTTGTTTTCGGATATTTGTATGCAGAGTTTGCAGGATGGGAAATATTCCCGCACCACGGTAGCAACCCTGCTGAGGCATTGGCATTGCTATACCCATGGGAGATGGATCATGGACACATATGGGCCGCTCACCTACCCCTTGGTATTGAATTGGCATTCCCCTTCCATCGTGTCCTAATGACTGCCGATGGAGGAAATCTAGAACATCTGATTCTTCTAACGATTTATCTTGGAGTGATACATGTTTTCCTAGGACTTGTAATTGGCTTCCGTGACATTTTACTATTCGGGAATGGTCATGGTGGTTTTGGATTTGTTTGTGCCTTCTTTGAAAAGGGGACTTGGATGGTTTTGCTAGTTGGGGGATTCATCTTTGCATACGGTTTCATTGGCGGTGTTGACGAATGGGTATTGCCCGGCGCTGGGATTTCTGTCGCAGCCACAATTATGCTCATGTGGACACTCTACAGATATCACGGAGTACCCTTCCCGATCAACATTGGACTCGCCCCCATCGAGGCAGTAGGAATGATGCCAACTGTGATCTCATACGTTCGTCTCTTTGCTGTGGGGGTCGTAGGGGTGAAAATTGCCGAAACGGGGAATTTGATGCTCTTCGACAAAATTAATTTGGAGGACCCGTTAATGGCATTAGTCCTAGTTGTTGGTTGGCTATCTGTCCAGATATTTGCATGGGGTCTTGGTGTTTTCAGCCCCAATATTCATGCAGCAAGATTGCACTTCGTGGAGTGGATGAGGCAATATTACGATTCCAGCGGTGAGGCTTTCAGGCCTTTCGGGCTACGTTCCATATTTGTGGAGGCAGATTGATCAGATTCCAAGCAAAGGCTTGAAAAGAAGGAAATAGGAGGAAAGAAAGATGAACAAGAGAAATGTGGTACAAGGACTAAGCACAATGATGGTTCTGTTCGCAATCGCACTAGTTGCGTCTAGCGTACAGGCACAGGATGATACACACGCGGAAGAAGCTTCTAGTGTGCATTTTGACGCTGCTAAGCTGGGCGCAGGAATCGCGCTAGGGCTTTGCGGAGTTGGAACTGGACTAAGCCAGGGACCGATAGGGGCCGCTGCGGTTGGGATGATCGCTGAGGACTCAAGCAAGTTCGTGACTGGGCTGATTTTCACAGCCCTACCAGAGACCATCGTACTGTTCGGGTTCCTAGCGCTGTTCCTGCTATGAGCAGGTGCGGAACCGGGATCAGAGTAGAGGAGATGCGAAAGTGACATTAGAGGCCCTAGCGGAAGAAATAGCTAGCCAAGCAAGAGCGGAAGCAAGAGCAATAATTGAGGCGGCTGAAGAAGAGGCTTCAAAAATCGAAGAGGGAGCCAAGAAGGAGGCAGCAAACTCAGCTGCAGACGCAGAAAACAAGGCTTCCAAAGATAGTGCGCAAATTTCGATAGAGGTTGTCGCATCAGCTAGACAGGCAAATCAGAAAAGAGCCCTTATTGCTAGAAGGGAGGAGTTGGACCTAACTTGGGAATCAGTGAAAAGGGAGGTTTCTTCTCCAAAACTAAAGGGAAGGGATAAGATTCTCTCGGCGCTTCTGAAGGAAGCAGGCGATTCGAAGACTGGCATGGTTCTCCGGCCGGTTTCCACGGACAGATCGACGCTCTCAAAGAGTGGTTTTCCCATGGGTGAAGACATAGAGGGATTAGGCGGCTTTGTATTGGAGTCAAAAGACGGATCTACCGTACTTGACTACAGATTTGACTATCGTTTGGAGGAATCTTGGAAGCAGAGTCTTGGAGAAGTGAATAAAATTCTCTTCGGAGAATGAAGTGTGGAATGGGCATGGCTCGATTAGCAAGTGGTCGATCGAATTTGTATAACGCTTCGGCGCGAGCAAAGGCCAGAAAGTCCTCACTGATCGACTCAACCAGGATGAAGCAATTGGTCCAACAGGGACCTGATTCAATTGGAGCTAGCATCGGCGAGCTTGGCTACAGGTCGGAAATGGACCTATATGCATCTCGGATGTCCGGAGCGGATGCAGTGGAGGCAGCTCTTTTCCACAATATGGACAATGACCTTGCGAGTGTGATGAGGTTTTGTCAGGGGCGATTGAAGGCCCTGGTTGCAATATACGTTGAGAGGTTCGACTATGAAAAGGCGAAGACCGTTCTTAGGGCAGTGAATGGCGGCACGACTGATGAAATTATCGAGTCGCAGATTTTGCCTTCTGAAAATCCCCGGAACACTCCTTGGCTCAATATAGTCAGATCTACTGAGGGATTACAGGAGGCTGTTGAAGCTATGGCAGGAACAAGATGGGGGCAGATTCTGGGCAAGCTAGAAAGCGATGCAACGCTGGAAGATATGGAAAATGCATTGGACATGCAATATTTCGCCGATGCGCTAAAGGCGGCCAAGGGAAAGGATGCAGGTCCCAGATTACTCAGATACCTTAGAATGGAGATTGATCACAGGAATATCATCAACCAACTTAGGGGAATTAGAATGGGGATGAGTAGCGAGAAGAGGTCTTCAATTGTAATTCAAGGAGGGAAGATAGACATCGCCACAATGAGGCAGGCCACTCAATCGATGAACGATGAGGAGTTGTTCGATGCCCTCTCCAGAAGTGGTGTGTTTGATTCTTCGGGATTCGAGGATGCAATGGCAGAATCAGCAAGAATTGGAAGTCTGGACCCTTACGCTGAACTCCTTTCACACAAAAGGCACGCCATTCTGAAAAGATTTTCGCATCTAAGTCCTATTTCCCCTTTCCCAATCATTTACTACATTGAGCGTAAAGCTCTGGAGATAAGGAACCTACGCCTTCTAGTGCGCGGAAAGGCGGTTGGCCTCTCAAATGAGGTTTTAGAAGCGCATATGGATTACTAAGGTGATTAAATGGAAATAGCAGTAGTTGGGCCTTTGGAATTCACCCTCGGTTTCCAACTTGCGGGAGTAAAAAACTTGTATAATCCATCAAACGAGGAGGAGATGTCAGAAACGCTAATTTCCCTCCTCAAGCAATCAGAGATAGGAGTTGTAGTAGTGGACAATAATGATCTGATGAAACTATCTGAGAGGCTACGAATTCGCCTTTCAGAGAGCGTTACACCCACAGTTCTGGGTGTAGGAACCGAAGAGGATAATACCCTCAGAGAATCCATTAAGTCGGCCCTCGGGGTTGACCTATGGAAATAGATTCAACAAAAAAATGGAAGTGAAAAGAAATGAGTAAAGAAAATGGAGTAATCTACCGGATTTCCGGACCAGTTGTGACAGCAGTGGGAATCTCCCCCCGAATGTATGAAGTCGTTCGTGTGGGTGATGAGGGCCTTATGGGTGAGGTAATCGAATTGCACGGGGACCAATCGGTCATTCAGGTATATGAAGAAACGTCTGGAATAAAACCCGGGGAGCCAGTAATTAGAACTGGGCAGACTTTGTCTGTCCAACTGGGTCCTGGGCTACTTACCCAGATCTATGACGGAATACAGCGGCCTCTGCCAAAACTGGAAGAGACGATGGGGGTATTCATCACCAGAGGAGTTGATGCAGATGGTCTTGATTTAGAAAAAGAGTGGGACTTTGTGCCATTGGTTAAGGTTGGAGATGAAGTTGCGCCCGGACACGTCATAGGAACGGTTCAAGAAACCGAAACAATAGAGCACAGGGTAATGATTCCACCAAAATCTGGCGGTGTAGTCAAGAGCATAGAGTCCGGCAGTTTCAATATCACACAGACAATATGTGGCCTTGAAGACGGTACGGAAATTGCCATGATGCAGGAATGGCCGGTTCGTCATCCTAGGCCGTTTCAACAAAAATATGCCCCTGATGTACCGTTGATGACGGGACAGAGGATTCTGGACTTTCTTTTCCCATTGGCAAAGGGTGGGACCGCAGGAATACCGGGTCCCTTTGGTTCCGGCAAGACTGTGACTCAGCAGCAATTGGCCAAATGGTCAGATGCTCAGATTGTGGTATACATTGGATGCGGTGAAAGGGGTAACGAAATGACCGAGGTTCTGGATGAGTTCCCCCATCTAATTGACCCTAATACCAACAAGCCCCTAATGAACAGAACAGTAATGATTGCAAATACTTCTAACATGCCAGTGGCAGCTCGAGAGGCGTCGGTTTACACTGGAGTTACAATTGCGGAGTACTTCAGGGACATGGGTTACAACGTAGCCCTAATGGCAGACTCGACTAGTAGATGGGCAGAAGCGATGAGAGAGATCTCATCGAGGCTAGAGGAGATGCCAGGGGAGGAGGGTTATCCCGCTTACCTTTCTAGCAGACTTGCTGAATTTTATGAAAGGGCTGGCAGGGTCAAGACCCTAGCCGGGCAAGATGGTTCGGTCTCAGTGATTGGTGCGGTTTCTCCCCCGGGAGGGGACATTTCGGAGCCAGTTAGCCAAGGAACGTTGAGGATTGTCAAGGTCTTCTGGGGCCTTGATGCCGGCTTGGCCAGGCAACGTCACTTCCCAGCTATCAACTGGTTAAGCTCTTACAGCCTTTATCCTCAGGCATTGGATCAATGGTACAGGGATAACATTGCCCAAGACTTCCCCGAAGTGAGAACAGAAATCAGTACGTTGCTTCAGATAGAAGCGGAGCTGCAGGAAATTGTGCAACTAGTTGGATCGGATGCCCTTCCAATAGACCAACAGCTCACTCTCGAAGTGGCAAGAATGATCAGAGAATTCTTCCTACAGCAGAATGCCTTCCATGATGTCGACACATACAGTGATTTGAAGCTTCAATTCAATATGGCCAAAGCCATACTGACATTCCAGGAAGAAGCAAAAAAGGCCATCGCAGGAGGTGCTCAGCTTGAAGATGTAGTCAACGTACCTGCAAGAACAGATCTAATGAGGGGTAGATTTGAGAAGGGCTATGATGAAAGAATTGGCGATTTGGTATCGGAGATGGGGAAGCAGATATCCGCCAGCATGGAGGAAAATTGAGGTGAAAATATGAGTAGCGCAAAGGAATATAGAACAATTACTGACGTAAAGGGACCTTTGGTTTTCCTTAACAAAACCGAGCCCGTCTCCTATGGAGAAATAGTGCAACTACGACTTAGTGATGGATCTTTGAAGAATGGGCAGGTCCTAGATACTTCTGACGATCAAGTGACCGTGCAGGTTTTCGAAGGGACTGCTTCAGTCGATCGGCAAACTGGTGTGAAATTTCTTGGAGATGTCTTCAAGCTTCCAGTTAGCAAGGGACTGATTGGGAGAATCCTAGATGGCGCTGGTAGGCCGAGGGATGGTGGGCCAGAAATTGTTGCTGATGAAATGGCCGACATCATTGGAGCTGCCATAAATCCATACTCAAGACAAAGCCCTGAGTCGTTCATTCAGACTGGAATTTCGGCGATAGATGCTTGTACCTCATTGGTTCGTGGTCAGAAGCTGCCGATTTTCAGTGCGAGTGGTTTGCCTCACAATGATATTGCTCTGCAGATTGCAAGGCAAGCGAAACTAGTAGGTAGCGATGATGATTTCGTAGTAGTATTCTGTGCCATGGGGATTACAGCAGAGGAATACAACTTCTTCGTCCATGACCTTGAAAGAACAGGTGCTCTGGAGAATGCTGTTCTGTTTGTGAATCTAGCTGATGACCCGGCAGTCGAGCGTCTAATTACTCCAAGATTGGCTCTAACTGCAGCTGAATATCTTGCTTTCGAACATGATTATCACGTTCTGGTCATTTACACTGACATGACTAACTATTGTGAATCACTGAGGCAAATAGGGGCTGCTAGAGAGGAGGTCCCTGGAAGGAGGGGTTACCCGGGTTACATGTACACTGACTTGGCAATGCTTTACGAAAGAGCTGGACTTGTTAAGGGCAAGAAAGGATCGATTACCCAATTCCCCATTCTAACTATGCCTGGTGACGACATTACGCACCCAATTCCTGACCTATCTGGATACATCACAGAAGGTCAGATTGTTATTTCTAGGGAGCTTCATCAAAAGGGTATCTACCCCCCCATCAATGTGCTACCATCGCTTTCGAGACTAATGAATGCTGGAATTGGTCCCGGAAAAACTAGAGAAGATCACAAGTCAGTTTCTGACCAGCTCTATGCGGCATATGCACAGGGCAGGGAATTACGTGGCCTTGTCGCAATTGTGGGTGAAGATGCTCTGAATGAGAGAGATTTGCAGCTGCTGAAATTCTCAGACATTTTCGAAGACCAATTCCTTAGGCAGAGTAGAGATGAAGACAGGCCAATATCTGAGGGAACTCTAGATTTGGCTTGGAACCTTCTTTCTAATATCGATACCAAGTACTTGGTCCGACTTGATCAAAAATGGATCGATAAGTACCACCCTACGGAAAAGAAAACTGAGTAAGGGAGATTGAGGTGGGATAAGATGGCTCTCGATATTAAGCCAACAAGATCCGAACTAATTAATCTAAAGCGACGAATTAAGCAGACTTCGAGTGGGTATAATCTACTAAAAATGAAGAGAGATGGGCTATTTCATGAGTTCAGAACTCTTCTTTCGGAAATGATTGCAGCTAGAGAGGAGTTGGTTGGCACCTATAGGGAGGCCTTGCAGGCAATAAGCCTCGCTTCTTCCATAGAGGGTGGTTTATCTGTTAAGAGTGCGGCAATAGCGGCGACAAAGCGACCCGAAGTTACTGTTTCTAAGCGCAATATAATGGGCGTAGTCGTCCCTAAGGTCGATGGTGAGAATTTGAAAATATCAGTTGAAGACCGGGGGCTAGGACTTGTTGGGGGGTCACCTTACATCGACGAGGCGGCTGACTCTTACTCACTCTTGGTGGAGAAAGTGGTCAAGGCGGCTGAGATGGAGGCTACTCTGAAGCGGCTTCTTGAGGAGATTGAGGCGACTAAAAGGCGAGTGAATGCTCTTGAATTCAAGGTAATACCCGAAATGAAAGAGGCTCAGACCTTTATCCAACTAAGACTGGAAGAGATGGAAAGAGAGGAAACTTTCAGGCTTAAGCGTTTCAAAAACAAGTAAGCTAATTTTTTCTTCGGTCAAAGGGAGGTGTCAAATCATGACTCCCCCGGGGGCAGTACAGGTGAGCAATTGGAACAGATGGGGTCAATTCTGATAGACAAAGAAACCTGGGGCATCCAAGAGCTCTGCGAGGTAGTCGCATCAAGGTACTTCTTATTGGGAATGGATGGTCCAATCCCAGCATCTTGGGAGGTAGCAGGGATAGATGGCAAGGATGTTAGTGAACAGTTGCACCTAATGAACGACCATATTGAAGAATTGGGGCTTATTGGTTCGCTGGAAGCCAGCAATCCACCTATTCTTTCTATCTCTAGGTATCCATCCGGGCAATCAATTCTGAAAGGTTGGCAACACGGATTTGTTTGGTTTGTGATGGCTTCTTTCATGACAATTGTGGGATCAAGTTGGTCAAGAAGATACGTTGGGGATTCTGAAAATATTCCATTCGGATCATTTGGTCAATCTCTGATTTTCTTCACAATTCCCATACTTGCGACTATTTTATTGGCAAGCTACCTTAGGAAAACTGTAGCTTACAGATCTGGTACAAAAATTGGTCACATAATTCCAATTATTTTCCCTATGCCCACCCCTGCATGGCCATTCGGAATTATCGGAACACTGGGGCAGAAAAGTGCGGATATTGTACCAATTGCCGATAGGAAGAGCCTGGGTAGAATTGAGATCGTTGCCCCATTGACACTCTTTGTTATGGGGGCCATGTTCACAATTATTGGAATCACAATTACCCCATTGGATCCACCTTCCCTTACAGAGAGCCCCATTATTTTCGAAATAAACTCAATTTCGGAGTTAGCTTCTGGAATAATAGTTGGAGAGGACTTGAAGATCAAGCTCCAATGGTTGCACCCCCTTGGGATTGCAGGTATTGGACTTTCAATTGTCGGCTGGGGATTGCTATTGCCAATTCCTGGTTTTCCAGGAGATAGGGTGCTGCATTCCATAATTGGCCCGTCAGAAATGAGGAAGGGAGGGAGTCAGACGTCGATTTTCATTATTATGCTGATTGTACTTGTGATGGTTTTTGCAATCTCGGAATATCTGCCGTGGATTTTCCTAGCTGCAATAGGGGCATGGCAGAGGTTTAGCCCAGAAAGTGTGCCTCAACCACTAGTGGTTGACGAATTCTCAGAGTTGGAAGGCGGATTCAGGAATGGTTTGGTGTCCATCATAGCAATAATCCTCATTGCGGGATTTCCTGGTACGATGCCATCTCAGTTACTGGATGATTATGATGCTGGAATCAGTACTGCAAGTTGGCCAGAAGAGGTTTTTTTCTCCGACGGAGAGACTGTTAATTTGACATTAGGACTCGACCTAGTTGGGGTAATGCCCGTTTCAGGTACAATACAAATGAGGTTGGAAGGGGGCATTGCAGAAAATTGGTCTTTGGACTCGGGGTGTTCTAAGGAGTTGGATTTTTGCAAATTCTCAGGCGCGACTCAGCATGATGTGCAAAACCTAGCATTAACAATTTCATCGCCAAATATGTCATTTTCACCCCATTTGCTTAGAATAATTCTGGAAATCGAAGGAGCGCATAATGAGCATGAGATAGTCTTGAGAGGGGAGGCAGCACCTGGGCCACAGGACCCGTTTTGGAATCTGAACCATACTGATCAGGGAATGAAAATTTGCACCCCCTTTGTAATTGATAAGGTGGGCTCATTTAGCACAGAAGACCCGTTTTGGGAAATTGAAGGCAGTTTAGAGAAAGGCATTGGTTTGACAGAAATATGCATGATTGGGCATGAGGGGGCAATTCAAGCGCTTGAGAATATTGATGCGCAGCAAAGGAAATTAGGGCCCTCGTTGATTTTCGAAGGCTTGAATGGTACGGGCAAATCATGGATTCTACCGATTAACGGAACGGAGCCCCAGCTAAATACGGTGGACGGAGAGTTCGTAGTTTCCGAGTGGTTCGCTGGAAATTCCAGCTACGTCATCAATCATGCGGAATCCGGAAGTCCTTATTGCCCGTCCATAGATTCATCTCCCGAGGTAAATACTAGTTCGAATTGGACAAGATTTGTTGATGATCACTCAGCAATAAGGATTGTTGGAAATTTCGATGGGAATAATTCCCTCATACTAGGAAGAGAGGGGTGGTTATCTGTTTGTCACGATGATGGGAGGATGGATTACTACACAATTTCTGATGGTATTGACTTATTGATAAATTCGGGCCAATTAGGCGAGAGGATAGACGGGACCAACATCATTATTCACAATAGGGAGAACTTCTCACTTCCTGTTTCTGTGGAATTATATGGGGACTTTCAAGAAGGTGGCATTTGGAATTTGGACGATGGGCAGAATCATACAAAAAATATCGGACCGGGGGAAATTGCTAGTTTTGAAATCAGGGCAATTCCAGGGGGAGAGCTTGATCAAATGAAGAGGGCGGTCTGGGTGACAGCTAGCACAAGCGGTATTGAGTTTCATTTGGCTGCAAGATGCCCTTCTATGGGGTGCACATAATGAGAATTGCCATAATCGGTGTTGGCTCGATTGGGGGCGTTCTTCTTGGCTGCCTTTCGGACACTGATGCTAGAATACTATGCGTATCAAGGGGGCAAACGACTTCAATTCTCAAGGAGGGCCTGATAATGAAAACTCCGGAGGGTGCTATGGAGGCCATCCCATCAGGACGTTACGATGTTTTTGATAGTCACTGGGATGAAAATGAAATTGGCCAAATCGAGCCTGTTGACGTAGCGATAATTTCTGGAAAGTCTCATTCAACCAATGAGTTGGCCACTATTTCGAAGAAGCTATTGGACGAGGACGGTTTGGTGGTCAGCATCCAAAATGGCTTGGGAAATGTAGAATTGCTCGCAAACAGATTTGGCGTCGAGAGGTCTCTAGCTGGATCAACAACCCATTCCGCCTGGAGATCGGATGAGGGCGTAGTGAACTGGTCCGGAAGAGGATCTATTGAATTAGGTAACTTGAATGGTTCAGATGCGAATGGCAAATCTTTGGAATTGGTTGGATATCTTGGAAATGCTGGACTTAATCCCCAGTGGTCAAACAAAATCAGGGGAGTCCTATGGAGGAAACTGCTAATTAACGTTGCAATAAATCCAATCTGCGCAATTGTCGGTGTAAGAAACGGGACGTTAGCAAGGGAACCGCTGCTTTGGGAGCAGGCGATACAGACCATGAAGGAAGCGGAGCTTGTGGCCAAGTCAAGTGGAGTAGATTTGGAGGACCTAGATATTGAGCAATGCCTAAGGGAGGTGGTTTCCAACACATCAGAGAATAGGGTATCGATGTTACAGGACATCATGGCAGGAAAGAAGACTGAAATTGAAGTATTATGCGGTGCAGTAGTACAAAGGGGTGAGGAATTTGGAATTCCCACGCCAATGAATCAGATGCTCCTCGCCCTAATCAAAGGAATCGAAGATTCCGTTAATTATGACTAGACGGCCATTATTGTTGGCATTTTGGACAAAAGAAAGTTGAACGGTTTGACTGGGTAATCCTGAGGATTTCTCCATTGCAATTGTCTTTTAAGCATCTTTCGCCTTCCCTCCCATATACTAGGAAATTATGAGAAAAATATCCCATTGCTTCTTCGCCCCTGACTCCCCGGAAATCCTGTAAAGTAGATCCCCCGGCATCGATTGCCTCAACTATCACATCATGTGTTGATCCTGTGATTTTCTCTATTTTCGAGGGTATTCCACGCTTTCCGGCTATGGTCGATGCGCTTTTCTTTGGTGAAACTCCAGCTCTGTGTAATATCTCACAAACGTAGATGTTCCCAAGACCTGCGACTATCCTCTGATCCAGAAGTGCTGACTTGATTGGAGTCTTTCGGGACCTAAGTGCATTTGCAAGAATTTCTGGCGTTAATTGTTCGGGAGTGGGTTCTGGACCGATGTGAGACAGTAGTCTGTGTTCGTCTTGCATCGAAGTCTGGAAGTAATCCATAAATCCGAAGCGCCGATGATCAGAATATACGGCCTTGGTTCCATCATCCAATGAAACCACGACCCAGTCGTGAGGCCCATCGCCATTTCCGACCACTGCCCCATTTGCGAATCGTCCGGGAGCTGATTCAATTCCATCACCCAAAATTGTCCATCTTCCGCTCATGCCCAGATGGCAAAGCCATGTTCCTCCCTGATCCAATCGTATTAGGAGGTATTTTGCTCGCCTTTCCACGCACTCAATGGTCCTGTTGAGTAGATTATCCACGAAATCAACGGGGAAGGGGAATCGCAAATCGGATCTGCGGATTTCTACCTCAGTGATCTTTCCCCCTGACAGATGAAGATGCAGTCCCCTGCGCACGGTCTCCACCTCTGGTAACTCTGGCACAACCCGTGGGGTGTGATGGGGGTCATTACTGTTGGTAAATTCGGATAGGTTTAATGAAATTATAAAGTTAGGAATCAATGTGAAAGAAACGGAAGAACATGTGTTACTGGTCCCAGCGGGAATGGTTCCTCGTACGAAAGCCGAAATCGCCCTAGTGCTCTCAATTTCTGGATTGATGCTATTCTCTATTTGCACTGCGATACCTGGACTATTGATCGCCAATGGTGCCCTTGCCACTACCAATCAATTCCCAAACCACCCCGAGCATGGCATCGCTAGGGCGGCACAGATTATTTCCTTGGTGACAATAGCACTATTCGCCTTTATTGTGCTACTAATCATGGCACTATTACTCCTAGGAATTCTTGTTGTACAAGGGTTTGGATTTGGGTTTGCATAAATGGGGAGGTACGGTCATATTCTACAGTAGAAGACGACGTGCTGCTCTTCTAATCCTGAAAGATCAATTCTCTCAATTAGCTTTAGTTTTGACGAATTTAGAATATCTTGTGCTTTGTCGAACATTGAAGAATCATCACCATCTGATGCTCTCTCGCTGGCTGCCTTTAAGCTCAGCAATCCGGTGCCACCTGAACGGAGGAAAAACTCAGAGGCTTTGACAAAATTTTGTGCTTGATCGGTCATGCTTAGGTCCTGGTGAATCCAATCGACTTTGCCTGAAAGAAAGGGAGAGATTTGAGAGAAAATTTTGGCATCCCCCAGTACTGGGACTAAACCGACTCTCTCCGACGAAACGGAAACTAGGTCTCTTACCATTCTTGGCGAAATCTCTACTGCGACCACTTGCCCCGAATGATGATTTCCGGAACCGCACACAATATCATGAATATGACTCACGGTGCCTCCGCTCGATGCGCCCAGATACAGGCATCTTGATCCTATTTTTGGGAGTAATTCTACTGGATCGCCCCGAGTCCTCAATATTGCCGCAGCGACCTTAGACCTGTGTGCATCCCACTTTCTCCACTCAATCCTACCATCTTTCTTTCTCCTTTCACCCCTTACAGAGGACCCTCTAACAGCATTCCGCGTCCAAACTGATCTTCCCTCCAATCTAGTTCCCCATCCAAGGGAAGTGATTCTCGGAGGCATTCAATCACCTCCTCTTTGGCGGATTTGGGAACTTCAATTTGATTTTCTCTATTTGCCCATTTATTTTCTCTATTTCTTCCTTGTCCCATGGGTCGCCGCCGAAATGATCTATCCGGGTTGCAATGCTGGCCTTGCCCGCTAAGAATCTGGCGATTTTGCCCCTTACCCACCTTGGTGATCTGCTAACTTGGGGCATTGAGAACAATATCGAGCCATGTTTTGGAGGGGGGGCGCCCCTCCTATGTGCGGACATTGCTGCACTGGCACCCAGAACCTGCAAGGAGCCGGACGGCATACGAGCTAAACGCTCCCTACTGCCTGCTAGAACGATCAGTTTTGAAGCGGACAAAGGACCCATCAATGAACTGAGGCAGGGGAAATATGACTCTGCAAGTTCTCTGATTGCATCCTCATGCTCAGAAACTGTTTGAGAGATATGAAGCAAAGAAGTGGCTTGGGACTTGATTGCGGACCATTCAAGATCAGAAGGGGTGTGGTCGATTTCACTGAATCCGAATTTTTCGGAAAGCTCGACGAAGCTTTGCGAATCTTCGATGCAGGAGGGGATTTCGCCCCTTTTTGAATCAAGATCTAGTTCTGGAAGAAACAACCCGGCCCATTCTATGCATCTTGATTCCAGTAAACCCCGAGTAGATAGGGCCTCGTTAGCTGAGGAGACTAACATATCGAGGCGCCTATCCTTATCTCCGGCGGAAGCAGCGACACCTAATTTGGCTAATTCCAATGTCGCTTCGTGAAGCAATAATTCCTCTTCTTTGGAAAGTGGTGGCCAATTATTATCTGAAATTACTCCGTGAGGCTGGATTGTAGCATCCGGGAATCTGCCCAATAGTGTTCTGGCCTCAGATGTATATTTTCTAGACTGCATCCCATGAAGTCTCCGAGCTAGTGACGAAGGTTTTGGGCGGGCATCCCAATAAAGCTCATCCAGTACATTTTCTTTGGTATCAATCACTCGTGCAAGCCTCCAATCAAAATGAATTCGCACGTTTGGCCCAAGCGGCCATACCGCTTGAACGGTGCGGAAACATTGGTCATTGGAACGAATAGTTGAATAGGCACCAAAATCAGGAGGGTATGGTTCGGTTAACCCGTAAATGGTGGTGTGAGTATTTTCTGTCCAGAATGTGGAAGCCTTTCTTACCCAGACTCAAGGGGTTGGATTAAATGTCCCGATTACAAATGCGGATACGAAGGGCCACTTTCGGGAACTGATGGAACTAGCTCACAATTCAAGGATCCGATGACTGGCGAGATAATCGACCTTGCTAACACAAGGGCCACCACGGACTCGAAATCACTGAAGCACCTCAATGAAGTAGTTCCGGAAGAAGGCCCAAGGGGGACCCTTAGAGTTGGGGACTATCTTTGCCCCAAATGTGATACAGACAGGGTTTTTGTTGAGCTGCGCCAGACCAGGGCGTCGGATGAGCCGGAAACAAAGATTTGTACGTGCGAATCTTGCGGCAACAGGTGGAGAGAGTACCAGTAAATTTGGAGGGGTGCCCTTCAACAAGCATCAAGAGCCTCCTATGATGAAAGATGGCGTGCAGAGGGTGATGAGGTGCTGAGAATAACTGCAAAACAACAACTAATGAGGGAAATTGTCGATGTCCTTTCAGTACTCACTGATGAGGCCAAACTGGTATGGGGGGAGAAGGGCCTCACGGTGAGCGTTGTAGATGGTTCGCACGTAGCACTGCTTTCTACTACGATTGCAGATGAGTGCTTTGAGACTTACGAAGTTGAGGATGTTGAGATTGGTCTCGAACTGGGTAAAATGCGGGACCTTCTTTCCTTGGCGGGGCCAAGTGATCTTGTTGAGTTGGACTATGATGACTCTGTTGGGGCAATTAATGTAAGAGTGGGTGAAGTCCATAGGATACTGAGAGGGATTGATACAAGCACAATGGACAATCCGAACCAACCGAAGTTGGAATTCAAATCTAGGGCTTCAATTGATTCCGAGAAGCTTTCACGAGCACTTAGGGCGGCGAAGTTTGTTGGTGAACTAGTTGATCTAAGCATGGATCAAAATCAAATGACGGTTTCGGTACTTGTGGAAGCTGGAGAAGGCGTCAATGTGAAATTTGAATCGGGAGAATTGACTGATTTGTCCTGTGATTCCCCTACACACTCCACGTACTCGCTACAATTCTTGGAACCCCTCACAAGAAAGCTAGCCGGAGGATTGACTAGTGAAATCTCAATTGAATTTGAAGAAAAATACCCCCTAAGACTAACTTGGCTAAGCAATGATGGAGGCGCTCGGTGGATCTACTTCCTCGCCCCACGTGTTGTCAATGACCCGTGAACTCATCAATGAGCCCCCATTAGGAGTTACTAGATGACTCCGAGAGTATGCATCATTGTACCGACGGTAAATAATCACGAAGAGCTGTCTGTTGCGCTTAGCGGTTTGATCAATCAAACATATTCGAATTCTGAAATTGTGGTCGTTGGCCCGAGTAGCGACAAAGGGAGATCTGTCGCTGATGGAATGGGAGTACGATTCATCGATGACGAGGGGTCCAGAACTAGGGCTGATGCATGCAATGTGGCAATATCTTCTACCAAGTCAGATCTGGTTTTTTTCACGGATGATGATGTAATTGTTCCAGAAGACTGGGTGGCTAGGCTGGTAAAGTGGTTTGAGAGAAGGGAAGTGGCAGGAGTTGGTGGTCCGAACTTTGCCCCAGTTGATGAGTCTGGAATCTGGCAGAGGGCGATAGATGTTTCATTCTGTAACAAATTCTTTACGATAGGGACAAATTATGGCAGGAAAGCAGCCGGCGAACTGGAAGAAGTCAGCCAACTACCTGGCGTCAATTCTGCCTATAGAAGAGACGTACTGGAAGAGATTGGTGGATTCGATGAAGGGGCGATTGGTGCTGAAGATGTGATGCTGGACCACAGAATCAGACTAGCCGGATACAGGCTTTGGTCAGATGGAGAAGCGATAATCTGGCACAGGAGAAGGGGATTAAACAGAGTGAAGAAGCAGATACGGAACTATGGGATGGTAAGAGTCCTTTCGAGCAAGAAATACCCCGAATTATGGAATTGGAGTCACTCTCTTGTCTCCACTTTCCCATTTATTGTCATACTTTGCTCTGCGGCCTTTCTGTGGGGTTTAGCTAACGGTGGAATTGCGTGGCCAGATTTCTGGGATATTTCGCTTGCGACAGTTCCAATGGGGCCCGAGAGGTTGGCTGTTCATCAATTCCCAACCCTAGTAATCCTCTACAACGCCATTGCATGGTGTGGCGGAATTTCAGGTAGCTCCCCTAGTAGAAGTCCGTTGACGATATTTCTCTCATCTGCGGTCTCCTACATATTGCATTGGAATTATGCAATCGGTATTTTACAGGGAAGAATCAGAATAGCGAGTGGTTCTGATGGATTACAGATCGATGACAGGGAGAGATAAGCTAATCTTTGTTTGAAGAGGTCATTTTTCCCTCACTGATGCGCCAAGTTGGCTGTCTTGGGCGCCAAAATAATCCAGAGAATAAGCCAACAAAAAGACCTCCGATAATTAGATTGAGCCAGCCCTCTGCAATATATGAGGGGCTAGCATTGAAGAAAGCCCAAACGAATGAGGGGATTATTCCGATAATCAATGAAATGATGGCCTCCTCTTTGAACAATCGGAAATTATCACCGTTGTCAGGGATTATTGAAGATGAATCTGGCCACTCTTTACGGTTTCTGATTACCATCCTCAGCTTATAGCCTTCTAATTTCTCGGGAGTCTCTGAGAAGGGATCTTTTTGGTAAAATGATCGTGAATTGTTTGGTCTCCCGCCTTCCCACTTCCTAGATAGTTGAGGATGTTGACTGCCCTTCATGAATGGGCTACCGTCACATATTTTCCCCCAGTAATTATTTGCAGTATCAGGAAATATTTCTACCACGCCATCCTTCGCTGACAATAGGCCCTGGAAATGGGCCAATTCCCATTCTGACTCGGATGCTAATTCGGCCCCCATCTCTTCTTGGAGGTATTTTGCCTGATGAAGAGGCACGGGGTATTCGGAAATCTGGAAATCGTATTCTATCTTAACCTCATGGCGAGGGCCCATCCCACCAAACAGTACTGACCTATTTGGGGACCCCATCATAACCGAACCCGGTTTTACACCCCTCCATCGTGGGGTTTCCTGACTCAAGTTCAATCCTCCTTGGAGTTCAACTCCCCAGTCTGAATTGACCACTGCGAAGCGTACACGTTTTCGTTAGAGATTAATTCATGGTGAGTTCCCCTTTCCACTATTGCCCCATCCACCATGGCTAGTATCTCATCGGCATTCCTGATGGTTGCTAGTCGATGGGCGACAGCAATGGTGATTCTATTTTTTCCGCCATCTGATCCACCGAAGAGTGACTCTTGGATGCGTTTTTCTGTCTCTGCATCTAAAGCTGCGCTGGCCTCGTCCAATATCAGAAGGTCTGGCTCATTGAGCAGGGCCCTAGCCAAGCTTATTCTAGCACGTTGCCCACCTGAAAGCATTACGCCCCTGTCACCAACTTTAGTATCGATTCCATTCGGCATTTCGGATACAAATTCCCAAGCTCCTGCTGCTTCCAACGCATTTCTGATTTCCAAGTCAGTAGAATTTCGGGCATATGCAACATTCTCACGAACTGTTCCAAAGAATAAAAACGGATCTTGGGACACAAAACCAACTCGGTCCCGAATAGACTCGATTTGGAATGTATTTATGGTCTGGCCATTGATTAGGACCCTACCATTTTGAGGTTCGTAAAATCTCTCAATTAGCTTCAGTATGGTGCTCTTTCCTGCACCGGTATGGCCCATAACACCGATGAAGTGTCCGGAAGAGCCTGAAAATGTGATATTTGTGAGGACGTTTACATCCGAAGAGGGGTAGGCAAACGAAACATTCTCAAAGGCAATTGAAGTTATTGGCCCGTCAAGTGGAATTGAGTCTTCCTTGTCAAATATCGATGGTTCGAGATCAATTAGAGCAAAGACCCTCTTTGATGCAGCCTCCCCCCTCTGTAGTTGGTTTAGAAGCATCCCGAGGATGAACATCGGCATAGTCATCCGGGTTGAGACCAATAAGAATGTCACAAATTGTCCTACTGTGATTTCATCTTTCGACATCAGCCAGCCTCCGGCTGAAACCAACAATGCAAATGAAATTCCAGCTACCACATAAATCCCAGGAATGAACCGATTCCGAAGATTTGCAGCATGAATTGCTTGATCCCTATAATTTTCACTCTCCCGATCTATTCGTGATCCTTCGAACCTAGTGGCATTATACGCCTGAACAACGGTAATTCCAGAAAGTACGTTTTCCAAAATTGCTACTATTCCGCCTGTGCTCTCTCTCTGTTTGCGGTATCTCCTCTGAACTCTAGTGGAAAACCAAATCACCATGGGGATGATCAAAGTCAGGGGGATGAACAAAATCAACGCCAAGGTAGAGGACATCCAAAACATAATTCCGAAGGCAGTGGCGAAGGTAATTGCGATTCGAATGATGCTAGTGCTGGCGTCGGATACTATGTCTTCCAATAGTGCGACGTCGGCCGAAAGCACCGCCATCAAATTTCCAGTTTGCCGTGTCTCGAAATATGAGGCCTCCATTGACATCAATGAATTGGTCGCATCCATCCTGATGTCATGTTGAACCTTGTATGCGGTTGATTGCCAGAGATACTCGCTGAGCCCTTGGAAAATTGCTAACATTGTAAAAGAAGTGAGTATAAGCAGTCCAAAGCCAAGTTCTATGGGAGAAATTGGCCCAATGCTGGGTATTGCCTCTGATGTGACGAAATTTCTCACAGAGTCGCTGGTGAATACCTCGTCACGATAATAATCTGCGGCCATCCCTATAGCGATGAATGGGATCAAATCGAAGGCACGGGCAGTGGCATTCGCGGCCACGCCACCTACTGCCCTCCTCCAATACTTCTTGATATAAGGAACGACACGCCAGATTTTCCGTCCGACGATCTGCTTCTCATCGATTAAGTCTGATGCATCCTTGCTAATAGAAGTGCCATCTATTGATTCACTCGATTGGGTGTTTGGCACAAGGTTGCGAACTGTGATTTGCGTTTCAATGCTTCACTAGGGCATTGTTGGTGGGTTTGGTGCGCCCGCCGGGATTCGAACCCGGGACAAGAGGTTGGAAACCTCTTGTGATAACCCCTTCACTACAGGCGCTGAACATAGCGGGCGCATGCCATCTCTAAATCGATTCGGTTGGAGAAGAATTTCAATATGAGTAACGTTAGGATCGGCTATGATGCTAAGGAGGAGGATCGGCTTTATCCTGATGATACTATTTCTCCCCATCAACGGACCGATGTGGAGAATGATGGGGGAAGTTGTAGGCTATCCAATACCCCTAAGCGAATTTTATTTCTTCGTGTCCTCAATTCTTCTATTTGTAATCGGAGCGGTAATGGCACTGTCTTCAAATCAGTAGATTTCTCAGAATAGATAGAGCTTGTTTGGCCACTCTTCGTGAATATTGAACATTAATTCCTCAACATTGTCCGCTTCCCAACCATTTGATAGCAATGCAGAGCATAGCTCTTGGGTCCTTTTTGGGACTGTTTTAGGCCCCAATACCGCCCCCGGCCTATTGGGGTCATCCAGGTAGTCGGTCTCCATCCCCCATGGTGCAATTGCATCATCAACACTAGCAACCAAGCCATCGATGCTTCCCGTGCCGACATTGACTGTTGCAGGTAGGCCCGATGTGAATCCATCACTGACATTAGCTGGGGCGAAATGTCGAACAGCACGTTCAACGGGAAGTCCTGATTTCGTACAAAGTGATTTCAGTTCCTCATTGGTTTTTGAACCGTTTTCCTCGACGTGGAGTTGCAATGAATGTCCGGTAGAAGATGTCATTGACATTACTTCGGTTAGTATTTCATTTGCGGAATCCCAAATCTCCGAGCTAACTGGGTAGTGAGGCCTTCCGACCTCTCCGAGACAGTTTGCTTCGCCCGCTTCAATCAAATCCAAAGCCAGACCAACTGCCTCAATATGCAATTCAGATGACCCCTCCAAGCCAAGTTCTTCTATTTGCTTCTCCCAAGCCACGGGATGTGGTCCGATGATTACACCAACATCAATCTCAAATTTTGCTCTTACATCATTTGCAATATCAATAGTTTCTAAATATGCAGAACGGTATCCATCCAAATCAACTGGCAGAGAATTCGTGAATCTTGGCTTATGCACCAACATAACGGCAGTTCCCCCCACTCGGGTAAAGTCCGAAATAGCTTCAAGAAATCTATTGCCCCTATCCAAATGCAGGTGTTGATCCATTATTGGACCGCGCCAAATTCCATTTTGCAGCATTTTATCACGCCAGCGCGCCTTCTTCCTCTAACCTAGAGTGCCAATAATGGGCCGCCATATGGGAAGCCGATCGAGAGGTTTGACCAAGAATAACCCCTTTTCCATTATTGAATAATAGTATTGTGCACCGGTGCCTCTTGGCATCAATTCTAATTGCATTCAACCTATTATCAACCTCGATGTCTGAAAATCGAGATGCTGCTAATTCCATCAAGACGGATCTACCAAGTGAAAAAGTAGAGAGTGATTGTCCTTTATCGACGCCTATGATAACATCATTTTTGCCATTCTTCAGAAGTATTTCCTTTGCAATTGCTGTAGCTGCATCGATGCTGGAAATTCCATGAACAACTAGTGAACCGGTTGGCTCGACAATTACCATCGCTCTCGGGCCGGAATGCTTGAACACAGCAAATTGGCCATTACTACTAGCCCCTCCAAAATTTACTGCATCATCCAATGAGATCGGTGACTTGGCGATGAATCGGAATGATTGGGTTTCAACCTTGAATGAAATGTCTTCTTGCTCGACCATATTGTCACCTCAAATCTAAACTCTAGTGCCCCTCTGCCACGATTGGCTCAACTTCCACAGTCAGATGCAGTTCAGCGGCCAGTGAAGGAACTTGTGCTTGTTGTACGGGTACCAGAATAGATGGTCCTTCGGTGTTACTTGCGTGCTGATGTAGGTTTCTTAGATTGCTCAATGCCCCTCTGATTCTGGAACACATCCTCCTTGTCCTTTCGTCTATCAATCGCTGACTCAAACCAGCCCTCTCTTCGAGCCACCATGCTGCGCAAACAGTTGAGGCCGCCCCCAGGTTTGGATCAACTTGGGGGTTAATCTTTACTTGTTTGATTGCATCCTCCCTTCTCTTTCTCCATCTTTTTGATCTCCTAAGCGTGGATAAAAGATTCCTTAGAGTAACTTGTTCATCCGCCGAGCTTGATAGCCAATCTGCCCATCTTTCGTCTTCTAATGAAGGAATTACTGGGTAAATAGGAAGTCCATTTCTTGCATTTTCTGCATGCCTAATCAGTCGTAATATTTCCGGATCTGGGATATAGGGGCCATCTATTTCGAGAGTCCTTAGGTCTCTGACCAACATTCCAAGACTGGTTCCCGAATGATTCGCTGATTCGACGTGTACGCCTGGACTTTGCTTATCCTGAATATCCTCCTCCCTGAGGATTTCAATCTCGTCCAAAGAAGAAATAAGAGCCACAGCATCCCACTTTCTTGGACGTAATTTAGCAGGCATCCTGACGCATGGCAAATACGGCCAAAGTACAATTCTCCCCCCATCTGGATCATCAACGATAGTAGGTTCCCATGTCAATTCAGGAATGGCCACATGTTGCCGAACCGAGGCCGACGATTGAATACAGCGGTTAATTGTAGGAAAATAGAGCATAATTAGTGTAGCATTCAAGGATGATGGGTTGTTGAGGCTAACTATGGCAGGGGCCACTCCTTTCTCTAGGGAGCCTGTGGTTCTATTAAACGAGGTTTTTCCAGGAGATACGAATGCCCTTGACACGCTCTTCGGCGGTAAATTGATGGCAATCATGGATACTGCAGCGGGAATGGTTTCTTCGAAATTTGCTCACAAAGAATTTGTAACAGTTTCAATAGATGCTTTGAAATTCAAGAGGCCGGCTTTCCAAGGTGATGTCATCAGGACCACTGCTAGAGTTGTTTGGACTTCACCAAGAACCACAGGGGTCCATGTTTCTTCATCGAGGCTGTCAAGGTCTGAGTGGGAAGGAGAAGAAATTTGCTCGGGATTTTTCTTCATGGTAGCCATAAATGAGGAAATGAAGCCGGTTGAGATTCCACAATTGATTCCAGAGACCGAAGATGAAAAAGTAATGTGGGGACGCGCCGAAGCGGCTAGGGAAGCAATGAAGAGAGACTGATAGCGTACTTCGGTAATTAGCACTGACTGAAAATTTATGCATTCGTGCGTGACATGAGCCCATGCACTTATACCGTCAAAGGGCAGCTCAGGGTTTGGATGTACTCAGCTGGGCCTATGGGCCCAACTGGAAAGAAGAGCGCCGAGCTGATCGGCGATCTCTTTCTGGTTGGGACTCGCGGAAAGTGTTGCGCGGTTCTAACTGATCGTCAGTTGACGATTGAGAGATTTGATGGAAAAGGAGTGAGACTTGGGCTTGGGGCAATAGACCGGATGAGGCACCTAAAGGCGCCTATTCTACCGTCAGGAACAATTCTACTGGGCATTTTAGCAATTTATCTCGGAGTTACGACCATCGTCCACCCATGGAAGTGGGCAACCATTGCAATTGGACTGTCTTGCTTGATCGCCAATGCAATTTCTAGATACTCAATTCTAGCAATTGAAACGAGTAATGGGGATAGGCATCTAATCTCTGGAAATGAAGGTAGCTTGCTTAAGCTGTGCTTGATGGTTGATAGGGTGAGACATGGCAGCAGTATCGAGGAGGCTACAGTTGGATTGGAAAATCTGGAGACTGAGTTGCCTTTCTTCCCTGCCCTTAGCGATGCTAAAGGCGTCATGGAGAAAGATGTGAACCTGGCTTTTACAAATACCGATATTGGTTTTCTCCCTCTTCCACCAAAAGCTGATACTGCTGCTGAGCAAAATTCACAACAAAATCTAATGGATTTCTTTGAAAATATTGAAGACGGAGTGGAAAGGAATATTCCAAATCCAAGCGAAGTAGGTTTTGCGCCAAGAGATGAGAATGTCACACCTAAAATGAATGCCTATGAAAGAGCCTGGGGCGGCAGGGAAGCACCGCCTTGGTACTCGGAGAAAAGCTTGGAGCCGGAGAGCGAGGGGCGCATGGATTCAGCACTATCAGATGCTGCGCAAGGCTTGGATTTGTTTGCCAATGGTGGACTATTTGATGTTGAATATTCGGATCAAAGCCCAAAGAATGATGCTATTAAAAGCTGGGAGGGGGGTTTTGAAGAAAGGAATGATGGAGATTTCGATTCACTGAGACGTTCCAGCTCCCAGATGATAAAAATGGCCCATGATAAATTTGGAGCGCCTGATCGGCCATTTACGGGTGCGATGCTACCACCCCCTACAGAAGAGGCCGTTCGTGAAGAATGCAAGGCGGGAATAGTCAAGCAAGCTAGAGCAAAGCAGGAGCTAAGGGCGAAGATGCAAGGAAATTATTCAAATCCCAGTAATCTGGAAGATTATCCGGCACTTAACAGATTAGTTGCGACGACAATGGGGTCCAATAGAGTCAGCATGGGAGGAGTTTCCAAGGGCAAGCAAACAGGTAGCTGGCTCAGTAGATTACTAAAACCGAGTAAGGATTCTGCAAAGCAGCCAAATTCACAAAACCATGGCAAGGACGCACCTAGGCCCACATTCCAAACAGCTCAACTAATGAGGCTCAGGAGCGACCATAGCCATCAATCAGAGGTCAGTTCAGTCAGAAGCATGAGAAAGATTTCCTCCGGCGGTTCTGCGAAGGATACCCTGGATCTGATTGTTGAAAGGATGTCCAAAGGGGAGGAGTCAAAACCCCAAATTCTGACTTCACCGACGGATACTCTGAGATTCGGTCAATTGAAGGCTACTTCCTCGGTAGAGGACCCGCATCCAATACCTGGATTACGAAGATTGGGTTAACTATAATCCGACCATTCTTCGATATTTATCCATCCGAGCATGATATGTGCCACGCTCTAAACTTTGCAACTTTGAAGAGCCAAGGCCGCCGATTGTAAAAGACGAAGTGACTATTGCATTGATCATGGCTAGCCTGGTTGCCTCGAGATCATTGATCGTAGTTGGTACGGAGGTCATGTTGGAAAGGAAAGCCCCTGCAAAGGAGTCGCCGCATCCCGTAGGATCTATGATATCATCAGTGGGATATGCTGGTAGAACGATTGTTCCACAGGGAAATTTAGCCATTACTCCCGAAGAGCCTCTTTTTACAATCATTCCTCGAGGCCCTCTTCCAGAGATTTCGCCCCCATGAAGGGCCGAACCCGACATAATTGGATCAAAGGAGTGGGTGAATAGGCCTTCTCCCGAGATGGCGCAAGCTTCCTCCTCGTTTAGTATTGCAATGTCCGCTTTACGGATAGCAGCAGAAAGAAGCTCAAACTCAGTTTCTATCCATAACATGAAGGTATCAATTGCTGACAGACCAGCATTTGGGCACTGGTCGAGAACTGAAATCTGCGAACCAGGGTGAGTGTTGGCGCAGAAGAGGACTTTTGGAGAGCTCCATTGAGACGGTATAACTGGTTTGAAGTCCGCAAGAACATTGAGTTCGGTCGAAATAGTTGTCACAATGTCCATGTCACCCTCATACTTACCAGACCAGCGAAATGTTTTGCCTGGAAGTTTACTAACGCCTGAAAAATTCAAACCAGTTCGCTCTAGAGATTTGCTATCATTATCTGAAAAATCCCCCCCTATGGGGGCGATCAATGCCACTCTGGGTTCTTCTGAAGGTAATCTAGGCAAGTGAAAAGAAGCGGAAACACCGGCATGAACCGCCGAGCCCCCAAGGATATCAGACCCACTGGCCGAGACCGTCTCAATATCATCATATCCAATGCTACCAACAATTACCAAATCCAATCATATTCCCCCTAAAAGTCCGCCATTATGTAGTTGTAGATAGTCGGTATTGATGTTTCTTTCCCTGAAATTTGACTCCATTAATATTGCCCTATGCAATGGAATCAAAGTATCTATCCCTAGTAAAATAGTTTCGTCCAAAGCAGAATAAAGGCGGTCTATCGCCTCATCTCTTGTAGGTGCCCAAGAGATAATCTTTGCCAGAAGTGAGTCGAAGCACTCGGGAATCTCATAACCAGTATTGGCGTGAGAATCGACCCTAATTCCCGGCCCACCTGGCCAATGGCATTCCCAAATCTTTCCAGGAGATGGTTGCATTGTTAATGGATTTTCAGCGTTAATCCTTACTTGTATGGCATGCCCGTTCAATATGACTTCATCCTGTTTGAGAGTTAGTTCCTCTCCTGAAGCGATCCTGATTCCAAGGGAAACTAGGTCAATTCCAGAAATCATTTCAGTTACCGTATGCTCTACTTGAACCCTAGGATTGACCTCCATAAAGTAAAACTCCCCCTCGGAGTCGCGAAGGAATTCAAAGGTTGCAAGACCCTTGTAACCGATTGCTTCGGCGCCCGAAACTACCAAATCACCAATCTCTTTTCTCTGTGCGTCGGAAAGCCAAGGGCCTTCTTCAACGATCTTCTGATGCCTCCTTTGAATGGAGCAGAATCTCTCTCCCACGTGAATCGCCCTATTTCCATCGGCTATGACTTGAAACTCGATGTGTTCGGCATTTCCAATGAATTTCTCAATGAAAACCCTATCATCCCCAAATGCTGAAGCTGCGCGACTCTGACATATGCCCAAAGAATGTTCAAACTCTGTGGGATCTGTGACAATCTGCATCCCTATTCCACCGCCCCCTGAAGCGGCTTTAATCATCAACGGAAATCCGATTTCTTCGGCGATAGTCGTAGCTTTGGATACATCTGAAATTGGCTCTTCAGTGCCCATAGCAACAGGAATTCCTGCTTCTGACATGGCCTTTCTGGCGGCTATTTTATCCCCAAATAGCATTAATGATTCATAAGAAGGCCCAATGAATCCTATGCCCTCTTCGCTCAGTCTTTTTGCAAAGGTTGCATTTTCTGACAAGAACCCATAGCCCGGGTGAACCGCATCAGCGCCAACCTCTTTGGCCGCGGAAACAATTGCCTCTATGTCCAAATATGAGGCAAGAGGATCTTCTCTCGGGATGTAATATCCTTCATCGGCCAATCTAACTGGTAGGGAAAGTCGGTCCTCGCGACCATGAATTACAACTGATTCGACCCCTAAGGAACGCAAAGATCGTAGTACTCTCAGGGCTATTTCGCCCCGATTGGCTATCAAGACACGTCGGAACACATCACTCGCATAGTGGTTGATTGTATGAGGTAATCGGGAAACTCAATACACATCTCTGAGATATCTCTTTTCGGATTTCATCAGTGTTGATTCGACGAAATCCTTTGCTTCATCTGGGTTCATTTCTCCAAACTTGGAGCAGATTCCAATCAGCGTACTGTGCACGTCTTTTGCCATGTAATTTTTATCGCCGCAGACATAGAAGTAAGCGCCGCCATCGATCCACTGCCAGATTTCTTCTCCATTTTTCTCCATCAAGTGTTGGACGTATACTTTTTCGGGCCCCGACCTAGACCATGCTAGCTCATGCTTTGTGAGGACTCCGCGATCTTTCATTTCTTCCATCTCATCCCTGTAAAGATACTCCCCTTCTTCCGTCCAATCACCAAAAAATAACCAATTCCTACCTGTTGAGCCATCTATTTCCCTTTGCTGAAGGAATGCCCTGAATGGTGCGATTCCGGTTCCTGGGCCAATCATGATTATGTCTTTGGAGCCGTCATTTGGCGGAACAAATGAACGAGTTGGTGACATGAAGACACCGATCTCAGTTGAATTGGTTGAACACCTATCTGCCATGAATCCCGTACAAAGTCCTGTTCTATCTCTGTCAAAATGGTTGTATCTTACTATTGCTACCGTCAAGTGGACTGCGCCCTTCTCAAAGTCAGGACTACTGGCAATTGAGTAAAGTCTTGGTTTTAGTCTATTCATACCTTCGATGAGTTGTTGTGAGGTAAAACCAATTTCTCCGAAATCAGAAGAAATAGCATCGACATAATCCCTTGACCAGATGTATTCTTCCATGGATTCCGAATCAGAAGTCAATCTTGTCCAAAGATCAGTAGCATGATTAACTAGTCCCCCAATCTCTTCGTAATCTTCCGGAAAATCTCCATTTGATTCGTTGAATTTCCAGTCCATTAGAAGTGATCCATCAGTAGTGGAGACCCGGTTCCTTCTGACAATTTTTATTTCCATCTGACCATCTTCATGAGATATCCTCTGTCCAAGGCCTTCGATCCATTTCTTTGAAAGTCTATGGATTTCATACCTATTTGTGAGGGCCTCTCGAAGGGTGCAAATACCCAGATGGGTTTCTACCTCTTCTTCACCGGAGAAATTAGTCGCAGCAAGTAGGTCATCGACCAATTCAGGGGGGCAGCAGGCAACGACGCCAAGTGCATCGCCTGCCTTGTATTCCAAACCTGAGTCTCCGAGATTGAATACAATATGCCTCGTTTCCTTTTTCGAGCCCTTTCCATTTAGAATGAAATTCTCCGACATCGTAGTCATGAATGGATTTTTGGCACTCCAATCAGACATTGCCTCACCTTGGCCGAGCGAGATGGCGGCCATATATGAACAAATGCTGGAGCAGAGGACAATGTGGGCGAACCATCAAGTCCCAAGCCACTAATGGAAGGGCATGGGAGAGGTGGAGTTCTTGGGGACTGGGAATGCTTTTTCGCCGAATGGCCGAATGCACGCGCTTACGCTGATTGATGGTTCGATACTAATTGACTGCCCCCCAACTGCCCTCCCCCAACTTAGGAGATCAGGCGTTGGTGCCCACTCAATACGGGACCTGCTATTCACCCATTGGCATGCAGATCACATGTTTGGTTTCCCTTTCGTAATCCTAGAAAGGGAATGGATGACCCCAAAATCAGAAACAAAGGAGCCATTGGAAATTTATTGCCGGCCCGGAGGAAAGGATATTCTAGAAGGGCTATGCGAAATTGGCTTTCCAGGGGCATTGGGGGGGGCTTTGAAAGAAATAAGCTGGAGTTTTGAAGAAAGGGGGAAGATTTCAGAGACTAGTTGGAGCTTCGAGAGGTTTCCTGTGATCCATACTCCAGAGACTGATCCACATGGCTATTGGTTGATTCATGAGTCTGGTCTGAGATTATTGCATTGTGGAGATTCAGGGCCGTGTGATGAGATAGATAGAAGGGCCTCTGAATCGCAAGTAATCATAGTGGAGATGGGGGTTCCAGATTTTGTTAATAGCCCCAATCACCACAATCCGTCGAATGTTGTTGAATTGGCCAGAAGGAATCAGCATGCAACTATTTTAGTCACTCACAACTATGCAAAATCCCCTGGAGAACATCATGGTTTTGATCTACCCGAATTACCCGATGGAGTAGTGCAGTTAAGTGATGGGGACAAGCTGATTTACGACGATGATGGCGAATATTTTTTGGAAATAAAAAATGGATTAAATTATCATCATTAATAATGAGTGTGTTTTCTTGAGTAAAAATTAGATGAAAAATAGTAATGGATTGGCAGAAATTAATTAGTTTCATAGACATCATATTGATAATAGATGATAATGAACAAGAAGTTAGTTATATAATTAAAACAGATGTAAAAATATTACCAGTATTAGAAATTTAAAATGGCTTATTGAGAGTAAGAGATAGTTAATCGGCATTCCAATCTATTGTGTAATATGTTTCCTAACTAGATCATTGAACAATGAATGTCATGTTCAAAACGCAGGACAATCTTATAACAATAAAAACACTCGCTTTACCTTAGTCGCTTAGAGTTCTGAAACCAAGTGGGGTTGGGTCAGGGACCATAGTATGGCATTATTACGAGTTGAAAATAAATGGATGGAAATATTTTCGAAAAAATTCTTGGCCAGGATAGTCTTTTTGCAGATAGGAAGGCTTTCGATCACTCATTTGCACCGAACAAACTACCTCACAGGGAAAGAGAGATTGAGTCCTTAGTTAGAAATCTAGTGGACGCCCTGAATGGGCACATCCCGTCCAATATGTTGCTGTATGGAGTCCCCGGATCTGGAAAGACCGCCGTAACTCGTTACGTCCTTGGGCATCTGGAAGAAAAGGGCAGGGAGATGGGACAAGTTGTTAGGACCTATGAGATAAATTGCAGGAACGTAGACACGAAATATAGGGTCGTGCAGAGCATTGCGAGCCAATTGGCCCAGAGAGGGGATGCCCCCGTTCCCTTTACTGGATGGCCAACTGACAGGGTTCTGGAAACACTCATTTTTAGGATGAATAGGATTGGAGGCGTCCATATTATCGTATTGGATGAGATTGATGGCCTGGTTAGTAAGGCTGGAGATGACTTGCTTTACTCACTGACCACTTTGAATACTGTTCTCGATGACGGTAGGTGTTCAATAATTGGCATTAGCAATGATCTGAACTTTACTCATCACTTGGATGGCCGTGTAAGCTCACGTCTAAGTCAAGAAGACTTGGTCTTCCACCCATATGTTGCTACAGAAATCAGTAACATCCTCAATGAAAGGGCTCGAACCGGAATAAAGGAAGATGTCCTAGAGGAGGGTGTCGTTAGGATGTGTGCAGCTTTGGCTGCTCAAGAGCATGGAGATGCCAGAAGGGCACTGGACTTGCTGAGAATTTCTGTCCAGAAGGCGGAACAGAGAGCGCAGGCCAAAGTTTCGACCAATCATGTAAAGCTGGCACAAAGTCAACTAGAACATGACCAGGTAACTCCCGTCATCAAGACCCTGCCACTTCATCAAAAGATAGTGCTATTTGCAATTTGTATTAATGAGGAAAATGGCCTTAGAAACATTTCCACTGGTGAAGTATATAGGACCTATATCGAAGCATGTTCTAAGGTAAACCTAGAAGGCCTTACTCCAAGAAGGGTGTCTTCACTCTTGAATGAGCTTGACACAATGGGGCTCATTATGGCAAGAAATGTAAGTAAGGGAAGAGGGGGGAGAAGCAAGCAGATAAACTCCTCAATTCCGAAAGCGATTGATGCTATTTCCCTGATGGGGGACAATGAACCCCTAATTGAGGATGCGTCTACCGGGAAATACAATTTGCAGAAGCGCCTGTGATGAATTAGTCAGACAACGATTAAACCAAGGGCCAAGTTCGGCAGCTCGATGCCTGAAGAGAGTTCGGAATGGATGGAAGCCCTACTTCGCCCGAGTAAGGTGGTTTCAATTGGTGCCTTGGCAATAGGGTCTTGGTTGCTTTTGCTGACTACAGTTAACATAGCGATTGGGGCTTATTCTGAAGATAAGAAAGTGATGTGGATTGATTTTCTAACTAATGGATCGAATACGAGTGTTGATTGGGAATTCGGCATTGTAGTTGATGATATCATCTTTGCAGTAATTGGTTTTACTTTGGTGGCGGCTGGTTATTTGATGCTAGTTAGGGCCACCGACGACGGGGTAATTCCTTGGATTAAGGGACTCGGCAATAGTCCCCTATTTACTAGCTTGATTTCATCTGATGGCGGTTTAACGAGAACATTGGCTAGTTGGTCCGTATTAATCGGCTTGTCTTTCTACATATCATGGAGCTCGATGAATAACACTTGGGTCGACCCAGGTGTTTATTCGATCATGATTGGTATGGTTTCCGTTGGATTCGCACTGCATGTTCTTCAAGATTCTGAATCTACACACTAGGCGTTCCAAATAATGATAGCAAGTTACGGCAACGCGACTTGGATTCTTCGGTGCATAATCTTACAACCACTCCTTCGTTTGGCTGACCATAGAGTACGGTCGCGCCCATTGGAGATAAAGGATGGATTAGAAGTGGGGCTAGATCCTCTTCCCCTTCCACCACAATAAGAGTGCTAGAACCTCGGGAAAGCCACGATTGGATTGCTTTCTCACAGGAAGTTAGCAGAGAGGTCGTGAGCATCCCAGCTGGATTTATTGAATGAATAATTGAGTCGAAATGATGTTTCCTAATCTCATTGGCCCCCTGCCAAGGGGACCTTTTTGTTTGCCCGTCAATTAATGCGATATCTGCCATTCGGCCAAAATCCTGAATTGCTAGTACAGTAACGTCGCCCACTGCGATGATTGGGCCGATTGAGGGGTCAATGGCTTCAAAGACACCTTGAATGGCCACTGATGTGTCTGACTCCGGGCCCTTGAAAAGTTCTCCAAATGGTTTCTTTAGCTCTTTCTCAACCTCGGGAGTCATTGAAGCATCGCTTGAACGAATTGAGGGCGGAATCCATGGCTGACCTGCCCTATCTATCTCCCCATTTCTTATCCTAGTACTAGAAATGGGCAAATTATCCCATGCTAAGGAGTGTGGAATTTCTATGATTTCCAAAGGTTCGAGGCCATTTTCTTTCCTGAGTGAGTTGATTTGAGAACACCTGGCCTTTGTTTCTTTTGTACATGCAATTGCCCCTGCAGTTTTATGATATGGTGCTGGACCTAACTCATCTTCTAATGTGAAAACTTCGATACGGGAGGTGCTAATATCTGCAAACCTTTCTAGCAACTGTTTTTTCCTATCCTCCCAGCTAAGTAACCCCCGATCCTTGGATTTTGCTCTACTTTCCGATAGTAGCCAAACTTCAATCCTGTTGCATCTATCTAGCATTCTTTGAATGAGCAATGCATGGCCATCGTGAAAATGATCGAAAGTCCCACCAATGAGTCCGACGTCGTGCATCAGTTGGCCACCATTGGAGCATCATTTGAGTGCTACGGGAAAGTGTGCCCCGGGGAGTAACGGTGGCCTTCACTGCATGGCTCGGGCTCCTGACCCACCCCGGGACGTCTGTCGGACAGCGGGGTAGTCCCTTGATTCATTCTATCGTCCTCAGGGGACCAAACGCTGTCCGGCCACCTGTTTTGCACCAAAGATCATCCCAATATTGGTCCCATTGGTCTTCGACAGGTGGTCACCCAAATCGTGGTACCGTGTTTCATCCTCCACCTCCGGCGAGGGGGTTTTGTCCGCACGGTGTTGCCGAATGGGCAATCCTCGGCAATGTGATCCACTCAAGAACCCAACGGATGCTCGAGATGAGCACATTTGTCAGAACATTCCCTCAAAGAAGCCGGATTTTTGGAGAATTAGCCTTTCTGAGACTGGATGCGCCCCCTCCATGATCTTCTCAATGGTGAATGAGGGCCACTTCTCAATAGGTTGGGCCAGCCAGCCGACGAGGGGATGTGTTCGACCCAACAAGGGGGTAGTGCCAGTTCTAGTGGCCTCGAATGACTCGTACAAGTCGAGTAAAGAATCAATGGACTCGTTTTCATCGCCTCGTGATTCAATACTTCGCAAGGCTGCTTCCAGTAGAGGCAGGATGCTTACATCACAACCGGGATGTTTGATGCCAGATAGCCCTGGAGCTTGGCAATTCTCCCCGGCAGGACGTAGTATTACCGCGGGCCAGGGCGAGTTATGGCTCAGAAGTTTGCCTAGATTCTCCTCTTGTAGGAGTAAATTTAGCATCTCAGAAGATATGGGTGCCCACCAATTGTATGGCAGGTTTGTTCTGAATAATTGAAAAGTTTCTAGATTAGCCCTATGGTTTCCCTTTGTATGGTCGAATAACTTCGCCCATGTGCTAAGTTTGTGCCCTTCTGGCAATTTTCTTGCAGATAGAAGAATTCGATTGATTATCGAATCTTGGAATTCATATCCTTTAGCATTGAATGAAAGAAGCCAGAATAAGCCCCTTAAAGCTGGTATTGAGTCACTAGGGGGGTCGGAGAGCCATGCCTCGACAGCCCATCCAAGTAGATCTTCGTGGGATTCTTCGGGTAACCAAGGAGAGTTCTCGATAAACTTAGAGGCGAGCCAAGAGGAGCCCCTGTTGGATTCGGAAGGATCTATTGCTGGCCAAGATCTAATCAAATTGTCTGGGTCTTGCTGGAGTTTTGAGGTAATTTTTTCCCCAAATAGGCTCAAGACCGGATCAGTTGCGGTTTGAGCCAAAGATGAAATTTTGTCAATTGGTAGGTGGTCTGTGTCGAGTAGGGCCATCCACTCTTGTTCAACTTTCTCGGAAATTCGTTGCCATCTTGGCCATCTTGCCCAATTTGGAGTGGCTATCCATGATGCCAGAGGGTACCTTGACTCAATCTGATTTGCCCACTCCTCATTACCATCTGGAAATTGAGAGATGGCGGAACGTACCATGGAAAGAGACTCTGGATCCAATTTCTTGGAATGAAAATCTCCTTCGATACCCAGTAATTTCCATGGCGAAATTGGCAATTCTTCGGCGATTGTAGATGATTCGATTCCGAATTTTTCAAGGAGTCTGACAGGGAACTTCTGACCTGAATTGGTTACAAGATTCATCCATGGAACTGGACGAATTCCATCATTGACCAATCGATCAAAATCTGAAAGAGCCTCCATGGGGGAGTCGAGCATTATTAGACGAACTCTTTGCTCTGTGGCAATCTCGATATACAGTTCTGAGGGCATTTGTGGACTCAATTCCAGAACCAGGGGTAGACCGTTGCCCACTAGGGACCATCTGACAAGTGACTCAACAGCCGTACCCCCCAACCCCCTGATGTCAATCAACCTAACATCTGAATCATCTTCTGTAAACTCAGCGGCCCCCCAATCCTTTCTGAATCTCCTCCATGTAGAGGCATCAATCTTGGATTTTCTAGTCCTGGAAAATCGCAACTTCAAGGAGCTTAGTCTTTTTTTCCTTTCATTTTCGGATAGTCTGGGATGTGCCAATTTTATCCAATGTCCTAGGGCACCGATTGGAAATAAGTCCCCACTATCATCAATGCCCCCGAGATCTGCAACCACCAAGGCACCCGATTTAGCCGATCTAAGCAATATTGACTTGGCGATCCTTTCTTTGGTTACTGCTACTATTGGTTGTTTTGGTCGAACGTCTGGTAACATCGAATGGGACGAACCCAAAGTCCATGGCCCTCTGTGATAGTTTGGTTCATTCAATGGAGTATTAGGTTGAAAATCATCGGTCGAAAACCATTGACCGGTTACAATAGGCTGGTTTGAGTTATTGACCAATAGTTTGGCCCTTATTAGGCCAATTGCTGGTGGCGTATCTAAATATGCATCAATACGATCTGGAGCGGCTAATTCGGGAGGTTCTGCCAAGCGAGACATGTCCTCAGGGTCGAACCACCTAGCGGACCTCTCCATTAATACTGCCCAATTCCAAGAGACCCCAGTATTTCTAGTGGAGATTTTGCCCTCCCCTGACAATTGCCATGGCCCACAGGGGATGGGGACGATTGATTCACTGGGCGGGGAAAGGAAACAGAGTAAAATATTGTCCTTATCTCTAAATGCGATGCAGCAAGAATCGCTATCCGAAGGTGGTTTTTGGATTTGTGATGCCTTGAATCTCTCATCATCTTGGAGAGTCATCCATCCACCCTCAGTCAGCCGTATTTTGGATCCTCTGGAGCCCATTGGAAGGTTGCTGGTAACGAGTCCGTCCTCCCTCATCCTCCTAATTTCTGCAGAAGCATGTGGCATCCTCAGACCAGTGCTGAATGCAAGCTTTGAAACTGTTTCTTCGCCTTCGGATAATCTAGAAATCAGGCGAAATCGGTGCTTACTTCTAATTCTCTTGGGAACTGAGATATTGGAAATTTCTTGTGTATCGGAGGAATAAATTGACAGGAAATATCACCTATAATTGATGTTGATAATGAAGATAGTAATAAATTATACGTTTTTATTACATTTAATTACATATTTCCAGTGGAAATAATTAATCTGCATGATCTTTCTCAAGAAATATAGCAGCAAATCAAGTTAAATTTGTCACTAGTTGTAACAAGTAAGAGAAAAATCATACAGAACGGTTATATTACCCCCCGCCATCCTGTGAGCATTGGTTTCAAACCGGAGCCAAGCAGGACCAGCTGGTAATATGAGGACAACAAGACTAAGGCAAAAAATCAAGAAGTTTCTAGGTGAAAGAGGAGAGGCGAATACTACTGAAATTCTGGAGCATGTGAACTCCACTATGCGACATGGTACTACCCCTCAGCAACTGGGGAATGTCCTCTCCAAGGACAAGGACATCATGAAAGTATCAACAACAAAAAGAGGCGGTGCGCTATCTGGAAGATACGAAATTTGTGTTTGGCAAGTGAGAGCGGTCAACAACGAAGATTAGTCCGACATCTCTAGTGAATGATCCCAATCGCCACTCCTTGCAAGGCCATTCATCTTCGATCTATGGGAAAATGCAATTTGACTTAGTGAGGATGCGCTGGCATCGGGACCGGCCCAGATTTCCAACGCTTTAGCTTGCAATGCCCTGCCATAAGAGTATGAGAGTTCCCAGGGATGCTGGGAATCCATTGAGTTCATCAGATTTAGATGGGCTGTTGCGTCCTCATCTGTTTGGCCCCCCGATAAAAACACTATACCGGGCAATTCATGTGGGACATGGCTTGTTAGGCATTTCACGGTCAAACTAGCAACATCTTCCCTTGATAGTGGGTCCTCGCAATCATTTCCAGAGAAAATCATGTTTGGCTTGAGCAACAATCCCGGAAAATACACCCCCTGTAAGGAGCACTCGGAGAATGTTGCGTCCAGAGCTTCAGCAGTAACTTCGTAACACCTCTGGGCGCTATGGGACCCATCCATCAACACCTCTGGCTCAATTATAGGCACTAGTCCTTGTTCTTGGCAAATAGTTGCATATCTAGCCAGAGCATGTGCATTTGTTCTGATGCAGGTATCGCTTGGTATGTCGTCATTAATTCGAATAACTGCACGCCATTTTGCAAATCTTGCCCCCATTGAAAAGTACTCTTCGCATCGTTCTCGTAGAGAGTCCAAGCCTTCGGTTATTTTCTCCCCGGGGCAATTAGCCAAGTCCTTGGCACCAGTGTCTACTTTGATTCCAGGATGAATTCCTCGATTTGCCAAAGCTTCGGGGATGGGAGTTCCATCATCCATTGATTGTCGGATCGTTTCATCGAATAGAATTACGCCGCTGATTGCTGATTCATACCCCTTGGTGGAAAAGAGATTTGCTCGATAAGAACGTCGGGATTCCGCTGATGGTTCAACGCCTACCGCTTCGAGTCTTTTTGACATGGTCCCAATGCTTTCATCCGCTGCTAGAATCCCCTTTCCAGGTGAAACTAACTCCAAGGCAGTTCTCTCAAGTAGCTCTTTGTTCACATTGACCACTGAACAACGGGGTCGGCACATAGAAATGAAACCATCGACAATCTAGAGAGGGGGTTTGTCAAAATTCTGAAGTTTTAAAATCATGTGAACCAGATGCCACATCAATTATTTCCGAATGGACTCTGAATCTCCCCTGCCCCAAATTCTCCACACCTGGTGTTCTTCCGTCGCAGACGCCTGTTGCAATAAATACAGAGTCTGCGGAACGGCAAAGGTCATCACGACCCCATATTCGCTCTATATCGTCATCTATCATGCTCATTGCCCTTTCCCTATGGCCCTCGTTTTTGAATACCAATCTGCCTTCGAATGCCGCCCCCAAACCCCTGAGAGCAGTAGCGGAGATTACACCTTCTGGGGCAGCCCCCACCCCCATAAGCATGTCAATCTCTGAATTTGGATCGGCGGCATCGAGGGAGGCTGAAATATCGCCATCGCCAATTAATTTAATTTGAACCTGGAGTGATTTCAGATCCCTGATTAATTCCTCGTGACGTGGCCGATCCATGACTACTACATTAAGCTCCGAGGGACTTTTCCCTAGTACTGATGAAGCTGCCTCTATGTTATATTGAGTATCGGCCTCTAAGCTAATCTCACCTATCATCTCGGGAGGAGCGGCGATCTTGTCCATATAACAATCTGGAGCGTGGAGTAGCGAGCCCCTGGGGCCTGCTGCAAGCACTGCCATTGCATTGGGAAGGTCCATTGCTACGTGATTTGTACATTCCAGTGGATCTACTGCAATGTCAATCGAGGGGGCCGATGTTTTTCCTTGCATCGAGCCAAGCGGCTCACCGATCCACAGCATTGGCGCATCGTCGCGTTCCCCTTCGCCGATGGCCACCCGGCCATCAAAGGGAACTGTATCGAAGACTGCCCTCATTGCCTTAACGGCAGCTCCATCGGCAGCCTTTCGATCTCCTTTACCTTTCCATTCTGCAGCTGCAATTGCAGCTTCACCTGTTGCCTTGAGAAAATACGGAGTCATATCTGCGGTGTTCATGGTCACGCGAAGGAGTTTCAGAATTCAATCCTGCGGATTGTCTTTCTTCTTACGAATGACCCTGACATCCTCAATTTTTGAATCTGGATACTGGCCATAATTGTCTTTTTCATATGATTTCAGCATATCCCAGGCACAAAGAAGTCCAGCACTAACCCCACAAAGAGCCTCCATCTCAACCCCTGTTGACCAATGGGTGCGTACGGTGACTGTGCATCGAAGTGCATTTCCTTCTCCCTCCCAATCGACAATGCAAGCTTCGATTGGAATGGGGTGGCAATGCGGTAAAGTTCTAGGGGTTTCCTTGACTGCTTGTATTGCCGCTATTGATGATGCCTCGCGGACGTCGCCTTTGATGGCTTGGCCCTTCAATGCAACTTCCAAGCTTGCTTCGGATAACACTAGCCTACCAGTAGCAGTAGCCTCCCGGAAGACAGTGGGTTTTGATCCTACATCAATAATGCCTTCCCTAGTAAATCCCATTGTGCCGCCCTCTAAATTCCAGTAGGGAGGTCACTATATGATAGGCTCGCATATAATCATTGGAATGAAAACTAACCTAATCCACCTTTCCAGAACTCTCCATCTTCTCTGATTTCTTTCTTCCAAAGAGGGGCCTGCCCTTTGAGCTCAGAAATCAACCAAGAGCAAGCTGAAAATCCCTCTTCCCTATGCATTGATGCGACATGGATGCAAACTATTGGTTCGCTTGGTCTGACTGAACCTATCCTGTGGGCAATTAAAACTGAATTCACGGAGAATTTTGAAATCGCATCCTTGGCCAAGTCCTCCAGCACTACTGGAAGTGATTCCTCCCAAGCGTCAAACTCTAGTCTCTGCACCTTTGAACCTTCCTCGATTTCCCGGGTTAATCCAACGAAACTTACTACACTGCCACAATTGGTTTTGTCTATCAAATCCCTTAAAGATGAAGGATTGAGGCTCTCCTCTTCGACTCGAACATACACTGCCATGGCATGCCATTGCTGTCGCTCGCTTGAAAGCGACGGACGACCCAACCGTTCAAGCGGATGTGCCGGGTCGGTAAATTATGAACGAGGAGGTGCACATACTTGGGGCTGGTCTGTCAGGTCTGGCAGCGGCTACTATTCTTGCAAGGGCCGGGAAGATCGTCAACGTTCATGAAATTAGAGAGGATAGTGGGGCTCGCTTTGATGGGGATTTTCAAGGAATTGAGAATTGGACTAGTGAAGTTGATTTCTTTGACGAAATGGAAGAATGGGGTTTTGATGTTAGTGAGTTCAAATCAGTAGATTTTGGAGTAATTGACTTAGTTCATCCGGATGACAAGATTTCTCAACCGAAAACAGATGGGGTCGCTTTCAGAGTTGTTGAAAGGGGCACAGCTGACCACACTATAGACCAGGGCTTCAAACGGATGGCCCTTGATTCTGGGGTCAAGATTCACTATAAATCTAGGAGAGACCCAATGAATTGCGAAATAGT
>Ga0115011_10000290_pt1 | contig 44537 bp, 39 predicted proteins | sample TroAtlMetagenome_2_FD_88705 | JGI IMG/M metagenome (GOLD analysis project Ga0115011, IMG submission 88705) | Marine eukaryotic phytoplankton communities from Atlantic Ocean - Tropical Atlantic ANT8 Metagenome | ecosystem: Environmental > Aquatic > Marine > Oceanic | place: Tropical Atlantic... | reverse complement strand
CCAATCCACCTTGTCCTATCTATTCCAACGGTCTCGAGGCAGGTGAGATCACGACCGTCACTGATCTCCTGTCCGGAGAGCCTGAAAATTTTGCACTTGGTTACCGTCGGCGCAGATTCAATCAGACCGAATCCTTTAGCCTTCTGCCAGAGACAGATTCTCCAGCGAATGATCAGGTCCGAGTCCGCAACTCCTAATACTGGTAGTTGACGTAGATCTGGAGACGAGGACCGTCGTCAGCGAGGCTTTCGCTTTGTATCGGGAAGGCATAATCAAGTGCCATCGGACCAAAGAACGGTATGCTTGCCCTCACCCCTATGCCCACATCACTGTGGATCTGATCCGGACTAAAATCATAGGAATCGGAATTGACGAACCCCATATCACCGAACACTGCTCCCCTCACCTCTCCTACAATCGGGAAGGTCACCTCCACTGTCCCGTAGGCGGAGGTATTCCCCCCAAGAACAGATCCTGTTGCCGCATCCCTCGGGCCCACATCCCGCGTATCAAACCCCCGAAGGTTACGAGCACCTCCGAGCATCTGCCGTTCAAAGATTGGAACTCTGCCACTGAGGGCATCCACCACGTTGACTGCGCCACTTAAATTCAGAATCAGATCCCAGGGAAGGTTCCAGTGCTTCGATCCCGTTGCACTGAGAGTGTAGGTTTCGACATCTCCACCCAGAAAGCCCCCTGCCAGAGTAGCCCCTAGATTAAGGCGATGCCCACGCCTCGGCACCATGTTGCTATCCCTGCTGTCATAAACATAGTTTACCGAAACTGCGCTCCGGAGATAGTCCCCGTCCTCAGCGAGAAACTCAGAACCGGCAGGCACAGGCTCGACGTCGATCCCAACCTGCTCGATGCGATACTCCGCCTTGAGATACCCTTTTCCACCCATGGGCCGGCGCACAAAAACCGCTCCTCCGGCATTACTCTGGTCGTATTCATCACTGAGAAAGAGCAGATCCCGATAGAACACTTCCCCTCCTAGCGAGAGCTTTCGTCCCATGAACCATGGTTCAACAAGTGAGAGCCGTAGGTCACGTCGCTCATTACCCAGCTGTACCCGGGTACTAAAGCGTTGACCTCCTCCCCTGAAGAAATTCTTCGGATTGGCGATATCAAAGTTTGTTTGCTCAAGGAGAAGATATCCCACGATACTGTCGACCGAGCTGAATCCCGCACCGAAACTCACCTGACCTGTCTTGGCCTCACTGACCAGAACGTTAACATCACGATATCCCGCCTGGTTACTACGAGAACCAGTAACCTGCACCTGCTTGAAGTAGCGCAGGTTCTGAAGGCGCGATTTAGTCGTCTCTTCGTCTACGGAGCTGTAATACTCCCCGGGGCGCATGGGGATTTCCCGGCGGATCACCTTGTCTTTCGTAATAGTATTCCCCTGAATGTTGACCTTACCCACTCGATAGAGCGTTCCCTCCACGACTTTATAGGTAATCGACACAACGCCCGGAGAAACGTCCCGCATTTCCGGAGTCACCCGCGCATCTGCGTAACCCCGTGACCCGTAGTAGCTACGAATCATGCGCACGTCATCGTTTACCCTCATCCCAGAGTAGTCTTGTCCCTCTGCCACGCTCAATGCAGGCGTCAGCTCCTCAGAGGTGAAGACTGTGATTTTCCCGAAAGCAACCTTGCCAACCTTGTATCTTGGCCCCTCATAAACTGGAATAACAAGATCGACCCGTCCTCGCGTGGCGGGTTCACGACGCACTGAATCGATCCGCACCATCCGGTAGCCCTTGTTACGATAGAAGTCTTCCAGCTTGAGTAAATCAAGCTGCAGCTTTTCGGTATCAATGCGCCCACTCTTACTCAGGAAGGAAAGCAAGCCCTTCTGCTTTGTCTCCATCTCTCGCCGAAGCTCGGCACGCGAAAAGGCGGTATTACCCTCGAACAAAATCTTACGCACTTCACTCTTTCCGCCCTCCTTAATAACAAACACGAGTTGATACTGCCCGGGACGGTCTGTTTCCTTCAACCGGTGAGAAACAAGCACGTCGGGGTAGCCGTAGCCTGTATACTGCTCCTCAATCTTTCGGCGAGCCTCCAAAATCACCGCATCACTGACAACCCCAGCCTTTACCGTCGCCTCTGCGGCCAGCTTCCGATCACTAAATACAGTGTTCCCTGAAAATCCGACTTCAACGATCTGTCCACGGGTTGCCACTTCCACAATAAGCAGAATCTGCTTATCCCCGACGGGGTCTCCCAAAAAGCTCACATCATCCACCAACCCACTCTCGTAGAGGCTGGCTGCATCCTTATCGAGGATTTCGGGGTTGTATTTCTGACCTGCCCGCACGGACATGTAGTCCCTCAGGCGGGACTCATCCACCGTCTTCGCGCCCTGGTAGCGGATTTTGACCGCCGAGATAATGCGCTCCTCAAGATTAAGTGGGCCGGCCGCCTCTTGGTTTTCCTGAGCCGAAAGAACTCCAAAACCCAGTAGAATCGCAGATACCAAGGCTGCTGCAGCGCAGCCTGTTATACGGCATATCCAAAGCGTAAAAATCGTCATGACTAACATGCTGGGAGGACCTTTCCCTCGCCAGCGGTCCAGACCATTTACCTGTCTCCCAGCCAAGGTCAATGAACATAAAATAATATTGCCATTTTTTGCGTTAATTTCGACCTCCTCTTCTCATGGCAATCACCGCATCCCGACCCCGGATACCGGCCGGAATCCGGCTGGCCTGATCGCGGGCAGTGTCCTTGACCACCCTCCATTCGCGCTCTAGCGTTCCGCCCCGCAACCGGACGGAATCCGGCAGAAATCATGAAAATTACCGTCGAAAGACAGTCTGACTGTGCGGCCCGGCTCACGGTCGAAATCCCCCCTGCCCACCTCAAGGAGGAGCGCCTCAAAATCATCCGGTCGTTCGGCAACCAGGCTCGAATCCGCGGATTCCGACCGGGAAAGGTTCCACGCACGGTGATTGAAAAGCGCTACGGCGAGCAGATTACCAGCGAACTGGAGCAGCGGATGATGCAGGAGGCGCTGAGTGATGCCGCCGAGAAGGAAAATTTGCGGGTCATTGACGCCAAGACGCCGGAAGACACCGTATACCACCCTGACGGGGCCCTCACCTTTTCCTCGATGCTGACAGTTGCTCCTGAATTTGAGCTCCCTGATTATAAGACAATTCAACTCGAAATTCCTGACCGCGCAATCGGGGAGGAAGATATTGAGAATGAAATTCAAAACGTAAAAGCCCGATACGCCGACTATACTGACGTGACGGACCGTCCCTTGCAGGCCGGAGATTTTGCCATCATTGACTATCGGTCCGAACTGGACGGAAAACCAACCGAAGAAGCGGTGGGGCAATCGGTGGGCTACCTTGGGACCGGAGAGGACTACTGGCTCAAAATGGAAGACGACTCGATTCTTCCTGGGTTCTCTCAGGCTCTCGAGGGAGCGGCTCTTGCCGAGGAACGAAATTTTTCATGTGTCGTTCCAGAGGAATTTCCTGTTGAAGAGTTGCGTCAGGTGGAGCTCGATTTCCATGTCACCGTCAAAGGCATCAAGATTCAGAAGCTCCCCGAGCTTACCGACGAGCTTGCTGCAGAAATCCTGCCTGGATCTGATATCAACGGCCTCCGTGAGATGATCAGGGGCAATCTCGAACACCAACTCAACCAGCAGATAGAGGAGTTCAAAGTCAGCCAACTTCTCGAGAAACTGACTTCGATGGTTCAATTCGAACTTCCTCCGGAGTTAGTCTCCGCAGAAACACAGGGCCAAGCTGACGAAATGGTAGAACGCGGTCTCGGCTCCGGAATGTCTGAGGACGAAATTGAAGGGCGTCAGGACGAGATCTTCGCTGCCGCCTCGCAGAGGGCTCAGACCAATCTGAAGACAGATTTCCTCCTCCAGAGAATTGCTGAGGAAGAGAACATTCAAATTACCCAGGAAGAGCTGGCCAACAGGGTAGCCGCAATGGCGAACCAGGCGAAGAAACCGATCAAATCTTTTGCCTCAGAACTCCAGAAGAATGGACAACTGAGAGGGATTCAGCACTCGATGATCCTGAGTAAGACCATTGACTTCCTGTTGGAGCACGCGAAGGTCAGTGAGACCAGCGAGCAACTGGAGAACGACGCTGCAGAAGAGACCAGCCAAGCCGATTCCGGAGATCCGGCCGTAGAGTCCGGGGATGACACTCCAACCAGTGACGCAACAGAAGAATCCGAAAACAACGATGAGTAACTTCGATCCAACATCCGTGAGCCCTCCATCGCCACGAAATTCCTACCTTGTCCCGACCGTTATCGAGCAGGATGGCCGCGGAGAACGCGCCTTTGATATTTACTCCCGGCTCCTGAAAGACCGGATTATCTTTATTGGAACCCCAATCGATGACTTCGTAGCCAATTCGGTGATCGCCCAGATGCTGTTCCTGCAGATGGCCGACCCAAAGAAGGATATCCATATTTACATCAACTCCCCCGGAGGAAGCGTGACAGCTGGCCTCGCAATTTACGATACCATGCAGTTTGTCACCTGCGACGTGAACACCTATTGCATCGGGATTGCCGCGTCCATGGGGGCTGTCCTGCTCACCGCGGGCACTGAGGGCAAGCGCTTCTGTCTACCCAACTCTCACGTAATGATTCATCAGGTCTCGGGCGGAGCCCAGGGAACTGCTTCCGATGTCGAACGGACGGTTGAATTCATGTTTGAACTGAAAAAGCGCCTGAATGGAATTCTGTCCAAGCACACCGGAAAAGATCTCGACACCGTCGACCGTGATGCTGATCGGGATAACTACATGTCCGGGCAAGAGGCTGCTGACTACGGGCTTGTTGACCGAGTCCTGGAGAACAGGAAGGACCTTGGAGAGGCGGACGAATCCTGACATTCCTGAAAAAAGAGACGGCAGAGACCGAGGTCCTCTGCTATTCTACGGCATGGGGTGGCTCGAAAGAACCTAGCCGTTCCTCCAATATTAATACTCACTATGGCGCGAGCATCCAACCTCACGATGTGTTCCTTCTGTGGCAAGAGCCACTCAGAGGTCAAAAAGCTGATTGCTGGCCCCGGAGTATACATCTGCAACGAATGCATCGAGGTTTGCTCCACCATTCTCGACAAGGAATTCTCGGAGGAAAAGCAGGTTGAGTCCGGTCCCGCTTTCGAGGAAGCGGTTCCTGCCCCAACCCCAAGCGAGATTTGCCAGAAGCTTGATGAATACGTTATCGGGCAGGAACAGGCCAAGAAGGTGCTAGCCGTTGCGGTCTACAATCACTACCAGCGATTACACCAGGATTCTTCGCACACTCCACCAGAACTCGCAGATGTTGAAATCGAAAAATCCAACATCCTTCTTCTCGGCCCGACAGGGTCCGGCAAGACCTTGCTGGCACGAACGCTGGCACGAGTTCTGGACGTGCCCTTCTGCATCGTCGATGCCACGACTCTGACCGAAGCGGGATACGTTGGGGAGGATGTCGAAAACATCATCTTGCGCCTTCTCCAAGCTGCAGACTTCGACGTGGAAAAAGCAGAACAGGGCATTATCTACGTCGACGAGATTGATAAAATCGGAAGGAAGACGGAAAACGTCAGCATTACCCGGGACGTTTCAGGAGAGGGCGTTCAGCAGGCTCTCCTGAAGATCCTCGAAGGCACCATTTGCAATGTTCCTCCTCAAGGTGGCCGTAAGCATCCCCAACAGGAATACATTCAGGTCAACACGGAACGCATTCTCTTTGTCTGTGGCGGGGCATTTGTAGGAATGGAAGATATCGTGCGGAGGCGCCTGGGCCGAAATGCTCTCGGATTTGCAGCTGCGGAGAAAACAGCCCTTGCTGAACGATCTGATGAGGACCTGATGAACAAGGTCCAGCCCGAAGACCTGCTACACTTTGGCCTCATCCCAGAATTCATTGGGCGCCTACCTGTTCACTCGTCCCTTCTACGGCTCGACGAGGATGAACTCATCCGGATCCTTACGGAGCCGCGGAACGCCTTGGTCAAGCAATACCAGAAGCAACTCGCTCTCAATGATGTGAAGCTCAAGGTTTCACGGGACGCCTTGCGAGCAATGGCGGAGGAAGCGGTAAGAAGAGGAACTGGTGCGCGAGCTCTCCGCTCCATCTTCGAAGCTATCACCCTCGATAGCATGTACGATATCCCTTCGCGGAAGGACATTGAGTCCGTTTCCATCAGCCGCGGAGTGGTGGAAGGAACAAAGTCACCCGCGATCCGCAAGAAGCGCGCGGATGCGGCCTAGTCTCCACCCCTCGAAAGACTCTTCACTTTCCGGACTGGTCCTCTAAGATGAGACCATGTCTTTCCGTATGATCATCGCTGCTGCTGCCGTTCTGTTTCCGCAGCTGTGTTACTCTCAGCAAAGGATCAGCCCTGCTCTCCAACCACTCCCAGATGAAGGCATGGGCTACGAGCATGTCGAGCGCCTCATCAATGTCCTCGAACAGGTCCGCTTGAATCATCCTGACGGCGAAAAACTAAGCTACGACCGCCTTATAAACCATGCCCTTGAGGGCATGCTAAACTCACTAGACAATTTCTCAGGTTTCTATCACCCTGAAACCTACTCTTTTATCAGCGACAAGAAACGAGAGCCTTCCCTGCCAGGGCTGGGCATCACTCTGGGCAAGAGCGAGGATCGGATCAAGGTGACGGCCGTGCACTCCGGGTCCGCCGCAGATGAAGCTGACATTCTCCCCGGCGATTACATTCTCGCAATCAATGATCAGCCGGCCACCAAGCTGACCCTGCCTGCCATCCTGAAAAAACTGCAAGGGCCTGCGGGTGAGCGCGTTGTTCTTACCCTCTCCCGCACGAGCAGCCCTAAGACTCACGAAGTTCCTATCCTTCGTAGGGTTGTCAGAGAATCGCCTGTCCCGGCAGCACGGCTGCTAGAAGACCACCTCGCTAGCGATCAGAAGACCGGGTATCTCCACCTCTCGGAATTTACGGCGACCTCTCATCGCGATGTTGAAGTAGCCCTCGACGACCTTGAGGACCGCGGTATGGAAGCGCTCCTCCTTGACCTGCGGGGCAACCCCGGAGGTCTCCTGACCGCAGCGGTTTCCATCCTTGGAGAATTTCTCCCTCCATCAACAGAGGTGGTCTTTACGAGGGGGCGTAATCCCGAACACAACAGCCCTCCCATGAAGACCCCTGCAAGAAAGCGGAGAAACCGTAGCTACCCTGTTGCTGTCCTTCTTGATCGAAACTCAGCCAGTGCGTCAGAACTCGTCGCTGGAGCCCTGCAGGATTTAGAGCGTGCGATCATCATTGGAGAGACCAGTTACGGCAAAGGGTCTGTTCAGCGCATCATGCCGATGAACGATACGGCCCTGAGGCTCACTATTGCAACCTACCACACGCCTTCAGGCAGGAGCCCTCAGGGGGTAGGAATCCTCCCTGACATCGAGGTGGACACCTCCCATGAAGACCATAAGAATCTAGCGAGGCAACGACGCAGTGACTCGCTGAGCCCAGATGAGCGACAACTACTTGAATCATGGGAGGACCCCGTAATTGCTGGAGCTCTCAAGGCGATCTCAGAAAAATACGCCCCGAACTAAGATGCCCGGTGCCGAGCAGCCAGCCCCAAAGGAGGAACCAGAAACTCTGACGATCCTCGCAATCGAGACGTCATGCGACGAGAGCGCTGTGGCAATTCTGCGACAGACCGCCACGGCACCCGCAGAAATCCTCTGCTCCTTGGTTTCCTCTCAGATAGAACTGCACCGTTCTTATGGTGGAGTTGTCCCGGAGGTAGCGTCTCGTAACCATTCTCTTATTCTGCGCAGCCTCGTAGAACAAGCGCTTGACGAGGCAGGCCTCCAATCCAACAACATCGATGCTTTTGTCGCCACAAGGGGGCCCGGATTATCGTCTTCCCTCCTAGTTGGGCATACCATGGCCAAAGCCCTTGCCGCAGCGTCTGGCGGGAATTTTCTCTCGGTGAACCACATGGAAGGGCATCTGCTCTCCCCCTTTCTTTCCAACAGCAGAACGTCTTGGAAGAGCCCCGGTCTAATGATTCCTGCTCATCTGGCGTTGATCGTATCCGGAGGACATACCATGCTGATCCATGCCAGACAGGCTGGTGATTACCACATGATTGGCCGCACAGTGGACGACGCAGCAGGGGAGGCCTTTGATAAGGTAGCGCGCATGCTGGGACTCCCCTACCCCGGGGGTCCCGAGATCGAAAAACAGGCAAGAAAGGGAAATCCGGAGGCCTTCCAATTTCCACGATCGATGCCCGGAGAACTCAACTTTTCTTTTTCCGGCCTTAAGACCGCAGTTCGCTATACACTCCCAAAGATCGACGATCTTACCGCAAGAGCGCCTGATATTTGCGCCTCTTTCCAGAAGGCTGTTACTGATGTCCTCGTGTCGAAATCTCTGCGGGCTGCTCATGAATGCGGTTGCAATATCATCACCCTGTCTGGAGGAGTGAGTTGCAATAAAGCCATTCGCTCTGCCCTCAACGATAAGTGTATGGCCGAGGGCCTGCATTTTCTAGCCTGCCCTCCCGGTTTGTCTACCGACAACGCGGCGATGATTGCTTTCGCCGCACTTTTAAAGATCCGGAACGGAGCAACTGGATCCATGAGTGAGGATATTGACCCCAACTTTTCTCTGTGCTAGCAGGACTGAACTTTTTGAAGAGAGACTTACATTGAGACGCTGCCTCGTATTTGATTTCGACGGAACCATCGCCGACACACTCGGTGAAGGTTTGAGTATCTATAATGAACTGGCAGAGCAGAATGGCTATAATCTCATAAACCCAGAACATTTGGATGAATTACGGGAGTTAGATACTAAAGGTCTTCTGAAGCACCTCGGCGTCCCAAAACGCAGGCTCCCGTTTCACCTCGCGACCGCAATGCGGCGCCTTCGGAGCCGTATCGAGCACTTACCTCTTGTTGAGGGCATCCGGGATGTTCTGCCCTCCTTACGGGAGCGCTCTGAGAAGATGGGAATTCTCAGCTCCAATATTCCAGAGAATATCGAGAGCTTCCTTGAGGTTCACGGGATCCGGGATCAGTTCACTTTTATCCGCAGCATTGGCAAGCTGAGCGGCAAGGCTAGGCACCTCCGCTCCATCGCCCGTACTTTCTCTCTTTCGCCTGGGGAAATTACCTACGTTGGCGACGAAATTCGAGATCTACGAGCTGCCCGTAAGGCGAAGGTAAAAGCGGTCGGGGTCACTTGGGGTTTAAATTCTCGAGGATCATTATCCAATGAGAAGCCCGCTTTTCTCATAGATCAACCCTGTGAGCTTCTCAAGATCCTCTAGTGTCTAGACCTCACCGCAAGGCATCCTTGCTCTTATCATTATTTGGGGGTAGGACACTTGAAAAACTCCCGGGAGCGTTCCAGATGAGAACAACACCGCGCCCCTTGTGACATGAAAGACCAACCTTCCGGCACTTCCCCTGCCCCGCCAACACAACCTGATCCCGACTCCGGAACAAACTCCAAGACAAATCAGAATCTAGTTGTAGGCCTTGTTCTTGGGGTAGTCGTTATCGTCCTTTCGCTGTTGGCCCTCCAGATAACTAATCCTGATTTTAGCGGGGGGGAATCAGAGCTTGAAAAGCTTCGTGAGCAACTCAATGCGAAACGGCAAAGCATGGGTTTTGTTGATGGGACTACAGCTCCCATTCAGGAATCGCCAGCTCAGATGGCTACCCGTCTTTCTACAGAATCCTCACAACTCGCAACGATCGTGAGCCAACTCCAAGCATCTGTGGAAACGCTGCGGCGGGAGCTCCAAATGTCGCAGACAACTGTTCGCTCTCTCAGCAGTCAACTGGCGAGCGCAACGAATGCAACTATCGATAACGATGATCTGCGCAGGAAGCTCGAGGAGGCCCTCTCAAGGGCAAATGCTGCCGAGTCCCGCCTGGGAGCTTTGCAACAACAGTCGACCGGGGCACCTACGCAAAGCCAAATGGAGAATCTCCTTGCAGAGCGCGATCGATTGCGTGCCATGATCACCCAACTCCAGAGCGAGGAACCATCCCCCGAGATTACCGAGTAGCTCTCACAGAGATCGAGCAGACGGGAGCAATCCCTACCCTTTATTTTCTGCCTTGAGCCAATCTCCATCTAGGAAACTTCATTGGCAGACGGACCAGGCCCCACAGCTCCACCTGTTCTAGCAACAGCCTGAATAAGACGAATCGCTATTTCAGAGCACTTCATGCTCCCCTCAGAGACCTGCCGGTTGACTCAACTGCGGACTCCGTGGGAGGTTCCACTACAATGGGTGACTATCTCACCTCAAGGTCGTTGCTGATCGCCTTCCTCAATCTCCTCCATCAGCCGCCTCATCTCCTCTAACCGGCGACGCATCACCTCAAACGGGTCGTCCACCGCCTTCCGAGCCTCGGGAAGAGGGATTCTACCCGCATTCCCAAGCTGGGCATCGGGGGCTGCTGGCTCCAAAGCAAGAATCTGCTCAATTGCCGAGGATGGAATGATGAAAGTCTTAATTCTTCCAGCCCGCGCGATGGCGACACCCACAATCCTACCCTCCAGATCGACAACCGGAGCACCACAATCTTCCGGTTCGATCTGCATGTCCGACTGAACCACACTTGAGAATCCATCCCGCACTTCGCTGTATCTATGCCCTCCCATATTGTTCATCTGCTCCATCCGGCTATAGGGTATTCGTGGCGCCCGGGGCCGCCCGCCCAGCTCCACTTCGACTTCACTCTCATTTCCACCACGCGCGTAGCGGATCTTCACCTTCTGGCCCGGCTCCATGCGCTGCAAGAGGGTGCTAAGCTCGAAGCTTCCATTCACCTTTCTTTCTGTCACTTCCAGAATCACATCGAAGGCCCTAAGGCCCGATTGCTCTGCTCCGGTTCCTGGTTCAACACGTCGCACGCGAACTCCAGGACCCTTGAATTCCAGATCCATGACAACACCGAGAAAAGCCCGGTCAGAACTACGAAGGCTCCGCGGCATAACACTTACCACTCCCATGCCCGCAGCCTCCCCATCAGGGCGCACGAGAGAAAGAAAGCTGCCGGGCCGTAAATCCTTCTCATTCGAAAATTCCACCGGGTCTACCTTCAAGCCCTTGACCTTGATAACAGCGAGGTCCGCATCGGGATAGACCCCACTGACGACAGCAGGCAACCACTGACCAGCGCCGGTTCGGCAACTAAGACTTCGCAGATCCCGACTCACCTCGCTCCACTTGGTCAGCACCGTATCGGGTCCCACTATCGTCCCGTAGCTGACCCTCTTACGCCAGACTCTCACCTCCACTGTTCCAGATGCTCCTTTCTTTACGACCGGAACCAGAGCCTTAAAAATATCGGCTGCCTGCTCATCGAGAAGAGCTTGGTTTTCGGGAGACGATTCAGGGTCCTGCGCAAAGAGCTGCGTCCAAAAAGCGAAGGAAAGAACCCCTGTAAGAAAGATGATCTTCATAATCGACATGCTTCCAATCGAGTAGCCTATTTCTGTTCGGGCATCACATCAGCCAGACGAGCCAACTTGATACTGCAGGTTCTGCTTTCACCCTCACGATTGAAGGTCAATTCCACCTCATTCCCCGGTTCATACCCCGATAGTATTCCCTGTAATCCCCGCAGACTCTCAACGGGCTTACCGTCAATGCTGACAACGATATCTCCCTGACGTATCCCTGCCACATCAGCAGGCGAATCGGGATAGACTTCTCCAAGTCGAACCCCTCCTTCAACGGCGCCCGCCACATTGAAGCCAATTACCGGTCGGTCAGGGTTCATCAATGGATTCATTGTTAATCTACCCCATGTCTCCCCATTTATCAGCCGCTCCCAGTCCGCCTTGAAGTTCTGCACCCCTGTATGATTATTGGCTCTCAGACTCGCTCCGATGGACGAGTGAATGGCGATTACCTCCCCCTCGAGATTAAAGAGCGGCCCTCCTGAATCACCTCCAATGAGAGCGCAGTCACTTCCAATAAATCCGAGCGGATTGAGCGCCACAACCCGTCCAAACCTTACTGGCGGGGTGCGAAGGGCATCAAATCCTCCAGCGTGACCAAGGGATACAACAAAATCGCCAACCTCAACTCCTCTCGAGTCCCCCAGCTCGACGAATGGCCATTCCAGGTCTCCCTCCAGCTTTACCATGGCGGCGTCTTTCGAAAGATTGGACCCGAGCACTTTGCCCGCTGCCTGCTTACCATCGGAAAAAACCACTGTCACTTCCTCCAAACCTTCAACGACATGCCCCGCAGTAAGGATCAGTCCGCTTCTTGAGATTATTACGCCGCTGCCAGAAGATTCACTTTCCTCTGAAAAGAGCGATACGGTCGCAGTCAACCCTCTCCCTGCAACATCGTGCACCTTGCTCTGAAGTGCTCGCAGTTGCTCCGGACTGGTAGCGGACTCTCCAGCAACCATCCCCGAGAAGATCAACGCGATCGACAGAATTAAAGATATTGGAGCCCCCGAACTTGCTAGTTTCATCGCTGTGAAATATGATGCTTACCCAGAAAGCGTCAATATCAGTAGTTTTCGTCTAATCTGGTCTGCCGAATCAAAAGCTTCGAAAAAACAGCCGATTAGCCACAACCACGCTCCATTGCCTCTCCTTTTCCGGGATGTCCAGTCGCAGACCAAGAAAGAAAGCGCCCGCTCGCCAAAGACCTCACTCGGCGCGGCGGAAACCATCTCGTAAGCGGACACGAAAAACAGCTCGCACGAAGACGAGGTCCCGCAGGCCTGGAGCAAAGGGAAAGCGAAAAGCAGGTGGAGGTCATAGCCCACTTTTCGTATTCTTATTCTGGCCTTATCTCATCATCAATCGACTTGTGGGCAACTGGCCTGGCCTTCTCCGGATCCCAGCTAAGGGGATCTCCTACGGAGCTTGCGGAGCAATTACATTACTTATTCTGGGCGGACTCTTCTACTTTCTGAGATCTTTCAGATACGACATGAGTCAAGTGGCTGAAATGCCTCAGCGGTCAATTATTTACGACAGAAACATGAAGGAACTCGGACGCCTGCATGGAGCTCATCGTCACGTCGTTAATCTGGCGGAGGTCTCCCCCCACTTTCGCAGAGCTCTTCTTGCTCGTGAAGACAAGAACTTTTACCAGCACCGCGGCGTGGATCCGCGGGGTGTCGCCCGCTCCATCGTAGAAAACATTAAGCGGAAATCGTTCGCCCAGGGAGCCTCGACTCTCACAATGCAACTGGCACGAAACGCTTTCCGGTTACCCACCAGGGGACCCAAGTGGCAACAACTTGACCGCAAGTTCCTCGAGCTCGCCCTCGCCTTTCGGATCGAGGACGCTTACGAAAAAGACGAGATCATGCAGCACTACATGAATCTCATATTCTGGGGAGGATCCATTCACGGTGTAGAAGCAGCCTCGCGGGCTTACCTCGAAAAATCTGCTGAAGACCTTACCCTGTCCGAAGCAGCGATGCTGGCGGGGATCATTCGCGGACCCAATGCATTTTCTCCCTTCGACGATGTCGAAAATACGAAGAAGGAGAGAAATTCGACTCTGGATTCGATGGTTGCGAACAGCTTCATTACTGATCTGGAATCTAAAGCCGCGAAGGCTGAACCCCTTCATATCCGTCCGGAAAATCGCCGTATTATTGAAGACACCTACGCCCTAGATGCGATTAGGCGGGATATTGAGCGCCACCTTGAGAAGAAATACATCAAACAAGGTGGACTTAAGATCATCACCACGATTGACAAGGATCTCCAAGAATCCGCTGAGCGCCATCTCAACTCCAAACTCAGCGAAATCGAAAGGCGCCCCGGTTACCGTCACAACACACGCAGCAATTGGCAGTCCACGCCCCCGGGCCAACGGAAAGCTCCTGACTACCTCCAGGGCGCGATTGTGGTTGTAGAGAACGGCACCGGTGCAATCCGCTGTATCGTCGGTGGACGGGACGCAGATGAGTCGAAATTCAACCGTGCTATTCATGCCCGCCGCCAGGTGGGGTCTGTGTTTAAACCCTTCGTATATCTTGCCGCCTTCGACAAGGGGATGCGTCCCGGGTCCTTCGTAGATGACTCGAGAATCAAACCCGGGCAGATCAGGTATGCGCCCCGGGACTGGGACCCAAGAAACTCGGACGACAAGTATTTACCTACTGTAACAGCAAGAGAGGCCTTGATGAATTCCCGCAATACATCCTCTGTCCGTATTGGTAATTACGCGGGAATGGAAAGCGTTCGTTCCCTAGCCCACCGCTCCTTCGCCATTACCATTCCCAGCAAGGCATCATCATATCTTGGCTCGTGGGAGGCAACACCCGAACAGGTTGCAAGCGCTTATACTATTTTTCCCAATGCAGGGACGCGTTACGGCCCGCACTTTGTAAGTAGAATTCTGGATCGGGACGGAAAGGAACTCTGGGCCCACAAGCCGCTAGGCTATGAGGCAGTCGACAGAAAGGGAGCTGCATGGACGACTTCATCCGTTCTCGAAGACACTACCCGGTCAGGAACAGCCTCGAGCATGCGGCGCCAACTCGGCTTTCAGCGCCCGGCCGGAGGAAAGACGGGGACGACTGATGGATATCAAGACGCATGGTTTGTTGGATATTCATCCAGTCTAACCTGCGCCGTGTGGGTGGGACTCGATCAACCTAAGCCCATCGTGGAAGGAGGTTACGGGGCAGACCTCGCGCTCCCCATATGGGTCAGAGTTATGAAAACCGCCGACCGGCTGGGAAGATACGAATTCAGCAGCTTTACACCTCCTGTGGAAATGAACTCCGTCCGACTCTGTCGATCCTCGGGCAAACATGCGACCCCGGGATGCGAAAAGGCAAAGACAGCCTACGACGATTTCATCCCCGTCGATCTCGAACCGCACGCCACCGATTTCTGCCCCAAGCACCCCCTGAGAGCGATCCCAGTGGAGTAGACGCCTCTTAATCTCCGGCAGAGGTCATCCTCTTGCCAACCCGCTATCCAATGTCCGACGCCCCATCAGCCCGGCAGCCCTCTTCAGAGGCCGAAGGAACGCAAACAGCGCGAGGCGATGCTGGAGACCAACCTGATGGGGTACCTGGAGAGTCCATAGAGGGCAATGGCACCGAAAATGATTCCAGCTGGAAACCTGCCCAACGGAAATCAATTCCCCCTCAGTGGCTGCCACCATGGGCGGGGAAAATCCTTCGCTCCGGGTTCCGCGCGGCAATGATCTGTATCATACTGATTATTGGTGTTGGCGCCTTCTACTTCACCGCGTCGCTCAGTTACGATATCGGCGAAATACAGACGATGCCCGAACGTTCGGTCATTTTCGATATCGATGGCAAGGAACTGGCTACTCTCCACGGAGAGAACCGGCGCCTTATTTCTCGCATGGAAATACCCGATTTCTTTGTTTCCGCCCTGGAAGCACGCGAAGACAAGCGCTTCTTCACTCATAGCGGGGTCGATATTCGAGGCATCCTGCGAGCAACCATGCGCAACGCCTCGGACATGTCCTTTACTCAGGGGGCCTCAACTCTGACCATGCAGCTCGCCCGTAACAGCTTCAATCTCCGAGAGAAAAGCCTGCACCGAAAGCTGGTAGAAATTGCAATCGCGCTACGGATCGAGGCCTCTTACTCGAAGGACGAGATTCTCTCCGCCTATGTCAATCGAATCTATTTCGGATCAGGCTGTCACGGTCTGGAGGAGGCTTCTCGGCGCTACTTTGGGGTAAGTGCAACCGACCTTACGAGCCGCCAGTGTGCACTCCTGGTCGGAATCATTCGTGCCCCACATGCCTGCTCACCCTTACGAGCGCTGGAAAAAGCTACTCTCCAGCAGGACGAAGTCCTTGCCCGTATGGTAACTGAGAAGAGCCTCAGCCCGGAAGAGGCTTCAAGAATCCAATCCAGCGATCTCGGCCTTAGTCCCGCCGGGGGCTCCACAGGAGGAAATCGGGCACTGCAAGCTGTTCGTCGCCACTTTGAGGAACTCATCGACGCGAGGGATATTCGCAATGGAGGCCTCCGTCTCCAGAGCACGATCAGTTCCAACACGCAGGAGCTTCTCGAGGCAGAAGCACAAGCACTCCTGGAAAAAATCCCCGGATCTCCCGAGATTGCCGCCGTTTGCATCGACACTAGAACCGGTGGAATCAGAGGCATTGTAGGAGGCCGCGCAACCGGGAACACCTCCTTCAACCGAGCCCTCGATGCTCGACGCGACCTCGGGGAGATTTTCACCCCCTTTGTTTATGCCGCCGCAGCAGAAAGAGGTATTGAACCAAGACAAGGGCAACCAGTGACACTAGGCCGAGAACTTGGAACGGAAGACCTCATCAGATTGGCGGAAAGATTTGGATTCAGGGGGCCTTTCCTCGAGGGAGATGATTTATTCAGGGGTGGAGTCAGCGCCACCCCTCTTGAAGTTGCTGCCGCATCAGCAGCCCTGACAGCTAAGGGGCAAAAACCCCGCACATACTTCCTTCGTCAGTTGCTCGATGCAGGTGGAAATCAAATTCTCTCAATTGAGCCCTCGGCCAAATCTGCGTTTGCGCCGGCCTCGATGAGAGCCGCTCTGGAGACCCATTTTCCCGATGATCAATCCCCATTCCTTCTGGGGACCAGCCTATCAAAAACCGATGCTTGGGCTGTATGGCTCGGATCAGAGCATACCACCTGCCTCTGGATTGGTTACGATACGCCGACCCGCCTTGACTCACCCGATATACTTCTTTCAACACTCAAAGATTCCATCCAGCGTTTGGGAGCCGCTCAACCGAAACTGGCTTCAGCGTCCCCAGCCAAAAAATAACCTTACTTAGACATCATGCAGGCATTACGATTTGACACTGCGGTTGAAAAAATTCTCGAGCGTGAAACGCGGTTTGAGGCGGGGGCCTACTTTCTCCTCAAGGACGCTCTGGACTTCACTCTGAAACGAACTCGTGAGGAGCATGGCGAAGAGCGCCACGTAAGCGGCGCTGAACTTATCCTTGGGTTTCGTGACCACGCTCTGCAGGAGTTTGGGCCAATGGCCCTGACTCTGCTTCAGGAATGGGGCGTCGCGCAGTGCTCCGATGTGGGAGACATGGTTTTCGAGCTGATCGAGGAGGGCATGTTCGGCAAACAAGATTCTGATACGCGCGAAGATTTCGCTAACCATTACGAATTCACCGAAGCATTTCTCGACCCTTATCTCCCCAAGGACATGGTGGCAGGCGGACTTGACCCTAGAGAGCCCGAATCGGATGGAGATCGTGATTCAGCACTCAGACCCGCTCCGCGAGACGTGTCCTAAGGTCTGCGAGCAATTGATTCCAGGCAGGCAGACGAGCTCCTGCCCTCTCCGCTCTGCCCAGTGGCTCAGCCCAGATGGCCTGGAGCTCGACCTCACGTCCCTCAAGGTAATCGATTAGGCTTGAAGGACGGTATGAGCCCATCTCCCGCGTGGATACAACCTGCTCATCAATGATACTGGCGGGTATGTCCATCCCCAACGCAGTCGCTCCATCTATAACCTCTCCCATGATCTTCCTGACTCGGGATTCCCCTTCCGCACTCGCAAGTAACTGTTCAGTGGTGACCCCACCTTCGGTGATACAAAGCCCATTGAAACTCACATTCCAAATCAGCTTGACCCACTGAGCGGTTGGCAGGTCCTCTACCGCCCTGCAGGGAATTTGCGCATTCGCGAAGAGAGATACCAGCTGTTCCAGCCGCTCCGGATCAGCTCCATTGAAGTCGCCAATTGTGACCAATCCCTGGGCGATATGGTTGATCCGGTTAGGGGCGAGACGATTGATACAGACGAAGCAGAGCCCTCCATAAATTCGATCTCCTCCAAAGGTTTCTGCAAGATACTCGGTAGTCCCGAGTCCGTTTTGGAGAGCCAGAATCACCGTCCCCTCGTGCAGTAATGGGCTAATTACCTCGCGACATGATCCATTCGAGGTGGTTTTCCACGCAAGGACAACGAGATCCACTGGACCGATGTCCTCAGCCGACCGGAAGGCCTGAACCGAGCCTAGTTCAAGATCGCCATCCGGACTTTTGACCCCGAGACCCTTTTCCCTGAGGGCCAAATAGCCAGAACGCGCGAGGAACCTTACATCCATGCCCGCAGCTACAAGCCGCGCACCATAGTAGCAACCAATTGCCCCTGACCCGACAATCGCGATTCGACGCACGATCTCAGGACACAAGCCCTTGTACCTCACCAAGAATCCGCTTGGCTGTCACAACCGTGTTCCGATGCAATTTTGCTGTATATTCCGGCTGACGGTTGTAGCCCCCACCATAGAGTAATGCGATCGGGATGCGATTCCGGAGCATGGCCCCAAGGATGACCTCATCTCGTCTCTGAATATCTTTCACTGTGAGCATCATTTGCCCGAGCTGATCATTGCGATGGTTATCCGCCCCTGCGATCCAGATAACAAGGTCTGGGGAGAAAACGTCCATTGCCGCAGCCAGGGTCGAGAAAAGCTGCTTCAAGTACATCTCTCCCTCGACATACCGCACGGTCTCAACATCCATTGACCCCTTCACCTTGCGCACCGGGTCATTACGTCCGACGTGAATTGAATACGTGAAGACATTAGGATCGTTATCGAGCAGGCTGTTTGTCCCGTTTCCCTGATGCGCGTCAGTATCCACTACCATGACCTTGATTCCAGGCCTCTTGACCTGCAGGCTACGGATTGCGACCGCTATATCGTTAAAAACGCAATAGCCCTCCCCGTGTTCCCGGAAGGCATGGTGCGTTCCTCCGGCCAGAACAACTGCGGCGCCATCCTGCAGAGCCGCCTCACACGCAAGCCGGGTTGCCTCCACCTCAAGAGCACTTCGCGTGTAGAGTTGAGGAGTCAGGGGAAGCCCAAGCTGAATCTGCTCTTTCCGATCCAACTGGCCTGAATAGATCTTCTGCAGGTACGCCGGGGTATGGGCCCTCTCCAGCACGTGGGTTGCCGCCGGGCGCACTTCCACGATATCTTCGGGCCTTACCGTTCCGCGTTCCAGGAGCATATCCTTCGAAATGCGGAACTTTTGCATGGGATAGGGGTGATCCGACGGAAGATCCAAGTAGAACTCCGGGGAGTAGAAGCAGCGCATTGAGTAACCCATAACAATCAGCAGACTCGGATATTCTGGCAAAAATAACCACTGCTGGCAATACTTAGGATCTCTTAAATATCGGTGCTCGTTTATAGAAACTTGTCTGTTTCGGGTGATTTTCGCCCATAAAACCCTCTTTGCTGGCACAGAAGGACTTTGTGAAAAATTTCACAAAGTCCTTGCGCGAACGTCCTGTTTGGGGCCTTATTCTTGTGACTCCCGTCAATGAGCGAGACCTCTGCCACAACGATTTACGAGGTTCCTGATGCGGCCGCGACAGCGGCGCAGGCTGCAACCGACTATCAGTCAGGCACCGAAGACCTCCTGGGGGAGAAAATGGTCCTCAATATGGGGCCATCTCACCCCGCCACCCACGGGGTGCTGCGTCTCATTCTCGAACTGGACGGCGAGGTTGTGACCAAGGCTGACCCAGATATTGGTTTCCTTCACCGGGGTGACGAGAAAATTGCCGAGAATATGCACTACAACCAGTTTGTTCCCTACACGGACCGACTGGACTACCTCGCCCCCTTGGCCAACAACGTGGCCTATGCCTGCGCCGTAGAAAAATTGATGGGATGGGAGCTCCCTCCCCGTGGCCAGGCAATTCGGGTTCTCGCCTGTGAGATCGCACGGATCTCCTCTCATCTCCTCGGAGTTGGCGTCTACGCAATGGACGTGGGTGCAATGACCGTTTTTCTCTACACTTTTACCGAGAGAGAGAAAATCTATAACCTCTCAGAGCAACTCACGGGCGCCCGGTTCACAACCTCCTATACTAGGGTTGGCGGCCAGATCCGCGACCTCCCGGAGGGCTTTACTGATAGCTTACGCTCCTTCCTGACTGAATGTGAAAATACCGTCGATGAAGTAGACAGGCTTCTCACCAGAAACAAAATTTTCCTCATCCGCACGAAGGACGTGGGTATAATATCCGCTAAGACTGCGATCTCCTACGGGCTGACCGGGCCAAACCTTCGCGCCTCTGGGCCCTGCCGTGACCTGCGGAAAGACCGGCCCTACCTTGGGTATGAGCAGTATGAGTTTGATGTCCCTGTGGGAGAGCTGGGAGATTGCTATGACCGTTACCTAGTTCGAATGGAAGAGCTGCGCCAATCGATCTCCATCGTCAGGCAAGTTCTGGATACGCTACCTGACGGTCCCGTTAACGTCGCCGATACCAAGAGCAGCTTGCCAGAAAAAGAAAAAGTCATGATGAAAATGGAGGAGCTCATCCACCATTTTATCGTCGCGACTCAGGGAATCGAAGCCCCAGAAGGCGAAGTGTATTTCGGCGCCGAGAACCCCAAGGGCGAATTAGGATTCTACATCAATTCCAAGGGCGGAGGAGTTCCTCACCGATTGAAAATACGAGCTCCTTCCTTCGTGAACCTTTCGATTCTTTCCGACCTCCTCGTTGGCCACATGGTCTCTGATATTCCCACCATTCTTGGCTCACTCGATTTTGTAATGGGAGAGTGTGACCGATGAAAAGCAGAGCTGTCTCAGGAGCCAGTCTCACGGCGAATTAACACCATGCCTCAAACAATCCTCACCGACCAGGTCACTTCTCATGAGACCACCGGGACAAAACACCACCCTCCTTTCGAGGCTGATAGAGCTATTGAGAAAGAAGCCAACGCACGTATCGATCAATACCCGGCTGAACAGAAACGTTCAGCAGTGCTCCCTCTCCTGCACATCGTCCAGTCAAAGTTTGGTTACATTTCCTCCGACGCGATCGAATGGGTTGCCGCCAAGCTGGATGTGGAGCCCATCAAAGTGGAGGAAGTAGTCACCTTCTACCCGGGCCTGCGCCAGCATGCTCCCGGGAAATATCATATCCGGGTCTGCCGGACCCTGAGCTGCGCCATGGGAGGAAGTTATGAGCTGATGGATAAAATTTGTGAACTGGCAGGAATCAATCGTTCACAGACCTCTCACCACAACCCCGTTGCAGTGTCTCCCTGCGGAACATGGTCAGTAGAATTCGCAGAATGTCTTGCCTCCTGCGGTTCGGCACCTGTGTGTCTGGTTAATGATGATTTTCACGAGGATCTCCCAGCGGAGAAAGCATCTGAACTTCTTGAGAGCTACAAGTAGTCGGTAAGAATGCCAAAAGTCACCTACATCGAAGGTAAGGAGCCGGACGAGCGCGAACACCGTCTGATCTTTCGGAACATAGACCGGAAAGGGTGGAATCCTTCCCTGAAGAAATATCTCTCTGATGGAGGATACAAGGCCCTCGAAAAGTCCCTCCAGATGGAACCCGGAGAGGTCACCCAGGAAGTAAAACAGTCTGGCCTGCGGGGTCGAGGCGGCGCAGGCTTTCCGACTGGCGTCAAATGGGGGTTCATTCCACCCGGAAACAAGAAGCCGGTGTATCTTATCTGTAACTGCGACGAGTCAGAACCCGGAACATTCAAGGATCGCTACATCGTCCATCAAGACCCTCACCAACTCATCGAGGGGATGGTCATCTCCTGCTTCGCGGTCGGCGCCAAACTGGCCTACATTTATATTCGCGAGGAGTTTCCCGAGGCCGCAAGAATCGTTGAAAACGCTATCAAAGAGGCAAGGAAGGCTGGTTTCCTGGGCGAAAAGATCTGCGGAAGTGACTTCAGCTGCGAGTTCTATGTCCATCGCGGCGCCGGAGCCTACATTTGCGGTGAGGAGACAGGACTGATCGAATCCCTCGAAGGAAAACGCCCCTACCCCCGCATCAAGCCCCCTTACTTTCCCGCCGCGATGGGCCTCTACATGTGCCCCACCATCGTCAATAACGTGGAAACTCTGTGCCACGTAAAACACATCATTGAAATGGGTGGCGACTCATATGCGGAAATAGGAACGCCCCGTAACACCGGGACCCGTATACTTTGCGTCTCAGGCGACGTGCAGAAGCCGGGCTACTACGAGATCGAAGTTGGGAAGATGACCATGGGAGAACTACTCAACGATGTATGCGGTGGGCCATTGGAAGGGCGAACATTCAAGGCCGTCATTCCGGGAGGATCCTCGGCAAAGATTCTCCGGTGTTCAGACACCTACAATGTGTCTTGCCCTCCCGGCACTGACAAACGAGAGATCACCTTCGATGAAATCCCTCTCGATTTCGACACGATGGCTGCTTGCGGGTCAATGGCAGGATCCGGAGGTGTCATCGTGATGGATGACTCCCGCAGAATGTCTTGGGTCCTAAACAACATCAATGAGTTCTATGCTCATGAGAGCTGTGGCCAGTGCACTCCATGCCGGGAAGGCTCTACATGGATGAAAAAGATCACTGACCGTCTGGTCGCCGGAAAAGCGAGCCCTGCGGATCTCGATACCCTTGAGTCAGTCGCCTATCAGATTGATGGCAAAACGATCTGCGCCTTCGGAGAAGCCTGCTCGTGGCCAGTGGAAGGGATGATCGACAAGTTCCGCGACGAACTCCTCACAGATACGGCCGAGGATCATGCTGCCGTCACCCGAAACCCGGAGCAGAAAGCACAACGTCGCTATCTCAAGGGAGTCGGTGCTCAGGTTGGAAGTTCCTGATGCTAGGATTTAGGACCAAGGAAAATAGAAATGCAATCCCCAGACAGTCAGGACCTTATATCGCTTGTGAAAAATTTCACAAAGTGCGCTTGTTCCGCTTGGTTCCTCAATGCATATTTTCAACTGAACCTAATGGGAGGCTCCGCCCGAATCTGACTCATGGCAGACTCCGCACCAGCGACCGCTGAAAAGCTGCCCAAGGACCTCGCCGCCGAGAAGGGCTTGGTCAATGTGCAGGTAGATAACACATGGATCCAGGTTCCCGCCGGCACCCGGATGATCGAGGTGTGTAAAATGGCGGAAAAGGAAGTTCCTCATTACTGCTACCATACCAAGCTTTCATCGCCCGGAAATTGCCGGATGTGCCTCGTGCAGATGGGCATGCCGAACCGTCCTGCTCCGGGTGAATCACCCAGCTATGAGGATGATGGCTACCAGCAGATCTCGTGGATGCCTCGCCCCGTTATCGCATGCGCTAACACTGTTGCTGAGAACATGGGAATCCGGACGACAGGTGAACTCGTTGAAGAGTGCCGCAATGGAGTGATGGAATTTCTCCTCATCAATCACCCGCTCGACTGCCCGATTTGCGACCAGGCCGGTGAGTGCGGCCTTCAGGAGTTCTCAGTGGAACACGGACGTGGTTCATCGAGGTTCGAGGAAATGAAGGTCAAGAAGCCTAAGAATGTAGAGATAGGCCCTCGGAGACGGCTCGATGATGAACGCTGCATCATGTGCAGCAGGTGTATCCGCTTCATGGATGAGGTAGCCGATGACCCCGTCCTCGGGTTCATTGATCGTGGGACTCACACAAAGCTTACCGTCCATCCTGGCCGTCGTCTGGACAGTAACTACTCACTCAACACCGCCGACATATGCCCTGTTGGAGCTCTCACCTCAAACGACTTCCGCTTCCAGATGAGAGTTTGGTTCCTGAAAGAGACAAAAAGCATCGACGTCAACTGTGGGACCGGATGCAACACCGTGATCTGGACTCGGGGAAATGAAATTTTTCGGGTAACTCCTAGGGAAAATAACGAAGTGAATTCCTCGTGGATGCCTGACAGCCACAGACTTAACTTTCACTACCTCCACGCAGAAACCCGCCTCGGAGATCCGTTTGTGAGAACCGGCTCCAAGCATGAGGTTTCTGACTGGCCCAGTGCGATCTCGAAGGCAGCGGAGGGACTCAACAGCTTTAAGGGAGAGGAAGTAGCCGTCATCGGCTCCGGGCGCATGACCAATGAGGAGCTATATTTGCTCCGGCGGCTTTCAGATACTCTCGAAACGGACCTTCTTTCTCTGGTTCCAAGGCTCGGAGAGTCCGATGGAAAGCTGATTTGTGCTGACCGGAATCCCAACACCTCGGGCGCCAAGCTGATCTGGGCGTCCAAAAATCCATATTCCAAGCTGGAGACTATTCGTCAGGGCGTGGCCGAGGGCAAAATCAAGGCCCTCATTGTGTTCTACGAGGACCTTCTCGGGGATGCGCATTTTGAGGCCGACGATCTGGCCAACCTCGACTTTCTTGTATCGAACCATATCCTGACCAACGGCACCGCAAAAGCGAGTCATGTCGTTTTGCCCGGCGCAGGTTTTGCTGAGAAACGAGGCTCCCTCGTCAATATCACGGGACGCCTTCAGCGCCTGAACCAGGCCATTTCCCCACCGCCCGGCGCCATGGACGACTGGGAGATCATCCGCGACTTGATCAAGGCCCTCGATCCGGAGGAACCCTCCCGATACCTCCTCGAGGAAGTCTTCAGTGAAATCGCGGAAGAGGTAGACGAATTTGAAGAATTAAATCTTTCCAAGATTACCGACCTTGGAATTCCCATCATGAAAACCGGTCAGAGCATTCCACTCTTGGAGTCGGAAAAAACCCGCATAACTGCGGGAGAAATTGTCGGCTAGATATTCGAATGATTTCGATGGATTTCTTTTTCATTATCGCCTCGGCTGTCAAAATCTTCGGATTCACCTTTCTGGTGGTCCTTCCCCTGGTGGCCTATTCCACCTATGCCGAGCGCAGGGTATCCGCTGTCCTTCAGGATCGAGTCGGCCCAAACAGAGTCGGCATCCCGGCCACTCTTTTTGGCTTCAAAAAAGATCTGAAGCTCTTTGGCCTAATTCAGCCTCTTGCCGACGGCGTGAAAGGCTTGTTGAAAGAGGACTTCACCCCGGCACACGTCAGAAAATCTTTTTACTGGATGGCACCTGCCTTTACCGCAGCGCCTGCTTTCGTAAGCCTTTGTGTGATCCCTTTCGGAAGTGCCGTCACCATATTTGGATACGAAATCAAGATGGTCATTGCCGACATAGGGGTTGGCCCTCTCTTCATTTTCGCGATTGCCTCCCTTAGTGTTTATGGAATCACCCTTGCAGGTTGGGCATCGAACTCGAAGTATCCATTTTTTGGCGGAGTGCGCTCATGCGCCCAGATGATCTCCTACGAAATCGCCCTGGGCCTTTCCGTCATCCCTGTCCTTCTCTTCTTCGGAAAATTAAACCTTAGTGATATCGTAACATATCAAGCGGCTAACGGATGGCTTCTTCTCCCTCTCTGGAACGAAAATGGCACTTTGATCCACGAAGCGTATTGGCAGACCAGCTTGCAACAATGGCTGCTTCTTCTGCCGATGGGGATTTCCTTCTTCGTATTTACCACCTCCATCTTCGCCGAAACGAACCGAATGCCTTTCGATCTCCCCGAGTGTGAGACCGAACTGGTAGGCGGTTACCATACGGAATATTCGTCCATGAAATTCGCCCTCTTTTTCATGGGTGAATATGCGGCGATGATTGTTGGTTCTGCTCTCATCGTAACGATATTCCTGGGAGGGTGGTCACTTGGATTCGGTTTGGACAGCGCCCTGCTCCAAACCTCTGAAGGAGACTGGAAATGGTATGCCGGGCTCATTCACATGGGAGCCTTCCTAGCCAAGACTGTAGCCTTTATTATCTTTTTCATCTGGGTTCGATGGACCGTTCCACGCTTTCGTTATGACCAACTTATGAAACTGGGCTGGGTCGTGTTCTTCGAACTGGCTCTCTTTAACATTTTTCTCGCGGCCCTGATCATAGCCGCCCCTCATATCGGCCTTCTAAACACCTTTCTCTTCGGAATACCGGCTCTGGTCATTACCGCCTTGCTCATGTTCTTCATCACGAAGGCAAACGAAGTCAGACGAAAGGCGAAGATTACATAATACAATATTCACTCCCTTCTTCTTTCTTTCCCAAATACCTAAAGCCCTTCCACTTCCCCTACCTGATGGCCATCGTCAAAGTCAAACGCCCAAAGCTATATTGGTATGAGCACCTTTATCTGCCGGCAATTCTCAAGGGTTTGATCATTACGCTCAAGCACGCCATCGCTTCGCTTCGTGGAAAAGCTCAGGGCGGCAAAGAACTGGCCTCCTCCGGACTGGGAGTGACCATGCAGTATCCTGAACAGAAGTGGGACGCTCAGCTGCCTGAATATTACCGGGGAGTTCCTGCCCTTGTCACAGACGAACAAAAACGAGAGCGGTGCGTCTCCTGTCAACTCTGCGAATTCATCTGCCCCCCCAAGGCAATAACCATAATGCCTGGTGAGATTCAGTCTGAGGACCCATGGGCCAAGGTGGAGAAGGCTCCGCAGAAGTTCGACATCGACATGATTCGCTGCATTTATTGCGGGATGTGCGAGGAAGTATGCCCAGAACAGGCCATCTTCCTGAGGCAGGACTATGCCATGACCGGGGTTAGCCGTTTGGAAATGGTCAATGATAAGGACCGCCTTTATGAGATCGGGGGGATCCGCGAGGGCCTAGTCAACAAATGGAATGAGCTGAAATGATGAATTGGACTGAGAACATTTGCCTATCCGGATTCTCTGGGGAGTATCCGGCCTGTAAGGCGCCAAAAGAATCGATCTTCTAGGGATGCCTGTTTTCTTCTACGCCTTCGCCGCCATATCCATCGTGGGTGCAATAGCCCTCGTATGTTTTCGTAACCCGGTAAGCTCCGCGATCTCCATGGTTGGTTCCTTCGTCGGTCTCGCAGCTCTCTTTATCGGACTGAATGCCTATTTCGTGGGGATCATTCAGATCCTCGTCTACGCGGGCGCTATCATGGTGTTATTTCTGTTTATCATCATGCTTCTGGACTTGAAGGCCCCCTCGACTTTCAAACGTTCAAGCCCTATGGTCATTGTGGGCGGCTTGATCATTCCCTTTACTTTTGTCATCCAACTCTCAGCGGTGCTTCCCGAAGTTCGTGGTGGGAATCCCCAAGCTCTTCCGCTCGAAGAGGCTGCGAAAGGCTTCTACGATAAGGACCGGGATCCTGACAAGCAGTCGGAAATCTACAACAGCCTGCGGCAGAAATCTCTGCCAGATGTGAATCTCGTCGGCCTCACTCTGTTTGGTCACAAGGGTGACAACACCTCCATCCGGACACCCGGATACAACTTTCCGTTACAAATCACAGGAGTCCTTCTACTCGTTGCGACCGTTGGAGTTGTCGCGCTCTCCCTGAAGAAAAAAAAATCCAAATCCGGAGGTTCTGAAAGCTAACACATGGCGTCTCTCCAGGAATACCTTTTCATATCGGGACTCCTCTTCGCCATTGGGTTGGCAGGGGTTCTCATCCGACGCAATATCATTGTGATTTTCATGTGCCTCGAACTGATGCTGAGCGCCGCCAACCTCACTCTTGTCGCGTTTTCCCGTTTCAATACCGGAGAGAACGGACTCCCGGATTACAACGGGCAGGTGCTTGTTTTCTTCATCATAACCGTGGCTGCTGCCGAGGTTGCAGTAGGACTCGCAATCATCGTGGCCCTCTACCGGGCTCGCCAGACAGTTGACGTTAAAGATCTGACCTCCATGAGGGGGTGAACGCCCACTCCATCAAAGCTCACCGATCAAATAATAGACAAACTTGCCCTTACCCCTAGGACTCCTTAGCCATGCTCGAACTTCTCTCCTGGACCATGCTGCTGCTCCCGCTCTGCTCCGCAGCGGTGATCCAGCTGTTGCTTCGGGAGATGGCTGATACAGCGATCCGCATCTCGGTGGGGTCTGTCGCTGCAACCTTTGTCATCGCGCTTTTACTGCTCGAAAGCGAGGACAGGACTTTGACAGTTCAGTGGGCAAATGCCGGCAGCTTTCATATCGAGATCGGGCTGATCATCGATGACCTTTCGCGCGGCATGATGATCGTGGTGACAGGTGTGGGGCTCCTCGTTCATCTATTCTCACTCGCATACATGAAGGAGGACGAGGCGCGAGGTCGTTACTTTGCCGGACTTTCCATCTTCATGTTCTCGATGACAGGGATCGTGCTCGCGAGCAACTTCATCATGATGTTCATCTTCTGGGAGCTTGTCGGATTCAGCTCCTACCTCCTCATTGGTCATTGGTTCCAAAAGGATTCCGCAGCTGAAGCCGCGAAGAAAGCGTTTCTGGTCAATCGAATCGGCGACTTCGGTTTCATGATCGGCATACTTATGCTCTGGGGCATCCTCGGCACCTTTGCATTCCGGGAGATGGCGGGCAGCGCAACATTACTGGTGGATAGCAATAGCACCCTCACTGGAATTGCGGTCCTTCTTGTCTTCTGTGGAGCGCTGGGAAAATCTGCGCAAGTCCCGCTCCATGTCTGGCTACCCGATGCCATGGAGGGCCCCACTCCAGTATCTGCTCTGATTCACGCGGCCACCATGGTGGCTGCCGGAGTATATATGCTGTTCCGGCTACAATTCTCCGCCGGCATCGAAATATTCGAGGGCTTTGCCGGAACCACCATAGCCTGGGTTGGTGGAATCACCTCTCTCCTGGCTGCTCTAATGGCCACTCAACAGGACGATATAAAACGGGTCTTGGCATACTCCACTCTCTCTCAACTCGGCTACATGGTCATGGCCGTGGGACTGGCAGGGGATCACAGCGGCGAAGCTGGTATGTTTCACCTTTACACCCATGCATGGTTCAAAGCTCTGCTCTTTCTTGGCTCTGGCGCCGTGATTTATGCATGCCATCACGAACAGAACATCTGGAAGATGGGCGGCCTATTCCAGAGAATGCGGAAGACCACAATCACCTTTGCCATCGGAACTGCAGCGCTCATGGCCATTTACCCGCTTTCAGGTTTCTGGTCCAAAGAGCAGATCCTCGAAGCTGCTCACCATGACCAACCGGTCTTATTCTGGCTGGCGATCATCGTTGCCACTTTGACGCCATTTTACATGACTCGACTCTTCATCGTGGCCTTTCTTGGAAAAAGCCGAGGACATGGTGCGCAGGAAGCTAAGGAAGTTCCACCTATCATGCTATATCCACTGTTCGCGCTCTCATGCATGTCAGTGATTGCCGGTTTCACACCCGTGGCAGAAAAGTTATCGCCAGCATTTCATCATCCCTCTCATTCCTTCAGCCCAACCAACCCAGTCTTTCTGATCTCTCTGGCCGCTCTTCTGATTGGAATCAGCAGCGGCATTCTTCTCTACCGGGGACGGGATAGCGACCCCCTTGCAGGGAATCGCTTGTTCAAGGTCTTTCGCAATAAATTCTACTTCGACGAGGCTTACCTCGTCCTAGTCCGGGTATTCCAGAACGCAGTCGCGGTAGTCGTTCACTTCCTCGATGATTTTGTAATCGGAAATCTTATCGTCGGGGGCTTGGTTAGAAGCGCATCAGGAGTCGGCAATCTTTTCCGGAAGCTCCAGAGCGGGAACCTGCAGGGATATGCATTCCTGTTCGGAGCAGGCATCATTCTGATCATCTATCTCACCGTATTCGCCCGCTAGGAACCAATGACTGCCTGCCTCGTTTTAACACCGCTCATTGGGGTCATTGCTATCCTCATGGGGCGGGATCCAAAGGCCACCGCGCGGCTAACAACTACCGTGATGCTGATAACTGGCATACTCCTTGCCGGGTTATGGGCCATGGGAATCCGGGAGGGGCTGTCCATGGACCCGATTGTTCTCAATAAACCCGAAATCCGTCTCGGTCTTGGGCTCTACGATGGCATGAGCGTCATCATGATGCTTCTCTCGGTCACGGTCGCATTTGCTGCTGCGCGTACGGGTTCCTGTGAAAAACGCCATGAGGCTCTCTGGAACATCTCTCTTCTTCTCATTGCGGCAGGAGCCATTGGTGCATTTATTTCGACTGATCTCTTTTTCTTCTACGCGTTCCATGAACTGGCATTGATTCCTACCTTCCTGATGATTGGCATCCTCGGTCGCGGGGAACGTAAAATCATTGCGTGGAAGGCGACCATTTACCTCGCCTTCGGATCAATTGTCCTCCTCGCGGGACTACTTTGGCTCGTATCATCCAGCGGAACGTCCAGCCTCGCCTTCGAGGATTTACTCAAGACATCCATTCCGAGTGAAGACCAGCAAGGCATTGCTCTTTTTCTCATTATTGGTTTTGGCACCCTGGTGTCTCTCTTCCCCTTCCATTCATGGGCGGCGCCAACCTATGCCAGTGCACCGGCTCCCATTTCCATGCTTCACGCTGGAGTCTTGAAGAAATTCGGCCTCTACGGACTACTCAGACTTCATCCTCTTGTTCCGGAGGGGATGAGTCACTGGCTTAACCTGGTGATCGTCCTCCTCATCGGGAACATCCTCTGGGTTGGCCTTGTGACCATCAATCAGAAGCGTCTTGATCTCATGCTTGGCAACTCCAGCGTCATGCACATGGGTTATATTTTTCTAGCCTTTGCGGCTCTGATTGAAGCCGGATCAGAAGCGGAAAACCCCGTAGCAATGCCCGCCGCAATTCTCCTCATGTTTGCTCATGGAGTAACGATCGCCATGCTTTTGGGGCTCACCGATCGTATTGAGAAGAAAACCGGGACCCTCGATTTACGAAACCTCGGGGGATTGGCCAGCCTCACCCCTAGGCTAGCATTTCTCTTCGGACTCGCAGCAATGGCATCCATCGGCCTGCCTGGTCTCGCAAACTTCGCAGGAGAGGTGATGGTCTTCATTGCCGGGTTTAAAGGATGGCAAGCGCGCAGCGGGATGGGCTCAGTGCAAATCGCCACTATTATCGCCCTGTGGGGACTGGTTATCAGCGCGGTCTACATGCTAAGGGCCTACCGTAGAACTTTCCAGGGACCGAAGGGATCGCACACCACAAAAGCCGAAGACCTTTCTCCCAGCGAGCGGAAACCCGCAATCTTTCTCGCCTTCGTTCTGGTGATCGTGGGCATCTTTCCCAATCTTCTTCTCGGCCTGCTGGGGGATTCCGGAAGCGAATCTTCCGAGAGTCGTGAACTACAGCCCCCCTCGAAGCAGGTCCTTTTACCGGATCCCGAGCCTAAATCCCAGCAAGCCATACTGGCCAACTGACAATTCGCTATGCCTGCCTACTGGTTAGAAGCTACTGTCGTCATCCTCGGTCTCATCCTGCTCTTGATGGAGGCCTTTGGGAAATCAACCAGCCGGGAACTGCTTCGAAGAGTCGCGATTGGAGGACTCGCCTTTACTCTTGTTCCCCTCTACTTCGCGGTTGCTCCCTCTCCCGACAACGCTGAGCTTTCCCGCTTCTATATCTATGACAACTGGGCTGTCTTCTTCAAGCTTCTCGCCATCGTTGCCACGATCCTTGTCCTCCTGATGGCCTATGACTACCGCAGGGTCCTGAACCAGTTCACCGAAGAACCAGGGACAGATCATGGTACAGGTGAATTCTATGCCCTCCCGGTGTTTGCCTGTGCGGGCATGATGTGGATGGCCTCTGCCAGAGATCTTGTCTCTATTTTTGTTTCCCTAGAACTCGTCACCATCACCTTCTATATCCTAGTAGGCTACATGCGACGCCAAGTTGGCTCTCTTGAGGCTGGCGTTAAGTATCTCATTCTCGGAGCTCTTTCCACTGGCTTCCTTGTGTATGGAATGGCCTGGATTTACGGCGTCACCCACACCACTAATCTCGCTGAGATCAGCATTGCGATTGCCGACCCGGACTCAGGAATCGCCGCCAACCCCTCGCCTCTCTTTTTTGGGCTGTCCTTAATGCTTCTCTCCCTGGCCTTCAAAATTGGGGCAGTCCCAATGCACCTGTGGATTCCAGATGTATATCAGGGAGCACCTACCCCAATCACCGCATTCCTCTCCGTTGGGTCAAAAGCCGCTGGCTTCATAGTCGCTTTACGTATTCTCGAGCCCTTCTTTGCATCAGAGATCACAAGAACTCAGACGACTCTCATCGTTCTCATTATGGCTGGGCTTACTCTCCTGCTGGGTAACCTCGCTGCCATTGCGCAAACCAACTTCAAGCGCCTCCTCGCCTACTCCTCGATCGCTCACGCGGGTTTTATCCTGCTAGCTATTGCAGCGTGGCATCCAGGAGATGCGGGTTCTCTGAGCACCCACCAAGTTGTTTCCCTCTACCTCGCAACCTACCTCGTGATAACCTTAGGGGCCTTTTTTGTCCTGGTGGTCGTGCGCAATTCGGAGAGTACCGATGAAATCTCAGCATTTGATGGGCTCGGCCAACGAAATCCATCCCTCGCAGCCTGCGCCACCATTCTTCTCTCCGCCCTCGCAGGTCTGCCCCTGACTGCTGGCTTCATCGGTAAATTCTTCGCCTTTCAATTGGCTATCAGCTCAGCCAGCGCCAACAAGGCGCTCTGGCTGGGTGTTGGCATCGGGTTCATTGGTGTCGCTGCCTCATTCTATTATTACCTCAAGGTCGTCCGCGCTATCTACTGGCGAGAACCCGCCAATGAAGAAGAGATCCCAGTTCCCCAGATCAGCAGGATCGTCATCCTCAGCCTGACAGCACTTACTATCCTCTTCGGCTTCTGGCCAAATCCCATCCTCTGGGTAATAGGAGGCTAAGAGAGATCACATTTCTCACCAGGCGCTCAACCACTGACTCTGACTCTTTCCCGGTCGGGTTGCAGGAACTGCGCCCAGCTCTCATCTTCAGAAAGCTCCGGACGTTTTCCATAGATCGGGCGCCACCGCGGGGCCTTCGGTTTTCGCAACAAGCTCATACCTGCTTCGTAGGCCAATTTGTTCGCCTTCCTTGTGTTGCAGCGAATACAGGACGTTACGATATTATCCCAGGTGGTCTTCCCTCCCTTATCCCGGGGCACGACATGATCAAGGTTCAGATCACGCTCCGCAAAGTTCTGGCCACAATACTGGCACACCAGATCATCCCGGAGAAACACGTTCTGCCGGGTAAACTTCACCTCTTTCCGAGGTATCCTGTCATAGAGCGCCAGCACGATAATTCTTGGGGCGCGGAAAGCATGACGCACTGTTCTTATTAACTCTCCAGCCAGATGCCCGGAGGAGTGTTCTGCCCACGAAATCAAGTCGTGAGTCTGATACTGAGCATCTCCATCGGTTTGGACAATTTGAGCATGACCAAGGCACACGAGCCTGATCGCCCGCTTTACTGAGCAGGTATGAATCGGCTGCCAAAGACGGTTCAACACGAGAACCGGGCAATCCAGCAACAATTTATTAGCCTGCTCAGGCACTACGGATACGGACCTTACCATGGGGTTTTCGCCGAACAAGGGAAAGCGCTCGACAAGCCCATAACCCATCCCGGGGTCCCGCCGCCAATCATTCCGAAGCAGTGATTGCCTTGATAATCCAATACCCTTAAGCTGCTCCCGATGTCTAGTTTCCTCGGCCGCTGCTTTCATATTGCTACCTGGGGTGAATCCCATGGCGGCGGGGTAGGAGTTGTGATCGATGGATGTCCTCCTCGCATCCCTCTCACCGAAGAACAGATCCAGGGTGAACTGAACAGGCGGCGACCAGGTCAAAGTGAGATCGTCACCCCCCGCGACGAAGCTGATGAGTGCGAAATACTCTCCGGTGTCTTCGACGGGCTGACCTTGGGCTCCCCCATTGCCATTCTTGTTCGAAACAAGGATGCCCGTCCCGCGGCCTATGAGGAGATGTCCACGAAATACCGGCCTTCCCATGCGGACTATACCTACGACGCGAAGTATGGAATTCGGAATTGGCAGGGGGGCGGCAGGGCCTCCGCCCGCGAAACCATAGGCCGGGTTGCCGCAGCAGCGGTTGCCAGACAAGTCCTGAATGCTATGGCCCCGGGAATCGAAATTCTTGCATGGGTTTCCTCCATTCAGGAGCTCGAGGCCAATGTGGATCCTGGATCAATCAACTCTGAGCAGATTGAGGGCAATATCGTGCGAACTGGAGACCCCTCCAAGGTCGACGAAATGATTACCCTGATCAAGAAGGCCCGGAGCGAAGGAAATTCTCTCGGTGGAACAATCGAAGCAGTCGTGCGCGGTTGCCCGCCGGGCCTCGGAGAACCCGTATTCGACAAGTTAGAGGCAGAACTCGCCAAAGCCATGATGAGCCTCCCTGCAACCAAGGGATTTGAGATTGGATCCGGGTTCAAGGGCACCTTACTCACGGGAAAGGAACACAACGATCACTTCTATATGGAGGATGGCCGTGTGAGGACTCAAACTAATCACTCCGGGGGCATTCAGGGAGGGATTTCAAACGGAGAACCCATCTTGTTCAGGGTCGCTTTCAAGCCAACGGCCACCATCATGACTGAGCAGGCAACTGTCAGCAGCTCCGGTTCTGACACAGAACTGAAAGGTCGCGGCCGGCATGACCCCTGTGTTCTTCCACGCGCCGTCCCCATGATCGAGGCAATGACTACTCTGGTTCTCTGTGATCACCTGCTCCGTCACAGGGCCCAGTGCGGGGCGGCATCCTCTGTTCCTCAATAATTTCCTCTTCTATTAAGATATGCTCGCGATCTCCTCCCCTGACCTCACGATTTACGGCGTCCTCGGGCTAATTATCATCGCGTTCATTATTATCGGACTGCTTAAGGGATTTATTCGCATGACCTTTGGCCTCATTGCTCTCTCTGCGGGAGCATGGGCTGGGTTCTGGGGCTTCCAGAACGGGTCATCATTGGCAGGATTCCTCATTGACGATCCCGACACTTGGATGAATGGAGCGGTAGGCCTCATTATTGGATTTGCGGCCTTCTTCGCCGCCCGCGCCCTGTTTGGAATCATCCTGACTCCGGCGAAACCAAAGGAGGGCACAAAAAGAAGATTAACTCCAAGCGGAGGCATCCTCGGATTTGTCATGGGGATTGCCTTCACGTGGTTCTGCCTTTCAGGAATTCGCTACGTGGGCACCCTCGATGAACTGAACTGGGTCAGAGACGCCCTCTCAAGCAAGGAGTGGATCAGCGCCTCAACCCCAGAGGATCGTCTTTCCAAGCAACCTGCCCAGCCTGCTCTATCAAAACTGAAGCGGAAAATTGATGCCACCATTGCTGGAAAACTCCATGGACAGTATGATCTTTTCAATAATCGGGCCCGCGCAAACCTATCTAAACTCACCCTTCTTGTTGATAACGAGAGAGTGTGGGCCCGCGCTAACTTGAAGGCGGATGTCCGGGCAGCAGCTAAGCAGGCTCAGATTGATTATCTTCTAACGGAACAGAAAGCTCAGCTGAAAGCTCTCTATAGTCAGGGGCAAACTGCTCAATTACTCAATTCCGACTCAATCAAGAAAGTCTGCGCGGAGGAAAACGCTCGTTCCAAGCTGACGAATCTTGATATCGAAGCTGCTATCGGGCTGCTGCCAGCTCAAGAAGGCAATTAAAGTCTGAACTCCAGCGTGCCGTATCGTCCTGACAATAGAGGTTCTTAATTATTGAACCTTGGAGATCCTGCTTGGTTCCCGCCCTTGCACTTGCCTCCCTCGGGCCTCACACTTCGGTCTTACTACACGAACGTTGCCTCCCCATTCCTGTCGATGCACAAGGACTATATCGCTACTATCGGGCTCGAAGTCCACTGCCAGGTCAAGACCCGGAGCAAGATGTTCTGTTCGTGTAGAACCAGCTTTGGAGAAGAACCAAACAGCAATGTATGCCCAACCTGCATGGGCCTTCCCGGAGCTCTTCCCGTTCTCAATAGAGTCGCAATCGAGCAAACCATCCTAGCTGGACTACTTCTCGATTGCACGACCCCGGAAATATCCAAGTGGGATAGAAAAAATTATTTCTATCCTGACATGCCCAAGAACTACCAGATCTCGCAATTTGATCTGCCACTTTGCCTTGGAGGCTGCGTCCCATTGCCTGACTACAGCTATCCAAAGGATTATCAGCAGGACATTGCGAACCCAGGAAAGAAAATCGGTCTAACCCGTATTCATCTTGAAGAGGACGTCGCGAAATCCACTCACTTGGCTAATTCCAGTGTAATTGATTTCAATCGTGCCGGGACTCCTCTCATGGAAATTGTCTCTGAACCCGAAATTGAAACCCCAGAAGAGGCCTTCGCTTATCTCAAAACTCTCCAGCAAATCCTCATTTATGGAGAAATTTCTGACGCTGATATGGAAAAGGGGCAGCTGCGCTGTGACGTCAACGTGTCCGTCCGTAAAAAGGGCACTGAAAAGCTTGGCACCAAGATCGAGCTCAAAAACATGAACTCCATCTCTGCAGTCCGCCGCGCTCTCCACCACGAAATAGAGCGTCAGGTGAGAGTTCTCGAGGAAGGTGGAACACACGCTCAAGCTACCTGGCGGTGGAATGACGATGCAGGCGTTACCGAGTTCATGCGAGGTAAGGAGGACGCTCATGATTATCGCTATTTCCCGGATCCTGATCTCCTTCCAGTCCGGTCGGGAAGCATGGTCGAACGAATGCGGGGCCATGTTCCTGAACTCCCTGCTGACAAGTCGGCGCGTTTTGAACGAGATTTTAAGGTCACCAGCTATGATGCCTATGTCCTCTCCTCGGATCGCTCACTTGCTGACTATTTCGAGACTGCCGCAGAGGCATCTACAGCGACTCCTAAGAAAATTGCCAACTGGGTAATCAACACTCTTCTTCGGCATCTCAATGAGGATAACCTCACTCCTTCAGCCTCTCCCCTCTCTGCTGAAAAACTTGCCAGTATTGTAGACCTCATTGAGGAGGGAACCATTTCCAACAATCAGGCGCGTGAGGTTTTTAATTCCCTCTGGGCTAACCCCGACCAGAACCCCGACGAGGTTGCTAAGGACCTCGGATTTGAACCGGCTGACACCGGAGCGATCGACACCCTCATCGACGAGGCCATCGCCTCCAATCCAGACAAGGTATCTGAGATCCAAGGTGGCAACGAAAAACTCGTTAACTGGCTTACTGGCCAGGTCATGAAGGCATCCAAGGGCAAGGCCAATCCAAAGCAGGTCACGGACTCAATCAGAGAAAAGCTTCTGCACTAGGATCCTAAGCGACCGCACCAGAACTCCTCACGTCATGATTCCTCCTATCCTTCAGGCTCGATCCTTGACTAAACGCTTTGGGGACATCGTTGCAGTCGACGGTCTAGACCTCGACGTTCGGGCGGGCGAGGTCATCGGTCTCCTAGGTGTCAACGGTGCCGGCAAGACTACCGTGATGAACATGATTCTCGGCCTGACCATTCCGAACGAGGGAAGCATCCACGTCTTCGGAAAAGACCTTCAGAAGCATCGGATAGAGATCCTGAAGCGAACCAATTTCTGCACAACTTATGCCAACCTTCCCTCGAACCTCAAGGTCTGGCAGAACCTCCGGGTCTTCGCCGGGCTCTACGGGGTGAAGAATCCAGGCGAGAAGATCGAGGAGCTTCTCGAGATGCTTGGAATTCACCACCTTCGCAACAATATCACGGGGCGCCTTTCCGCAGGGGAGGGCACCCGGGTAAACCTCGCTAAGGCCCTGCTCAACGACCCAGAACTTCTTCTCTTGGACGAACCCACTGCTTCTCTCGATCCAGATATCGCGGACAAGGTTCGTAAACTCGTTCGCCGCCTCCAGAAGGAAAGCTCCCCGGCTATTCTCTATACCTCCCACAACATGCGGGATATCGAAGAAGTCTGCGACCGTATTCTCTTCCTACACCAAGGCAGAATCCTTGCCTCTGGAACGGCAGGAGAGATCAAGTCCCGCTTTGAAGGCAAGGACCTCGATGACGTCTTCATCAAGGTCGCCCGTAACGAGGTCGAAACACCCCACCTGTGAGTCTCTCACGCGGCCCAAAGCGCGCCGCTACCTAAGCTCCACCCGAACCCGCCCGAATCGCGCGGAATCCTCGTTTGAGCTGACTACGTCCTCAGCTCTAACCCGTTCCCACAAAGCATTGATAGGCACTACCGTCTCACTTGTCGCCCCCTCCCACCCTGATTCCAGCGCAGACGAAAACTCAGGGTAGTAAGAGAGACGTGGAGATCCTTCTTCGCGACGGCGAAGATACTCAATTACCAATCTCGGTTGTGCGATGGAGTCATCAAAGCGCACCAACGGCATCCCTCCAGTTTCCGAACCTGGAACAAGAACCCTCTGATCGGCCTCAACCGGCGAAAGATTGAAAGCATACTCGAGGAGAAGCGGTACTCCATCCTGATCACTATCCGAGCCGTACGCGGTAGTAGTCAGAACCCCGTCAGAAGGATCCTCTCCGACCAACTCATGAGACTCAAAATAGGAGGCTTTCCACTCAGCATAAGTCCCGACTGCATAGTAGAATCCCTGGACCGGGCTGGTCACCGGATTGGTTCCAACGAGAGGATCTCCTCCGTCGTTGGAAAGATAGGCCGATGCGATGTAATCAACCCGGTAAACTCCCGGATCACTGAATCCGATGTTGGTGTGAGAGTGACCGGATGAAAAATAATAGGCATCGTCCTCTGTGAGCCCGTCGGCGCTTGAGATCCAAGTCTTGGTAACCCCACCAGTCTGATTACTCCAAATCGAGAAGTGCCCATTGCCCAAGCCTGAATAACTAATTCCTTCGAGAGAAATTTTCACGAACGGTGCCGAGAACCCTAACCTTGAATCTCCATTGAAATACCGGGCAAAGGCACCTTCTGACCGCCATCCCGGCCAGATGAGGGAAGTGAAAGCCTGCGGAATGAGCCAGACTTCTTCATTTTCCCCAACCCCAAGAAAGTCCCATTGCTCGCTAGGCGGGCGATTTGCTCTACCCCCTTCCTCGGGAAATGGCTTATCAATTACAACCATTACTGCTTCCTCAGGATCGAGATCGCTATCTCCATCGTTTCCATGAATCGCGATCTCCCAGTCCCCTCCCTGATACCGAAAGGCATGGTCAACGTGGATTCGCTTCAGGAGCGTCCCAGCCTGCACCCCCTGAATCAGGAGAACCATAATGAGAGCCAACCAACTCTGACCCCTTAGATTTCCCCACCTGATTGTATTCGAATTCCTATTCATCGCTCAGGTGTCCTCTCGTAAACTCGGAGGTTCAGCAAAATTCTCCCCGGACTCGATGCGTTGCTTTGCATCGCTGGCCTTCCACGTCTCGACGTGCCCATCTATAAACAGATAATTCGCAGATCCTTTGGAGTGGTCACTGTCTGGCCGCCCGGTCCGGTGGCGATCCGGCTGGATGTCTCTCAAGACACTCTCCCAGCTTCTTGTCCATCCCCGCGAGTGAGTATGATCCATCGTGGCTTCCACCGTCTGATCTTCCGATACAATGAATGCCATCAAGGTGCGGGCGGGCTCATCGATGCACTGCATATTGTTGCAGGGAGAACTCAGCTCCTCGCCAAAAGGACCAATCTCTGGCACAAAGATAAAGCTGTTGAGAATGTAGCTAGTCCCTCCCCGCTCCCGTCGCTCTTCTCTGTATGGATCTGCCGGGCAAAGACGTAATTCATCATAGTGGGGACCCATTTCGTCTTCCAGCGCGGCAATCCAAGCCTTGTTCACCGCTACCGTATGAGTTGTCTCCGGGAAGAACCCGTTGTTGTTTACCGCATGTGCTGTCAGGGCCACCCCGATCTGGCGCATATTACTAGCGCAATGAACTTGCTTGGCACGGGCAATGCCAGAGAAGACTGCTCCCATGCCTAACGCAGCAAGAGCCGCGATGATGGCTACTGCCACCAACACTTCAACCATAGTGAAACCACGCGCCCTCATGTTGCCTTGCAAGTCGCGGGCTCCTGGTCAGGACGTCCCGCTTAGACTCTCCTCCTACGTAAGGTCGCAAACGCGCCCAACGCAAGAAGGAAGAGCGAGGAGGGCTCTGGCACTACATTGAAACGCACCGAAAAGTCAGTTCCGGTGAGTCCTCCTCCGGCCAACTCTCCTTCACTCCGGAAGGTCACGTCATAGATCCCCTCTTCGCTGAAGCCCATGTTGAAATGATAATGTCCCGGCTCAAGTGCAAGCCCTACCTCATTCGCAGCATCAGATCCCAATGCACTCGACATCAGAACGCTGTCTCCACCGAACGCATCCGTCGTCCAGAGCGAGAACACACCCGGGCCTGAGACATCTACAAGGCTCAAATTTACAACATCGTCGAGGAGCAGACCCGGACTGATTTCTTCAACCGCTAGGCCGACCCAGGGACTTCCCTGAGCCGTCGCGAGGGTTTCATCCTGTGCCAAAACGTAAACATTTGCTGCACCCGAATCCGCAGCCCCAGCCCCCGGCAGGGTTGGCCCAGGGACCAATACGGATAGCGCATCTATTTCATACTCTTCCTCGGTAGCTTCAAGACCGTCAATAATCGGATGATTATCTCCCTCGTGATCGTGATCCTCGTCGTCATCGTGGTCTTCCCCCTTGTGCTCTTCTCCCTCGTGCTCACCTTCCTCTTCATGAAAGTGAAAGTGCGGATCCCAGTCAGTTCCGTCGAAACCAATGCCAATGTCACCGTGTCCCGATTGCCAGAGGGCTCCCAGAGACCATGGACTGGCTAGAACGCCTAAAATGCAGATAAAACTGAATGTTTGTTTCATGAGGTATTAATGCAAATTCTTCGCAACAATCACCTATCCGCTTCTGTTATCAAGTTCCAATTGCGATTTTTTTGCATTTATAAGATCCCCGCCTCAATAATCTTGTGATAGCCCCCTTTCCCTCCCCACAGAACATCTCTCTTAGACCGATCGGGCCACTGAAAATCAATGAACTACAACTACGGATCTTGTAAAATACACGAATGGTCTGTTAGCTCGGATTGAAATGATAAAGAGCACAGCAATCACGGTGGTCCTCTTGACTGCCTGCTCCCTCCAATCTCTTGTCCAAGGGCAGGACCGAAGAGAGCGGAGAGGAGGTGACGATAAGGTTCCCGCGATCGGCAGTGCGATTCCGGATATCGACGTATTCGATGCTCAGGGACGCAGCTTTGGCCTAAGAGAGAAGCTCAAGGGAAAACATGCCGTTCTCGTCTTTGGCTGCCTGACCTGACCCCCTTTCCTTCGTAATGTCTCCAGTTTGGAGGCAATTCAGCATGATTACCGGGAGAAGAGCGAGAAGCTCGTCTTCTACTATGTCTACAAATCCCTTGCCCATCCGGAACGCGACCGACTCGTCCAACCCATAACCATCGAGGAGAGACTCAAGCATGTCTCTGCCGCCCGCAGGCAACTCGACACGAGAATCCCATGGCTTGCCGACACCATGGCGAACGATCTCAAGCATGCACTTGGCGATCGGCCCAACTCGGAATTCATCATTTCCCCGGAAGGCAGGATTCTTGTCGCCCGAAGCTGGAGCGATCCTGAAACCCTGAGAGCTGACTTGGAGAAGCTCATTGGGAAGACAAAGACGATAACCTCACCATCCGATCTGAATCGAAAGACCAAGGCCGCCCCGGCAAGCAAGATCGCTAGCGGTATCGTTCCCCGGACGGAAAAACCCGAAGGGGCAATGGCTGTAATTGTCCGTCCCATCTCTCCTAAGGGCGAAAAGGAACAGGCAAAGGAGACATTCTACATTAAACTCCGTGCCGAGGCGGATCGGGGACTGATGGACCAGGGGAAGGGAAAACTCCATATCGGCTTCCACCTCGACCCTGTCCATACGGTGCATTGGAACAACCTTGCAGACCCCCTTCATTTTGAATTCAAGACCACCAAGGGGATCAAGCTGAGCACAAGCAAAGGGTCCGCTCCCAAGGTCAAGACCCCCTCGGATATTGATCCACGCGAGTTCTTGATCGAGGTCGATTCCAGTACCGGACGGATTGAGCAGCCTCTCGAGCTTACGGTTTCCTATTTTGCCTGCGATGACGAAGAGGGCTGGTGCCGGGCCGTCACCCATCGCTACGAAATCGAACTCAGGCGTGACCGGGATGCCGGTTCGGTGCGTTCTCCGGGAGCAGGGAGAGGCCTTGACAGGCGCCAGCGACCGGGCGGCGGTCGAGGAGGCTTCGGCCAACGTCGCCGTCCTGATGCAGGGCAGATGCTGGAACGAATGGATGCCAACGGGGATGGAGCCATCTCCATCGAAGAGGCACGTGGACCGATGATCGACCGCTTCAAGATGATGGACACTGACGAAAACGGTTCCCTCAGCAGGGAAGAATTACAGAAGCACTTCGAACAACGAAGCAGCCGCCGTTAACTCGACTCGTTCTCTATCTGCTCTTAATACGCGGTAGTTTCCCATCTCCTGTGAGTTCACCGTCAAGCAGCCATGCCAGGTTGAATCGCGCCATGTGAGCTCCCTTGAATGGATCGTGCTCGTAGAGAAGATAGATCCACCCGTTCGATTTGGTCTGAACCCGACCGACCGCGAGCGATGAGTAGCCACTTCGTCCAGAATCCACTAATCGCTTGAGAGGCCAGGTCTTCCCACCATCAAAACTCGCCCATACCGAGACCCTCTCACGATGCGAGGCGTCGGTATCAAGGTTGCTGAAGATCAGGACATCACGCTGCTCTAACGGCAATCGCGTCAATCCTCCCATGCATCCGTAGGGTCTGCCCTGATCTCCATCTGGAAGCGCCTCCACGATACGCCAATCCTTCCACGTTACTCCGCCATCGTCACTCCATGCTTCTCGTCGGCGTTTATTCCGTGGACGCTCGGGCCAATGCACCCGCGAATTATAGTAAATGCGCCCATCCGACAACTCCACAAGGGTCGCCTCCCCCGTCCCCTTTTCAGGAAAAGGCCCGCTCGTCTTCCATGACTCTCCGCCGTCGTCACTGTAGATGGCATTGGTATATTGCAGGGGCCATTCTGCACCACCTCCATTAGGACCGTAGTAGCGAGTCGGGCGCAGCAGGCGTCCCTTATGCTTGCCATGCCGTAATGTGATACCGTGTTCATTCATGTGCATGGAAGGCGTGTTCCCGTTTACGTCCTTCTCAATCACCGTCACCTGCGCCTGCCACGTCTTACCATCATCACGACTACGATATACAGTCAATGGTGCCGGCGGCTGCCGGTCCTCGACGAAGACCAGGATATCCCCAGATTTTTCTTCAACCGTTGTACCTCCACCATGATATCCCTTTTCGGAGACGGTGATGAGTCCACCCCACGTCCTGCCTCCATCCTCACTCCGGCGCACCACCACCCCATTGTTACCCCAGACAGAAATTACCGTTCCGCGGGTGGTCACTACCACATTGGGATAGCGCTGATCATCGAACAGGCGCTGTTTCTCGAAAACTGGTTTCCCGAGAAAATCTTCCAGTCCGTCACCGGCGCGGGAGGTGACCGATAATCCAGTAATAACAAGCAGGGCAGTGACTATCGGTCGATACAGGCTCATTGATGCCCGCACGATGCTTTTTCCACTTTCTGAATTCCAGCTCTTTCGAATCCCACGGCAATCAGGAAATCTCAGGCGGTTCTCGCTGAATCACGCGGTCATATCACCGATAATACTCTACCTTACGAGGTTTAACGCCCAGCTTCTCGTAATTAAAACCGGCCTTCAGCGGGCTGTAATCGCCAATGATTTCAATTGATCTGTCCCCCTTGATTGCTTTTTCCATACCTAGCCCCCAGTAGACGGCGTTTACCGTAATTCTTCTCACTCCGTCATTTTCCAGATCCATCGCGGAGCCCATCGTGAAATGAAATATTCTGGATTCCAGACCCTTGTTCCCGATCCATGTTTTCGTCCAAGCAACAGGTAATGGCTCCTTCTTGGTATTGGGTGGAGCATCCCTTTCAAGATTGATCAATGGCTGGCCCAGGACCAATGACTTACAATCCTCCGGGAAAGGATTCTTGTCATTATGACACCGATACACATCGGAAGTTCCCCAGATATCCCCGACTCCGCTGAGAATAGAATGTTTCCTGTTCTCAGGAACAATCACTCCGCGTGTCGCCTCACGATGCCACCCCCCGTGATGACCCATGAAAGTGCCACCCAACAGCGTACGCAGGGAAACGTTTTTACCTCCCTTCCTGTATTTGAGTCCACCCCAGAAACCATGATTGGCAGTTCGCAGAGCAATGAGCGGTTTTCCTGAATCAAAGTAGTCATAGAAATGCTGCATCTGAGCTTCAGGAAGATGCATGAAACGCGAGATCCAGATCACGCAATCTGCCTTTTTCAGGTGATCAAGACCCGGAATATTATGGCGCTTTTCTTTGTCTTTGAATGGAGCTGGAACCGTTGGGTCGACTTCCCCTTTTTCATTCACGGAAAACAGAACGGTGCAATCAAAGCCATGATGATTGGAGAGAACCTTCGCCAGCATTGGCATGGATTGTTCACTGCGGTACTCCTGCTCAGCAGCAATCAGCACAACATGCTTCCCCTTTCCCGGCCCCTTTGACCCCTGATACGTTAACCAAAGGTCTCCTTGAGGAGCGATTGCCTCAGAGTTGCCCTGCTGAGCTGTCAGGTCATTGAACAACGCCGTGCCGAGCAGACACAGTAGAAATAAACGAGTCATATGAGTTGGTTATCTTCTTTTTTGCAGGTTAATCCATTGTGGCAAGCGCATCAGCAAAGGCTTTACCGATCTGCCCAAGAATCTTGGCTGATCCCAGATAGTGATAGGCCGCATTGGAGACACCAAGTTCCAGGGTCTGTAGCTCTTTCTTGGTAAACAGCTTTGCGTTGAAATCAGCAAGGGCCTT
>Ga0115011_10000287_pt1 | contig 44699 bp, 42 predicted proteins | sample TroAtlMetagenome_2_FD_88705 | JGI IMG/M metagenome (GOLD analysis project Ga0115011, IMG submission 88705) | Marine eukaryotic phytoplankton communities from Atlantic Ocean - Tropical Atlantic ANT8 Metagenome | ecosystem: Environmental > Aquatic > Marine > Oceanic | place: Tropical Atlantic... | reverse complement strand
GGCCTTCTATCTGGTCAGTTTCGCCCTGATCTTTCTGGTCGCGGCCGGTCCGATCGCGGGTCTGATGGCTGCGGCGGCCGATCTTGAGAATATGGGACCCAATGCGACGCCGGAGGACCTGCAGCCCTTCATGATGGCCTATCTGGCGGTGTTTCCGGTCGTCATTCCCCTGGGCATACTGATGGGGGCGATTTTGAACGCGGCCGTGGCGCGCTCGGTGCTTGAGCCCGGAAGGTCGGCCTTCGGCTATCTACGCATTGGCATGGACGAGGTCCGCGTGGCCGTGGTCTCGCTGGTCCTGTCGATCGTCATGGGGCTGGCGGCCGTGGTGCTGTTCGGCGTGGCGGGGGCCATTGCCGGCTTCCTCGGCGCCGCCGACGTGCCCGGTGGGCCGCTGATTATGGTGGTGGTCTTCCTGGCGGCGATGGCCGCGATGATCTTCCTCGTTGTCCGCCTCTCGCTGGCCATTCCGATCACCGTGGCCGAGAAGAAGTTCGCCTTCTTCGATTCCTTCAAGGTGACGGCCGGGCATCTGTGGGGACTGATCGGCATGGCGGTGATCGCCTTTGTCATGACCATGGTCGTCAGCATCCTGACCTCGATCGTCTTCTTCCCGATCACCATGGGGCTGGGCGCCACCATCGACTGGCAGTCGCTGGAGGGCCTGAATGCCATGGGCATCCTGCAGGCCATCGGGCCGATGGTGGCGGTTGCCATCGTGCTGCAGGCGATCTCTTCGGCCTTGCTGGCGGCGGTCATGTACGCCCCGTTCGCCGCCGCCTATCGCGATCTGAAGGGTACGGGTACGCCTGAACTGGCCTGATGGCCCGATAGATCGATCAACGATGAAGCCCGGGCGTCAGGCTTTCGCCCGGGCTTTTCGTTTGGCCGGAGCGGGTTCCGCGGTGAGCGCCTTCACCCGGGCCTTGCGGCGGTCCTCATGGCGCTCCAGCACGGGCTTGAGATAGCGGCCGGTCCAGCTGGCGGGATTTTCGGCCACCTGTTCCGGCGTGCCGACCGCGACGATCTCGCCGCCGCCGTCGCCGCCCTCGGGTCCGAAATCGAGCAGCCAGTCGGCCACCTTGATGACGTCCAGATTGTGCTCGATGACCACGATGGTGTTGCCGGCCTCGACCAGTTCCTGCAGCACCTCCAGCAGCTTGCGCGTATCCTCGAAATGCAGGCCGGTGGTCGGCTCGTCGAGGATGTAGAGGGTCTTGCCCGTGGCGCGCTTGGACAGCTCCTTGGACAGCTTGACCCGCTGGGCCTCGCCGCCCGACAGGGTGGTGGCCGGCTGGCCGACCTTGACATAGCCCAGGCCCACACGCTCCAGCGTCAGCATGCGGTCGCGGATCGGCGGCACGGCCTTGAAGAAGGTCGCGGCTTCTTCAACCGTCATATCCAGAACGTCTGATATGCTCTTGCCTTTGAAGACGATTTCCAGCGTTTCGCGGTTGTAGCGCTTGCCCTTGCAGACGTCGCAGGTGACGTAGACGTCGGGCAGGAAATGCATCTCGATCTTGATGACGCCGTCGCCCTGGCAGGCCTCGCAGCGCCCGCCCTTGACGTTGAAGCTGAAGCGGCCGGGGCCATAGCCGCGGGCCTTGGCCTCCGGCAGGCCGGCGTACCAGTCGCGGATCGGTCCGAAGGCGCCGGTATAGGTGGCCGGGTTCGAGCGCGGGGTGCGGCCGATCGGCGACTGGTCGATGTCGATGACCTTGTCGAAATGCTCCAGCCCCTCGATCCGGTCGTGGGGAGCCGGGGCGTCCGAGGCATTGTGCAGGCGGCGCGCGGCGGCCTTGTAAAGCGTCTCGATGGTGAAGGTCGACTTGCCCCCGCCCGACACGCCGGTGATGCAGGTGAACAGCCCGACCGGGATTTCGCCCGTGACGCCCTTGAGGTTGTTGCCGGTGGCGCCGGAGATGCGCAGCATCCGCTTGCGGTCCACCGGGCGGCGGCCGTCAACGGGCAGTTCGATCTCGCGCTCGCCCGTCAGATATTGGCCCGTCAATGATTGAGGATTGGCCATCACCTCGGCGGGGGTGCCCTGGGCGCAGATCTGGCCGCCGTGGACGCCGGCGGCGGGCCCCATGTCGATGACATGGTCGGCGGTCAGGATGGCTTCCTCGTCGTGCTCGACCACCAGCACCGAATTGCCGAGGTCGCGCAGGCCGCGCAGGCTGTCGAGCAGGCGGGTGTTGTCGCGCTGGTGCAGGCCGATGGAGGGCTCGTCCAGCACATAGAGGACGCCGGTCAGGCCCGAACCGATCTGCGACGCCAGACGGATGCGCTGGCTCTCGCCGCCCGAGAGGGTGCCGGAGTTCCGCGACAGGTTCAGATAGTCGAGGCCGACATTGTTCAGGAACCGCAGCCGGTCAGTGATCTCCTTGAGGATGCGCCGTGCGATTTCAGCCTGTTTCTCGGTGAGAGTCTCTTCCAGGGTTGAGAACCAGAGCCAAGCCTTTGAAATCGAGAGGGCGCTGACCTCGGCGATGTCCTCGCCATTGATCTTGACCGACAGGGCCTCGGGCTTCAGCCGCTTGCCGCCGCAGGACTCGCACGGCGTCTCGGACTGATAGCGGCCCAGTTCCTCGCGCACCCAGGCGCTGTCCGTCTCGCGCCAGCGCCGCTCCAGGTTCGGCAGCGCGCCCTCGAACGGCTTGGACACCTCATATTTGCGGGCGTTGTCGTCATAGACGAATTTGATCTTCTCCTTGCCCGTGCCGCCCAGGATGACGTCGCGCGCCTGTTGCGGCAGGTCGCGCCAGGGCTTGTCCATCGAGAAGCCATAGTGGCGGGCCAGCGCCTGCAGCGTCTGGGTGTAGAGGGGCGAGGGGCCGCGCGACCAGGGGGCGACCGCGCCCTTGTGCAGGGTCTTGTCGGTATCCGGCACCACCAGGCCGGCATCGAAGGCCAGCTTGACGCCGAGGCCGTCGCAGGACGGACAGGCGCCTGTGGGACTGTTGAACGAGAACAGGCGCGGCTCGATCTCGCTGATGGTGAAGCCCGACACCGGACAGGCGAAGCGCTCGGAAAAGATGATGCGGCGCGGCTCGGTCTCGCCCTCGGCCACGCTGGCCCATTCGGCGACGGCGATCCCGTCGGTCAGCTTCAGCGCGGTCTGCAGGCTGTCGGCATAGCGGCCCTCAAGCCCGTCCCTGGTGATCAGACGGTCGACCACGATGTCGATGTCGTGCTTGAACTTCTTGTCGAGGACGGGCGCGTCCTCGATCGGATAGAATTCGCCGTCGATCTTCAGTCGCTGATAGCCCAGCCGTTGCCATTCGGCGATTTCCTTGCGGTATTCGCCCTTGCGGTCGCGCACCACGGGCGCCAGCAGCAGGATGCGCTCGCCCTCGGGCAGGGCCGTCAGCCTGTCGACCATCTGGCTGACGGTCTGGCTCTCGATCGGCAGGCCGGTCGCCGGCGAATAGGGCACGCCGACACGCGCCCACAGCAGCCGCATATAGTCGTGGATCTCGGTGACCGTGCCGACGGTCGAGCGCGGGTTCTTCGAGGTGGTCTTCTGTTCGATGGAGATGGCCGGCGACAGCCCCTCGATCAGGTCGACGTCCGGCTTGCCCATCAGCTCCAGGAACTGGCGCGCATAGGCCGACAGGCTTTCGACATAGCGGCGCTGGCCCTCGGCATAGATGGTGTCGAACGCCAGCGAGGATTTGCCCGAGCCGGACAGCCCCGTCATGACCACCAGCTGGCCGCGCGGAATATCGACGTCGACACCCTTGAGATTGTGCTCGCGTGCGCCGCGCACACGGATGAAGTCGTGTTTCTCGATCATGCCTGTCCAGGAACGCAGAGAGGGCCGGACGGGTCCGGCGCGACGCCGCTATATGGGCATTGATTTGCGCATTTCAGCAAGAACAAATGCGGAACCTGTCGGAGTCGGGTTTGATGGGAAGGAGGGAGGGAGGCCCCGCGCCCGTGAATGCGACTTGCGCGGCCAGCCATTTGACCCCATTCTCCTGACTTCGCGTGAGTAGTTTTCTGGAGGCCAGACGATCATGATCAGCGCTGTGGAAATCGGTTTCGCCCTTTCCCTCGTCGCCCTCGTGGTCGCCTATGTCTCGCTCCAGCCTCGCCCGAAGCCCGTCCCCATCCGCGTTCGTGACGCTCAGCGGCGTCGCCGCCCGCACGCCTGACGGCCGCACCCTTTTTGACAATCTGAACCTGTCGCTGGGGCGCGAGCGCACCGGCATTGTCGGCCGCAACGGTACCGGCAAGACGACCTTGCTTGATCTGATCGCGGGGGACCGCGCGCCGGCCGAAGGGTCGGTGGCGCGCGCCGGGACGCTGGCTCGCCTGCGGCAGGAGGCCGGCAGGGCGCCGGGCCTGACCGTTGGCGGTGTGCTCGGCGTGGAAGCGGCGCTGACCCGCCAGCAGCGCATTCTGGCGGGGCAGGGCACGGCGGACGACCTGGCCGAGGCCGACTGGATGCTGGAGACGCGGCTGGACGCGGCGCTGGCCGGCGTCGGTTTGCGGGGGCTGGCCCTCGACAGGGACACCGCCACCCTCAGTGGGGGGGAGCGAACGCGTCTGGAACTGGCGGCGCTGGCGCTGACCGGCGCGGATTTGATCCTGCTGGACGAGCCGACCAATCATCTCGATGAGGCGGGGCGGGCGCTTGTGGCCGAGCGACTGGCGGCCTGGCCGGGCGGGGCGGTGGTGGTCAGTCATGACCGGGCCCTGCTGCGCCGGATGGACCGGATCGTCGAGCTGTCGCCTCTCGGGGCCGCCGTCCATGGGGGGAACTACGACCTCTACGCCGAGCGCAAGGCGACCGAACGGGCCGCCGCCGAGCACGATCTGGCGGTGGCCGAGAGCGAGGTCGTCCGCACGGCCGCCGACGCCCAGCGGCGGGCCGAGGGCAAGGCGCGCCGGGATCGTGTCGGGCGGAAGAAGGGCATGAAGGGCGATATGCCGAAGATGCTGCGGGACTTCCGCGCCGAGACGGCCGAGAACTCGGCCGGCCATGACGCCCGGCTGGCGGCCCGTCAGGCGGCGGAGGCCGAACAGACCCTGATCGCGGCGCAGGAGCGGGTCGAGCGGGTCCGGCGTATGACCCTGCCCCTGCCGGCGACCGGACTGGCGACCGGGAAGCGGGTGCTGACGTTGGTCGACGCCGTCGTCGAACCGGCGAAGGGTGTGCGCATCGGGCCCGTCGACCTGCGGCTGGCAGGACCGGAGCGGGTGGCGCTGACCGGGCCCAACGGTTCGGGCAAGACGACCTTGCTGGATCTGATCGCGGGCCGGATCGCGCCGTCGTCCGGCACGGTCGAGTGCACCGTGCCTCTGGCGCGGCTGGACCAGCATGCCGGTCTGCTGCGTGAGAACGAAACCTTGATCGAGGCCTGGCAGAGGCTGAACCCCGGCGGCACGCTGAATGACGCCCAGGCGGCGCTGGCGCGATTCCTGTTTCGCAATGTCGAGGCCCGGAAGCGGGTGGAGACCCTGTCCGGCGGCGAGCGGCTGCGGGCCGCGCTGGCCTGCGTCATGACCGGAGTGCGCCCGCCCCAGCTGCTGGTTCTGGACGAACCCACCAACCATCTCGATCTCGACGCCATTGAAGCCGTGGAGGCGGCGCTGGCTGCGTGGGATGGCGCCCTGGTGGTCGTCAGCCACGACCGGGATTTCCTCGAGGCGATCCGGGTCGATCGCGAAATCCGGCTTGGGTGAGGCTCAGCCCCAGGATTCGACGGCGCCGCGGCGTCGGGCAACGGCGGGTGCGGGGGGCTGTTCCAGCCGGGGCTGAGGTTCGGGCTTGCCGAAGAACCAGCCCTGGCCCAGGTCGACGCCGAGGCCGACCATCAGCTCGGCCACCTGACCCGTCTCGACCCGTTCGGCCACGGTCTTGAGGTTGAGCCCGCCGCACATCTCGACAAGGTGGCGGATCAGGGTGCGGGACTTTTCATCCTCGCAGGCGCGCATGACGAAGGCACCGTCGATCTTCACCCCGTCGACCGTCAGGTGGTGCAGGTAGTCAAAGCAGGACGCGCCGACGCCGAAATCGTCGAGGAAAACCTTGAAGCCGGCCTTGCGGATGCGGGCGAGGCGGCGCTGGGCGCCTTCCAGATCGGCGATGTTGGCGGTCTCGGTGATTTCGAGACTGAGGCGCCGACGGGTGTCAGGGTCATTGGCCGAAAGCCGCATGAGGGCCTCGCCATAGGCGTCGGAATCGAGCGAGCCCGCCGAGACATTCACGGCGATATGGGTCAGGCCATAGCCCGGCTGCTTCAGTTGCCGGATGGCCTTTTCGGCCACGGCGAGGTCGAAACTGTCGATCAGGGCGAGGGTTTCGGCCAGCCGAATGGTGCTTTCGGGACCCTTGCTGCCGGGAATGCGGGCGAGGGCCTCGAAGTGGTGTACGGCGCCGGTGCGCAGATCGACGATCGGCTGATAGTGCAGGGCAAAATCGCGCGCCTTCACCATGGCGCGGAAGCTGTCCATCTCAACGAGCGTGCGATCCAGTGTCTTGTGGAAGGTCACATCGGGGGCGTCGAGCGCGCCGTTGGTGATACAGACCTCGAGCGCATGCCGCATGGCCCGCAGGGTGGCATGGCGGTCCACGCCGCCGGTGAGGTTCACCTGCCGCACATCGGCGCCGACGTCGATGCCCTCGAGGGCCGCGACATTGTGGATCGCTTCCTCAACGGCTGCAGTATCGTTGTCCCGGCGGAGCAGGGCGTAGGCGCCGCCTGCCAGATGCGAGGCCGAGGTCCCGTCGATCGACACGGATTGCAGGGCGCGGTGGAGGTGGGCCTTCAGATCCTCGAGGCGGTCCGCCTGAACAGTCTCGAGCCCCGTGACGTCAACAAAGGCCAGGTTGACCGGCTCGGGAGTCGGCTGCGCCAGCAGGCCGCTGGTCTGGCGCAGGAGCGCGTCGCGGGAGAGCAGGGCGGCCGGCTGTGGCGCCTCGAGGGCGAAGGGCTGACCCATCCAGGTCAGGGCACAGGAACAGTGGGGGGCCAGCTCTGGCAGGCTGAACAGCCGCACACGGGCGCGGCGGTAGGTGGCCTGCCCGAGGTCATACATGAGGTCGAGGGGCTGGCTGCGGGCGCCGGGCGTCAGCTCCCGGAGTGCGCCCTCGAGGCGCTCGACGCTGCGGGGCTCAAACAGGGCAGACAGGGCGCGTCCGGTCCATGTGGCGTCGGGGATGTGTCCGGGCGCCGGGGCCGCGCCCATCGCCAATACGATCCGCCCCTCGCCGTCGATCTCGACGAGGGTGTCCGCTGAAGCGAAGGCCAGACCCAGAAGACGACTGTTGAGCGCCATTGCGCCCCTTTACGCCGCCAGTCTTGAAGAAACCGGTGTCAAGTCTGGTTTATAAGAGGTTGCCGGTGGTCAGGCCGAGCGGCTGAAGGCGACGGCGCTGCCGTCGGTCGGGGTGGCCTGGCCGGTGGCGCCATAGGCATTGGGCACGCCGCGCTGCTCGCGGATCTCGGCGGCCAGGGTGCGAACCAGGCCTTCGGAGATGATGCGCGCGGCTTCGACGGCGCGGGCGTGACGGCCGAGTATGGCCTCGAACGCCTCGGTCGCCCTGATCAGGGCCATGCGATCCGAGGCGGGGGCCCGGGCCAGACCCGAAGGGTCGGCCTTGATCTGGGCCGACTCGCGGCGATAGCGGTTGGCCAGTTCCTGGGTCTCGGCGAGACCGGCCGCGACGTCCTGCGGGCGCTGGGCCTCGAAGGCGGCCAGTTCGTCGGACAGGCGACGGGTGAGTGACTGGGTCAGGTCGATCAGCTGGCGCACACGGGCCGAGGCGGTGACGGCGAGGGCAGTGTCATTCATCAGGGCGCCTCCTGCATCTTGATCATGGTGGCCATGACCTGATCGGCGAGGCCGATGCCGCCCGAGCGGACCGTCTGTTTGGCCATTTCGTCGATCAGGAAGGAGCGCCAGGTGCTCTCGGCCTCTCCCCCGCCGAAGGGAGCTTCGGTCGACAGGCCCTCGAACATGGGGCGCAGCATCTGGGCAATGAAGGAGGCCTCGAACGCCTCGGCCGTCTCGCGCATGCGATCCTGACGAAGGGTCGGCGTCTGGACCGGACGGAGCAGGTCGGGAGAGAGGGTGAGGGGATCGGTCATGGCTCTACATCACCTCGATATCGGCTTGCAGGGCACCGGCGGCCTTGATGGCCTGCAGGATGCTGATCATGTCCCGGGGCGTGACGCCGAGGGCATTGAGGCCGGCCACCAGGCTGGCGAGCGAGGCTCCGCCGCCGACGATCCGCATCTGGGTGCCGAGGTCCTCCTCTACCGTCACTGTCGAAGACGGGACCACAACGGTCTCGCCGTCGCTGAAGGGGGCGGGCTGGCTGACGAACGGGTCTTCCTGGACGGTGACCGTCAGATTGCCCTGGGCAATGGCGACCGTAGAGACGCGAACCGCCTCACCCATGACGATGACGCCATTGACCTCGTCGATGATGACGCGGGCCGGTGCATCGACCATGACCGGCAGGTTTTCGATACGGCTGAGGTAGCCCGGCATGCCCCATCCCTGGGGCGCGCGCACCGTCACGACCGTGCCGTTCTCGGCATAGGCGGTGCCGGGGTAGGCGTCATTGATGGCGCCGGCGACGCGCTGGGCGGTGGTGAAGTCGGGGTTGCGCAGGGTCAGGCGGACCTCGGCCTGGCGGCCCAGATCAAAGCCGGTCTCGCGCTCGACCACGGCGCCGCCGGCGATCCGCCCTGCCGTCGGCACGCCCCGGGTGACGGAGGAGCCGGACGCCCCGGACGCGGACAACGAGCCGGTCTGGATCGAGCCCTGGGCCACGGCATAGACCTCGCCGTCGGCGCCTTGCAGGGCCGTGACCAGCACCGTGCCGCCCAGCAGGCTCTTGGCGTCGCACAGGGTCGACACCGAGACATCGATGCGCGCGCCGGGCGTGGCGAAGGGCGGCAGCTCGGCCGTGACCATGACGGCGGCGATGTTCTTGGTGTTGGCGTTGGCGCCGCGGATATTGACGCCCTGACGCTCCATCATCCCCTCCAGAGACTGGCGGGTGAGGGGGCAGTTCCGCAGGTTGTCGCCGGTGCCGTTCAGCCCGACCACCAGGCCATAGCCGACCAGCTGGTTGGAACGGACGCCCTCGATCGAGACGATGTCCTTGATGCGGGACTGGGCCTCTGCGACCTGCGGCAGGGCAACCAGCGCCAGGGCGCCAGCGGCGAGGCAGGAGGCGAGGCGGGCAAGAACTGACGTCATGAATTGGGTCCTGACAATTGTGGACTGCGTCATGCCAATTCCATGCCGGAGCCATGCCTGAGGAAAAACAAGGGCTTGACGGTGGGTGGTCCGCTTCTGGCCAGCAGATTTTGCCGGGCCGTTAACCAAACCCTCACCTCGCGGTCCCAGACAGGCAGAATGGTCCGGAGTACCGCCTCATGAAGATTCAGGGTCCGCAATCCCCGACCCCCGCCACCCGCCCCGGCCGGCCCGGGCAGGCAGCCGCAGGCTTCAGCCTCGCCGGCGCTGCAGGCGCTGCCGGAGCCGCGGCAAGGTCCGGCGTGGCCGCCGTCTCGGGGCCGACCGGTGTCGCCTCGCTGATGGCGCTTCAGGGGGTCGAGGGCGTGGAGGGGCCGCTGGAGCGGCGCCGACGGGCGATCCGGCGGGGTCACCGCCTGCTGGACCGGCTTGAAGCCCTGAAACTGGCCCGTCTGGCCGGGCAGGGGGATGTGGAGGCCCTGACAGCCCTGTCCCGGACGGGCGGCGAGGAACGACCCGACCCGGAGGATCCCGGCCTGACTGCCGTTCTGGACCAGGTTGATCTGCGCGTCGCGGTGGAGCTGGCCAAGGCTGCCGCCGCCCGAAACTGACGCTCTTTCAAGGGTGAGGACGAATTGTCACGGCTCACGTCATAGTGACCCGAATGGGCGGCCGGATGAGGGGAAACGGCTTGAGACGACTCATCGCCTTGCCTATAGGCCTGCTTGCGCCACAGGGGGGCGTGAAGAGTGAGCGTGAGTGCGATGAACGCATTAGCGTCTGCGGTGGATGAAGTGACGGAGCCCTATCGCCCGTCCGACGACGAACCCTTCATGAACGAGCGCCAGCTGGCCTATTTCAAGGCCAAGCTGAACGCCTGGAAGGAAGACATTCTCCGGGAATCCAAGGGCACGGTCGTCAATCTGAAGGCGGAAACCGAGAACCATCCCGATCTGGTCGACCGGGCCTCGTCGGAGTCCGATCGCGCCCTTGAGCTGCGGACCCGGGACCGTCAGCGCAAGCTGATCGCCAAGATCGACGAGGCGTTGCGCCGGATCGAGGACGGTTCGTACGGCTATTGCGAGGAAACCGGCGAGCCGATCAGCCTCGGACGGCTGGAAGCCCGGCCGACCGCGACTCTGTCGGTCGAGGCCCAGGAACGCCACGAGCGCCGCGAACGCGTCCATCGCGACGATTGAGCGGAATGACCGGGGTGCGCGGCCTTGTCGGCATCCTGTTCGGTTTCGTCCTTGTGGCCGCGGCGGTGCCCGCTGCCGCACAGCAGCGTGCCGAGGTCCCGTTTCCGGCAGCCCTGCGCGGCGATGCCTTCCGGCTTGAGTCGCCCGCCCTTGGCCGGGGCTTTGACATCTATGTCCGCCTGCCACCCGACTATGACCCGGACGGGTCGGCCTATCCGGTCGTCTATCTTCTGGATGGCGACAGCCTGTTCCCGATCCTGGCGGCCAACCACCTGTTCCTGACCTATGACGAGGGCCTGCCGGAGGCTGTGGTGGTCGGCATCGCCTATGGGGGCTTTGACCCGTCGGTGAACCGCCGGAGCCTCGACTTCCAGTCTCCCGACGAAGGCCTTGCTGCGGAACAGGCGGGCGCCGGGGCCTTCCATACCTTCCTGACCGATGAACTGCTGCCGCTCATCGAGGGGCGGTTCAACATCGATCCGGAGCGGCGCGTGCTGTTCGGCCAGTCGCGGGGTGGCAATCTGGTGCTGTACTCGGCCGTGGCCCACCCCGACGTCTTTTGGGGCCGGATCGCCAGCAATCCCTCGCTGACGCCCGGCATGGCTTCGATTACGGGCAGTGCCGCGCCCGCGGGGCGGGATGACCTGGAGGTCGTCGTCACCAGCGGCGAGCGGGACAGGGCCGATCTCCGCACGGAAGCGGCCTTCTGGGCGGGGATCTGGTCGGCCCGGGAGGCGGGGGAACGCCCTTGGCAGGTGCGGCTGATCCCGATCGCCGGAGGCACCCATGCCGCCAATGCGACGGACGCCTATCGGGCGGGGATGGTGTGGCTGTTCGGTCAGGGCGCGGCGGGCGATTGACGACGCCGATGCCTTGACTTCGCCCGGGCGGGGCGCGACCTACGCGCCTCACGTTCAAGGTTTGTCGCTCCATGACTGTCAAAGTCCGTTTCGCCCCGTCGCCGACGGGTAAGCTGCACGTCGGCAATGTCCGCACGGCCCTGGTCAACTGGCTGTTCGCGAAGGGGCAGGGCGGGCAGTTCGTGCTGCGCATCGACGACACCGATCTGGCGCGCTCGACGGCAGAGTATGAGCGCGGCATCGAGCAGGACCTGACCTGGCTGGGTCTGGTCTGGGACGAGCGCCACAACCAGTCGCAGCGCTTTGATCGCTACCGCGCGGCGGCCGAGCGGCTGAAGGCCGCCGGGCGGCTGTACCCCTGCTATGAGACCGCCGAGGAGCTGGACCGCCGCCGGAAGGTGCAGCTGTCGCGCGGCCAGCCGCCCATCTATGACCGGGCGGCGCTGCAGTTGAACGAGGTTCAGCGTGAGGCCTATGAAGCCGAGGGCCGCCGCCCACACTGGCGCTTCAAGCTGGACGGCAAGCGGGTGCACTGGGTCGATCTGGCGCGCGGTTCGGCCGAGGTGGATACGGCCTCGATGTCCGATCCGGTGCTGATCCGCGAGGACGGCCTGTTTCTCTATACGCTGCCGTCGGTGGTCGATGATCTGGACATGGGCATCACCCACGTGATCCGCGGCGAGGACCATGTGACCAATACGGGTGCGCAGATCGAAATCTTCGAGGCGCTGATCGCCCTGGGCTGGACCGGTCGTCTGCCGGGCTTTGCCCATATGCCCTTGCTGGTCGGGGCGGACGGACAGGCGCTGTCGAAGCGGCTGGGCTCGCTGTCGATCTCGGAGATGCGCGACCAGGGTTATGAGCCGATCGCCATCACCAGCCACCTCGGCAAGATCGGTACGTCGGATGCGCTGGAGATCGCCCCGTCCATGGCCGCGCTGGGGGCGGGGTTCAGCTTCGACAAGATGGGCCGGTCGCCCGCCCGCTACGACACGGCGGATCTTGACCGGCTGAATGCCCAGGCGCTGCACGCCATGGACTATGACAGCGCGCGCGCGCGCCTGTCGGCGGCGGACTGCGATCTGGGCGAGGAATTCTGGACGGCCGTGCGGCCCAATCTGGAGCGCTTCGGGGACGTCAAGGCGCTGGCGCGGATCGTCAAGGGTCCGGTGACGCCGGTGATCGCGGATACCGGCTTTGCCGGGGTGGCGGTGGAGACCCTTCCGGAGACGATCGACGGCGACACCTGGTCTGCCTGGACGGGAGAGATCAAGGCCCGGACGGGGGCGAAGGGCAAGGCCCTGTTCATGCCGCTGCGTCAGGCGTTGACGGGTCAGGACCATGGTCCCGACATGGCCGCCTTGATCCCGCTGATCGGGCGCGACCGGATTGTGAAACGGCTCTCCGGCGAGACGGCCTGACCGTCCCGCCGGATGTCATGGCCGTCAGGCGTTGCAGGCGGCCAGTTCCTGGGCCGACAGAACGGTACCCTTCCACGAGAAGGCGGTGACCTCGCCGAGGCGGGCGACGACGCGGCGGCACGCCCGCGTGGCCGGCTGGTTCGAGCCGCCGGTGGCGGTGCAGCTGGTGCCTTCGCAGCGCCAGGTGGCACCGTCAACGATCACGCGACCCGAGGGGGCCGAGGCGGCATTGGCGAGGGTGGCCGAGGTTTCGGGAGCCTGGGCCGGGGTGGCCAGGGTCGGGGTGGCAATGGCCAGGATGGCCGCAATCAGAAGAGTGCGCATGGGGAGTCGCTCCAGCTTGGACCGGGCAGGGGAGCCCGTGACGGCGCAATGTCCGTTGTTTTTGAAAACTGTCAAGGGTGGCAATCGCGACCGGCGCGCTTTTTGTGACCGCTGATCACTTATCGATGATCATGTTTCATATCCGACGGCTTGTCCATGCCCCTGAGCGCCTCCAGGGTCTCGTCGACCGTGCGGCATACTGTCCATGCCTGGAGGAAGGACGCGGGTGTCATGCCCGCTTCGACCGAATCCTCCATCACCCGGAACAGGCTCTGCCAGAAGCCGTCTATATCGAGGAAGATGACCGGCTTGCCGTGCAGGTCCAGACGCTTCCATGACAGGAGTTCGATCACCTCCTCAAGTGTGCCGATGCCGCCGGGGGCCACGACGAAGGCGTCGGCTTCGTCGTACATGATCTGCTTGCGCTCATGCATGGAGCCGACCACCAGCGTCTCGACCTCGTCGAACAGGCGTTCGCGGCTGCGCAGGAATGCGGGCATGACGCCCAGCACGCGACCCCCGGCCGCGTGGGCGGCGCGGGCCGAGGCGCCCATCAGGCCGACGCCACCCCCGCCGTACACGAGGCGCCAGCCGTTCTGCGCGACGCCGGTCCCGAAGGCTGCGGCGGCTTGCAGATATTTGGGATCCACGGTCTCGGACGAGCCGCAGAACAGGCAGACTGAACGGCCATGGAAGGGTTGGATTTCGACGGAGGGAGCGGGCATGGAACCTCGGGCAGACGGAGAGGGGTGCTGACAGTACGAACGACTGTCAGCCGCGACTGGTTTTTGCCATACAGGGCGGATGATCCGGTTCAAACGCGCAAATCAACCAGCGGCACCCCGGGGAGCGGGGCGGATTGGCCTGACGGCTCTTGCCGGGGTCCTGGTTCTGGCCGGCTGCAATGCCGATGACGAGCGTGCCGGAACCCTCGAGGTGGGCCGGGCGGCGGAGGTGGCGGGGGCGGCCTCAAGCTGGATCATGCCGCCCTCGGTGAGTTCGGTGCAGGCCGAGGGTGCCGAACTGGTCGTTTCCGGTCGCGCCGACCCGGGGGGGCGGGTCGTGCTGAGGACCCCCGACGGCCGCGCCTATGCGGCGGTCGCTGATACGGGCGGCAGGTTTGAAATCCGCACGTCGGCCACCGAGGGCGTGGTCCTCACGCCTGAGGCCCAGCTGGGACAGGAGGCTGTTCCGGCGGTCGCGAGACTGCTGATTCTCGATGCCGTCTCGGCCCAGGCGGTGCTCCTGTCTCCGGGAGCCGCCAGCACGCGGCTCGGAGCGTCGCCGGCGCTGTCCAGCATCGACCACGACGGCCGGGCCGTGATCCTTTCGGGCCGGGGGGCGCCAAACTCGGAGATTGTTGTCGAGGTCGGGGGACGCGGGCCGGCCCGGCTGACGACGGACGCGGCAGGGGGGTGGCAGATCGGGCTGGAGGGACTTCCTCCGACGACGGTGCAGATCGGGACCGAAGTGTTCTTGATTCCACCGCTGGGGGGCGACCGGATCGAGACCGCTCCGGGGACTGTCGACCGGCAAGAGCGGGAAGGAGGTACCCTCCTGCGATGGCAGACCCCCGACGGTGCGCCCCAGACCACCTGGCTGCCACGGCGTTAACGACTTCTTAAGTCAATCAGGCCACCAGAGAGAACGGGATTCCTTTAGCGAGGCACCCACCATCACCAAGCCTTTTCAAAGCCCGGCGCGCTGCGTCGGGCTCTTTTTTGTGCCGATGTCGGGGGGTGAGTGGCTCCGCGGGTAGGATTCGAACCTACGACCAGCCGATTAACAGTCGGCTGCTCTACCACTGAGCTACCGCGGAACAGGAACTCAAGAGGGGGGCGCTATAGCAGCGGCCTGCGGGACTGTGCAACGATAAATCGACACCATGACGCCGATATCCCTGACCTCTTACGATGATCCCCGCATCGCTGCCTTTCGCGACGTGCGAGAGCGCGATCTGACGGGCCGGGACGGCCTGTTCATCGCCGAGGGAGAGGTCGTGCTGAACGTGCTGACCTCGCCCTGGTCGCGGTGCCGGGCGCGGGCGGTCCTGCTGGCTGAAAGGCGGCTGACAAAGCTGGCGCCGGTGCTGGCCCGCCTCGAGCCCGGCGTGCCGGTCTATATCGCCCCGCAGGATGTGCTGGACGGGATCGCCGGGTTTCACCTGCACCGGGGCATACTGGCGCTGGGCGAAAAGCCTGCCCCCCTTGACCTCGACCCCTTTCTGGCCGCCCGGCCTGCGCGCTCGGTTCTGGTCGGGGCTGTTGGTATCGGCAATGCCGACAACATCGGCGGCATCTTTCGCAATGCCGCGGCCCTGGGCGCCTGCGGGGTGATGGTCGATCCCGGATGCTGCGACCCCTTCTATCGCAAGGCCATACGGGTGTCGGTGGGCGCGGTCCTGAGGACGCCGCTGCTGATCGGGCTCCCGGTCCTGCAGATGGTCGAGCGCGCCGAGGCCCACGGCTATGTCCCTCTGGCCCTGACACCGGGCGAGGGGCCGGACCTGACCGATCTGGAACCGCCGGAGCGGACCCTGGTCCTGCTGGGATCAGAGGGGCCCGGCCTGTCCCCCGACGTGCTGGCGCGGGCACGCCCCGTGCGGATTCCGATGGCGTCCGGATTTGATTCCCTGAACGTTGCGGCGACCTCGGCCATCGTCCTGCACCACCTGACTCGCCGAAGAGGCGAATCACGGAGTTGTTAGCGCGTTAACCCTTTGTACACCTTGCTGAACGGCCTGGATTGTGGCGTGATTGGGGCGTCCGGGGAGAGTGCCATGTTCAGTGACGTATTCGGTTTCGTCGTGCGTAATGCCCGTCTGGCGGTGACCGTGGGCGTGGTGACGGGGGCTGTGACCGCCGCCAGTCTGCTGGGCTGGTTGACCGCACCGGTCGCCTGACCTTCGCCTGGGCATCAAAACGCTCTAGACACATGGCTTTCGGGTGGCCGGGTGCCGCCGCAGGCCAAGGGTAGTTCGTGTCCATTCAGAGCGTCAGCATCACCCCGTGGCAGGATCAGGAGCCCGGCACTTCGGGCCTGCGGAAGTCGACGCGCGACTTCATGCGGCCCGGCTATCTGGAAGCCTTTCTGCAGTCTGTGTTCGACGAAGCCGCGCCGCTGGCGGGGGATGCCCTGGTGGTGGGCGGCGACGGGCGGTTCTTCTGCCGTGAGGCGGCAGCCATCGTCGTGCGCATGGCGCTGGCGAACGGCTTTTCGCGCGTCATCGTGGGACGCGACGCCCTGTTGTCGACGCCGGCTGCCTCGGCCCTGATCCGCAAGCGCCGGGCGAAGGGCGGGGTGATCCTGTCGGCCAGCCATAATCCGGGGGGCGCCGACGGCGACTTCGGCGTCAAGTACAATACGGAAAGCGGAGGCCCCGCCCCGACGACCTTCACCGCCGGCGTGTTCGCGCGCAGCAAACAGCTCCAGGCCTATCGTATCCTCGAGGCCGCGGCGCCCGACCTGTCGGTGATCGGCGAGACCCGACTGGGCGATGGCGTCGTCGAGGTCGTCGATCCCATCGCCGACTATGCCGATCTGATGGAGACGGTGTTCGACTTCGGCGCCATACGGGCGCTGGTCTCGCAGCCCGGGTTTCGCATGGCGTTTGACGCGATGAACGCTGTGACGGGGCCCTATGCGACCGAGATCCTAGAACGGAGACTGGGCGCGCCGGCGGGCACCGTCCTGAGGGAGCAGCCATTGCCGGACTTTGGGGGCGGGCACCCCGATCCCCATCCCGACCATACGCCGGAGCTGACAGCCCGCATGTTCGGGGAAGATCCGCTGGATTTCGCCGCCGCCTCGGACGGGGACGGGGACCGCAACATGATCATGGGGCCGGGGATGGTGGTGTCGCCCGGCGACAGTCTGGCGATCCTCGCGGCGCACGCCGACTGCGTGCCGCGCTACAGGGATGGCCTCAAGGGGCTGGCGCGCTCGCTGCCGACCAGCCGCGCGGCCGACCGGGTGGCCGGGGCGCTGGGCATCGAGATGCACGAGACGCCGACGGGCTGGAAATTCTTCACCAATCTGCTGGACGGCGGGCGCATCACCCTGTGCGGTGAGGAGAGCTTCGGCACCGGCTCGGACCATGTGCGCGAGAAGGACGGCCTGTGGGCCGTGCTGTTCTGGCTGAATGTGCTGGCGGCGACGGGCAAGGGGGTCGGAGACGTCGTGGTTGGCCACTGGTCGCGGTTCGGCCGGGACTACTATCAGCGGCATGACTACGAAGGCCTGGAGGTCGAACCGGCGCAGGCCTTCATGCAGGGCTTGCGCGAGATGGCGGCCGGGGCAGTCGGCAGGACGGTGGCGGGGTATGCGGTGCAGGCGGCCGGCGACTTTGCCTATACGGACCCGGTGGACGGCACCGTGGTCACGCGGCAGGGGGTGAGCGTGCGCCTCAGCCCCGATGCGCGGATCACCTGGCGGCTGTCAGGGACAGGCTCGTCCGGGGCGACGCTCAGGGTTTATCTGGAACGGTTCGAGGACCCCGCCGGGGATCTGCACCAGCCGCCGGGTGAGGCGCTGGAGGGTCTGGCCGAGGTGGCCCGCACCCTGTCCGATATCGAGGCGCGACTGGGGCGCAGCCGGCCCTCGGTCATCACCTGATGCAGAAGGGGCCCGGAGGATGACCTCCGGGCCCCTGACGCTTTCGACGGATGGGTCCGTCAGTCTTCCTTGACGTTGTCGACACCCCGGCCAAAGGCGGCGGCCGGCGAGGAGATGGTGGTCTCTTCGGTGATGTCGATGCCCTTGGCCAGCTTGGAGTGCCAGTAGCCGTAGGCGATGTAGAGCAGGGCGCCGACCGCCGCATAGCTGGCCAGCAGGATCAGCGGCAGCGGATTGTCGTTCAGCGCATGCTGAATCATCGGCGACAGGTTGTTGTAGGCCAGGAACAGACAGGCACAGATGCCGGCGAAGGCCGTGTACACGCCGCCCGGAACCCGGAACGGACGCTCCATCTCCGGGTGTTTGATCCGGAGGTAGATGACGCTGAGGCAGACGATCGAGAAGGCCGTGGCCGTCCCGAGCGACACCAGGTCCCCGAGGATCGAGATCGGCAGGAAGGCGGCCGCGACCGAGATGAGGATGCCCAGCACGATCGTCCCGATCCAGGGGGTCCGGAACTTCGGATGGATCACCGCGAAGGAGCGGGGCAGCAGGCCGTCACGCGCCATGGTGTAGAAGATGCGCGTCTGGCCGTAGCACAGCACCAGCATGACCGAGGACAGGCCGGTGATGGCGCCGATCTTGATCAGGAAACTGATCAGGTTCAGCTGTCCTTCCGGAGCGACAGCCAGCGGAATGTCGGCCCAGTGCAGGCCCATCCGGTCGATGGCAACCGCGATCGGAGCAGGCGAGGCCAGCTCCAGATAGGGAACGACGCCGGTCATGACGGCGGCCACGGCCATGTAGATGACGGTGCAGATGATGAGCGCGCCGAGGATACCGATCGGCACGTCCTTCGAGGGGTTCTTGGCCTCGGCTGCGGCCGTCGAGACGGCCTCGAAGCCCACATAGGCGAAGAAGATGATGGCCGCGCCGCGGAAGATGCCGCCCACGCCGAACTGCCCGGCCTGGCCGGTCGGCTCGGGGATGAAGGGCACCCAGTTGTTCGGGTCGACATAGGCCACGCCCACCGCGATGAAGGTCAGCAGCACAATGATCTTGATGACCACAATGGCGTTGTTGACGTTGGCGGACTCGGACACGCCAAGCACCAGCAGGCTGCACACGGCCGCGATGCCGATGGCAGCGACGAGGTTGAAAGTGCCGGTCAGGGGGAAGCTGGTGGCAGCGCCGTTCTGGACCAGTTGGACCAGAGGTGTGGCCCATTGGGGACCCTCGCCGCCGGCGTACTGGATCACCGGGAACAGCTGCTGGCTCAAGCCGAAGTCAGAGAGGATCGACACGACATAGCCGGACCAGCCGACCGCGACGGTCGAGGCGGCCACGCCATACTCAAGGACCAGAAGCCAGCCCATGATCCAGGCGAAGACCTCGCCCAGCGTTCCGTAAGCATAGGTATAGGCCGATCCGGAAACCGGCATGGTGGATGCCAGTTCCGCATAGCAGAGGCCGGCAAGGGCGCAGGCGAAACCGGCGATCACGAAGGACAGCATGATAGCCGGGCCAGCATTGGCGGATGCCACCTGACCGGTCAGAACGAAGATACCGGCGCCAATAATGGCCCCGATGCCCAGGCTCATGAGGTTGATGGGGCCCAGGGTGCGTTTCAGCTCGCTCTTGGCGGCTTCTTTCTGAATCTGGGCAATGGATTTCTTCAGGAACAGGCGGTTGCCGCCTCCCGAAACAGGGGGTGTACTCATGTTGGGATGTCGCCTCCAGCGGGCGGTCCGAAGGGGCCGCCACCGCTCCGGAGCGGAAGCTAGATCGGACCCGGTTTTCACGCAATCGTCATCTTGGAGCGACAACAGAGTTATTTGATAACGCCAAGGTCAGGGGCTCCGGGCTTGATTCATGGGGGGGCGGCCTTCAAGGTCGCCGCAACGGTAACCAAGCAGTGCCGGAGCCGATGCGGCTACCGGCACGGGGGAGTGTTCATATGGTCGCGTCTTCGCCCTCGGGGCAGGCAAAATGGTCGTCAAAGACGGCCTTCGTACTGGCGGCGACGGGTTCGGCCGTCGGCCTCGGGAATCTCTGGCGGTTCCCGACCGAGGCGGGCACCAATGGCGGTGGCGCCTTTGTGCTGCTGTACATCCTGTGTGTGGTGCTGATCGCGGCGCCCCTGCTGCTGTCCGAGACCCTGATCGGCCGTCACGGCCAGCGCTCGACCATCGGCAGCGCCGTGCATCTGGCGCGGCAGTCCGGTGCCAGCCCGGCGTGGAGCGCCATGGCGGTCCTCGGCCTGATCGCCAATACCCTGATCCTGTCCTTCTACTGCGTGGTCGCCGGCTGGGTCGTCTATTTCATCGGCACCAGTGGCATGGGCCTGTTCGAGGCGGTGTCCGGGGGCAATGCGCTGGGCGGCGCCTATCCGGCGCAATCACCGGACTCGATCCGCGAGATGATGCCGGCCCTGTTCGCCAACCCCGGCCTGCTGGTCGGTATGCAGTCGATCTTCGTCATCCTGACCGTCGTGATTGTTGCACGTGGCGTGAAGGGCGGCATTGAGGCGGCCGCGGTGTGGCTGATGCCCGCCTTCTTCTTCCTGCTGATCGGCATCACCCTCTATGCCGCGATGACCGGTGACTTCGCCCGGGCCGTCAACTTCCTGTTCTCGCCGGACTTCAGCCGGGTTACGGAGCCGGGCGTGATGAGCTCGGCGCTGGGCCAGGCCTTCTTCTCGCTCAGCCTGGGCGGCGGCGCCATGATCGCCTACGGCGCCTATGCTTCCAGGGATACCAACCTGGGCTCGACCTCGGGCACCATTGCCTTCGCCGATACGGCGGTGGCCATCATCGCCGGTCTGGCCATCTTCCCGATCGTGTTCAGCGTCGGCCTTCAGCCGGACGCCGGGCCGACCCTGATGTTCCAGACCCTGCCGACCGCCTTCCACCTGATGCCCGGTGGCGCGATCGTGGCCTTTGCCTTCTTTGTTCTGGCCTTCTTCGCGGCCCTGACATCGTCGGTGTCGCTGCTGGAAATCTCGGTGGGCTGGATCACCGAGAAGTTTGGCGTGTCGCGCAGCGCCGCCGCCTGGGGCATGGGGCTGATCATCTTTGCCCTGGGGATCCTGTCGGCCCTGTCGTTCAACATCCTCGCTGACCAGCGGCCGATCCCCTTCATTCCCGGCTTCGAGAATGCGGGCTGGTTCGACGCCTTTGACGGGATCACCTCCAAGCTGTTCCTGCCGCTGTCGGGCCTGATCACCGCCCTGTTCATCGGCTGGGTCGCCGACAAGAAGATCGTCAATGCCGAGACCGGCCTGACGGGGGGTGCCCTGTCGATGTGGCGCTTCCTGGTGGCTTGGCTGTGCCCGCTGGCGGTGACGGCCATTCTGGTGCTGGGCCTGTTCCCCCAGCTGCTGGGCTGATCGTGAGCAGCCGGACGCCGTGACGACCACGCCTGGCCGTTCCGCGGCGTCCGATCTGCCCATCCATGAGGTTCTGGACCGCCTGATCGCGGCGGTCCGGGACCACCCCGCTGTCGTGCTGGGTGCACCGCCCGGCGCGGGCAAGACCACGGGCGTGCCGCTGGCCCTTCTGGACAGTGACATCGGACAGGCCGGGACCCTCCTTGTGCTTGAGCCGCGCCGCCTTGCCGCGCGGGCGGCCGCCGAGCGCATGGCCCATATGCGCGGCGAGCCGGTGGGCCAGACCGTCGGCTATCGCACCCGCCTGCAAAGCCGGGTGGGGCCGAGGACCCGCATCGAGGTCATCACCGAGGGCATCTTCATCCGCCGGATCATCGCCGACCCGGGGCTGGAGGGCGTGGCCGCTGTCCTGTTCGACGAATTTCACGAGCGGAGCCTGGATGCCGATCTTGGCCTCGCCCTCGCGCGCCAGTCACAGGAGTTGCTGCGGCCGGACCTGAAGCTGGTGGTCATGTCGGCGACGCTGAACCTGGCCTCCATGGTGCGGGTTCTGGGCGGTCCGCCGGTGATCGAGGCCGAGGGCCGGGCCTTTCCGGTCGAAACCGTTCATATGGGCAGTAATCCGTCGGAACGGCTGGAGACGGGCGTTGTACGCGCGGTGCGCCGGGCATTGGGCGAAACCGCCGGTTCGGTGCTGGTCTTCCTGCCCGGCCAGTCGGAAATCCACCGGTCTGCCCGCGCATTGGCCGACGCCGCTCTCCCGTCACACGTCGAGGTGGTCAGCCTGTATGGCGGGCTGGATCGCGCAACGCAGGACCGTGCCCTCGCCGCGCCGCCTGCGGGACAGCGCCGGGTGATCCTGGCGTCGGCTGTGGCCGAGACCAGCCTGACCCTGCCGGGGATTGCGGCGGTGGTGGACAGTGGCCTGTCGCGGGTGCCGCGCTTTGATCCGGCCAGTGGCCTGACGCGGCTAGCGACCGTGCGGGTCAGCCGCGCCTCGGCCGACCAGCGGCGCGGCCGGGCCGGGCGTGTCGGGCCGGGCACCTGCTACCGGCTGTGGGACGAGGAGCAGAGCCGGGGCCTGATCCCCGAACAGCCCGCCGAAATCCTTGAGGCTGACCTGACCGGGCTGGCGCTGGATCTGGCGCGGTGGGGCGCGCGGTCGGCCGAGGGGCTGGACCTGATCGACCCGCCGCCGGCGGGCGCCTTTGCCGAGGCGCGGGCGGTGCTGACCCGGCTGGGAGCTCTGGACGAGAGGGGCGACCTGACCCCGCACGGGCGACGCATGGCCGACCTGCCGATGAGCCCGCGACTGGCGCACATGGTGGCGGTGGCCTCGGACCGGGGGGATGCCCTGACGGGAGCCCGCATCGCCGCCATTCTGGGCGAGCCGGGGCTGGGCGGGACCTCGACGGATCTGCGGGACCGGCTGGAGACGCTGGAGCGGGACCGCTCGCCCCGGGCCCGCGATGCGCTGAAACTGGCCGAGCGCTGGGCGCGTCTCGCCGAGGCCACATTCCCCCTCAAGCAGCGAGGTGCCGTGCACCGAGCGGTAGGGGGAGAGACTGTCGATCCCGGCCTTCTGGTCGTCGAGGCCTTTCCCGAGCGGGTGGCGCGGGCGCGCGGCAAGCCGGGCGAGGTGCGGCTGGCCTCGGGGCGCGGGGCGTTCCTGGAGCCGACCGATGCGCTGGCCAGGTCGCCCTGGCTGGCGGTGGCGGAGCTGAGCGGCGGGGTCAGCGGCGACCGTATCCGTCTGGCCTGTCCGGTTGATATCGAGGCGCTGGGCCACCGGATGGTCGAGGAGGAGCGCATGGTACGCACACCGTCCGGCCGGATGGAGGTGCGGCGGCTGAAGCGGATCGGCGAACTGGTGGTCGAGGAAGTCTCGCTGGGCGCGCCGGACAAGGGCCGGATCGCGGACCTGCTGAAGGGCGAGGTCGAACGGGAGGGTCTGAAGGGCCTGCGCTGGGGCGAGCGTGCCTCGGCGCTGCGGGCCCGGCTGGCCTTTTTGCGGGGGCTGGATGACGGCTGGCCCGATGTGTCGGACGAGGGTCTGCTGGGCGCACGCGAGGTGTGGCTGTGGCCGCTTCTGGCCGGTACGCAGGGGCTGGAGGGCATTGCGGATGGTGCGCTGGAGCAGGGCCTCCGGGCGTTGGTCCCGTGGGACCGGCAGCGTGATCTGGACCGGCTTGCGCCCGCGCGGCTGGAGACCCCGCTGGGGTCGGCCGCCATCGACTATGCCGCCGCAGGCGGGCCCCGCGTCGACATCCGGGTGCAGGAGCTGTTCGGGGTGAAGGCCCATCCGACCGTCGCCGACGGGCGGGTACCGCTGACGCTCGCCCTGCTGTCGCCCGCGCGCCGCCCGGTCCAGGTGACGAAGGATCTGCCCGGTTTCTGGACCGGCTCATGGGCCGCCGTGCGGGCCGAGATGCGCGGGCGCTATCCCAGACATCCCTGGCCGGATGACCCGGCCAATGCCGCGCCTACAAGCCGCGCCAAGCCGCGGGGGACCTAACGCTCCTCCGTCGCGGCATAGGCCATGATGCCGGTGGCGACGGCGAGGTTTAGGCTGTCGGCGCGGCCCCGCATCGGGATTTTGACATTGACGTCGCAGGCGGCGGCGAGGGCGTCGGTCAGGCCGGCCTGTTCATTGCCCATCAGCACCAGATTGGGTCGCGTGAAGTGGGCCGATCCCGGCGCCTCGGTGGCGTCCAGCCGGGTGCCGATGACGCTGCCGGGCCAGGACTTGCGCCATTCGAGGAAGGCCTCGGGCGTGGTCCGGGTGAGGGTGACGGCGAACACGGACCCCATGGTCGCCCGCACGGCCTCGACCGAATAGGGATCGACGCAGTCGCCGATCAGGATGACGCCGCCACAGCCGGCCGCGTCGGCGGTGCGGATGATGGTACCGAGATTGCCGGGGTCGCGCACCTGTTCCAGCGCGATCCAGGCCGGGGCCGAGGTCGGGTCGATGGCCTCCAGCGGGGTGTAGACCTGATCGAAGACGGCCAGCACGGTCTGCGGGTTATCGCGGCGGCTGATCTTTTCAAGGATGGGGTGGGTGACGACGACGATCTCGCCGCCCGCGGCCCGGGTTGCCGCGCGGGCCCGATCGAGCAGGGCGTGGGGGCGCGCCTCCATCCCGACCATCAGCAGGCGGGGGGTCCGTCCCATATCAAGGGCTTCGCCAATGAATTTGAGCCCTTCTGACAGGAACTGGCCGGTGTGCTCGCGCTCCTTGCGCATATGCAGGGCGCGGACCGACTTGACGGTGTCATTGGTCAGGGAGGTGATCAGGCGTTCGGTCATGTCGCGGACCACCGGGAAAAGAAGCTGAGCCCGATGGCGCGGCCATTGTCGCCGGCCTCGGCAAGCGCCAGCTCCCCCCAGTCGATACGACCCGCCCGCCCGGCGGTCGCCTGATCCATGAGATGGGCCAGCGACAGGCCCGAGATGCGCGCGGCATAGGCGTTGAGCAGCAGGAAGTCGGCCTGCGGTTCCAGAATGGCGGCGCAGTCGGCCAGCAGGCCGGGCAGGTCCTCGAACAGGCGCCAGACCTCGCCTGTGGGGCCGCGACCGTATTTCGGGGGGTCGAGGATAATGCCGTCATAGAGCGAGCCACGCTTGCGCTCGCGCGCGACATAGCGTCGGGCGTCCTCGACGATCCAGCGGATCGGCCGGTCGGCGAGGCCCGACAGTTCGGCATTCTCGCGCGCCCAGGCGACGGACTTTTTCGAGGCATCGACGTGGGTGACCTCGGCCCCGGCGGCCGAACAGACCAGCGAGGCGACGCCGGTATAGCCGAACAGGTTCAGGATGCGGGTCGGGCGCTTTCGGGTGCGGATCCGCTGGTCCAGCCATTCCCAGTTGGCCGCCTGTTCCGGGAAGAAGGCGAGGTGGCGAAAGGGCGTGAAGCGGGCGGTGAAGCGGACATCTCCCCAGCCGAGAGGAAAGGCGTCGACCGGCTTTCCGGCAAAGCGCCAGCGGCCGTCGTCGTCCTCGTCCTGCGGATCGAACACGGCGTCGGCGCGGTCAAAGGCCGCCGGATCGCGCGGGTCCCAGACGCACTGGGGCTCGGGCCGGACGACGGTATGGCGGCCATAGCGTTCCAGCTTGCGACCGTGACCGGAGTCGACGAGGGCGTAATCGGCCCACGCGCGCGTCATCAGGACATCAGGGTGTGCGGACAGTCTCGGGGCCATGGGGGCTGCTTAAGCGCACCGACGGGTCCACGTCCAGCGTGGCGCCGTCGGTCGCGACACCTGCCGGGTCCGGGTCGGGGTGGTGGCGGGTCTTGTCCCAGGCGAAGGGCTCGGCCAGCAGCCGCCAGGCCGCATGAGCAAAGGCGAGGCTGAGCAAGGACCAGTAGGCCGGCGCTTGCAGGATGTCGCCCACCCCATAGGGAATTCCGGCCCGCCTTGCCCCCACGCCAGCGGAAACCCAGGCCACGGTGGCACCCGTCAACAAGACGATCAGGGCGGGGATCGGCGTTGACGGGGACAGGCCGGCCTTGAGCGCCACCAGCACCGAGGCGACGACCCAGGTGACGGAGGGGGCGTGCACGGCTGCCGAGGCCAGCGATACCCCCAGGGTCATGATCAGGGCGAGCACGCCGCGGGGGCCCAGGCCGAACGGGTCGCGGGTGTGCACGCCGAAGGTCTGCATGAACCCCTTCATCCAGCGGTTTCTCTGGGGCAGCCAATTATGGAGCTCGCCCGGCGGCGTTTCCCAGGTTGGACGGCTGAGGACGCCGAGGCGAAAGCCATGCCGCCACAGCCGAAAGCCCAGGTCCGCATCCTCGGTGACGTTCCAGGGATCCCATCCCCCGACCTGCCGCAGGATGTCCACGCGGAAATGGTTGCTGGTGCCGCCGAGAGGAAAGGGCAGGCCGAGCCGTGTCATGCCGGGCAGGACGACCTCGAACAGGGCCGCGTATTCGAGAGCAAACTGGCGATCCAGAAAGGGCGAGCACCCGGCCCCCGGGTTGCGGCGGCGAATGCGCAGCGGGGCCTGCAGACAAGCAAGTGTGCCCGTCCGGTCGTCTGCGAAACGACTGGCGGCCTCGCGGAGCTGCAGGGGATCGGGGGCGTCCTCGGCGTCGTAGACGGTGATCAGCTGGCCGGAGGCCCGGGCCAGTGCATGATTGAGGGCGCGCGGCTTGGTTCGCGGCTCTCCGGGGGGAACCACAAGGATCGACAGCCAGGCCGGGCGGTCGGCCGCATAGGCCGCCTCGATCGTTTCGTGATCATGGGCTTCCAGAGCGAGAAACCCCTCCAGCCGGTCTGTCGGGTAGTCGAGGGCCGCAAGATTGGCGACCAGCTGGGGCATGACCTCGGCTTCGTCGTGCAGGGCCGCCACCACCGTATAGCGGGGCAGGTCGGTCATCCGCCGCAGAACGAAGGGTTGCCGGTGTGAGGCGAGGATCAGACCCAGCCGCCAGAGGGCACAGACCATGAATGCCCCGGGCACGGCCATCGACAGGGTGAGGAGCAGGCTGGCGCCGTCCAGCACCGCCCAGACCACGAGACCGCCGGCCAGGGCCGCGAGGAGCAGTGCCTGGCCGAGGGTCAGCGATCTGCGGGACGCGCTCAGCCTCGCCGGAGGGCCGAATGTCTCCGGCTGACGCGAAGCCCGGGTCTCTGCCGCCAGATCCTCCATTTCCCCTCCCATATCATTGGTTACCGGGCGTCGGCGGGGCGGGCAAGAGAAGCGCCGAACTGGCGTCAGGGGAAAAGAGGGATTAAGGCTCGGGCCCAGCGTCAGGGAGAACCGGATTGGCCGCGACAACGTCCCGTTCGAGATCAGGTCGAAAGCCGAAGGGTGAGGGGCATTTCCGGCGGGAGGAAATCCTAACCGCCGCCGAGCGGATCTTTGTCGATCACGGCTATGAGGGCGCGACCATCCGCAAGATCGCCGATGCGGTCGGTCTGTCGTCGACGGCCCTGTACATGCATTTCCCCGACAAGGCGGCCATCCTGCACGAGATCTGCAAGGAGGCCTTTCAGGCCCTGACGCGCGCCCAGGCGGTGATCATGGAGGCGGACCTGCCGCCCGAGCAGCGCCTGAGGCGGCTGATCGAGTCCTACATCGCCTTCGGCTTCGACAATCCGAACGCCTATCGCCTCATCTATCTGACCCGGCCGCAGGAGGCCGAGGGTGCCCAGTCGGCCGCCCAGGAAGTGGGCATCGGCCTGTTCCGCGCGTTCGAGACTGTGGTCCGCGAGGTCGATGCCGCCGGGCGTCTGACCATCCCGCCGCGCACCGCCGCACAGGTGATCTGGGCCGGAGGGCACGGTGTGGTGTCCCTGTTGATCACCAAGCCCTATTTCGACTGGGTCGAGCGCGAGCAACTGGTCAAGGCCACGCTGGATGCCGTGTTTGACGGTCTGATCCGCGCGTGAGGCCGGCGGTGGCCCCGGCCATGGCCGCGGCCCTGCTGCTGGCGGGCTGCGGGTCATCCGTCCGCGAGTCCGGGGGTCAGGGCCTGAGGGTGATGTCGCTGGATCAGTGCGCCGACCAGTATGTGCTGGCGATGGGCGAGGGGCACGACCTGGCCCTGTCGCCGCGCGCGGATGATCCGGACTCATGGCTCCGGGCAGACGCGGCCAGCCACAGGGTTCTGAGGCCCACGCTGGAGTCGGTGGTCGCCTACGATCCGGACGTCGTGGTTCGCCACTGGGGCGGGGACGCCCGCCTGCTGGCCCGGCTGCAGCAGCAGGGGGTGAAGGTCGTGACCATCGCCGAGGCTTCCGACTTCGCCACGGTCGAGCAGAGCATCCTCGCGGTGGCCCAGGCCCTGGACCGTCGCGCCGAGGGGCAGGCCCTGATCCGGACGATGCGGACGTCGCTGAAAGAGGGTGCACCCGCCGACTCCCGTCGGGAGACGGCCCTTTATCTGACGGCCGGCGGGTTCACGAGCGGCCCGGGGACCCTGATCGACGCCAGCCTCAGGGCCGCCGGGCTCGAGAATGCCACACGGAGTCCCGGCTTTGCCGCAGTCCGCGTAGAGCGGCTGGCCATCGACCCGCCCGGGCGGTTTGTGCTCGGCTTCTATGATCAGGCCCGCGCCGACCGGAGGGGGCCGGGGCGACACCCGCTGGTGAAACGCCTTGTCGAGGAGCGGCCCAATGTCCGGCTGCCGGCCGCCATGCTGACCTGTCCGGCCTGGTTCATGGCGGACGCGGTCCCGGAGCTGGCCGATCTGCGGAGGCGCCGGTGACGTCGTCGCGCATCAATCTGATGCTGGCCCTGACGCTCGCGGTCGCCCTGATCGCGGCGCTGACGCTGGGCGAGGTCGGGCTGGACGGGGCACAATATGCGCAGGCCTTCGCGGACCCCGCGTCGGGGCCGGGGCTGATCCTGTGGCAGGTGCGGGCCCCGCGCGCCGTCTGTGCCGGGGTGGTCGGGGCGGCTCTGGGCCTGTCGGGGGCGCTGATGCAGGGCCTGCTGCGCAATCCCCTGGCCGAGCCGGGGGTGCTGGGCGTCTCGGCCACCGCCAGTCTGGGCGGGGCGCTGGTGCTGGTCGCGGGCGCCGGCATGGTCACGGGGGCCGTCGAGCTGGCCGCCATGGCGGGCGCCGGCATCGGGGCGGCGTTACTGGTCGCCTTTGCCGCGCGTATCCGGGCGCCGGAAGCCCTGATCCTGTTCGGGGTGGCGCTGTCCAGTTTTGCTGGAGCCGCGACCGCCCTGATCTTCAACCTGTCGCCCTCGCCAATCGCGACCGCCGAGGTCATGGCCTGGCTGCTGGGGTCGGTGCAGAACCGGGGTTGGGGCGATGTGCTGTGGGTCTCGGTCGCGCTGGTGCCCGCCGCCGTCCTCGCGGGCCTCAGCGCGCCGGGGCTGAAGGCCCTGTCTCTGGGCGATGAGACGGCGCGGACTCTGGGCCTGCCGCTGGACCGGCTCAGGGTGCTGGCCCTGATCGCCGCCAGTCTGGCCGCAGGAGCGGCTGTCGCGACCGCAGGGGTGATCGGCTTTGTCGGGCTGGTGGCGCCGCATCTGGTGAGGGCTTCGGTGCGCGCGGATCCGGGGCGGGTGCTGGTGCCGTCGGCGCTGGCGGGTGGGTTGATCCTGGTGGTGGCCGACATGATGACCCGCATCACCCCGACGGATCAGGAGCTTAAGCTGGGTGTTTTCACGGCGCTGGTTGGTGCGCCGCTGTTCGCCCTGATCGCCTGGCGCGCCGCCCGCGCGTGGAGGGTCTGAGTATGGCCTCCACACCCCGGTTGAAGATTGAGGGCCTGAGCGTGTCGCGCGGCAGGCGGACGGTGGTGCACGACGTGAACCTGTCGGTGATGCCGGGTGATCTGGTCGCGCTGGTCGGGCCGAACGGGGCCGGCAAGACCAGTCTGATTCAGGCGGTCTGTGGTCTGATGAAGCCGGATAGCGGGCTGGTCCAGCTCGATGGCGCGGACCTCTCGACCCTTGGCCCGCGCGACCGGGCAAGGGCACTGGCCTATCTGCCGCAGGACGGAACTGTCGCCTGGAACCTGCCGGCGCTCGAGGTCGTGGCGCTCGGGGCTGCGTTCCTTGAGCCCGACGGCGCGCGGGCCCGGGCCATGGCGGCGCTGGAAGAAGTCGAGGCCGGGGCGCTGGCGGATCGTGGCGTGGCTGAGCTGTCCGGGGGCGAGCGGGCGCGGGTGCTGCTGGCGCGCGTGCTGGCGTCAGAGGCGGGATTGATCCTCGCGGACGAACCGGTCGCAGGGCTCGACCCGGAAGGTCAGCTGCTGGTGCTGGAGCGGCTGAAGGCGCGGGCGGCTGCTGGTCAAACCGTGGTGGCCAGCCTGCACGACCTGTCGCTGGCGGCGCGGTTTGCCGACCGGGTGATCGTCATGGACCGGGGCGAGGTCCGCACGGACGGGCCGCCCGCACAGGCGCTTGGTCCCACCATCCTGCGCGATGTGTTCGGCCTGACCGGGCACTGGCTGGATGGTGAAGACGGTCCGGTCCTGACCCTGAAACGTCTCTAGTCAACCAGCGACAGATAGGGCGTGGGGCCCGAGCCGCCGCGGGCCAGATCCTGGGAGAGCGTCAGCTCGCCCGTCCCGTCGCCCAGCCTTGCCTTGTAGATCTGCATATTCTCCATGACCCGCATCATATAGTTCCGCGTCTCGGTGAAGGGGGTGCATTCGATAAAGTCCACCGGGTCGACGATGCCGCCGCGCGGATCGCCGCAGCGGGCGATCCATTGGGCAGGCCGTGCCGGGCCGGCATTGTAACCGACAGCTGCGAGGATCATGGAGCCGCCATTGGCGACCATCAGTTCGCCGAGGTGATAGCTGCCCAAGGTCATGTTGTAGTCGGGATCCCAGAGGCGATCCGCCGAATACGGCATGCCGAGACGGCGGGCGACGCCCGACGCTGTCGAGGGCAGGAACTGCATCATGCCGCGGGCGTCGGCGGTAGACACCACGCGAGGATCGAAGCTCGACTCCTGACGGGTGATGGCGAGGGTGAAGGGCAGGGGCGCGGCGCCCGCGACCTCGGGCGGAATGCGGATCGGATACTGCCGCACGGGCATCAGCCAGCCGCGCTGGCTGGCCGCGCGTCCGACCATCATCGAGCCGAAGCGGTCGCCAAAGCCCAGCACCATGTCCATCAACTGGGCCACATCGGCAGCGGCCGGCAGGGTGTCGTCGAGATGATAGGCAAAGGCCCTCAGGAGGCCCATTTCACCGGCTTCGCCCGACATGCGGGTGGCCTGGACCACTTCATTGCCTTCGAAGGCCGCGCGGGCCTCGGGCGTGATTTCAGGGTCCGCCGGAAGGATGATGCGGGTCTGCCCGGTCTTTTCGGCGGCCAACTGGCCATAGAAGGACTGGATGTGCACGGCCCCGGCCGCGTAGTGGCTTTGCGCCGTCGTAGCGTCCCCGGTGGCCTCGGCCGCGCGGCCGAGCCAGTAGAGCGCCCGCCCCTGGGTGATGGGGGTCTCCGACATCTGGCGCAGCGCCTCGAAATGGCGCGCGGCCCGGGCGGGGTCATTCAGCTTCACCAGGGCGACCCAACCGGCGAAGAATTCGGCGTCGACCATGCGCTCACCCCCCGGGAAGCCATGCCCCGCCATGGAGTCGTAGGCGGCCTGCCAGTTCCGCACCTCCAGGGCGTCGAGGAAATAGTTGCGGCGCTCGCTCCACAGGGTGTTCTGGCCTTCTGAGTGCGTCGGGGCGGCGGGCAGTCCGGCCAGCAGGGCAAAGCCCTCGGCTTCGCGTCCCTGCGATCGCAGGATGCGGACGCGCTCAAGAATGACGGCGGGGTGACCAGCCTGGGACGGGGTCAGGCCGGCGACGATGGCGTCCGGGGCGTAGGCGGTGCGGAGCGCGAGGACGGCTTCGGCGATCGTGCGTTGTTCAGGGCTGACCCGGTCGATCATGGCACGGGTCGCGGGACCATGCGGCCCCAGCAGCAGCATGTTCAGCCGGGCCTCATCATCGGCCGGCGCGATCCAGTCCGGCCAGATCGACAGGATGCGGGCCTGGGTCGCGGCATCGAACGACTGGTTCCGCCACCAGTCGCGAATGAGGGGGCGGGCGTCGTTCGGGCGGCCGGAGGCCTCAAGCGCGAGGGCGAGGCCGATGGCTCCGTCAATGGTCAGCGGGGGGTGGCCGTCGAAGAAGGCGATCACCGCAGCGGGGCTGGCGGCGCTGCGGGCAATGGCGCGCTCGCCGGCCATGATGCGGCTTTCGGCACGGGGCCAGTCGGCAAAGGTCACGCGAGCGCGGGCCAGTTCCTCAAAGCTCATCAGGTCGGCCGAGGTATCCACGAGGGCCCAGTCGACCAGTTTGCGCGCCACGGGATGGGCTATGCCCCCGGCAAGGCTGCGGGCCTTTTCGATGTCGCGGGCGCGGGCGGCCTCAAGGGCCTGATTGAGCAGTCGGGCCTCGGCTTCGTCGAGCAGGCGGACTGTGGCGCCATAGGGGACCTCCTGCGCACTGGCGCCCGATTTTGATGACGAGAACCAGTTTACCGACGACAGGTTCGACACCAGCACCTCGGGCGCAGGGGCGCTGAGAGCCAGGATCGTGGCCAGGATCGATGTCAGCATGGTTTGTCCTAACCCCATCATCTCGGTTGCGGCAGCACGAGGCGCCCCTTACGTTCGAAACCTTCCGCAGACTCGCAAAAGCCCACGCCAAGGACCATCGTTCCCATGACCGGCCCGACTTTCAAGGGCGTGATCACCGCCTTGATCACACCTCTTCGTGACGGAAAGGTGGACAACGCCGCGCTGACTGCCCTGGTCGAGCGTCAGATCGCTGCCGGCGTGCATGGCGTGGTGCCGATGGGGACGACAGGGGAAAGCGCGACCCTGACGGCGGACGAGCACGCCCATGTGGTGGAGTCCGTGGTGTCGACGGTGGCCGGGCGAATCCGCGTGATTGCGGGCGCTGGCTCGTCCTCGACGGATGTGGCCATCGAAAAGGTCCGCCACGCCAAGACCATAGGCGCGGACGGGGCGCTGGTCGTCACCCCCTATTACAACCGGCCTTCGCAGGAAGGGCTGGCGCGGCATTTCGAGGCGATCGCCGAGGCGGTCCAGCTTCCGGTGCTGCTGTACAATGTGCCGGGTCGGACGGGCGTTGACCTGTCGAATGACACGGTGGCGCGTCTGGCGAGACATCCGAACGTCGTCGGCATCAAGGATGCGACGGGCGACATGGCCCGGGTCAGCTGGATGCGGACACACGTCGATGGCCGGTTTGACCTCATCTCGGGGGACGATCCGAGCTTCCTCGGCTATCTGGCCCATGGTGGCCACGGCGTGATTTCGGTCACATCGAATGTCGCGCCGGAGGCCATGGTGGCCCTCTATGACGCGGTTCAGGCCGGGGATCTGGAAAGCGCCCGCCTTTGGCAGGATCGACTGATTGACCTGCACAGGGCTCTGTTCCTCGACAATTCGCCGGCCCCCACCAAACACGCCCTGTCGACACTTGGGCTGTGCCTCGACGAGGTGCGCCTGCCGCTGGCGCCGACGGCCGATGCGGTCAAGCCGGCCATCGAGCGGGCGATGAAGGCCGCAGGCGTCCAGTAATGGCGCAGGGACCGACCCAGAGGCGTCCGCAGTCGGACAAGAAGAGGTATCAGCCGAAGGTGATCGCCGAGAACCGGCGCGCGCGCTTCGACTATTTTCTGGATGCGCCGGTTGAGGCCGGCATCGCCCTGGTGGGCACCGAGATCAAGGCGCTGCGGGCCGGGCGTGCCAATATCGCCGAGAGCTATGCGGCGATCGAGGGACGCGAGATCGTACTCGTTAATGCGGACATCCCGCCCTATGCCCAGGCGAACCGGTTCAATCATGAGCCGCGGCGCCCGCGAAAGCTGCTGTTGCACCGGCGCCAGATCGACCGGATGATCGGCGCCGTGCAGAAGGAGGGGCAGACGCTGATCCCCCTCAAGCTCTATCTGAACGAATCCGGCATGGCGAAGGTCGAACTGGCGCTGGCCAAGGGCAAGAAGCTGCACGACAAGCGCGAGACGTCCGCCAAGCGCGACTGGCAGCGCGACAAGGCCCGTCTGCTCCGGGACAAGGGCTGAGGGCGCCGGGCGCGGCCTAGCCGAGCGGCTTGGCCTCGGTCACGCCGACCAGCCGGGCCGGTCCCATATCCTCATACTGTCCGAGGGAAGGCCCCTGTGCCCAGTCCCAGGCAAAACCGGCCGCAGAGACGGCGAGGGCCGCGATTACTGCCCACAGGGCAGCCTTTCTCTCGGCGCGGGAAAAAAAGTGAGTATTCGTACGCATGACAGCCTCCTGCAGGCCGAAACGCGGGCTCCCGGGCGGGCGTTCCCGCGATCTGCATCCTACACCTGTCAGGCGAGATTCGTGTGATTATGACGCCACATTCCCGCGTCAGGCGAACACTGTTCGATCACATTTCGATGATCGCCCGGGCGCGCTCGAAAATCTCGCGGAACATCAGCGGCGTGAGGCGGCCCGTGTTCGTATTGAGCCGCGAGCAGTGATAGCTGTTCAGCAGGACGTAGGGGCCGACGCGGGCCTCGGCGCCGTGGCCGGGTGCCATGGCCGACGCGGGCCGGCCCAGCGCCTTCAGAACATTGCGCCGGGATACATCGCCGAGCGTCACGATCACCCGCAGGCGGGGCAGCGCGTTCAGCCGGGCGGTCAGAAAGGGGCGGCAGGTGGCCTCTTCCACGGGCAGGGGCTTGTTGCCGGGCGGGGCACAGCGAACGGCATTGGTGATCATGCAGTCGACCAGCCGCAGGCCGTCATCGGGCCGGGCGTCATAGGTGCCTTCCGCAAACCCCGTGTCGATCAGGGTCTGGTAGAGCAACCAGCCGGCGTGGTCGCCGGTGAAGGGCCGGCCGGTCCGGTTGGCCCCCGTGCGGCCCGGAGCGAGGCCCGCGACCAGAAGACGGGCCTGCGGATCGCCAAAGGATGGCGCTGCGCCGTTGAACCAGTCCGGCTCGCGGCGCGCATTCTCGGCCCGGTAGGCGACCAGGCGGGGGCACAGGGGGCAGTCGGCAGGCGGATCAGCGACAGGCGAGGGCGGCGTCATGCGTCCTCGCGGGAGGTGCGGGGCCGGCCATAAAGGGTCTTGAGATCGGCCAGGTCGACAAAGTCGTCGGCCTGTCGTCGCAGTTCGTCCGCAATATGCGGAGGCTGGGTCTTGAGGGTGGAGACCACCGACACCCGGCACCCCTGGCTCTGTACGGCCTGGACCAGCCGGCGGAAGTCCCCGTCCCCCGAAAACAGGATGGCGTGATCCAGCCGCGGCGCCATCTGCATCATGTCGACGGCGATCTCGACGTCCATATTGCCCTTCATGCGACTGTGGCCGGCGGCGTCGGTGAAGCGGCGCACAGGCTTGGTCACCGTGGAGAAGCCGTTATAGCCCAACCAGTCGACCAGTGGCCGGACGGGCGAGAACTCCTCGCCCTCAACGACGGCTGTGTAGTAGTAGGCCCGGACGAAGCGGGAGCGTTCGCGCACATCGTCCAGCATGGCCTTGAAGTCGAGGTCGAAATTCAGCGAACGCACGGCCGCGTGCAGGTTCGAGCCATCAATGAACAGCGCCAGCCGTTCGTCGGGGTACAGGTGCATGACAATGCCCTTCAAAAATGTACGGGCGCGCCGGGCCCCCGTGGAGGAAATATGAATACCCCCGTCATCGTCGCACTCGGCAGTAATGACAAGGGGCGCTGGCCGGATAGCCGGTCCCTGCTCGAAGCGGCGGTGGCCGAGCTGTCCGGAGCGGGACTGGGGCTGCGCGCCCGTTCCCGATGGTGGCGCTCGGCGGCCTGGCCAAACCCGGCCGACCCCGCGTTTCTGAACGGTGTGGTCAGCGGCGACTGGGCAGGGACGGCCGAGGCCCTGATGACCACCCTTTCGATCATCGAGGACCGGTTCGGCCGGCGACGGTCGGCACGGAATGCGCCGCGCACCCTCGACCTCGACCTGATCGACTTCGGCGGGCGTGTGATCAGGGACCCGGACCTGATCCTGCCCCATCCCCGCGCAGCCGAGCGGCTGTTTGTCATGGGGCCCCTGGCCGAGATCGACGGCGACTGGCGTCATCCTGTGCTCGGCCGGACGGCGGGTGCGCTGGCGGCCGAGGCCGTCGTCGGTCGGGATGCGGTTCCCGGGTAGCGGTCACGGACGCCTCATTCCTGCCGATGTGGCGTTGCACAATCGAGGTGAACCCTATATTTTGTCAGGTTCTCCCAGAGTTCGAGGAAATTCATGGCGCGCGTCACTGTCGAAGACTGCATCGAGAAGGTGCCGAACCGGTTCGGCCTGGTTCTGCTGGCCGGTCACCGGGCCCGCAACATCGCCAAGGGCGAGGCTCTGACGATCGATCGCGACAATGACAAGAACCCGGTCGTCGCGCTGCGCGAGCTGGCCGACGACACTGTCTCGCCCGACGAGCTGTCCGAGCACCTGATCACCACCCTGCAACGGGTCGACGAGCGCACCGAGGCCGAGGACGAGGCCGAGACCCGCGCCCTGCTGGCCGAGCCGCAGCACATGAACATGGCTGAGGCCGAGCTGATCCGCGCGCTGCAGAGCGACCGGGACGGCGGCCAGGAGGAGCGCTACTGACAGCGGAACCGAACACAGTTGTTCCCCTCCGCCCGAAGCGGTCCCGTACCGCGCCGGTAGCCAAACTTGCCGAAACAGAAACGCCCGCCCCGGCCGCTCCCGAGCGGCCGCCGGGGGAGCGTATGCGTATCCTGCGCCAGTTCGAACTGGTCGAGCGGGTCAAGGCCTATGATCCCTCCGCCGACGAGGCCCTGATCAACAAGGCCTATGTTTACGCCATGAAGATGCACGGCTCGCAGCTGCGGGCCTCCGGCGATCCCTATTTCGCTCACCCCATCCAGGTGGCCGGGATCCTGACGGATTACCGGCTCGACACGGCGACCATCGTCACGGCCCTGCTTCACGACGTGGTCGAGGACACCTCGGCGACCCGGGAAGACATCGCCGCCCTGTTCGGCGAGGAAGTTGCCGGCCTGGTCGAGGGCGTGACCAAGCTCAGCCGGCTGGAGTTGCAGGCCGAACATACGCGCCAGGCCGAGAACCTGCGCAAATTCATCCTGGCGATCAGCCGCGACGTGCGCGTGTTGCTGGTGAAGCTTGCAGATCGTCTGCACAACATGCGGACCCTCAACTACGTCAAGCCGGAGAAGCGTGAACGGATCAGCCGGGAGACCCTCGAAGTCTATGCGCCGCTCGGTCGGTCGATCGGTATTCACTCGATCGCCCTTGAGCTGGAAGAGCTGGCGTTCGAGCACCTGAACCCCATCGCCCACAATGCCATCAAGCGGCGCCTGGATGCGCTCAAGCAGGAACAGGGCAGTGCGCTCGAAGATGTGGCGCAGGAGGTCCAGGACGTCCTGGCCGACAAGGCCGTAAAGGCCGAGGTCATCGGCCGCCAGAAGACGCCCTATTCGATCTGGCGCAAGCTGCAACGCAAGTCGGTTGGCTTCTCCACCCTGTCAGACATCTACGCCTTCCGCGTGATCGTCGAGAATGAGGATGACTGTTATCGCGCCCTCGGCGTGATCCACCGGGCCTGGCGGATGGTCCCTGACCGCTTCAAGGACTTCATCTCGACGCCGAAGTCGAACAACTATCGGTCCCTGCATACGACGTTGATCGGTCGCGGCGGGGTGCGGATCGAGATCCAGATCCGCACGCGCGACATGGACCGGATCGCCGAAGATGGCGTAGCGGCGCACTGGCGCTACAAGAACCAGTCCTATGGCTTCGACCGGGAGGCCATGGAGACGTCCGGCGGCCGGGATCCGCTCGAGAATCTCAGGCGCCTCGTCCAGGTGATCGAGACCGGCGAGGGCGGAGACGACTGGGTCGAACATGCCAAGCTGGAAATGTTCCTCGACCAGGTCTTTGTCTTCACGCCGAAGGGACAGCTGATCACCCTGCCCCGCGGGGCCATGCCGCTCGATTTTGCCTACGCCGTGCATACCGAGGTCGGTGAGACGGCGGTCGGGGTGAAGATCAATGGCGAGCTCAAGCCGATGCGCACGCAGCTGGTCAACGGCGACGTGGTGGAGATCATCCGCGGCAGCAAGCCCGAGGTGCCGGTGGACTGGCGATCGCTGACCGTGACGGGCCGCGCGCGGTCCTCGATCCGGCGCACAATCCGCAGCTCCGAGCGGGAGGAGTTCCAGAAGCTGGGCCGCGCCGCCCTCGAGCAGACGCTCACGCGGGCCGGCAAGAAGCTGGCCGATCTCGCCCTGAAGCCGGCCCTCGAGACCCTGTCGATCGAGACGGAAGAGGCCCTGTTTGAAGCCATCGGTCGCGGCCAGATCCAGGCGACACGGGCCGTCGAAACCCTGTTTCCGGGCCTCAAGGGCCAGGTGCAGCCGGCCCATGACCGGCGCCGGATCCAGGAAGAGGAAGCGCAGCTCTATGTCCGGGGCAGCGGGCTCACGCCCGGGATCTCGATCCATTTCGGCCAATGCTGTTCGCCGCTGCCGGGTGACCGGATCGTCGGGATCCTCGAACCGGAGAAGGGACTGACGGTCCATACGATCGATTGCGGCCGTCTCGTCGAGTTCAGTGACGACGACAGTCTCTGGAAGGATCTGCAATGGACGCCGCGCGCCGAGATGAATGCCACGGCGGCGTCACGCCTGCGGGCGACCATCCGCAATGCGCCGGGCGTGCTGGGACAGGTGGCGACACAGATCGGTGAGGCGGGCGGAAACATTCTCAACCTGGTCATGGCCCATCGTCAGCAGGACTTCTTTGATGTCGAGATCGACGTCGAGGTTCGCGACGCCCGCCATGCCACCACGCTGATGGCCGCACTCCGCGCCAACGCCTTTGTCGATTCTGTCGAACGCGTGCGCGGCTGATGGCGGGAGAAGATCCCGACAACTCGGCCCAGATGGCCTCGCCATCCTACCGGCTCCCGGCCCTCGATCAGGATTTTCTGCTGGGCGACTCCATGCGGGGAGTGCGATTCCAGCTGGAGTACGCCAAGGCGGAGGAAGCCTTGCGGGCATGGGGGGTGCGCTCGACCATCGTCGTCTTCGGCAGCGCACGGGTGAAGCCCGGAACGCCCTGGTACGAAACGGCGCGCGCGTTCGGGCGGCTGGCGTCCGAACGGGGAGGGGCCCTGGACGGGGCAGTCGGTGACCTGCGCAACAATGTCATTGCCACGGGCGGCGGGCCGGGCATCATGGAGGCGGCCAACCGGGGGGCGACGGATGCGGGTGCGCCCTCGGTCGGCTTCAACATCACCCTGCCGCATGAGCAGGAACCCAACGCCTGGTCGACACCGGAGCTGACCTTCCGGTTCCACTATTTTGCCATGCGAAAGATGCATCTGGCCATGCGGGCCAATGCCCTGGTGGTCTTTCCGGGGGGCTTCGGTACCTTTGACGAACTGTTTGAGCTGCTGACCCTGCGGCAGACCGACAAGGCGCCGCCCATACCGATTGTTCTGGCAGATCGGGACTACTGGACCGGGGTGATCAATTTCGAAGCCCTCGCCGAGCACGGCATGATCGCGAAAAGGGATCTGGATCTGATGGGCTTTGCCGATGACGCGGAAGGCATCTGGCAGGAACTTCTGGCCCGCGGCCTGAAACCGCACCAGAACCTTGATTAAGGCCATGCTCCGCCCTTTCCTCATCCTGTGCGGGGGGGCTAGATACGGGCCATGAATACCGAAGACGTCCTGTCCGAATTCCGCGATGCCGGCGCCCTGCGCGAGGGGCATTTCATCCTGTCCTCCGGTCTCCACAGCCCGGTGTTCCTGCAGAAGAACCTGGTCTTCATGGACACGGCTCGCTGCGAGCGGCTGTGCCGGGCGCTGGCCGACAAGATTGCAGCCGCCGTCGGACAGGTCGATGTGGTTATCTCGCCGGCCGTGGGCGGGATCATTCCCGGCTATGAGACAGCCCGTCACCTGAGGGTTCGGTCGCTCTATGTCGAGCGTGAAGGGGGCGAGTTCAAACTGCGTCGCGGCTTTGCCGTCGAACCCGGTGAGCGGGTCGTGATGGTGGAGGACATTGTCACAACCGGCCTGTCCTCGCGCGAATGCATCGAGGCGATCCGGAAAGCGGGCGGCGAGGTCGTGGCGGCCGCCTGTATCGTCGATCGGTCGGGGGGCAGGGCCGACGTCGGCGTTCCGCTGATCGCGCTGGCGACACTGGACGTGCCCGCCTGGCCGGCCGATGCCCTGCCGCCCGAACTGGCGGCCCTGCCGGTCGAGGATCCTGGCAGCCGCAGACTGGCAAAGGGATAGACCATGGCCGAGCGGGTGCGTCTGGGGGTCAATATCGACCATGTGGCCACGGTCCGGAACGCGCGAGGCGGGCCGCATCCCGATCCGGTCAGGGCCGCAGAGCAGGCGCTCGCCGCGGGCGCCGACGGAATCACGGCCCACCTGCGTGAGGATCGCCGCCACATCACCGATCCGGACATCGAGGCCCTGAGCGCCCTGTGCGCGCGGGCCGGGCGGCCCCTGAATTTCGAGATGGCCCTGACGCAGGAGATGCTGGACATCGCCCTGCGCCACCGGCCCCACGCGGTCTGTATCGTGCCCGAGCGTCGCGAAGAGGTCACGACCGAGGGCGGGCTGAATGTCATGGGCAACGCGGGGCCGCTGTTCTTTGCCGTCCAGCAGCTGAAGGAGGCCGGCATCCGCGTCTCCCTGTTTATCGATCCGTCGAAACAGCAGGTGATGGCCGCGACCGGCGTCGGCGCCCAGGTGGTGGAGTTCCACACCGGCCGCTACTGTCACGCTCAGGGCGATGCTCGCAGGGCGGCTTTCGAGGAACTTACGGCGGCCGTCGCGATGGCCCATCAGGTCGGACTGGAAGTCCATGCCGGGCACGGGCTGGACTATGAGACCGCGGCAGAGGTGGCGACCCTGCCGCAGGTCCGCGAGCTCAACATCGGCCACTTCCTGATCGGGGAGGCCATTTTCATCGGTCTGGACGAGGCGATCGCCCGGATGCGGTCTGCGATCGACAGTGCGGCCCGATGATCATCGGTGTCGGAGCCGATCTGTGCGACATCCGTCGCATCCAGACCTCGCTGGACCGGTTCGGGGATCGTTTCAAACAGCGCTGTTTCACGGAACTTGAGCGCACGCGCTCGGATCGCAAGCCGGACCCCGCCTGGAGCTATGCCAAGCGGTTCGCTGCCAAGGAGGCGTGTGCCAAGGCACTGGGCACCGGCATGCGGGCCGATGTCTACTGGCGCGACATGGGGGTGGTGAACCTGCCCGGCGGGCGACCGACCCTGAAACTGACTGGTCACGCCGCCGAACATCTGGCGCGGCTGACACCGTCCGGCCACACTCCGAATATCCATTTGACGCTCAGCGACGAGCATCCCTATGCGCTCGCCTTCGTGGTGATCGAAGTCTTGCCCGTCACATAATCAGGCTATAGGCCTTGCACGCCTGTGCGCGGCACACCGGGGGTTTTTGCCATGACTGAAGAGAACAAGACGACCGAGACGGACGATCACACCGCGCCCGAGGCGACGCCGACGCCCGAGTCCGCCGGGTCAGACACGGCTCATGCCGGAACGACGCCGGATGAGTCGGCAGACTCCGGGACTGCGCCCGCTGAGGTCGACGCGCCCGTGGCGCACGCCGAACCCGAGCCGGCCGTCGAGGTGACGCCGGATGTCGAGCCGGTCGTCGTCCCGGAAGAGGCGACCGAGGCTGTGGCAGTGACCGAACCGGAACCTGAAGCCGCTCACGAACCCCAACCCGAGCCCGAGCCCGAGCCTGCGCCCGAGCCCGAGCCCGAGCCTGCGCCCGCCGAGGCGGTGAGCGCACCGGCCGAGCCGATCGCCGCCGCTGCTGCTTTGGCCGCCGCGTCATCGGGTGCCGATTCCGCGTCGGAACGGCGCCCGGTCTGGAGCGACGACGGGGATGCTCACGATGGAGATGACGGCGGCGACGGCGGCGACGACTCCGACGGTGGCAAGAGCGACAAGAACGAGTGGGTCGAGATCATCAAGACGGTCGCCATCGCCCTGTTCATCGCGATCCTGCTGCGAATCTTCCTGTTCCAGCCCTTCACCATTCCGTCGGCCTCGATGGAGCCGAATCTGTACGAGGGCGACTACATCGTCGTGTCCAAGTGGACCTACGGCTATTCGAAGCATGCCGTCCCCTACAGCCCGCCGCTGTTTGAGGGCCGGATCATGGGCAAGGCGCCCGAACGGGGTGACATCGCCGTCTTCAAGCTGCCGAGCGACAACAAGACCGACTATATCAAGCGCGTGATCGGCGTGCCCGGCGACCGGGTGCAGATGATCAACAACGTCCTGCACATCAATGGCGAACCGGTCGAGAACGTGGTCGTCACCGGCGAACAGGTGGCCGATATGTTCGAGGGCCAGACGGTCACCACCCTGCAGGAGACCCTGCCGAACGGCCGCAGCTATCAGATCCAGGACTTCGGCCCCAATTACAGCCTCGACAACACCCCGGTGTTCGAGGTGCCCGAGGGCTATTATTTCATGATGGGTGACAACCGCGACAACTCGATCGACAGCCGCGAACAATCGGCGATGGGCGTCGGGCTGGTGCCGGAAGAGAATCTGATCGGCAAGGCCGAAATGATCCTGTTCTCCTGGCATGAAGGGGCGCGGCTGTGGAACCCGGTCAGCTGGTTCACCAAGGTGCGCCTGGACCGCTTCTTCACCGTCCTGAAGTAAGGGATGGGGGATCGCCGAAGCGAAGCCGTACGGGCATTGACCCAGACTCTGGGTCACGCGTTTCGCGATCCCTCGCTGCTGGAGCGTGCCCTGACCCACCCCAGTGTGGGCGAGGGCGCGGCCCACGACGCGGTGGGTCGGCCCATTCTGGATAACCAGAGGCTGGAGTTCTTCGGCGACCGGGTATTGGGCCTGCTGGTCGCCGAACGCCTGATGCGCGACTATCCGCAGGCGAATGAAGGCGAGATGTCCTCGCGGTTGCATGGACTGGTCGACAAGGCGGCCTGTGCGCGGGTGGCGGAGGCCGCCGGTGTGGGGCCGGCCCTGCGTATGTCCCCCGGTGAGAGCAAGCAGGGCGGGCGGCGCCGCGACGGCATCCTGGCCGATGCGGTAGAGGCCATTCTGGCCGCAGTCTATTTCGACGGCGGGATCGACGCGGCCCGCGCCGTGTTCGAGCGCCTGTGGAAGGCCGAGCTGGCGAACCCGTCTTCGCGCAGTCTCAGCAATCCGAAGTCGGCGCTGCAGGAATGGTCGCTGAAGGTCGGTCGCGGCCTGCCGGCCTATCGGGTCGTGGAGCGCACAGGCAGCGATCACGCTCCGACGTTCCGGGTCGAGGTGACGATCAGCGGCACGGATGCCTTGACCGCAGAGGGCCGTTCGCGTCAGGAGGCGGAGAAGGCGGCCGCCCTGGCCCTTATGCAACGTGAAGGCGTGATTTGATCCCTGATACCTCCCAGACCGGAACCCGGGCCGGCTTCGTCGCGGTGATCGGCGCGCCCAACGCCGGCAAATCGACCCTGGTCAACCGGCTGACGGGCTCCAAGGTGTCGATCGTGACCCAGAAGGTGCAGACCACCCGGTTTCCCGTTCGCGGCATCGTGATGGATGGCCAGACCCAGATGGTGCTGGTCGACACCCCGGGCATCTTCAACCCGCGGCGCCGGCTGGACCGAGCCATGGTCGCCTCGGCCTGGGAGGGCGCCGAGGAGGCCGATGCCGTGGTGCATCTGGTCGACACCTCAGCCCAGATGGCCATCGGCGAAGGCAGGGGCTCGGCCGCGGACCGCCGCTCGGTCGAGGATGTCGAGACCATCATCGAGGCCCTGAAGGGCCGCGACAGCAAGGCGATCCTGGCGCTCAACAAGATCGACGGCCTGAAGCGCGAGTCGATGCTGAAGGTCATGACCGAGCTGTTCAATACCGGGGTCTACAGCGACGTCTTCCTGATCTCGGCGGCAACCGGTGACGGGGTGCTGGATCTGAAGGCCCACCTGGCCGGTCTGATGCCCGAAAGCCCCTGGCTGTATCCCGAGGACCAGAGCGCCGACCTGCCCCTGCGGGTGCTGGCGGCCGAGATCACCCGCGAGAAGGTCTTCCTGCGCGTCCACGAGGAACTCCCCTATTCCGCGGCGGTCGAGACGACGGCCTTCGAGGAGCGGCAGGACGGGTCGGTCCGGATCGAACAGACCATCTATGTCGAGCGCGAGAGCCAGCGTCCTATCGTGCTGGGCCGGTCCGGCCAGACGCTGAAATGGATCGGCCAGAAGGCGCGTGAGGAATTGACCCTGCTGATGGATCGGCCGGTCCACCTTTTCCTGACGGTCAAGGTCGATCCGAAATGGCAGGACTCACGGGCTCTTTACGCGCAGTTCGGCCTGACTTTCGATATCTAGGGTCGGATGAAGACCCTCTCGATTCTCGCGGGGTTGGCTGCCGTCGCTGTGCTGGCGACGTCGGCCTGGACCCTGACGGCCAGGACCGACGGCCATCCGGACGATGCAGACGCCGCATCGCGCCTCGTTGTCCGCGAGCGGCCGCCGGTGGTCGTGGTCGAGGCGCTGCCCCAGCTTCGGGCCTCACTGGACGACCTCGCCGCGCGAGGACGGTTCACCGGTGGAGTTCTGGTCGCGCGCGGTGACGAGGTGCTGTTTCGTCAGGTCTACGGCATGGCTGACCGGGAGGCGGGCCGTCCGTTCGCCCTCGACACACCCTTCCGCCTTGCGTCGGTCAGCAAGATGTTCACGGCTGCCGCCATCCTGCGTTTGCAGGACGAGGGGGTGTTGAGCGTCGACGACCCGGTCTGCCGGTGGATCAGGCCCTGCCCGGAGGCCTGGGAGACCATTCGCGTCGGCCATCTGCTCTCGCACCAGTCGGGGATCCCCGACCTGATGGCCCGTCCCGGCTGGGGGCTCCGCCGGACGACGCCGGCAACCCTTGACGAACTGACTGCCGATAGTCGCCAGTACGCGCCGGCATTCGAGCCGGGCACGGACCTGCGCTACAACAATGCCGGATTCAACCTTGCCGCCGCGGTGGTCGAGGCGGCGACAGACAGTCCGTTCGACGTCTGGCTGGCCCGGACCTTTTTCGAACCCCTCGGCATGGGCCGGACCGGCCATGACGTCCTGCCGGGGCTGGCCATGGGCTATGCCGACTTCCCGGCCGGGATCACACCCCAGCCCGACGCCAACGTCAGCATCATCGCGGGAGCGGGGG
>Ga0115011_10000286_pt1 | contig 44737 bp, 36 predicted proteins | sample TroAtlMetagenome_2_FD_88705 | JGI IMG/M metagenome (GOLD analysis project Ga0115011, IMG submission 88705) | Marine eukaryotic phytoplankton communities from Atlantic Ocean - Tropical Atlantic ANT8 Metagenome | ecosystem: Environmental > Aquatic > Marine > Oceanic | place: Tropical Atlantic... | reverse complement strand
TCATCTAGATTAGCCCCCCATCTCTCTCAGTCTCACCCCGAACCTGCGTTCTCCATGGCTGGAGGAAGCTGTCCGCACAGTTCCCAAAACCTTAATCCCATAATGACCCGCATTGCTCTTCCTCTCACAACCGCGGTCTTCCTTTTGTTCTGCGCATCCCCGGCGTGGACCGCCGACGGCAATCGCCTCGTATACCTCGACGAACCTAACAACCCGTGGCAGTTTGACCGGCAATCGCCCAAGCTCATCACCCCGCAGTGGATCGGGGAGAAGGGAGTGCACGGGGTGGCCGTCCTCGCTATCGACGACATGTCGGGCGATGGCCAGAACTTCAGAAACTACCTGAGCCCAATCATCGACCGGCTCAAGCTCATCGACGGTCGCGGCCCGGTGAGCATCACCTGCAATCGTCCCGACCCCACTCACCCCAACATGCAGTGGCTACTCGGCCAGGGTGTCTCGCTGGAGACCCACACCCTCAGCCATCCCTGTCCCCTCCTGCATCGCCTCGACTTTGCGCGAGCCGCCACCGACTACCACCGCTGCGTCGATCTCCTCGCCACCATCCCCAACAACCGCTCGGTGGGTTTCCGGTTCCCCTGCATGGACGGTCAGAACACACCGAGCCCCCGTGCCTACGCGGAGATCATGAACGGGGTGAGCGAGATGGGGAATTTCATGTCGTCCAGCACCAGCGTGGGCATGGTCTTCACTCCCACGGACCGGGAACTGCCACGCTCGATCTTTGAGGGAGACCCCGCCGGCGGGAAGCGCTTCTCCAAGTATCTGATGAACGGATTCGTCAATTACATCGAGGACTACCCCTATCCATTCACGGTCGGGAACATGATCTGGGAGATCCCCTTCGTCTATCCGAACGACTATACCGGCCAGGCCCTGAACGGAGCCCAGAACCCGGTCATGATTGCCGATTTCAAGGTTGCGGTGGACGCCACGGTCGCGAAGCAAGGCGCGGTTTCGCTTTGCTTTCACGCCGGAGGATGGATGCGCAATGACCAGATGGTCGAGATCGTCGATCACGCCGACCGCACTCACGGCAAGAAGGTGAAGTTCCTCACCATGCGGGAGGTAGACGAACGCATGGTCGAAAACATGCTGGCTGGCCATTCCCTCCGCAACGCGAAGGGCGGGGACAATGGCGTCCGCATCCTTGATATCGACGGCGACGGCTACATGGACGTTGTCATCGGCAACCCCGGGGCGAAGCTTTGTCGCATCTGGGATCCGGAAAAGGGATCCTGGCAGGAGGCCCCCTTCCCGACCCTCGTCACCCCCGCCCTGCGCTTTGGAATCCTCGATAAGAGCGGACGAGCAGCGGCCATCGAAACGAACGAGCATGGAGTGACGCGCGCCTGGCGCTTCGACGGCAGGGCCTGGGTAGCCGACCAGTCGCTCGAAAAGGGACTGACCGGGGTGGCCACCCACCGCAAGGGCGCCGACGGGGGCGTGCGCCTGCGAGATCTCGACGACGACGGAATCTGTGAATTGATCGTCGGAACGCCCACCCAGTCCGCGATTTATCTCCTCGGGAAAAACGGCTGGCAGAAGCTTCCCTTCGGACTCCCGGAGGGATCCTCGCTTGTAACCCAGTCCGGCGGCGACGCAGGACTTCGCTTCGCCGATATCGATGACGATGGGCAACAGGACGTCATCTTCTCGAATGGCGAGCACTACGGCACCTGGATGTTCGATTCCCTCAAGACCGGCTGGTCCCGCACCGGCCTTCATGGCAGGCGCCAGGGCGACGGCGTGGGAGAGCAACACACCCGTGATCGCAACGCGCTGGCCCCCATCGTCCGCAAGGACGGAACGAACAACGGCGCGTGGATCAAGCGCGGACATCTCTACTGGCAGAACGAGGACACGGGCGCGATCATGCCCCACCACATCGACCAACGCAGCTTCGGTGAACTGCTGGGCGAGCAGGTCAACCAACCCCGGACTGCGAGCTCGTCCTTGCGCGCGATGCAGGCACGTTCCGGCTTCCGCGTGGAATTAGTGGCAGCCGAACCACTCGTCATGGATCCGGTCGACGTGGCATGGGGCCCGGACGGCCGTCTGTGGGTGGCGGAGATGGCGGATTATCCAATGGGCCTCGATCACAAGGGCAAGCCCGGGGGCCGAATTGTTGCTCTTACCGATACCGACGGAGATGGGCGCTACGACAAGCGCACTCTCTTTGCGGACGGTCTCGAGACCGCCAACACCGTGCTTCCCTGGCGCGATGGCGTCCTGGCGATCGCACCGCCCAACATCTGGTTCCTGCGCGACACCACTGGCGATGGCAAATCGAATCTCAGGGTGCTTCTTTACGAAGGATTTGGCCGGGGAAACGAGCAGCATCGAGGGAATGGATTGGTCTGGGGACTCGATGGCTGGCTCTACGTCGCCAACGGGGACAGCGGCGGGACGATTCGATCCATCAAGACCGGCAAGAAGCTCAACCTCGGAGGGTTCGACCTGCGCATCCAGCCCGATACCGGCGCCTTGGAACCAGCCACCGGCGTCACCCAGCACGGCCGCAACCGTGACGACTGGGGAAACTGGGTAGCGGGTAATAATTCCAACGGCTGGCAAATCGCACTGGAAGATCACGAGGTGCGCCGCAACCCGAAGGTCGATCAACCAAATTCCCGCCATCCAATAAACGGGGTGATCCCCCTCTATCCCATCAGCCGCGTGCTTAGTCACTACAGCGGGTATCGGGCCCCGCCGGCGGGATCCCCGGGCAGCCTCACTTCAGCCTGTGGATATACCTTCTATCGCGACAGTTTGTTCGACGGTCACATCGCTCCCTCGGTCTACTTCTCCTGTCCCGTGCACAACTGCGTGCATCGGGAGGAGATCACCTGGAACGGAGTCCTTATGGAAACCGAGCGCGCGAGCGACGAGACACGGAGCGAGTTTCTCCGCAGTTCCGATTCCTGGTTCCGTCCCACCGCCATTCGTACCGGACCGGACGGCGCGATGTATGTGGCCGATATGTACCGGCTTGTTATCGAGCACCCCGAGTGGATCGACGACAAGCTCGAGCAGGAAATGATTGCTGACGGCCGCCTGCGAGCCGGTCACGACCGCGGTCGGATCTACAAGACCTTTCCGAGCGGGGCGAAGCTCCACAAGAGGGTCAACCTTGCCTCGCTCAACCCGGCTGAGCTCGGTGCCGCGCTGGGCTCCTCGAACGGCTGGCAGCGTGACACCGCCCACATGATGTTGACCTGGCTCGAGAAGGACGAGCAGAAGAAGGCCATTCCGGGGCTCATCACCGTGCTGCGGAGCAGGCATCCAGCCGCCCGGGCCCAGGCCTTGAGCGCGCTCGCAGATCTTGGCACGCTTTCCGCGGATGCGCTGAAGATCGGTCTCGACGATTCACACCCCGGCGTACGGCGCAATGCGCTGCGCGTGGGCAACCACCTCTTCAACGACCATCCGGCACTCGGTCAGCGAGTAGTTGCCCTGCTTAACGACGAAGATGCCCACGTGCAACAGCAGGCTGCATATGCACTGGGCGCCTCGACGCACAAGGAGGCGGGGCGGGCCCTTGGACGTTTCCTCGTGAAGAACGCCGGTCGTCCCTACCTCCGGGCCGCGGCCCTGACCTCGGCGGCAGCACTCCCGCATGAGGTCCTGCTCGCCGTTCTCGGGGCGGAGCGGACGCCGGTGACCTCTGCCCTCAGCGCGGAGCTGATGGGGATGCTCGGAGCCGACGCCAAAAAACTCGTGCCGCCCGTGCTGACGCGTATCGCGAGCAAACCTGACAACGGCAACCACTACCAGGCATGGGAGTTTCATGCCGCGACGCGTCTCATGGAAGCCATGGGCGACGACGAAGCTGCTCGCGCACTCGTGCCCGCCATGCTGGTTAAAGCGCGCGATACGGTGATCGATGGGAAGAGGGACCTGGAGACCCGCCTCTCCGCCGTTCCGTTCCTGGAACGGGCTTCCCCCAACGCTGATACCCGTCTGCTCACCTCTCTCCTGAAGCTGACGACGCCGATCGAATTGCAGGTTGCGGCGGTCAAGTCACTCCTGCGGCATGAGAATACCGGCGTGGCCAGGAATCTCCTGTCCGGTTGGTCCGCACACGGGCCGGCGGTCCGCGGCGCCATTATCGATGCTCTCCTGGCCCGGCCGGTGCTCACCGGCACGCTCCTGGATGCGATTGACGGAAACCGCGAATTGGGAGTTTCCCTCGACACCAGCCGCCGACAGTTGCTCCTCCGGCATTCCAGCGAGTCCATCCGGGTGCGAGCAACCAAGCTGCTCGGCGGCGCCACCAATGCGAACCGGGCAGCCGTGCTCAATAAATACACTCCGGTGCTCACCAAGGCTGGAGATCGCGAGAAGGGCCGGGCGCTCTTTGGAACACACTGTGCACTCTGTCATCGGCTCAACGGCGTCGGCAAAGTAGTCGGCCCGAACCTGGCTGCGCTGAGCAATCGCGCGCCGCTCACCTTCCTCACCGCCATCCTCGACCCCAATCAGGCCATCGAGGCGACCTGGATGCTCTTTGTCGCCAAGACCAGGGACGGGCGCACTCTCGCCGGGGCGGTGGCGGAGGAAACGAGTTCCGCCGTCACGTTAGTGGGTGTCGACGGAGCCCGCACCCAAATCCCGCGGGACCAGCTTGTGTCGCTGGAGTCCACCGGCCGCTCGCTCATGCCGGAGGGACTCGAAGGAGCAATCACACTCGAGCAAATGACCGACCTACTCGCCTACCTCAAGATGGCGGGGAGGCCGATGCCCCAGGTCGCGGTCAAGGGCAATACTCTCGAACACCTCGACGCCAAGCACGACGGCTTCTACTCAATCTTGTTCGATCCCGTGGCTGGAGCGACGGGAATCGAGTTGGAATGGGCCAACGAAGGCAACTTCAAGCACTGGACCATCCGCGAAATCGAAGCCTACGCTAACTTCGAGACGAAGGTCGATATCGTGGCCGGCACCGTTGTTCCGGGACCGACCCGAACCGGGGCCAACGGACTGGATCAGGCCTTCGACGGCAAGGTCGAAACCTGGACCTACACCACTCCATCCTACACGGATGTCGCGCCCCAGCGGACGCTTCTCAAGCTCGCCCCGGGTGCTCACGTGCTCGACCGTATCCGCGTCAACCATGTGGGGGGCAACGACACCAACGGGCGACTCCAGCAGATCACCGTCCGCGTCACCACCGATGCCAATCCTGATCTGGCCGCCCGTAAGTATGCCGATGTCGCCGATCTCTCGGTTCAGATCTTTGGTGAAGCGGAGGCCGAAGAAGCGGCGAAACCTAAGGAGAAGCCGAAGCCCAAGGGAAAACCGGAACCTTACGGCGGCAAGCCTCACAAGATCCCCGGCCTGATCGAGGCCGAGCACTACGACGAGGGCCCTCCCGAAGTGGCCTATCGTGACAACGACGCAAGGAACCAGGGTGCTCCCTACCGCAGGGACACGCAGGTCGATATCGAGAAACGTGACGACGCCTCCAACGGCCACGGCCTCGGCTGGACGGGAGCAGGTGAATGGCTGAGCTACACCGTCGAGGTCGCAGCGGACGGAACCTATGCCATCGAGATGCCCGTTGCCTCCAGCAAGCAGGGCGGCCTCTTCCACCTCGAGATTGCAGGGAAGAATCTTACCGGACCCATCCGCATCCCCGACACCGGGGGCTGGACCACCCTCAAGAAGATCTCGACCAAGGGGGTGAAGCTGACCAGGGGAGTGCACCGCATTCGCGTCGTGATGGATGCAGTCGGAGCCTCCGGCTACATTGGAGACATAGACTACTTCAAGTTCTCCGCCGTGGAGTAGGGCAGTTGGCGGGCTGCACCCTCAACAGCCTCCCCCTTCTTGGCGTCTACTCCTTACCTAAAAGCCGCAGAATGCGCTTGGCCTCCGCATACCCCCTGCTCCGCCGCCTTGCGACACCACTTCACCGCCTCTACATCCTCTTTCGCTGCTCTGTAGAGGTCTCTACCATCAGACTACCAAGCAACACACTCTTCAACAGCAGAGATGAGGCGGCGGAAATCGCCCGGGAAGGAGCAGATTTTCACGCTAGTCATGGCCGGGTGCACCACTGTTGGCTTCGGGTTCCCACACGCGACGCTGCCGCGCTTTAAGGTAACCCTGGTTTGTGGATTTCATCTTCCAGAGCTCGATCTTTTCAAAGGTGATCGGCGCACTCCACGCGTAGGCGTCGACACCCCGCACCTCGCGGCCGTCGAGGTGCGCTGCCACGTGCGCCTGCCGTTCGTTGACGAACACCTCGACAAGGTAGTTGTCGATGAAGATACGTAGCTCGAGGTCTTCTCCCTCTGGCAAATCGGCGACGGCAAAGGGAACCTCGGCCGTGCCGATGCGCAGGGTTCCGCTGGCCGGCTGGATCATGATCGGCAAGCCTTCGTGATCCGAATCAGCGAAGAGCCGAAGCCCAAAACGCTTCCGCATCGCTTCCTCGCGTGAAACGGTGAGACGCAGCTCCCAGGCGTCGCCATTCATCTCGAAAATGCGTTTCGTGGCGTATCCGCCGATTCCCCTCTTTGTCGGCACCGCGAAGTTCTCGAATACCTGCCGGTCGTAGCGCAGTCCATTCAGTTCGCGAAGAGGCCTGATGCGCAATGATCCGTCATCAGCGAGCCTGAGTTCGCGGGGCAGGGACTGGATTGTTTTTGCCAGCAGGCGCTCATCGAGTGTCGCGAGCCACGCCCACATCACGCGTCGACCGTCCGGTGTCTCAACACTCTCCGGCGCGAAGCAATCCCGCACCGACAGATGGGCGTGCGGCGACTGACCCTCCTGCGGCCAGTTCATACGCGCGTGCCGTCCCGGCACAAACTGTTCCTTTTCGGAATCCCACTCACCCAGGTAGTATCGGCAGCCGTGGGTATGGCTGATGCAAAGCAGCATCCAGTTATCGTCGCCAAGGGGGAAAAAGTTGGCGCAGGAAACGTCTTCGCCGATAGCAACGTCGTCCGGTTCGTGGGAGAGAAAATCTCCGACATGGGTCCAGTGCTTGAGGTCATCAGATTTGAGGAGAGGTGGATTCAGCCCGCCGGAGATTGCGTAGTAGGTATCCCCGATGCGAAAGCAATCGGGGTCCCAGTGCTTGATCTTTGCCGATTCGCCCTGTGCTGCTCTGGGCTCGACCGGATACGGCTTGTTCCAGGCCGAAAGCCTGCGGTCTTTCGCGATGGCAATCTGGTTACGTCCGGATCCCGCGCCGTGGTAGATGATCGCCGGCAGCCCCTCTTTTGTCAGGAAGCCGGTGCCGCTGTACATCCCGTGGCCGGTGAATGAGGGCTGCAACTGTGTCTTTTGCCAGGTCCAGTGGAGCATGTCCGGGCTGGTGACATGAATAAAGGAGAAGCCCTTCTTGGTCTTCCCGTCGACTGACCAATCGTGCGCCAGGATGTAGTGCAGATGATAGGTGCCATCGAGATAAAAAGCGGCATTGGGGTCCCCCGGCTTGCTATCGCCGCCAGGGTGCATGAGGTGAAAGTTCAGCGCATATGGATCGGCCTGATCCGCGACAATGGTTTCAGATAGAGCTATGGCTATCAGGGCTGCCATTTCCAAAGAGCCAATGACCCTAAAACGACGACGAAAAGCGTGAGATTTAACGATGTCGCAGATCATATTTCTTAGCCGAACGCTAAAGCTGCAGGAGCGCGGGGTCAAACTCTCCAGAGCGAAGCGAACTCGTGGCGTTAATCGCGCTTACCACCAGCGTCTTGTTCTGCTCCATTTTTTTGAGACTCGAGCTGATTCTCTAACCAAGCAATGACCTGCTCAATGATCACCCCCATGGGAAGGAGAAAGTCCCGTATCTTCCCAGTTTTTGGCAATTACCCCGGGCGGGAATCGAACCCACATCTAAGGTTTAGGAAACCCTTGTTCTATCCATTGAACTACCGGGGCGGGGCCGGAAGGGTGCCTTCTCATCCGGGGTATGACAAGCCGAGAGTCCGAGGGCCGTGAAGGCCCATGCCGGACAGGATAAATTGAAGCACACTACGAAAACCGCTGGTTCCGACCTTACCCAAAATCGGTATGGCAATTCCTCCGATCGAGCTGATAGTAATATCCCATGAAGACTCAGCTTGCCGCCTCTTCCACCCTCTCCCTTCTATCAATCTTTCTTCCTCTCCATGCGGCAGAGACCACCTTGGTCAACGACAGCCCAGCTTCGAATGCCACGGCACTCGTCCCCACCGCAGGGAATGGAGGAAACAGCCTGTCGGTGGCGGAGTGGGCAAACGTGGATTCCCCTCCCAATGCCGCCAGCTGGATCCCGGGCACAACCGGCGTTGGATACGAGACCAGCCCGAACTCAGCAACCAGCTATTCGGCGCTGCTTGGTCTCGATCTGCGAGCTCAGATGCAGAACCGTTCAACGACCGCCTACATCCGGATCCCTTTTACCATCGACCGGGCCGCTCTGGAATCCACTCAGACTCTATTTCTGGACATGAAGTATGATGATGGATTTGTCGCCTACCTGAACGGAGTCCGCGTTGCATCAGCCAATGCACCCGGACAACTCAATTCCTCCTCAGCGGCGAGCTCAAACAACTCTGATGCGCGGGCCCTCGAATTCGAGCAGTTCGACCTCAGCTCTTTCATATCCCTGCTCAACGATGGCTCAAACATACTCGCCATCCATGGGTTAAATGATGGGGCCACAAGCAGCGACTTTCTTATCCTACCGCGCCTGATCGCAACCGACACCCTGCCACCCGTGTGGCCTGACCTGCAACTTGGCACCCCAATTACTACCGCAAGCAGTCCAGTAGCCCTCACCCATGCTCCAGACGAGAGCGAAAGGCTGTTCATTGTCGAACGGGGCGGACGCATCAGAATCTGGGAGGGAGGCGCTCTGCGCACCTTTCTTGATCTGCGCTCCAGCGTGAATACCAACGACAGCGGTGGCGACGAGCGTGGCCTGCTTGGGCTCGCCTTCTCTCCCGGATATGCGACCAATGGACACTTCTACGTCAACTACATCAGCAGCAGTTCATCACCTCGCGGATCCACTGTGGTATCCCGTTTCACGGTAAGCCCAACAAACCCGGACGATGGAATCGAAACGAGCGAGGAAGTGATCTTGGTGATCCCCCAGCCGGAACCAAACCACAACGGGGGGCAGATCAATTTTGGCCCTGATGGATTTCTCTACATTGGAATGGGAGATGGCGGGGGAGCTGGCGACGTGCATGGCTCTACCGGAAACGGGCAAGCCAATGACACTTTTCTTGGCAAAATGCTGCGGATCGATGTGGAAGGCCCCCCGGATCCCGGATCGCCGTATTCTGTTCCAGCCGACAATCCTTTCCTTCTTGATCCACAGGTCCCGGATGAGATCTGGGCCTTCGGATTACGTAATCCATGGCGCTGGTCTTTCGACCGGAAGACTGGGGACATGTATATCGCTGACGTGGGACAGTATGAGTGGGAAGAAGTCAACTTTGTCCCGGCTTCCAGCACCGGTGGAGAAAATTTTCAATGGCGCAGAATTGAGGGCTTCAACACCTTTAACTCCGGAACCCAGATTACAAAAGGAACCTCGACCGATCCAGTGTTCGAATATGATCACAATGCCGGCAGTTCCATCACGGGAGGATACGTTTACCGGGGCCAAGAGCACCCTCGGATGAACGGCATTTATTTCTTTGGGGATTACAATTCCGGAAGGATTTGGGGCCTCCAGCAGGATCCCTCAGGCAACTGGATCGATCGCCAGCTTCTGGAGACATCACTACGTATTTCCTCCTTTGGTGAGGACGGGAAAGGAAACCTTTACGTTGCTTCTCTCTTTACTGGAGCAATCCATCGCCTCAGCGACACAAGAGGAGAAGCCTATCTACAGGTGACAAGCGCCTCTTTCACTCCAGCGGGCGAGGCGCAAATCGGCTTTGGCGCGGAGATCGGGAAGCAGTACCAGCTACAGTTCTCGACCGACCTGCAGTCATGGAGTGATGTAGGGAGGGCAAGCCGAGCCACTGATTTTGACTCCGAGCTCACGGGAACCCTCCCAGGCATAGCACCGGCTGAGGCTTACTTCCGGGTGATCGAGCTGGCCGATTGACCTATTGGTCTCTCGAGTCTGATCACGGGAAGCAGCAGCATCCCTTTCCTCCCCGAACTCCCTTTCGTCGGAGCACAGGGCCGCATCATCGCGCCTGTTTTCTCTCTGGAAATCGTAATGTCCTGAAGCCATGATCGTGGCCTGACCCATAAATGACCTCATGTCTAAGCCTCTTCTGAGATACCAAGCACGTTTCCTTTCGGTAATCCTTTGCGGTCTGCCGTTCCTGTCCGCATGCGACACGGGAGAGAACCCTTCGCAGAATCCAGCCGTCCCGAAAGAGCAGAGAGCCAATACTTCCCCATCCGACATCGAACCTAAGGACGCGGTGCCCGGGATACTTCCTGAGGAGGGATCTTCGAGCAAGGATGGCCCCGCCCCAACCGAGGCCAAGATTCCCTCCAAAAAGGTCGATTCTTCCACTTCCTCCTCTCCGGACACACCCGCTACCGTTAAGATAGGCGATGAAGGAAACCCAGCCGACTCCGGCGGTTTCGGCGCCGTTTCCTACCCCTACCGGATCGGCAAATATGAGGTCACCAATGGCGAGTTTGCCACCTTCCTGAACGGAGTGGCCAGCGAGGATACCCACTCACTCTACGATGGACGTATGGCCGGAGAGCTGGGAGGCATCACCCGCACTGGCTCCGCGGGAAGCTACCGCTACTCCTGCAAAAAGGAGGGGGAGAAAAACCCGATCAATTATGTCTCATGGGAAACCTGCCTGCGCTACTGCAACTGGCTCTCGAATGGACAGGGTGCAGGGGATACCGAAAGTGGACCCTACCAGATCGCAGGAGGATCCGTCGCCCTCCCGGACCACGCTACACTCTCCAAAGGCACGACCACCACGTGGGTCCTTGCCAGTGAAAACGAATGGTATAAGGCCGCCTACTATGATCCCACCAAGGGCGGATCTGGCGGATACTGGCCATACGCCTGTGAGGGAGGGGCGGCACCGCCATGTAATCTCAACTCGAATACCATCCGCCAGGTGGGCTCCTATCCTGTTACCTCCGCCTATGGAACCTTCGATCAGAATGGCAATCTCTGGGAATACAACGAACACAGATCCGGCAACAAGGTAGGCCTCCGTGGCGGATCCTTCTTCATCAACGATAACGACAGCTACCTGCGCTCGGGCACCCGTTATGACGTCCTCAGTGCAAAATGGCCAAATTATGGATTCCGCGTGGTTGCCCTCGGCACCGGAAAGTCCCGGGCCTTTACTCCTCCCCCACTGGACCAGAAAGTCAAACCACGACCCACCCGCACCAAGGCCCGGACCTTCTATGTCAGCCACTCAGAAGGCAACGACTCCTTCGACGGCGTGGCGGCCAAGGCAGCGGGAGGTTCCGGCCCTTGGAAAACCCTCACCCGTGCATCAATCGAATACATTCCGGGAGATACTATCCTGCTCAAACGAGGTGACACTTGGAATGAGGAATTCAACCCAAAAGGGAATGGGACTCCTGGCCAGCCCATCTCAATCTCAGGATACGGCACGGGAAGCCGCCCGGTTATCGACCGACAAGATTACCGGGAGGACCTAACTGGCATTCGCCTGAAAGACCAGGGAGGATTCCGAATTACCGGCATTGAGTTCAATCGCTGTATGACTGGGATCTACGCGGATTACTCAGATGGCGCCCCAACGAAGGAGTTCATCTGGATCGAAGACTGTTACTTTCACGACTCGCTGCTCTACCAACACTATGAAGATTATCCCCGCCGCAAGATCGGCCTGGGCGTCTGCTTCTTCTCCTACGAACGCGACAACCGCGTCGTTCTCAGAGATATCACCATTAAGAACTGCACCTTCCGACGTCTCGCCTCCGGGGTCTGGACCAACAGCCCGGACAATTTCAACAAGAACGCCTCCTACATCTACAACTTCGCAGAAATGAACTTTGAGGAATGCCTGTTTGAAGAGGGATTCCAATGGCAACAAGGCATAAGAGGAGTAGCTGGCGGATCCATGCAAAACTGCATAACCCATGACATTGGCCGGGGATTCCGTTCCTTCAATGGCGTAGCCGGGTCGATGTTTTTCCGCTGCAAGGACTGGACCTTTGAAAACTGCGAATGGGGATTTGTCTCAATCGGACTCGGCAGCGGTGACGGTGAGGCTTTCGACTTCGAGGGCAATTGTGACAACATGATCATGCGTAACTGCCTCTTCCACGACACGGACGGCCCGGGATTCCTGCTTTGCTGTTATGCCTCAGACGGGCATGCCCACACCAAGATCCTGATGGAAAACTGCGTCATTAACGGCAAGTCCAAGCGGCCGATCGGGCTGCCGCGATGTGCTATTGTCAACACCACGGACTGGAACGAATCGCACTGGAACAACTGTCGATTCTATGTCTCACCGGGAGAAGCACTCATGCGGGTGATGGACCCGGAAAAAGAAAAGAGAACAAAATTCACCAACTGTCTTGTCACCGACCTGAGTAGTGCATGCGCTACGCCAAATCTTGCCTTGGAAGCAAATGTCTCATCAGGATCGAATAGCGGATCGGCTACAAAGGCTAACGATGGCAACTCCCAGACCTCTTGGATTGGCGGCACGAGCGATGATGAATGGATCCAACTATCCTTTCCCACCGCTCAGTTCATAAACGAGATAAGACTCCGGGAAGATCCCGCTTCTTCCATTAATCGCTATCAGATCCAATATGCGGATCCGATAAGCCAATCATGGAAGAGCTGCTTTAACGGAATGAATATTGGCAAGGACTTCATCGCCCCAATCGTTACCTGCAAAACCAAGGAACTTCGCCTTAAGGTCATCGCAACAAACAAGGGAAGGCCTGCAATCAGTGAATTTGAGGCTTACCGGAGCGTTGGACGAACATTCGACGATCCTACCGGGGCAGCCGCCGTAAATATTATCGGAAAGTGACCAACGCGCAGGCCGATCTCCTGCATCACATCATCATTTCTCGTAATTATTTTGCATTCTCCCCGAGAATTGGAGTTTGAGAAGGCGCACATTTCTGTGCAGCCTGACCACAACTCTGGATCGTCCAGCGCACAATCCCTTCGTTATGAATACCACGTCTATTGCACTACTCACCGCATTCGGCCTTCTGCTCGCCACTTCATCAGTCCCGGCTAGCCCGAGAGTCTGGAAAGACGCTTCCTCCGGGAGAACCCTGACAGGAGAATTTGTCGAGCTCACCAAGGATGCAGTGAAAGTACGGCGAGCCAATGGCGACGTGGTCAGCCTTCCTCTTTCCCGTCTCACTGAGGCCGACATCGCATTCGCTAAGGAAGCTGCCAACACAGGGGGAGCTCTTGCAAATGACTGGCCAAGCTGGCGAGGCGCAAGGCGGGACGGCCACTCACCTGATACAAAGTCCATGCCAAAGTGGCCTCAGGCAGGACCTAAACTCGTTTGGGCCTTTGAAGATTGCGGCAAAGGCTACAGTTGCCCGGCGGTAGTTGGTAACAGGATCTACTTCACCGGCAGCCGGAAAGGAAAGGCCGAGGTCATCTGCATCGACGCCGGAAGCGGAGAAGAGATCTGGGCCAGCACCATCGGCACTGATCCCGAGGAAGGATACAATACAAGATGGGGCGCAGGAACGCGCGGAGCAGCCACCGTTGATGACGGCATGGTCTACGCCATGAATGCCAATGGAGATGTCAGCTGCATGACTGCCGACAAGGGTGAAAAAAAATGGAGTGTGGGCCTCGTCGAGGACTTTGGCGGAAAAATCCCTGGCTGGGGATACTCGGAATCTCCTCTGGTTGATGGCGACAAGCTCATCGTAACCCCCGGAGGCGAAAAAGGGGCTATCATCGCTCTCGACAAGAAGACTGGTAAGACGATCTGGCAAAGTGCCGATCTAACGGACGCCGCCCAGTATTCCTCCGTCATAGTCGCGGAAGTGAACGGGAAGAAGCAATACATTCAGCTTTTCATGAAAAAACTGGCGGGCGTATCAGCCGACACCGGAGAACTCCTCTGGAGCACAAAATGGCCCGGACGGACTGCTGTTATTCCCACTCCCATCTATTCAGAGGGCCATGTCTATATCAGTTCGGGCTATGGGGTCGGCTGCAAGCTCGTAGATATCAGCGGCGATGAAGCCAAGGAAGTATGGTCCAACAAGGTTATGAAGAATCATCATGGAGGGGTTATCAAGGTAGGGGAACATGTCTACGGATTCTCAGATGGGCCAGGGCTGGTCTGCCAGAACTTCAAGACGGGCGAACAGGTTTGGAGCGAGCGAGGCGAAGGCAAAAGCAAGGGAGCCGTGCATTATGTAGATGGCATGTTGGTATGCATCGATGAATCTGAAGGTTCATGTTTTCTCGCTAAGGCCTCACCTGATGGCTTCGAGGAGCTTGGTCGGTTTCCTATGCCTCGTAAGACCAAGTTGCGGGAAGGCACCAGTGGAAAAGTCTGGACTCACCCCGTAGTTGTAAACGGGAAGCTCTACCTCCGCGATCAGGACCTTGTCTTCTGTTTTGACGTGAAAGGCTGATCTCCCCTCACCCCCAAGCAGCAGGAATCTGAGTAATCTCTCCTCAGAGGAGCTGGCTCCTCTGAATTGGCCTATTCGTCTCAGGCTTTCCCCCACGCATCACATGGCTTCGATGGAAAAAACCGGGAGACTTGTCTTTATGCCTCGGGTCAGGCTATTGTCCCACCCTTAACGAGGTCTCCGTGCCAAAGCTCTCCCCGAATCCACCCTCCTGGCTGCGCACCATCCTGATCGCTCTAACCATGGGCTTTGGCGCGGTCCTGATTTTGTTTCCTGCCTGGATTCCCGATGAGAAGAGTGTGCCCATGGAAGACAGCGTGGTAGAAACGCTGCAATCAGCCTTGCTCGCATTTTCCTCAGCGCTCCTGTTTGCCACTGCCCCTCATGCCGGACCTTTCCGAGCGGTTTACCGCTCCTTGGGATTTCTGACCATCGCATTCCTGATCGCCGAGATCGGAGGAGCCATCGATGACAACATTCACCCTCTCAAGCATGAGTATCTTATGATCCCCATCCTTGTCTGGTCTGGGCTAACACTATTCCGCCGCAGAAGGGAAACTCTTCATTTTATCGGCTTCGCCTCCCGCCACCCAGCCTCAGGGTTTATTCTCGCAGCCCTGATCCTGAACTACGCTTTCTCCCGAGTGTTCGGATCACAAGCATTCTGGCAGGCATCCCTCGGACAGGAATACAACCCGGACATTCCCCCGACATGCAGAGGCTACCTCGAGTTGCTGGCTTGTTATTTCATCCTTCTCGGCACAATCGGCTACTGCCTGCCTCTTATTCGGCGTCGATACCGCATGTTTACTGAGCCATGATGGCGAAGAAGAAGGCGAAAACCCTCAAAAGGGTTCAGTGGAGAATCGAATACACTGCTTTTCTCGTCGTCGAGCGCCTTGTCGGTCTGTTCTCGATGGAATCCCTCTGGCGTATCGGCGCCAGCCTTTCCTTTTTGGCTTATCTCTTCCGCTCTCGCTGGCCCATCGTCCGCAACAACCTGCGAACTGTCATGGAGCCTGGGACAAGTGAAGATGAAATCGATGCTCTCACCCGGGACGTTTTCCGTCATACCACGGCCAATTTTCTGACCGCACTCAAGGGAGGACGGCTGTCCTCATCTCTCGTCCAGTCTGCAATCATCCCCAATCGGTTTGATATTCTTGAGCGTGCTGTCGAGAAGGGCAAGGGAGTCATCCTTGTTTCCCCGCATATGGGAAACTTTGAAATTCTCACTCAGGGGCTCGGAGCATCCCACCCGAATTGGAAGGCCGCTGCGATCTACCGTCCTCTCAACAACATTCACCTTGATCCCCTGATTCGAAAGAGAAGATCTAATCACCAGATGAAGATGTTCTCAAAGTTCACATCCTATCAGGCTCCCATCAAGTTTGTCCGCGACAAGGGAATCCTCGGAGTAATTGCCGACCAAAGGGCAGGGCGTTCGGGTACTATTGTCCCGTTCTTTGGCCGCCTCATGTCCATGTCACCCCTGCCAGCCTTCATCCATAAGCACACAGGCGCTCCAGTGGTGGGCATTTCGATGAGAACCGTATCGCCGGGTAAGTGGGAGGTCATGTTTCACGAACCTGAAACCAAAGAAGGAGAGGAGATTTCTACGGCCCATATCGCCGCCCTCCTTGAAAAAGCGACTCGCCAGTCCATAGTAGACGTCTTCTGGATGCACGATCTCTGGCGCGTGGACAGAAGGCGCCCTTTAGCGATTTCCGGGAAAAAGGGACCTTTCCGCCTCAGTCAGCACCAGAAAACCCCTCTCTGGCCTTTCCCAGTCCTAATCAGGCTGCCAGATAACCCCTCGGAGCTCCGAAAAACGCTCCCGGCCCTCGAGGCAATGAAAGCTTCCCGGCCTGACTTTGTTCTTCATCTACTTGGGAGGGAGCGGCTACGTCATGAAGCTAGGGTCTCGGGCCTCCCTCACGCCTTTCACAGTATCGAGGATCACTTCCTTCCACCAAATCTTCCGCTCGCGCTTGTCATGACCGATGATGAGCGGGCCGCTCGCGAGCTTGGTCACCTCTATGAGGGACCTATATACAGCCTGCCTGAAACCCTGCAGTCAGGAAATAACTGGCGACCGGTCTTGATTAAAACCGACCTCCCCCCTGAGGACCGCTGGCTGGAAATGACCCGGGAGCTTGGGATGCATGAGCCCCCCCTCGGCGAGACTTACCTCTGAAATTGAGAGCATGATATCCAGCTCCCAAAAATGACGCCCCTGTTCTTGGGCTTTATTCCACTTTCTGTCGTCGTCTCAACTCCTGATAGAGCTGGCAGCTTTTCTCAAGCTCTTCATTCGTCCCATCTCCGACAATTTCACCACCTTCAAAAACGAGAATACGGTCAACGACACTCAAGGTACTGAACCGGTGCGCGATGATAAAAACCGTTCGGTCCTGCGCCAGCTCAACAACAGCCTGCTGGACGAGCGCCTCATTCTCGGAATCCAGCGCGGAGGCGGCCTCATCAAGCACTAGAATCGGAGCCTTCCGCAAGAAGGCACGGGCAAGGGCTAGCCTCTGCCGCTGCCCACCGGAAAGGCGCGTTCCCTTTTCCCCTATGAATGTTCCATACCCATTTTCCATGGCGGTAATAAAATCGTGGGCGCGGGCCTGACCCGCAGCCTTGCAGATCTCTTCATCCGTAGCGTCAGGGCGGCCAACCAGGATATTATCCCTTACAGAAGCATTGAAGAGCAACGGCTCCTGTGGAACGAAGGCAATGGCGTCGCGGAGGTCCTCTTGCCGAAGAGTCCGAAGGTCATGTCCATCCATGGAGACCACTCCCTCGGTCGGATCGTAAAAACGCAGGAGGAGGTTGATAAAAGAGGTCTTGCCCGCCCCGCTGGGTCCGACAATCCCAATAACTTCTCCCTGCCTGGCTTTAACCGTTACCCGCTTGAGCACTAAATCCTCTGCGTAGGCGAAGGAAACCCCGTTAAAGGCGATCTCGCCTTTAACCTTCTGCAACTCGACTGGAACTTCCGGATCAAGGACTTCGGGTTCCTCCTTCGAAATTCCCTCCAGACGATCCAGGGACGCTTCCATGCTCTTCAGATGAGTGGTTATCTTTCCGAGCTTCTTTACCGGCTCATAGCAGAAATAAAGCGCCCCAAGAAGAGGAACCATTTGCTGAATGCCCACTGAATTTCTCCCCGCATAGACGATGACAACGGCAATGCTGATCGTGGCCACAAACTCTACCAGCGGAGCCACGGAGCGCTCGTATTTGAGGACCTTAAGCTGCCACTTCATCAACTCCCGGACTCTCCTTCTCATTCCACTGACCTGACCCTCCTGAAGGTTGAAGGCGCGTATCTCTCTCGGGGCCTGAATACTATCTGTCACGTAGGCTGAAACATCACCCACCTGGGCCTGCAATTTTTTCGCGCGTATCTTTAACTTTCCGGCCAACCATCTGATCGGGAAAACGCAGGCTGGCGCGCTGATCAGGAATGCCAGAATGAAGATAAACTGACTGTTCTGGAGGGAGAGGTAGATAATGACCCCAGCCGCCCCCATCAGGGTAAAGGGCTGCTTGATGATGTCATTCGTCACCGTAACGATACCCGCCCTTAGCACCTCGGTATCCGTAATGAGTCTGCTGACAGTATCTCCACTCCGTCGCCTTTCAAAAAAAGAGAGGGATAGTTTCTGCAAGTGAGCGAAGGTATCGGTCCTTAGTCCCTCCAGCACTCTTTGCCCGCAGTAGGCCATCCCATACATATTCGCAAATTCTGAAGCGCATCGGATCCCCATTCCCCCCACCATGATCACTCCAACTAGGATGAGATCTCCAAATGGCACCGGGTCAGGGCCCTCTACCCAGATCCTCGGAAGCACCTCCTTCAGGATCAGTGGAATTCCCGCACCGCTGGCCACCCCATAGATTAACCCGGCAATCAACGCACCGATGAATTGCCACCGTACCGGTCGCAGGTAGCGTGTGTAGGGCCGAAGGCGCTTGAGCACGTCGCGGAAGAGTTAGGGGTAGAGAAGGGAATGCGCAAGCTTTTGGAGAAGCTTCATGCTTCACCGCAGTTCATACCCAAGCACGCTAAGGCCGTAAATCACAGCTGTTTCTACCCGCAATACCAGAGAACCAAAACTTACTGGGCGGACCCCGCTTCCTATTGCTAGCTCGGTCTCCGGAGGGGAAAAGTCTCCCTCCGGTCCAATAAAGAGCTCTACCGATCCCACCTTCGCAGGCAGTTCCTCAATCTCGGACCTCATCGGTCGTGCTCTCTCATCCAGAGAAGCGAGAAATCGAACCCCCTCACCACGGGATTCCACGGCATCCTCGAAGACCACCGCAGGGCACACCTCGGGCACAAGATTCTGCCCGCACTGCTTGCAGGCCGCCATTGCCACCCGACTCCATTTCTCCTGCTTACCTTCCAGATTTTTCCCCGACAAACGAACTGCCATGTTTTCAGTAAGCAGAGGCTGTATCCGATCTACACCCAGTTCCACAGCTTTCTGGATAATAAGGTCCATAACCTTCCCCTTGGTCACTGCAATCGCGAGGAACAAGGAGGGACCTTTCCGTTGAACCCTTCCCTCTTCTTCCAGCAGCACCGCGACTTCCCGTTCATTCCCCTCAGTAATTGCCCCTCTTGCCCAACGCCCCGCGCCATCAAAAATCTCAATCTTATCACCTGAGCTTTTGCGCATCACCCTCACGCAATGATGACTCTCCTCTGGATTGAGCAGCGCTCTGGAGCGTCCCCAGGCCTCCTCTGCCACAAAAAACCTATCCATACTCGCAGGGTGTTGCCGGACAGGGTGGATTATCCACCTGCCTACAGGTTGAAAAACCTTTTTGCCTTTTCAAGAAAGCTCTCATGCATGGGCGAGTTCTCTTCTCCGATGGATTCCGTGAATGCCTCCAGCTTCTCCTTTTGTTCGCCGCTAAGGCGAGTCGGAACCTCAACCCGAACCTCGACGTTCAGGTCTCCTTTTCTCCCACTGCTGATATCCTTAATTCCCCGGTTTCTCAGGCGAAAGATTGTGCCCCCCTGAGTCCCAGTAGGAATTTTAATTGAAGCCGCACCCTCCAGAGTGGGGACGCCCAACTCCCCTCCGAGGGCTGCGGTTCCGAACGAGACAGGAACTTCACAGAAAAGATCCTCTCCACGTCGTTCAAAGACATCATGACGCTTGAGGTGGAGAACGATGTGCAGGTCCCCCGAGGGGCCCCCACGCACCCCAGCGTCACCGTTGCCGCTTGACCGCAGCCGGGTCCCGTGATCGACCCCCGCAGGGATTTCGATCTGAGTGCGATCCACTTTTTCGAGCCTTCCCTGCCCCCTGCATTCAGGACAGGGATCAGAAATTACCTGCCCTGAGCCATCACAGTCCGGGCATACCACTTGTTTCCTGAAGATCCCTCCGAACCCTTCCATTCTCTGCTCCACTACGCCATGGCCCTGACAAGTGCTACAGGTCTGGGCTCCCCCTGAACCCTTCGATCCCGATCCTCTGCAGGAGTCACAACTTACGAATTTCTCGAGTTCGAGCGCCTTGGAAACTCCCCGGGCACTTTCCTCCAGGCTGATTTCAAGATTGTAACGCAAATCGCTGCCACGCTTCCGCCCATCCCTTGACCGGCCTCGGCCACCGCCAAAAAAATCGCCAAAAGCCCCGTCGAAGACCTGCGAGAAAATATCCATGGGGTCATTGAATCCACCCCCTCGGAAACCACTTCCCCCAGATCCTCCTGCCTTGAACGCCGCGTGTCCATATCGGTCATAGGCCGCCTTTTTATCCTCATCACTGAGAACCTCGTAAGCCTCTCCTAGCTCCTTGAACCTGTCTTCCGCCTCAGGGTCATCCGGATTCTGATCCGGATGAAATTTCATCGCGAGTTTGCGATAGGACTTCTTAATTTCCCCGGCACCGGCATCCTTGGACACGCCAAGCACCTCGTAGTAGTCTCGTGTAGATCCCATCTATGATTGCTCCTCCATCTCTTCCGCAGGTTCTTCAGATTGTGGCGTCCGGGACACCACGACATTAGCAGGACGCAGTAACCGCTCCCCCATCTGGTAGCCTCGCCTGAGCACCCTCAGGACACTACCCTCGGGAGAGGTCTCGCAATCTTCCTGCGACACCGCCTCGTGAACTGCAGGGTCAAACATTTTTGCCTCCGCCGGAATTTCTTCGACTCCCTGGCCCGAAAGAAAATCATCCAGCTGCTTCTTAACCATCTCCATTCCCCGAAAAATCATCGACTCTGAATCGGCAGAGGCGGCGTCAAGACCCATATGGAAGTTGTCGAGAACGGGCAAAAGCTCCTCAAGGAGAGATTGGTTGGCATAACGACGGGCTTCGCCCTTCTCTCTTTCCATTCGCTTCCGGAAGTTTTCGAGATCTGCTGCTGAGCGGATCGCCCTTTCTCGCCACTCGGCAGCCTGCTCCTCAGGCGTAGGCTCCAGTTCAAGCTCTTCTTCAACCACAGGGCCGTCTCCCTCCCCTCCTTCCTCGGCAGCAGGTTGTCCTACATCCGGAGCCTCCCCTGAAACATTCTCAGGAAGCGGCTCATCGCTCTCTGCCTCGCTGGAAGAGTCGTGTTGCATGGGGAGACCAATACCCGCCACTCCGCAGCGGTCAACCCTGAGCATCTGCCATCCGCAGGTTCGTCACCTTCCCCTAACCACCCTCAGCCCTCTTTTCCAAGGCATCGAGAACAGCTTCGAATTTCTGCGCGTTTTCCTCCCGGGCCTCACACAGCTTCCTGTGAGCCTCCAGTAGGTGCGCCGCATCCAAACCCTCGGGATCTCGCTCCTGGAGGGGCGAAAGCGTTTTCCGGACCTCCTGAACATGGCCCTGCCACGCACTATCGTCAGGATCGATCTCCAGTAATTTTTCCAGACCAAGGTCCTCAAGGGACTGTCGGTTGCGGTCACAAACCCCATTTAAGTGCATTCTCCCTCCCCCAATTCTTGACAGACGCATCGCGAGACCTGCCAGAGTCCCCATAAATGTGGAGTCCATCGCGGGGCAGTCCAGCAGGTCGATGACGAAGCTGGTCTCACCACCTTCCATTCTGCTCTCCACAAAACCCTTCAAGGCCGGGCTTGTTGAAAAGGAACCCTTCCCATTCAAACGAATCCAAACAAATCCATCAGTGGCTCCGACATCAAGACAGTCTTTTGTCAATTCTTGAAGGGTGGAAGTTAGGGAAGCAGAATACGACGAGCACCCTCTTCCGTCAATCACACACGGTCATCATTCCCACAAATAGGATTGCTTGGTCTCAACGAGTCGCTCCCCGCGGTAGTAGCCCAGATGCCAGGAAAGAACGCGCCCACCCTCGAGATAGGCAGGGCCCGTGACTCGGAACTCTGCCGTACCCTGTAACGCTGCGGGGGCCTTGGTCACAATTTCACGAATGGCACTACCTGTCGCCGCCTGGCGGTAACGGAATACAATTCGGACGGGCTCACTCGCTTCATCGGCAGGCCCATTCCACTGAACGCTGTAGTAATACCCGAGACGATCGCGCTTCTCCGCGGCAGTCACCGCACCATGAAAACGCCGCAATTGCTCCGCCCTCGGAGCGTTCATCTCACTCTCCAGAGTCAGCGACCGGAGGTGATACTGCCTGAACCCAAGAGTATTCTCAATGGATGAGCATGAAATCACGCCAAGAAAAGCAGCAAGAGCGAGCCAACGCACATCCTCAAGGCAACATGGTCTGAAGCCCTCATCAAGGACACGTTTGCGAACAAATACCAATAATCGTATTCACCTGAACGCCTTTGGTGTCATAGTGACTGCGTGACCTCGGAGATTAAGGAGAGACTTAACACCTTCATCAGGGCCCAAGGCCTGAGGCAGACCCCTCAGCGTGATGCGATTGTGGACGTCATTTTTTCCAGCGATGAGCACTTTACGCCGGACGAGCTATGGGAAAAGTTACGAGGAACCGATGCTCGCACTTCGAGGGCTACCCTATACCGAACCCTTTCCCTCCTTTCCGAGGCAGGACTTCTTCAGGAAATCGACCTCGGCGACGGGCAGACCACCTACGACCCGAACTTTCTCGATAAACCCGCCCACAACCATCTCGTCTGCGTAGACTGTGGCAAAGTAGTTGAATTCGAAGATAATCATATGGAAGTGCTCAACGACTGTGTCACGCGGCGACTAGGCTTTCGTCCAGTCAGACAATCACTTCGTATTGAAGCCTGCTGCGATCAGATTCGCTCGACCGGCCAGTGCTCGAACCACATTGAGGCTCGCCTTCACGGCAAACGCTTTCCAGGCAAAAAACGGTAACAGAGATTGCCGAACCTGTCTGAAAAGCGCCCAGAGTTGACTCCGAAGGCCTCCGGCCAGCCGCCCCGATGCTTTGACCCCGCCTCGGCATCCTGTTACTGATGGACCTCACATGAACTCAGTATACGGGGCACCCTCTTACGAAATGGCATCGGACTCCGTGACCCTCTCGGTTACACAGACTGGAGGCATGATGGGGCCTGTGACCTTTAACTCAGGGGATAAACCGTTTGCACCCTACGCTCTGGCACCATGGCGACCAGACGAACTCGAAAGCGACATGCCCAATCTCCTGAAATACCTGCGCGGGGACTTTTTCTGCCTTCCCTTTGGACCACAGGACAACGGGGCTCCCCATGGAGATACCGCTAACGCAGACTGGCACCTTGTTCGACATGAGAAAACCCTCCTTCACCTCGCAATCGAAGCTGGCGACGTTGGAGGAAAGGTTGAAAAAATTATTCGCCTCCGATCAGGTCATCCCGCGATCTACTCAGAGCATCTTATCTCAGGACTTGACGGGAATTTCAGCTACGGGAACCACCCGATCCTCGATTGTTCTCATCTTCAGGAAGGAGAGGGCCGGATCACGACATCGCCCTTTCGCTGGGGCTCGGTCAATCCCGGCCTTTTTTCTGATCCGGCAGCAGACGAATACCAGACGCTCGTGCCCGGCGCCCGTTTCAGTAATCTCCAAGAGGTAGCACTCGCGGATGCACCTCCACGCTCACCCAAGCCCTCTACAAGCTCCGGAACCACCGACCTCACCCGCTACCCCACCAGGAAGGGCTTCGAGGACCTCGCCATGATTGTGAACGAGGATTCCACCCCGGAGCAACCGTTTGCCTGGACGGCCGCGGTTCTAGGGGATCACGTATGGTTCTCCCTCAAGAATCCATCCGATTTTCCTGCTACCCTGATGTGGATATCCAATGGGGGACGGCACAGCGCTCCCTGGGAAGGACGGCATTTGGGTCGCATTGGTCTTGAAGAAGTATGCTCTTACTTTGCTGAGAACGTGACTACCTCGAGGCAGAACCTCCTGCAAGAAGAGGGCATTCCAACGACGCGGTGCTTTTCTGCCGACCAGAAGGTTTCCCTCAGAATTCTCCAAGCAGTCAGCTCCGTCCCTTCCGACTTCGGCGCAGTGGCCTCGATCATTCCCAAGGGCCCTGAAATGGTATCGCTTACCTCAGATACAGGTATTACGATCGACGTTACGGCGCAGTGGGAGTTTGTGGTGAACCCCTCCTGAAGACCGGTTCTTCCGCTACCTCCGTGGGCTCCCGTCCGTCCCTTAAACCATCTCAAAATCGACGGAATGGATAAAAATCCTCCTCTCACAGGGACACGATCGTCTTCCGCGATCGAAAAATCGTGCATCCTGCTCCGCACTCCCCTTCACTTTCACCCACATGCAGGGTGAGAACCCCTGACCAAACGGATACCTCCCTCTCGATACCATGAGTCATCCCCGCACAACCGAAGACCTCAGCACCGCTACCAGCAATATCCGCAGCCTCGTGGAAGGCCATCTTGAAGATACCGGCGGCCTGCTTCGCCTTTCTCCGAACTGGGTTCCCCGCTCGTTTCTCCAACCTGGACTAAGAATCAAGCTTCACCCCGATGACACCTATGCTTACGGCCTGAGCCGGGGAGGAATTGATGAGCGCTGGTTCGCGTCCACGACGGAATGCGCGAATGAAGGCCGGGTTCACGATGAAGGGCTATCCTACGTGGTGGTTGGCAGGGAGCGCTTTACTCTGCGTGAGGCGGTAGCCGAATGTGGCGCCGAACTGATCGGATCCAGCATCTGGGATAAATACAGCAAGTGGCCAGTCTATTCGAAATTCTTCGACAACATGGGCCCGATTCCCCACCACATGCACCAAAATGCCGAGCAGGCGGCGCTGGTGGGACAGGAAGGGAAGCCCGAAAGTTACTACTTTCCTCCCCAGCACAATAACGTCGGCAATAACTTCCCCTATACCTTCATGGGCTTTGAGCCCGGAACCACCCGGCAGCAGGTCTACGATTGTATTGCCAACTGGCACAAGGGAGACAACAAGATCCTCGAGCTCTCCAAGGCCTACAAACTACAGCCGGGAACTGGCTGGCTTATTGATCCATGCGTTCTTCACGCCCCGGGGTCCCTTTGCACATACGAGCCTCAATGGGGCTCTGATGTCTTCGGAATGTATCAGAACCTGGTCGAGGGCCGTGAGGTTCCTTGGTCCCTGCTGGTCAAGGACATGCCCGAGGACAAGCACGAAGACATCGACTTCATCATAGACCAGCTGGACTGGGAAAAGAATGTCGACCCGAACTTCAAGGACAATCACTACATGGAGCCCGTCACCTCCGAACAAGGAGACGGCTATCACGACAAGTGGATTGTCTATGGCAAGATTGATGGAGAGCAGCTGTTTACTGCAAAGGAGCTCACCGTTGATCCGGGCCAGCAGTGCACTATACAAGATGGAGGAGCCTACGGCCTGATCGTGGTTCAAGGAGAAGGACGCGCGAACAAGCTGCCCCTGAACTGCCCCAAGCTCCTTCGTTTCAATGAGCTTTCTCAAGACGAATTCTTTGCTACAGAGGCCGCGGCAAGAGGTGGCGTCACCTTTGAGAATACCTCCGAGACGGAGCCCCTTGTCTGTCTCCGCTACTTTGGACCAGAAGCTCAGCCTGACGCCCCCGCAATGGGAGCTCACAAAGCTGAATAGGTATCCCTAATCTGTCTCAGCTGGTCTCCTGACCATGAGATCCAGAACGAAAACCACGGACCCGGCCTCTCTTTTCGAGAAATGCCGCCGCTCAAAGCGGCGGTGGCTGGTCATTCAATGGTCCTTCGTTGTCCTTCTCACCGCCTCTATCATGGTTGGGCTGGGTGGCACTGTAGCCCGGCTCAAGCAGACCATTTTGATGGCTGACAACCAGTTCATCTCCGAGTCCTCCTACGAACAGATGATCGAACGCACTCTTCTGACGGGAAAGCTTGGGCTCGCCATCGGGATCGTAGCCTTCTCAGGATATCTTTTTGCCGCCATCATGCATCACCGCTCCAAACTCAACCTGCAGCAAGTCCACGACCAAAGCACCCTGCCAGACAGTCCAGAGCCCCCTGCGGAGAGGGAGGACGCGACCTAGGTCGCGGCAAGCAACTTTTCCCTTCCACGCCCCGCCCCTGACCCTCTAGGTTTCTCCCCGCCCCAGAGCAAATCAGATGGCCCATACATCACTGCACTTAAAATCACACACCTCTTAATCATGCCAAGCACACCTGCACTGCACAACGCCATGTGGCCCGGACTCGTCGGGAAAGAAGAAGGAACCGATCAACCACCGATCAGCCTCGAGCGCATGCTCGAACTCACCGCCGCCGCTGAAGTCGACGGTCAGAAATTCGACGGAATCGACTACTTCCTCTTCCACCCCCACACCGACCCCGACGCCTCCGAGGACGAATTGAGGCGCATCGCCGATCTCATCGCCTCACACAATTTGAAAGTCGGCTCCCTTGTCGCCCCCATCTGGCCCGGCACCGTCGGGGACGCCGCCATGGGTGACGACGAAGCTCAAGGCAAGTTCATCCTCGCCGTCGAAAAAGCCTGCCGCATCGCCAAGATCTTCAACGAGCACGGCGTCCGCGAATACGGAGCCATCCGCATCGACTCCGCCTCCGGCGTCGCCGACTGGGCCAAAGACCCCGCTACCAACACCGCCCGGATTGCCGAGACCTTCAAGAAGGCCGCCGTCATCGCCGCCGACAATGGTGAGCGCCTCTGCGCGGAAGGTGAAGTCTGCTGGGGTGCAATGCATTCCTGGAAAGACATGCTCAACCTCCTCGAAACGGTCGGCATGCCCGAGACCCTCGGCTTCCAAGCCGACCTCGCCCACACCTACCTCTACCTCCTCGGCGTCAACTCCCCCGAGTCCGCCCTCCTCAAGGAAGGTTACTCCGACGAAGAGTTCTGGGCCGCCTACACCACCATGACCGATGCCCTCCGCCCCTGGACCATCGACTACCACGTCGCCCAAAACGACGGATCGGTCCACGGCACTGGCTCACACGACAAGACCGGCCGCCACTGCGCCGCAGACGATCCGAACGGCAAACTCGACATCACCAAGTGCTCCGGCTACTGGCTCAAAGATGGCGCCGCACGCGGCATCCAGCACATCTGCTGGGACGGCTGCATGTTCGACAACACCGTCCTCGAAAACCCCGAGACCTGGAACACCATCCTCAAGGCGATGATCGACGTTCGCGACGCCCACGGATGGGAGTAATCCGGCCTCTCAGGAAACCCAAACTTTCAACTACGATTCACACCATGAGCGAAAAAAAACCACTGAATATCGGCCTTGTCGGATACGGCTTCATGGGCCGAACCCACAGCAATGGCTACAAAAGGGTGAACGACTTCTTTCCCGACGTCGAATATCGCCCAGTCCTCAAGGCCATTTGTGCCCGGAACGAAGAACGAGCCAATGATTTCGCCTCTCAATGGGGCTTTGAATCTGTCGAAACCGACTGGAAGGCCCTGATCGCCCGCGACGATATTGATGCTATTGATATCTGCACTCCTAATGACACCCATGCTTCCATCGCAATTGCAGCCGCGGAAGCCGGCAAGATGGTCCTCTGTGAAAAGCCTCTCGCCCGCACTACGGAAGAAAGCCTGCCCATGGTGGAGGCCGTCGAGAAAGCCGGGGTTGCTAATACGGTCTGGTACAATTATCGCCGGGTCCCAGCTGTCACTCTCGCCAAGCAAATTATCGAATCTGGTAAACTGGGTAAGATTTTTCACTACCGGGCGAACTTCCTCCAAGACTGGACAATTAGCGAAGAGCTTCCACAGGGAGGAGAGGGCCTGTGGCGCCTCGATGCGGCTGCGGCTGGATCCGGTGTAACTGGCGACCTGCTTGCCCACTGTATCGACACAGCAATCTGGCTGAATGGAAGCATCAGTGATGTCTCCGCAGTCACCGAGACATTCATCAAGGAACGCGTTCACACCGCCACCGGGGAGAAACAGGCAGTCACCATTGACGACGCCTGCCTTTTCCACTGCCACTTTGCCAATGGATCCCTGGGGCTCTTTGAGTCGACCCGATACGCTCGGGGCCACAAAGCTCTCTACACTCTCGAGATCAACGGCGAAAACGCATCCATTCGGTGGGATCTCCACGATCTCAACCGTCTTGAGTATTTCGACCACTCCGATGAGAGCACGGTTCGTGGCTGGCGCAGTATTCACATCAGTGACGGAGATCACCCATACCTAGACAAATGGTGGGTTCCCGGTCTCTGCATCGGCTACGAACACACCTTCGTTCATCAGGTAGCAGATTTCCTGTCCTCCCTCAGCAGTGGTGAGCCATGCAAGCCCACTTTCCGCGATGCCCTCGAAACTGCCAGGGTATGCGACGCCGTCCTCGCCTCCGCAGCCGAGCGGAGCTGGAAGGACGTCTAGGGTCTGGGGGTAAATCCTGCGATATTTCCAAGCCTTTCCTGCGCGAGCAGGAAAGGCTTTTTGATTTCTCGAGATCCTCCTCGATTACCCCACAAAAAAATTTGGACTCCTCAGCGCAAAGGTGGCACACCCTCCCTCAACCATCACCAGCACACATATGCTCCAGCAAGGTATCCTTAATCCTCAGGTTTTAGACCTCCTCGCCCGAATTCGTCATACGAATACCCTCGTAATCTGCGACTGGGCATTTCCGTACTGGAACGAAATTGAGACCGTAGACCTTGCTCTCACCCGGGGTATTCCCAACGTTCTCGATGTTCTCAGTCTCCTTCAATCCAATTTCAAGGTGGGGCAGATTTGGCAGGCCGAGGAATTCCTCAAGACAAACCCGCCTGAGACAATCGAAGCTTTCGATAAATGCTTTGCCTCTTTCTCTGAAGCTAAGGTGACTCGAGAACCCCACCCAGACTTCAAGACCCGCGTTCCTAACGCGATTGGATTGATTCGCACTGGGGACCCTACCGCCTACGGCAATGTCATTATCGAGTCCGTCTAGCAGGAAAGTGCCGCAGCCTGAATCAAACATAAACCTCGCCCAAATTCAGGGATCGGTCTCATAGTTCACTCCCTCATTCCTCTCCCTGGCCCATCCTAAATCAAGTCAATGAAAGCCATCGAATTCACCCAGCCTGAGGTCATCACCATGATCGACCTGCCAGAGCCGCCAGCCCCAGGCCCTGGGGAGGCCCTCGTACGCACCCACCGAATGGGTATTTGCGGAACTGATCTCTCGGGATACCTCGGTAAGATGCCTTTCTTTTCCTACCCCCGTATTCCCGGACACGAACTGGGTTTGGAGGTCCTCGCCCTGGGCGAGGGAGTCACCCACCTTCAGGTTGGAGACAAGTGCTCCCTTGAGCCCTACGTTAATGACCCCTCTTCAGTGACGAGCACCAAGGGAAACAGCAATTGCTGCCCGGGCGTCCAAGTGCTCGGAGTGCACTCCGACGGTGGCCTGCGGCCCGAGTGGATCTGCCCTGCTCGCAAGCTCCACCAAGGCAATAACCTTTCCTACGATCAGCTTGCCTTAGTCGAAACCCTCGCCATTGGCTATCACTCTGTCATTCGGGCTAACCCTCAGCCCAAAGAAACGGTTTTGGTGATTGGAGCCGGACCAATCGGTCTTGCTGCCCTTGAATTCCTCCGCCTTCACGATCTCAATATTATCGTGATGGACATGGTCGAAAGCCGCCTTGAATTCTGCCGCGATCACCTCGGTGTACAGCATACAGTTGTCTTCAGATCCGACGGAAATCACCTCTCCGAGCTTGAGGAAATCACCGGAGGAGAGCTTGCCGATATCGTAATCGATGCCAGCGGGAGCGTCAGGTCCATGTCCAGCTGTTTTGAATATGCAGCCTTCACGGGCCGCGTTATTTACGTGGGCATTACCACGGAGAACCTCTCCTTCCCCCATGCACCCGTATTTCATCGCCGGGAGTTGACCCTCCTTGCCAGCCGGAATGCTCTTCCAGATGATTTCGGGAAGATCATCGACCTTATTGCCGCTGGCGAAATCAACACGGATATCTGGATTACCGACCGCCTCAGTTTTAAGGATGTTCCAAGCGATTTCGCCGCCTTTACCGATACTGGGCGGGGAACAGTCAAGGCCCTCATCGAAATCCCTTGAACGCTACGGATGTGGCGATCCAACAAGAACTGAGCGGGTCTTGCCAAATTTGACCCGCTACCCAGCCCCGGTTATTGTATCTTCTGAGCAACGTCATGTTCCTTAAGCTCCTAACCATCTTCATTCTCGTCCCTATCTTGGAGTTATCCCTCCTCCTTCGGATTGGGAGTAAGATCGGGCTCGAGGCCACCATTGTTGTTATTCTCTTAACAGCCTTCCTCGGCGCAATCCTGACAAGGTCGCAGGGGTCAAGGGCCCTCTCAAGCTTCAAAGACGCACTCGCCGCGGGCAAGCTCCCCCATCGCGAAGCCCTTGATGGTTTACTGATCGTTCTCGCAGGCGCGGTCCTTCTTACCCCCGGATTCCTCACCGACGCCGCTGGATTTATTCTGCTTTTTTCCCCAGCCCGCGCCGCCATTCGCGAACGGTTGAGCGCCTACCTGAAAAAGCGAATTCAGATCATACCTCCTCCCTCGGAACAAAGCACATCCGAGAAAAAGGCCAATGACAGTGACTTCATCGATGTCTAACTCTCTCATTCTGGCGAGTCGGGCTTTTACAGGAAATTGATCTACAGTGATGGGTTTGTCTCAAACAGGGAAGATTTGCTGCAATACTCGCTGCTAGGCTTGCAAGTTCTTATCCTAAACCAGAAGCTTCAGCCATGTGGAAGGGGCGCTTCACACAGCAAACTGCCGATCTGGTGCAACGTTACGGAGAGTCTATCTCCTACGACTGGCGTCTTTTCCCGCATGATATAGCGGGGTCCATCGCGCACGCCCGCGCTCAAATGCATGCCGACCTCCTGACTGAGGACGAATTTTCCCAGATCGAAACCGGACTGCGGGAGATTCAGAGAGAAATTGAGGCAGGAGAATTCGAGTTCTCAACTGAGCTCGAAGACATCCACATGAATATTGAGGCCGCCCTGACCCAAAAAATTGGGCCAGCTGGAGCCAAACTGCATACAGCACGCAGCCGAAACGACCAGGTTGCGACAGATACGAGACTCTATTGCCGCTCCGCCATTGACTCGATCTTGTCTTTGAGCACGGAGCTGCAGAAGGCCCTTCTAAGTCAGGCAGAACATCATGCCGCTACGATCCTTCCCGGCTATACCCATTTACAGCGTGGCCAGCCTGTGACGGCTGGACACCATCTCCTTGCGTATGTCGAAATGCTGGAACGGGATAAGCAGCGCCTCCGTGACTGCCGGAAACGCCTTAACGTCTGCCCTCTCGGATCTGGAGCCTTGGCGGGCTCGACAATCAACCTGGATCGCAGCGCCATCGCTCAGGAACTGGGATTTGACGGGATCTCCACCAATTCGATGGATGCCATCGCTGACCGGGATTATATCGCGGAACTTCTCTTTGTTCTCTCCCTCCTAGGGGCACACCTCTCGCGCTTCAGCGAAGATCTTATTCTGTGGTGCAGCACGGAGTTCGGATTTGCCACGCTAAGCGACAAGCACACCACAGGGTCATCGCTCATGCCTCAGAAAAAGAACCCTGACGTTTGCGAGCTCACCCGCGGCAAGACCGGCCGACTCGTGGGCAACCTTATCGCTCTTCTGACAGCGCTTAAGGGTTTACCCCTCACTTACAACCGGGACCTGCAGGAGGATAAGGAACCGCTCTTCGACTCCGTAGAGACGCTCACCCTAGCTCTTGAGGTCAACGCCGAAATGATCTCCTCGATGGGGCTTAATATCGAGAATTGCCGCAAAGCGGCACAGGACCCGTTGCTTCTTGCCACCGACCTTGCCGATTACCTCGTAAGGAAAGGTGTTCCATTTCGTGACGCACACGATCTCGTGGGTAAGGCTGTGGCCTCCGCAGAGGAGCACAACATCACCCTTGATGCACTGGATCTCAGTCTTATTTCTGAAAAGTTTGGAGATGATACCGAAGCTGTCTTTAACCTTGAAGGAGCCCTGAAAGCACGCTCGAACCCGGGATCCCCCTCGCTGGAGAACGTTCTGGGAGAAATTCAACGGTGGAAGGCAGAGCTCGCTTAGGGCAAGCCCAAACCCGGTTATCATTCGCGACAACTTTCCCAACCCACATTTCTTGCTACCTCCGTAACAGATGAAGCACCTTTTTACTGCTCGCACACCTTTAGTCCTGCTCATCGCTCTATCAATTGCCCTTCTCCTCAACGGGTGCGGTGGAACCGGCACGGAAGGCAGGACGCCTCCCCTGCCTTCCAACACCGCGTATAATCCCGGATATGGCCCTTTCGATGAGAATGGCAATTACATCGAGGCCTGGGCCGACAAGCCTGCGCGACAACGGAACCGGACCCGACAGGTCGTTATGAGCAACGCTCCCGCGCGACAAACGAGCAACGCTCCCGCGCGACAAACGGTTAAGCCATCTCCTCCGGCCTCATCTCGGCCAAATAAGCCCTCAACGAAGCCACGTCCCGCCGTGGCCTCGAGGCAAAAGCCCGAACCAAAGCCTCCAGCGGTATCCAGCCCCAAACCGCCCAAGCCGGCCACTCCCAAACCCGTCGTAAAGCCGACGCCGGCCACTCGCCATACTGTAGTCAGGGGCGACACCCTCTATTCTCTGGGCCGCCGCTACGGCACTTCCGTGGGAGCCATTCAGCGGGCAAACGGGCTTAATGGCACCCTGATCAGAATCGGCCAAAGTCTCCGGATCCCCAAGTAACCAATGGCTCCAGATCAATTAGCAGAGACTTTCCCCACCAGCGATCCCGTTTTCCCTTTCAGACCCGCCACCAGAAAGGCGACTCCCATGACATACATGAAGATGGAGTAAAATTGGCCTTTGGTCAGCAAGTCCTGAATCACCCAGGCTGAATCTGGCTCACGAAATTGTTCTGCAATAATTCGGAAAGTCGCATAAAGAATAAAGAATCCCCCGGTAATCACTCCATTCCCGATTTGAGGAAGTCGAAGCCGTAAGAGCAACAGGATTAGAAAGAGAGAAAAACCCTCAAGCATAGCTTGATAGAGCTGAGAGGGGTGACGAACTTGCACGTAATGCGCAATGGCATCCATAATTTCCGGGTTTGTCCGTCCAGCCTCGAGAACTCCCTCCAGAAGTTGCCCCTGTCCAGTCGACGGACTTGCGAGATAGCGATCCCATAGCCCGTCGAGCTTTCCAGGGTCAGCCTCAACTGCCCCTTTCATCGCAGCATGGAAATCTTCTTCTCTTCCCAGAAGTTCCTTTGGAAATTTCATGCCGAACGCCGCATTCGTTACTCTCCCATAAAGCTCTCCATTTATAAAGTTGGCAACGCGGCCAAAAAAGATTCCAAGAGGAGCAAAAATTACAAGACCGTCACCCACTCCGGTCCAAGAGCACTTGGCGCGACGAGCATAGAAGTAAGTGAAAATGGTTAGGCCCAGAATGCCTCCATGACTGGACATTCCTCCTTTCCAGACCTGCAAAATAACGAGGGGGTTTTCCAACACGTACCCAAACCCGCTTTCGGGAATCATGTAAAAAGCGACATACCCAAGTCGTCCCCCGAGAAAGACTCCAAAGAGGGCCGCATAAGCGATGAAGTCAGCTACTTTTTCGGGGCCTACCACCCAGAGGCGCTTTTGAGCAAGCCATCGCAACCCAAAATAGCCCGCAATGAATCCAGCCAGGTAGGCCAAGCCATACCACCGCAGAGCGAACTTTTCTGAAACCTCAATCAGCTCCGGCTTGAGGTTATGCACCCAGACCCCGAGCGTTTGCGTGCCCTCTGATAAACTCATGAACTAGTAAGACAAAGTTGGGATTGCATGAGGTCTTGAGTTGCCAGACCTAGAGATATTTTACGAGATTGGAAACCTGCTCAGATCCCAACCGCCTGATAAGAGCCACACTCAGGTTCACCATGGCCTTGTAATCAGCAATGTCGATTATGCTGTTATGCGAATGTATATAACGGGCAGGGACTCCCAGCACTACACAGGGCACTCCCTCTCCAGACAGGTGCATTTCCCCTGCATCGGTCCCGCCACCTCGTCGAACAGCTAGCTGAAATGGGATATCTTCCTCTTGAGCGGTTGCAATCGCAAGATCGGCCAGTCTGGGATTCATAACCGCAGTGGGATCATGCATTCGAATCTGTACTCCAGATTCTACGGTAGCTTGCGATTCATCCGGCTGGAATCCAGGGGTGTCGTCGGCAGGAGTGCCCTCCAGAATGATAGCCACATCTGGTTTGGCATGCCGGGCAAGAGTTCTCGCCCCCCGCAAGCCCAGTTCTTCCTGGACGCTTCCGGCAAGCAACACCTGATTAACTCTCTCCTCCGCTGCTAATTTCTGACCCGCTTCCACCACTGCAGACATACCAACCCGATTATCAAAGGCCTTGGCTACAAAACGGCCCTTTCGACCCATAGGCTCAAAATTTGTTCTGGGAGCGATGGGATCTCCAAGCTGGATGCCCATCTCCTGAACCTCATCCCTCGAGGTCGCTCCAATATCAACAAACATGCTTTCGAGTGGCATCACCTTCCCTCGTTCAGCCTGAGGGAGAAAATGAGGAGGCTTCGATCCCACAACTCCTACGATTTTGTCGCCATCCTTTGTTTTTACTACCAACTGTTGTGCAAGCACGACGTGGGGCCACCAACCTCCGACTGCAATCATCTTGAGAAATCCCCCAGAAGTAATCGATTGCACGCGGAACCCCACTTCATCCATGTGGGCCTCGAGTAAGACTCGAGGCCCTTCTCCTCCCATGTCACATACCACCGAACCCGTCCGGTCAGCAGAAAAATGACCCAGCCCTTCAAGCTCCTCAACGAACAAGGCACGAACTTCGCTCTCAAATCCAGATGGCCCGTGGGCTTCGGTAAACTGTCTCAGCAGCGTCTCAGAATTTGTCACCATGGACGGAGACTAGAAGGCCGTCCTTGGCACGGAAGGGAAAAGTGATTTACTCCGGAGCAGGGGTCGGTCACGCCGGGCCTTTCCTCTTTTTTTCGTGGACTTGGGGGTTCACTGGGTCTCTTTTTGCCCAAGGTCCCGGACAAGTCCGCACCTGAAATCTCGACGCAGTCGCCGCCACATGAATCCGAATCCACAAGTCGCTGATCTTCACGTTGTCCGGAATATTCCGCTGCCATCGCCAGCTTTTATCTTGTCAGAGATTCCCCGGAGCGAGCAGCAGGCAGCCTTCGTTGCGCAAAGCCGGGAGACAATTCGAAATATTCTTGGCGGACGGGATCAGCGCCTTCTCGTTATCGCAGGCCCCTGCTCCATTCATGACACGCAGGCTGGCCTCGAATATGCAAAACGCTTTCGCACCCTGGCTAACGAGCTGAGAGAACGCCTTTACCTCGTCATGAGAGTCTACTTCGAAAAGCCGCGCACTACGGTCGGATGGAAGGGCTTGATCATGGATCCGGACCTCGATGGAACGGATAACATTCCACGGGGTCTTACAATCGCCCGGGAATTCCTCCGTGAGATAATTTCTCTCGATATTCCAACCGCCACCGAGCTTCTGGATCCGATCACTCCGCAGTATATTGCTGATCTGATCAGCTGGTCGGCAATAGGAGCCAGAACTAGTGAGAGCCAGACTCATCGCCAGATGGCCTCAGGCCTCTCAATGCCGATCGGCTTTAAGAACACGATAAGTGGTGACCTTAAAGCCGCAATCAATGCAATCGGCGCAGCCACCAAGCCTCAAACATTTCTGGGTGTTTCCGAGGAGGGTATCGCTTCCGCGGTCTCAACCTCAGGCAACCCTGACTGTCATGTGATCCTCCGCGGTGGCGAGAAAGGCCCCAATTACCAGCAGGACAATGTTCGATCCGCTCTTGAGCACATTGAGCAGTCAGGCTTCCACCCCTCCCTTATGATCGATGCCTCTCACGCTAACTGTGCAAAGGATCACGAAAAAATGCCTGCTGTCTTTGAGGATATTGTTCGCCAGCGGGCCCACGGCAACACAGGGATTGCGGGGGCCATGCTGGAAAGCAATTTACTATCCGGAAATCAATCGTTTCCCCGGCCACGCGGAGACCTGACCTATGGTCAGTCTATCACCGATAGCTGTATTGACTGGGAAACTACCGAAAGGCTTCTTCGGTCTGCAGCATCCGCGCTTTAAGGGCGTGAAACTCACTATTTTCGATCTTCCCGCGATACTGAATGTGGCGCGATCGAATCCGCGGTGACCGGGCCAACGTCCGCAAAGAAGTCAACCAGCGCCTCGCGACTATTTGGCTGGAGCAGCCTCGGTTTGCACTCGGGATTCTGGGCGAGGGCCCTCAAACGCATGAGTTTCTTCCCCCCCGACTGAGCATCATAGGAATTAAACACGATCGAGTAACGGTGACTCCTTGGGGCCGACTCTGATTCCCGTAGCGACCTCAGCTCCCGAACAAACCTTCTTCTTCCAGTTTCTCCCTTAGGAGCCTCCGCTTTAGCGAATATTACCTCAAACCCGAAAAGGGCTCGATCACCACCTGCCTCCATTGATTCATTAATCACTCCAACCAGCTCCTCCCGGTTAAGATTCAGCACGAGCAGCCGATTATCATAAGGCAGGATTTCCCAGGCATCCGCGATTGTCTTCTTACCCGGCAGAACTTTTCCGGCTCCAAAAGTCCCATGAAAAACACCATCTGCCTGAATCCCCTCTTTTCTGGCCGCATGGATTGCCGAAGAAGAAATCAGGGACTGTAGCGAGCTTGGCATTCCCGGCTCCACCCGTTTACCGGATAGTTCAACTTTCAGCTCTCCAAGCTCACCCGAAAGATACCCCTCCGCGTCTTGCAAATCCTCCGAGGCCGCCTCAAGCACGAGGGGATCCTCCGGTATCCGTTCATCCATCAGAATGGACTGAGCCCTCTTCTCGACTATCCTTCGACTCTCCATGTCAAAAGAAAGGTCTACCCTGCCACAATGGATCCCGAAGTAGTCCGCCTGCGTGTAGAGCGTCTTATTTTCAAACTGGCTGGGATGATCCCGGTGAGTATGTCCCGCAAGGTAAACATCAGGCCCATCCTCTAATTCAAGGAGCGCTCTGACAGGATTAGCGAAGTCGTCAACTTCTCTCAGACCCATATGGCCACAGACCACTACTGCGTCGACCTTGGCTTCCTCCCGCAGGTATCGGAGGCTTGCTCGAAGGGTATCAACTGGATCAGTGGGCTCAAAGCCCATCAAAAGTTCTGGTCGTAGCCAGTAAGGAAGGCCTGGGGTTGTCAGCCCTATCAATCCAATCCGGAAGCCGCCAACTGTCTTCACCATATGAGGGGTGATTCTCGACAATGGATGCGCAGGGTCGTTCAGAGTCCCAGCCTGTTTCCCCTCGATTTTGAGGTTTCCGGTCAGAACAGGCATGGTTGAACGGCTGACCGCATCAAGAACAACCTCGGGGCCCCAATCGAATTCATGATTCCCTATAACCCATGCGTCATATTGTAATTTATTGAAGAGATCGATCATCAGACGCCCCCGCGTCATCCATCCCACGGCGGTGCCCTGATAAACGTCTCCCATGTCCAACAGAAGAGAATGCGGATTACTCTTTCGCCATTTTCGGATCTGCGACGCACACCGGGCAAGTCCACCTACATTCGCTATCCCTCCATAAGTCTGAGTCGGACGAATATGACCATGGAGGTCCGTGGTATGAAAAATTGAGATCGTCCGTACCGACCTTGGCTCCCGGCGGCAATATCCCTTCTGGGGCAACAGGAGTGAAGCACCTGCCAAGGAGGAATCCCGCAGCAATGTCCTTCGATTAGATCTTCGCATCAATCCAAGGGATAGATGAATTTCATCAGAAATGCAACCCGCAGAGCCGACTTAGCGCACCACCGCTAGCTCACTTTACTCAGATCTTCCCCTCTTAACCATCGCTCCTCCCAGTCGTAATATTCCAATGAACTAAACTGCTTTTTGTAATCATAGCAGCTGGGTTCGATTGTGGCGTAGCCAATGTAATAGAATTCCAACTCGTGCTCCCGCGCAAATTCTAACTCAGCCAGCATGGTATACACCCCCAACCTTCGACGGGAAAAAGCTGGGTCGAATGCCGCATAAATACTGGAGCAAGACCTTCGTCCAAGCGCCATGAAGCTAATCGCAATCAGTTGGCCCTCAAGATAGACACTGAACTGCCGACATTCACACGGATATGCTTCCGGACCAGCCCCAAGGAAATCCCCGAGGCTATTGGGGACGTTTTCCACAAAGCGGCTCTTATGGAGATCGAAAAGGGCCTGTTCCGAACTTCCCGGAGATGCCTCTCCGCAGGAAACCTTGAGGTCCGCATTCATTTTGAATGTTCTCCTCTGGCTCCGCGACTGCCTAAAAGGATCCACCTTAATTCTCAACGGGATCTGCCTTTTCAGGCAGCTCCCATCGCTCATGAGGCTGGCCCTGAAGAAATCAGGGCCAAAATTACGCCACCCTTCCACCCACAAATCATCCATCTCTTCCGGGGGCACACACCTAAGCTGTCTGCTCTCTGCCACTAGAGGCCAGGCTCCAGAGAGCAAATGGTAAAGCTGCTGAGACATCGTGTGATCCCACCTATGTCAAACAGGCGAGTCGCCAGATCCTGAATCCGGAGCATTCGCCCGGGAACATCCTGCTACCAGATCGAGAATTGCTTCCGATTCCTCCAGCGATCTTACAGCCAGAGTGGGGTTGTGCCCGGAGAGCTCCTCGATCGAATATGCGCCCGTCGCCACCACGAGAGTAGAGGCCCCAATCACACGACCACAGGAAATATCACGCGGAGTGTCCCCAATGACAACCGATGCCGCGGGGTTGAACCTGCGTTGATGGACCCTCTCAGCTGCAGCAAGGGCTTCAGGGCCAAGTTTATCCCGCTCTGGATGTTCATCTCCAAAAGCACCAAAAGAGAAGTATTGATCCAACCCGAAGCTCTCTAATTTGATCCATGCACCAGCCTCAATATTCCCCGTAAGCAGCCCCATGGTGACTCCTTTCTTTCTTAAGATATCCAGCAGTTCAAGCACCCCCGGAAGAATTATCGCCTCCGGATTCTCCTCCTGAAATTTCTCACGCAGTCGAACCAGATATGCCTCGTAAAGTTGGGCAATGCTATCCGGGGTAACCTCTGCCCCCATCGAGGGCAAAAGCTTTCGCGCCAGAGCTGCATCTGTGGTTCCTCGAACATCAAGCTCAGGCACCGCGATCTGGTCACCATAAAGATCTCGGGCTGCGAGACGGATCGCCCCTACCCCTGCGCCCCCCGCATCAATAAGAGTCCCATCAATATCAAAAAGAAGCAGGCATCCGTCCATCTCTTCAAAAAACGCAGGACTAAGCCTTACCTCGAATCATCTTCCTCCACGCTCGTATCGCCTGCATCCTCCTCTTGAGCATCCTCCTCTTGAGCATCCTCCTCTTGAGCATCCTCCTCTTGAGCATCCTCCTCTTCCTCCTCACCGAGATCTTCTTCATCGAGATCGTCCTCATCAAAGTCATCTTCCTCGATGAGATCACCGTGACTCAACTTAAACTTCCGCTCTCGCTTGCTTGCCGGAAGCGGCGACAGGACCATCACAACATTTCTTCCCACCAACTTGGGCTCCTGATCAACGTTCCCCATCGTTTTCAGGTCTCCTTTAACTCGCTCCAGTTTTTCAAACCCCAGCTCTCTGTGAGCATTCTCCCGCCCCCTGAACTGCAGCTGAACACGGACTTTGTGTCCTTCGTCCAGGAAGGATTCAATCCTCCCCAGCTTGATATTGTAATCGTGCTGTTCAGTGCGCACTCGGAATTTGACCTCCTTCAGACGGGTAACAGACTTGCTCTTACTCGTCTTTTTGAGCTTGGACTGCTCATACTTCCACTTGCCGTAATCGACTACACGGCAAACCGGAGGATCCGCATTGGAGGCAACCTCGACCAGATCAAACCCGATCGCCTTGGCTCTCTGGACGGCCTCTCGGGTGTCCATGACCCCAAGCTGCTCTCCCTTGCCTGATACCACTCTTACTCTTGGGGCCCTGATTCGCTCATTCACCCGGGTCATGTCCCGGCGCGGGCGAAACCTCTTCTTCTTTTTCTTAGCGATAGTATCTCGTGTGTGTTGTTGAGGGTGCGGAGGTTATCCGCAAATTGAAACGCCGCGGCGCTCTGCCAAGATTAGTTGATTGTGTTGCCGTTTCATTGAAAGCAACAAATCTCAGATCCACTCATAACGAGCGGTTTCGAATTTCTTCGCATACTTGGCCGACAAAATCATTGAGAGTCATACTCCCGAGATCTTCACGATCCCGGTGACGCACGCTCACGCTCTGTGACTCTTCTTCGCGCGCGCCAGTGACGAGCATATAGGGTATGCGATCGAGCCTCGCAAGACGAATCTTGGCCCCAATCTTGTCACCTGTGAGGTCACTGGAGGCTCTGACCCCTGCATCCGCAAGCCTTTGGAGAACCTCAGTAGCGTAGGAATTATGCTTCTCCGAGATAGACAAGACCCGCACCTGCTCAGGGGCGAGCCAGACCGGGAACTTACCCTCGAAATGCTCAATGAGAAGACCGACAAATCGCTCCAGGGAACCGAATGGAGCTCGATGGATCATTACAGGCCGATGGGGCTTATTATCAGACCCGACATAGCTGAGATCAAATCGCTCGGGCAAATTGTAATCCACCTGTACCGTTCCAAGCTGCCACTCCCGCCCAATCACGTCTTTCACCACAAAATCAATTTTGGGTCCATAGAAAGCGGCCTCACCGGGCTCTTCAGTGTAGTCTACCCCAAGAGTCTGAACCGCTTCACGTAAGGCCTCCTCGGCCTTGTCCCAGTTTTCCGGGTCTCCGACATATTTAGAGGAATCCGGATCACGCAGGGAAAGGCGAACGGTATAATCGGACATCCCAAGAGCGCCAAAGACCTTCTTCACGAGTCCGAGGCAACCTTGGATTTCCGGGCCTAGCTGTTCCGGCGTGCAAAAAAGATGCGCATCGTCCTGCGTGAAGGAACGGGTCCTTGTGATCCCACCCAGCTCACCACTTTGCTCCCAACGATAAACCGTTCCAAACTCTGCGAGGCGAACCGGCAAGTCACGATAGCTATGGTGATCACTCGCAAAGATACGGATATGATGCGGGCAATTCATGGGCTTCAACATGAAGCCTTCCACCGCACCCGTCCGAAGCGAATTCATGAGTTCTCCGCAGCTACTCTTATCCTCGGAAAGCTTCTTGAGCGCTTCGCGTTCTGCAAAGGGTGGGTATTGACTCTCCTCATAGTAGGGGAAATGACCACTGGTCCTGTAGAGGTCCAGCTTGCCAATATGAGGCGTGAAGACCTGAGAATACCCCTGCTTATCAAGCTCCTTTGCAATGAAATCCTGAAGCTGACGGCGGATAATGGATCCCTTGGGTTTCCACAGCGGCAGTCCCTGGCCTACCATCTCATCAAAATGGAAGAGGCCTAGCTCCCTGCCGAGCCGCCTGTGGTCCCGCTTTTTTGCTTCCTCGAGACGCTCGAGATGCTCGGCAAGCAATGTCTTGTTCTTAAAACAGGTTCCATAAATACGCTGGAGCTGCTGGTTGTCCGAGTCCCCCTTGTAGAAGGCACTCGCCACGCTCATTAATTTGAAGGCCTTGCAATTTCCGGTTCGCCCAACGTGCGGTCCGGCGCACAGATCCCAAAATTCGCCATTTTTGAAGAGTGAAATTTCCTCTCCGTCCGGAATTCCTTCCAAGAGATCCACCTTGAAAACGGAGGGCACATCCCTGTCCCCCAGGGCCGCAAGACGCCCACTCTGAGCCAACTCCATTGCCTTTTCCCGGTCGATCACTTGCCGCTCGAAGACCTGATTCTCCTTAACCACCTTTTTCATTTCCGCCTCGATTGCGGGGAAGTCATCGGGAGAAATACGATGTAATAATTCAAGGTCGTAGTAAAAGCCACCCTCCACGGGTGGTCCTGCGGCAAATTGAGCATCAGGCCAAAGCCTGGAGATGGCTGTCGCCATTACATGGGCACAGGAGTGCCTCAGACGCTCCAGGTCGCTCATCTGATTTCTTTCCCCCAGAGTCTTTCTCTCTTTCTCGTCAGCCATCCTTCTGAGTTTCAATCCTCCAGACTGAAGTTGCAAGTTGAAGTGCAGGATTGGGATTCCGTGACTTCGAAACGATTCGGATCCGCAGGATTTCGTCGACTCCTGCCCTCAATGAAAAAGGCCCCGCTTTTCCGCGAGGCCCTTGCTCTGTCACATAGATCCACCGAGATGCTCGTGTTTGTTAACGTGAGTAAAGCTCGACGATTAGCTGCACATTTACCAGGGGATCTATGTCTTCAACTTCCGGGAGCCGCGCCACAGAACCTTCCATGGTTTCCCGATCCAGCGCCACCCACTCCTTCAAGGGCACTGCCTGGGTCAGATCCATCATCCGGAGACCAAGCTGCTGGGAAGAGGGCTTGGGACCAACCTTGATCTTGTCCCCCGGTTTGCAGTGGTAGCTGGGAACATCCAGCTTTCTTCCATTCACAAGGACATGTCCGTGTCCAACAAGCTGGCGGGCGGCCTGTCGACTATTTCCAAATCCAAGGCGAAAACATACGTTATCAAGACGAGTTTCAAGCAACTGAAGCATGATGTCACCGGTGACACCCCTGCGCCGAGCTGCTTCCTCGTAGCAACGCCGGAACTGCTTTTCTAGAACCCCGTATTGGAACTTGAGCTTCTGCTTTTCACCAAGCGCGATCGCGTAGTCGGATTTCTTCCGACGACCAGCCCGCAAGCCATGCTGTCCCGGCGGATAATTACGACGCTCGAGAGCGCGGGATGAGCCGAATAACGGCACCAGAAAGCGGCGGCTGATTCTGTCCTTTGGACCTGTGTAGCGTGCCATGAGAAGATAGTTTTTTTGATTCGTCGCTTAATTCCCTAAACCCTGCGAGCCTTTTTGGGCCGACATCCGTTGTGCGGAATGGGGGTCACATCGTTAATAGCCAAAACGTCGATACCGATGGCTTGCACGGCACGGACAGCAGATTCGCGGCCAGCTCCAGGGCCTTTCACCCGTATTTCCGCCTCTTTCAGGCCGTGGCCCATGGCCTGCCGGCAGGCATCCTGTGAAACTACCTGAGCAGCGTAGGCGGTGCTCTTCCGGGAACCCTTGAAGCCCATCTTTCCGGAACTGGACCACCCGATGGTATTCCCAGTTTGGTCCGTAACTGTTACCATGGTGTTGTTAAAGGTGGCCGCGACATGGATAATTCCCTTCGAGATATTCTTACTCGACTTGGCCTTGTGAATCTTGACCGCATCGGCAGCTTCCTCGCCCATGATCTCGGCGAAGATATCTCTTTTCTCATCCTTTTTCTTATCCTCCGGAGCTTCCTCCTTCGATCCCTTGTCGTCTCCTTCAGCTGACGATTTTTCAGCCTCTGCAGGAGCATCCTTCTCTACCTGGTCTTCACCTGATTGAGTATCTTCCGCTGCTGTTTCAGCAGCAGGAGCCTCCTCGACTACTGCGTTTTCCTTTTCCAGTTCAACCTCCGGGGCCTCTGGTGTCTTGTTCTCTTCCTCAGACATGGTGGGTTTCAACAAATTTTAATACTCTGCGGCAGTCCCTAATTTTTACTGCTGACGGTCTTTTTGCGGCCTTTTCTCGTACGTGAGTTCGTCCTAGTCCGTTGTCCTCGGACTGGGAGGCCCCGCTTGTGCCGTTGTCCACGATAGCAATTAATGGAAGTAAGTCGCTTCAGCGCGGACTGCTTCTCGCGCCGGAGGTCACCTTCAATGGCGATTCCTTGGCTCTGAATTACCTGCGCGATCTTTACCAACTGGTCCTCTGACAGCTCGCCGGTGCGCAAATTACCATCGACTCCAGCCTGCTCGAGAATCTTCAGGGAACTAGTGGCTCCGACTCCATATATGTAGCAGAGAGAAGCTTCGATTCGCTTCTCGTTGGGTATTTCAATTCCAAAGATTCTTGCCATGTAGTGAAAAGGCGTTGTGACCGCGCCGTTGGCCCTGACGCGAAAGGGGCGAGCTGTTTAGCAGAGTTGCCCTTACTGGCAAGCGGAAATCCTCAATTTCATAGGGTTCAAGCCTCCCAGCGCCGATCCTAGGGCCCCGGCTAAAGGCCATTCGGCCCCGCTCACGCTTCCATGAAAGCTCAAATACTCCAGAAACCAACCCGTTTCCCGAGAAGAGACCCTGCCGCTGGAATCCCCGCTAGACAAACTAACGGTGGCCAGTAGCGTCCTTCACCGTTACTCAACTAAAGCAAACTTCATGGATTCCGCACCCGCTGACACCCCCGATCCCGAGAATGCTCCATCAGACGACGAAACTCAGGATCCCACAGAAAAAACTCAAGATCCAGCTGGCACGACAGTGGAAAGCACCCTGCCCCCGGACGATGTTGCTGCAATCGACGAGCTAGGGAAGGTTTATCAATCCCTGCGGGATGAGCTTGCCAAGGTTATCATCGGTCAGGATGAGGTCGTCGAGCAGATCGCCATCTGTCTTTTTTCACGAGGACACGCCCTTCTCATGGGTGTCCCCGGACTTGCCAAGACTCTGCTGGTCTCAAGCGTGAGTGAGTGCATGGATCTCTCCTTCAGCCGGATCCAATTCACCCCTGACCTCATGCCCGCTGATATTACCGGGACGGACATCATTCAAGAGAGCGCGGTCACAGGAAAGCGGGAGTTCGAATACATCAAAGGTCCCGTCTTCG
>Ga0115011_10000285_pt1 | contig 44788 bp, 37 predicted proteins | sample TroAtlMetagenome_2_FD_88705 | JGI IMG/M metagenome (GOLD analysis project Ga0115011, IMG submission 88705) | Marine eukaryotic phytoplankton communities from Atlantic Ocean - Tropical Atlantic ANT8 Metagenome | ecosystem: Environmental > Aquatic > Marine > Oceanic | place: Tropical Atlantic... | reverse complement strand
TATTTTTACTATTATAATTGCACAATACTTCAATATTGAGGATAAACACCTGTAATTACCGAGTATTTAGTTTATCGCAAATCTATTCAAAATCTATTCATAGTGTTGTTCACTTTCTATTAGCGAGAAAATCATCGTGTTTCTTTTGTTCACATTGCTTTCAACAAGCCTCGCTCATGACTTCTCAACGGAGCTCCAAGAAAACGGGAGACAGCTTGAAAATACAGCCTTTAAGACTCTCGGAACATGGGGAGCACTAAACACTGGCGTCGGTGGCATCGGAGCCCTTTTAGATAACGATCCCCAGAGGCGCGCTTTTCACACAATGAACGCTGGATGGGGCGCAGTTAATCTTGGCTTAGCTCTCTCGGGAGCCGCATCCAGCCGCAGATCCTCGACGCCAGAATCGCACGCTGAACGCTGGCTCCGATTACCCTCCGTGTTTGCAGTCAACGCGGGCCTAGATGCACTCTACATCTCCGCAGGCGGATGGCTTTGGCTCGACGGCCGCTCAAGCGAAAAACCAAGCCATGTAGGCTGGGGTCAAAGTCTCATTTTACAGGGCAGCGCATTGCTTTTATTCGATGTGTGGATGGCTCTCGAGTTTAATGCACTCAATAAGGAGATCTGGATTACATCCCTCCCGAACGGACTCGCGGTACAAGGAGCCTTTTAAGGCAACCTCGACTGCTCGCGCCCATCATGAACCTCCCCCTGTCGAGTTTCACACCCGCCCTATGTACGCACGACATCGGCCAATCGACTCCACCTGAGGTTGTCGACGAGGGCGAGATCGCGTACAGATAGATGGTTGGCAAAAGGTGGCAACTGCTGGAAGCAGGACGAAGCAATGTCGAAAGAATTCAAGGAGACGCTCATGCCGCTCAGAGGTGCTGCCACATACCTTCAGATCAGAGAGCGGAGCGCCTACACGTTCGCTTGTCGGCCCGTGGAGATCTGGGTGGGCGCAGGGGGGGGTATACTGGGTGGGTCTTGCCCTATTCCCGAAGCTTACCTTGGTGACGGCTCATGATTATGGGTATCGAACGTGTGGTGTTCCCATCACAGGACTTTGACTCCACGACCCGTTTCTTTCAGGAGGGGTTGGGCCTCGTCGCAGGCGGAGTGGGCCTCGTAGAGCAGGGAGTGCTCAGGTCCAGGGTCTACATAGCCCCCAACGGCCTACCGCTGGAAGTGGCTGCACCAGACCCTGGGTGGGTCGAACTCTGCACACACCCATTGATCTGCTTCTCTGTTGGGGACCTGGCGTCCGCCAAGAGCCACCTGAAAGCTCTGGACGTGGACCTGCTGACCCAGCACCCGAGCGGGTGTCAGGGGTTCTGGGGTCCAGGCGGGATTCCCTATCTACTGACGGAGCGCAGCACAGCGCCCGTGAGGGAGGGCGCGGAGGGCGTGGAGTGGATACTGATCCCGTCACCAGACTTTGAGGGGGCGCTGAACTTCTTCCAGAGGGTGATGAATCTCTCGCTTGAGCAGAGCGGCACGGCGGTGAATGACCTGCAGTTCCGCCGCTTTGGGGTCCTCAGAACACCTGACGGTGTGGTGCTTGAAGTGGTAGAGCCCAACCCCGAGCGTCCACCTGGCTTCACCCACCCTGTCCCGTGTATCACCGTGAGAGATCTGAGGGAGACGAGGTCGCAGATGGAGAGGCAGGGACAAGCCTTTCTTACGGGGACCTTGGATACGGGTGCTGGTCTGGGATGGACGTACCTGCGTCCCCCAGGGGCCGAGACGATTCAGCTGCAGGGCCCCTACGGGAGCGTAGCCTAGGAGTTGATGCGAGCCAACTACGAGATTAATCACAACAGCTTGAGACGGCGGCACCACGACTTCATTCTGATGAAACTCGTTCGTTGTCCTGGCCCGCTACGCACAAGATCCTGCGTGGGCTCCAGGCTGCATGTAGGACACCACCAGGGGCCGATGCAATGACTGGATAGAGCTGCGGCCGGGCTGGGTCAGGAGCATGGGGAGGTGCGCCTGGGAGCGGGCGACTTATCCTGCGGCGGCCTTGTCTTGGCCATCCATAAGGCTCACCAAAACGATCGACGAACCTGCCGCGAACAATCCAAATGCAGTCAACAGGGCGCCCAAGCCTGTCACGGCAAAAGCGGCGAGCACTTCGGCACCAGGGCCCCCTGCTGCTCCAGCAGGTTGAGTTGCTTCCACACTCAGCCCGAACCACAACAAGAATAGGCCAGAAACCAGGGACAAAGTGACGCTGATGAACCCCAGAGTCACCATTTGAATGCGGACTGTGCTTCTTGTCTTGCTGCCAGCCATGATCGAACTCCTTGGTGTACATCTACCTCGCTAATGGGTGGACTGTTAGTATACAACCATAGTGAAATATTCACAAAGAGATTCCTAAGGCTAGGCCGCGTTAGGCCCGTTCAAGCTCCGTACGCTCTGCTCGCACTACAAGATCCACCCGTTTCTGGTGCAAACCCCACCTTGTCCTGTGGTGGTTGCACCACTCGCTGACGGTCTGCTGGGTCACGCTCGCAGCCTGATCCGCCTGGGTGGCTGCCGTCCATGAGCAGCTGCTCAGGTAGGCGTCGGCCATACCGGCCAGTGCCATTTAAGCCGTGCCACGCCACCCGTTGGGCTGCGCGTGCCCACCAGGGGTCAGCTATCCCGCTGGCTCCCGCCGTACGTTCCTCCCTTTGGTCGGACTTTCGCCCACGATCGCCATAAAAAAACCCAGCCGCTTGGGCTGGGTTTTGAATGGCTCCCCCTTCAGGACTCGAACCTGAGACCCTCTGATTAACAGTCAGATGCTCTAACCAACTGAGCTAAGGAGGAATAGCTCTAATCAACCTTAGAAAACCTCACAGAGATTTCCTTAATTGAATCGCCGCTTTATTAACTTCCGCTGACCAAGTGTCAACTGGAACTTTAATTTGAATTTCTTTTGTTACCCCCTAATGAAGAAATCGGAATGTTCCGATTTAGTTATTGTAAGCGTCATACAGGGGCAGTAACTCACTAATACTTTTTAGATCTCTCTCTACTCATTGAATTGAGCTCTAGTGTAACTTGCGCTAGATCCACGGTGCTTTCGGCGCCCCTGACTGTGGTCAACCGCCCCTGAGGATTCCTCCTCAGGGGCTGTCTGGCTTTAAGGGGTGGCCCTTTATTGTTTGGGTATTGTGATCGGGTGCTACTTGTCCTTGTAGAGCGATCCCTTCAATAGTCTGCCTTCAACTATCTTTCTCTGTCTAGACTTGTAGAGAGCATGTGCGTTTTCTCCCTGTTCGTTTTTATCAGAGGTGTCTCTGTCTACTACCTGGAACTCCACCATCACAAAAACGGTCTGACCTAACATGTAGCTAGAGTCCGTGTTTAGCTCTGGTAGGATCGCATCCACCCTAACAGGGAAGTCTACTATGAAGTTAATCATCCTGTAACTCTGACCCGAGTACGGGTTTATCTCGCCAGCGAGTTCGTCTTTTTCCCCGTGAAGGCGCTGTAGGTTCTTGGCGAGCTCCGTATAGTGATGGCGCTCCTTTACTGCCTCTCTCAAATGAATGAGGTTGTTGTGGCTCTCACCAGGGATGACGTAGTTAAAAGGAAACAGTGTTTTAGTTAGGTGGGCTAGGACAGGGACGACTTCTTCCTTTTCTGCCACGACGATTCTAAACCTAAGCTTGTCAAATATAGTGGCAGCGATCGTTTCCTGTTTTGAGAGTAATTTTGTGATCATAGAAGTACGTGTCTTTCGAGATCCGTAAAATGCTAGAAGGTTGAACCCGCTATCTCTCATCTTGTTGGCGTGACGGATAATCCGTTTTTCAGCTCGGTCCAGAAGGAGTGCCTCTGAGATGGGACTCTGAAACTTAAGGTCCGCAGCCTCCATATGGTTTATTACGTGCATTAGTTTCAAGATCATACAGGCTTGTGTCTGTTTACGTCTAAACCGACCCGTATATGTCGAGGCGGTGATAAAGATATCTCTCACATCATCTGGCTGCCTAAGTTCCTTTGGCAGCCTCATCTGTAGGTGCTCTTCGAGATATGTTATCGCCTGGTTGAAGACGAACCTGAGCCTGAACATGTCTCCCATGTCCTCTGGCTCTAAAAGCTGTACTCGGAGAAATTGATTAACCTCTTCTATGGTGGTTATGTCTAGCTTGTGCCAGTCGATAACAGAGGAGCCATTTAGAAGTAGCCTGATAGCTTCAAGCCCTTGAAGGTCGAGATCCTCTGGCCCAAGCCTCGATGGGAAAGATGTATCTATATTTAGGATGTCTCTGGTCAATTTCTAAGTCTTTAAATGTGTGTGGTACGTGACAACCATAACCTACTCCTTGCCAACCCCCCTAAGACATCGTTAGTTGGGCCTCGAATATTGGTAACAAGTGGGTATTGGCTATGAAGCAGACATCATTCACAATAGGCGCGATCGTAGGGGCGTTATTTGCCGCGACTGGTTGGTTTAATCTTCTCGCAGGCATCTCACAAGGAGCTGGGGCACAGAGTGTTAACTCAGTGACTGCTATCGGCGGCGTCATTCTTATGTTGGTCTGTCTAAAGCCTGGAGGGGTTTTAGGTCAGCTGTGGCGCTCTACAAAACTGACAATAAGGAACATGCCAGCCCTGTTCCCATTGGTGCTAATTTTTGGTGGTGTCGGTCACGTTTTGATGGTTCATTTTGGCCCAATTTTGGTTCCTTGGGAGCCAGACCCCACTCATCAACAGTTTGTCATGCTAGCCAAACAGCTAGGCCACATGGTGTTCCTTTTAATCTGGTTCACGCTAACGTTTCCTCTAGTCAACGCTGCAGCGATCTACTGTTGGAGAAAGGACCATCAAGAGGGGAAGGCACCCTCTTTTACAGAGGCCTACGCCTTTGCCAAATCTAGGTACTCTAGAATGGTCGGCCCGCACGCCAAGGCATATGCGCTCATAGCAATCGGTATGATTATCCTAATTCCAGGGATAGTGTATGGATTGTGGTTTGCGTTTGTTGATCCGATCACGGCCACAGATGATAAATCCAAGAACCCTCTAATGCGCTCTAGAAAATTAACACAAGGACGCAGAGGTAAGCTGTTACGCTCCTGGCTACCGTACGCTGTTTTTGCCTCAGGCAATGCAGTCGCACCTCTAATGGATGAGCTTGTTGAGCTTGGTGGAACCTATTCAATGTTGCTTTACGGTACATTTAACGCCCTATTGTTGGTGATAATGAAGATGTCCATGAACGGCTTTTACGAGGAGCGTTTAGATGACGCTAGAAAACGAAGGTCGGCTATGGAGTCGGTAGATGAAAAGGCTAGTGAGCCTGTAGCCGAAACGTAGATGCAGCGGAGGTCTCTACAGCAGCTAAATCAGGCGTGGGGTAATGGGGGGATTAAGCTCTCAGGTCTCCCCAGCGGAGCTACTGCTCATGCCATTTCAAGGTTAGTGACTTCTCGGCCCGATCCTCAGCGGTCGATATTAGTAGTGGTGCCTGATTCCGACGTTGCGTCAAAATTGACAGCCGCCTTAGGCTTTTATCTGCCAGACTACGAAGTTCGGGTATTCCCTGCAGATGACTCCCGGCCATATAGTGCGCTTTCCCCTCACCCGTCCGTACCGAGGGGCAGGTTGTTGGCGATGAAATGCTTGCTTATGCCCAACGGTGTTGTTGTGGCATCAGCTTCTGCGATGCTCCACAAGGTGCTGCCGCTATCTGTGGTTTCAGACGCTCTTTCGGTGCAGGTTGATCAGGTTATAGAGCCTACCAACCTGGGGCTCCGGCTGGGTGAGATGGCGTATTCGTCCGTTGATCAAGTGCTTGATGAGGGGACATTTAGGGTCCGCGGAGACAGGGTTGACATATGGCCAACTGGGTCGAATCTACCAATTAGAGTCGAGTTTTTTGGTGACGAGGTCGAATCAATCCACCCGTTCGACCCAGACACCCAGCGCAGGCGCGATCCGCTACAGCATATAGAGGTCCTTCCGGCTGGTGAGATGCTCCTAGGCAGGAGATCCATCGTTCAGGCGGACGGTAAATTGCAGTCGATAATAGATGAGGCAGGGCGTGGCGACAACCTAAGGCAAAATGTGATGCGTGAGCTTCGCGAAGGGATCCGGTTTCCTGGCTGTGAGGAGTGGTTGGGGGCTTTTCACGAACTAAGTCCTCTCGTTAGCGCCTTAGACGGCCGGCCCTCAGTTATCACTGTGGACCCTTCAGGCACGCTTCATTCAGCTGAGAAGTTTGCAACCTTGGTAGAGAATAGATTTTTAGCTATAAAAGCGGCAGACCGACCTCTTGTATTACCCGCTAGTCGATACGCTGAGTGGAGCTCTCTACGGGGCTTAGCTGATATGGAGATTCTACCAGTAGCGATGGAGGGTGTTTGGGACTTTTCCTGTAAAAGTAACTCAGTGTTGAGGCCAACAGGCGGAGAGCTGACAAAGGTTGCTGCAAATCTGGCTGAGTGGCTCCGTGATGACTGGCGGCTAGGGATGGTTGTTGACAGCGCGTTGAGGGCTGAACGCATCACGCAGCTGTTCGCCCCACATGGGGTAGAGTGCGTTCGTTCAACCGAGCACAACCCCGAACTATGGCAACCAGGTAAGATGCACCTGGTTAGAGGAGACCTACCAGAGGGGTTTCACTCTAACGACTCTAAGCTCGCAGTTCTGTCAGCCGACGATATATTCGGTAAGAAGGTCCGAGTACGCCACGTCTCCAAGAAGTTCTCACAGGTCGTAAGAGACAAGGGGGTTGAGAGCTTCTCTCAACTGCAGGTGGGAGACTTAGTAGTCCATCGTCACCATGGAGTTGGTCAGTTTGTCGGGATCACTAGGGTAGAATTAGGCGATGGTGCCCAGGATATGGTGCAGCTCGTATACAAGGGGGGAGATGGCCTTTATATTCCCGCTCATAAGCTTGATGAATTGGCCAGATATAGGGCCGCTGGTGAGGGTAAGGAGCCGACTCTAGATAAGCTCGGTGGTGAGTCTTGGAGCAACCGTAAGAACAAAGTGCGTGACGCGATGCTTAAATTCGCTCACGAAATGCTGGCTCTACAGGCTAGGAGAGAGGTGGCGCCAGGCTACGCCTATGCAGGCATATCGAACAGATACCGAGAATTTGAGGAGGCCTTCCCATATCAGGAGACCCGAGATCAGGCTGCAGCCATCGTGGACGTTCTTGAGGATCTCTCGTCTCCAGAACCCATGGACCGCCTGATAGTAGGTGATGTTGGCTTCGGAAAGACAGAGGTCGCGATGAGGGCCGCGATGAGGGTTGTAGAGGCGGGTAAGCAGGCCGTGATCCTATGCCCAACGACCGTTTTGGCATTTCAGCATTACCAGGGTTTTGTAGAGAGGTTTGAACCCTTTGGGATTAAAGTGGCTCTACTGTCTAGGTTTAGGAGTGATAGGGAGCGCAAAGAGGTAAAGGCGGGCCTTAAATCAGGCGAGGTCGACATTGTGATAGGGACCACAGGGGTTATTGGTCGCTCAATAAAGTTCTCGGATCTAGGGCTCGTTGTAGTTGATGAAGAGCACAGGTTTGGAATCAGGCAGAAGGAGGCCCTAAAGAGGTTTCAGGAGAGCGTTGACTATCTCGCGCTATCCGCTACACCAATTCCTCGTAGCCTTCACCTGGCGCTCTCAGATCTTAGAAGGTTCTCAATAGTCGCTACGCCTCCTAGGGATAGGCTCCCCATAACGACAGCGGTGGCTCAATTTTCAGTAGACCGAATAAGGGAGACGCTTCTAAGAGAGCTGAAGAGAGGCGGTCAGGCCTTTTTTGTCCACAATAGGGTGGCCACAATTCACGCTATAGCAGAAAAGGTCCGCGAGGCTGTGCCTGAAGCTGTAGTCGTAGTAGCCCATGGTCAGATGAAGCCGAAAGAGCTTGAGGATGTGCTGGTTGGCTTTATAAAGCGCAAGGCACACATTTTAGTCTGCACGGCTATTATTGAGTCAGGGGTGGATATAGCTAATGTAAACACCATTATGGTGAATCGAGCCGACCGTTTTGGGTTAGCACAGCTATATCAGCTGAGGGGAAGGGTAGGGCGCTCCCACCGAAGAGGCTTCTGTACTTTGCTGCTTGAGGAGGGGGCAGCGCTAACCAGAGATGCGGGCCGAAGGTTGAGAGTGCTTCAAGACAACACCGCTCTAGGGTCTGGTTTCGCTATCGCTAGTGCAGACATGGAGATACGAGGTGCAGGGGACCTTCTGGGTCGCCGACAGCACGGTCAAATCCAGGCGGTCGGATACGAGACATACCTAGAATTGCTTGAAGAGGCCATAGCTACAGCCAAGGGTGAGGCACATAGGGTCAGGATGGAGCCAGAGGTTGAATTGCCTGGAGCCAACTATATCTCCGAGGAGTATGTTCAGGGCGTCCAAGAGCGCCTAGGTCTTTACAAAAAAGTCTCAGCTGCTCGAAGTGTAGAGGAGGTTAAAGCGGTCGCGGCCGAAATGGAGGACGTGTATGGGCCGCTACCGTTAGAGGCTCTATCCCTCCTTAGGTTACAGGAGGTAAAAGCAGGCTGTCGGGAGCTTGGCATTGGTTCACTACACTGGCTGAAAGTTCGAGTTGTCATTGAATTTGAGCAACTACCTGAGATGATCTCAACTCTGTTGACCGCAAATAGCCCCCGCATGAAGCTCAAAGGTGAGAACAGCTTAGAGGTGAGCTTTACCCCTAAAGAGGCTACACACCCACATGTGTTTATTCACTGGCTGTTTCAGCTTCTTCGCTCAAACCTGTAAAACAGGAGGCCAAATAGGGCTATTAGCCAGCTAACGCTAGCGCTCCCAGCACTGCAGCTACAGGCTTTGACTCTAGTCTGTTCGTTAGCCTGTGTCAGTCCATCACCAGGAACAGGTTCAGGCTCAGGATCTGGAGGCGTGAGTAGCATAGTGATGTTTGCGCTGTCCCCCTCTGTCAATCTCGCGTCTGTATATTGAGGTGAGGGGTCGTACCAGTCGAATTTCTCAAAAATGGCGCCGTGCTCAGGGCTTGGGCTACGGCGACCCCTATGTGCTTTGATAGCGTCTGTGAGAAGGCGCACATCGCTCCCGTTGTAGGCTCTCGCCTCTTCTGCAGATACCTCTAGATCAAGACGCTGGAGTCGCCAGACGGCCATTGCTCTAGTTATTCTCTCGGGGTGGCTCTCAGGGTCATCACCTTTGAGGCTCTCCTCCAATAGAAGTGTCAGCGCCTGATCATCTGCAGCCAGACAGTTGTATGCGCTCTCCTCGCCTGCGGCTCTCAGGGGGGCAATATTAGCCGAGATATCATCAGGGCAAGCGAGGGCTGCAGTTGCCAATAATAACAGGATCATGCTCTCTCCAGGGCAGTGTTCCACTGGTCAATAAGCGTTGATATGTCTCGGCCAGATGGCTCAAACACCCTGTTGACTTGCCAGGCCTCAGCAACCGCCTCGACACTATCCCAGAACCCAACAGCAAGCCCAGCTAAGAATGCGGAGCCCAGTGCAGTCGTCTCTAGGCAGGTTGGTCTTGTTACAGCGCTCTGGAGAACATCTGCCTGTATCTCCATTAGCAGGCTGTTGTTGGCCGCACCCCCATCTACACGTAGCTCTCTTAGCGATCCTCCAAGGTCTTTTGTCATTGCATCTAAGATGTCTCTTATCTGTAGGGCTATACCTTCTAGGGTCGCTCTAGCTATGTGGGCCTTGGTCGTTCCGCCAGTAAGTCCTGAAATCAGACCCCTAGCCTTTGGTCGCCAGTGAGGAGCGCCAAGCCCTGCAAGTGCTGGGACAAATGTCACCCCATCGCTGCTTTCAACTGATCTAGCAAGCGCTTCGATCGCTTGGGCGCTATCGATAATATTAAGACCGTCTCTAAGCCATTGAACGGCTGCTCCAGCGATAAAGGCAGAACCTTCAAGGGCGTATGTTACTTCGTCTCCGATTTTCCAAGCCACAGTTGTCAGCATACCATTGTTTGATGCTACCACCTCTTTACCCGTGTTGAGAAGAACGAAGGCTCCTGTACCGTATGTACACTTAGCCATCCCCTCTGAAAAGCATGCCTGACCAAACAAAGCACCTTGCTGATCACCGATGAGTCCCGCTACAGGGATGCCGTCTGGTAAGAAGTCCAGCCCTTTTGTCAGCCCATAAACCTCTGAAGAGGAGCGTATCTCTGGTAGGCATTTCCTTGGTACATTTAGGATATCTAGCAGCTCTTGATCCCACTGGATGGAGGATAGGTCCATCATCAGCGTACGAGATGCGTTTGAGGGATCTGTTACATGTGCCCCGCAGAGTCTCCATGTCAACCAGCTATCGATAGTCCCAAAAAGTGCCTCCCCTGAGTTCGCTAGGTCGCGAGCCCCCTCAACGTTATCGAGTACCCAGGCTGCTTTTGTGCCTGAGAAATAGGGGTCTAGAACAAGGCCTGTCTTCTGTCGGAAGTTAGGCTCGTGACCAGCAAGCTTAAGCTCTTCGCAGCGCTCCGTGGTTCTTTTGTCCTGCCATACGAGGGCACGATGCAGGGCTTTACCGCTACCTTTGTGCCAAAACAATGAGGTCTCTCTTTGGTTTGTAATACCAATAGCCCTGATATCAGACGCACTCCTACCGCTATCTTGCAGAGCTCCTTTTACGGCGGCTCTCACTGAAGCCCAGATCTCTTCGACATCGTGCTCTACCAACCCAGGCGCAGGATAGTGATTAGGAAATTCTACATTATATGATGCAATTGGCTCAACTCTCCCATTAAGCAGGAGGGCTGTTGTGCCAGTAGTACCTTGGTCAATTGCTAGCACAAGTCCAGATTCATTGTCGGTCATTGGGTTCTCTTAGTTCTATGTTTAGAATAGTTGGTTGTTAGGGTGCATAGAGTACCAGAAGGTCGTCACAAGTTAGGTCATTCATCTCTTCGTTTACACTTTCACACTGTAAGAACGCCTGTTCAAGCTCCCTTGACTCCAGCGTAGCGGCAGTTCTGGCCCAGGATTGCTCACAGTTATCTTTGAACTGAGTCTTGCCATTGGCTCCTAAGTCACCCCAGTCTAGAGACCAGTCGTTAACACATTCACCCACGGCGTTTGCCGCATTAGAGCATGTTCGGATACACGGATCGGAACAACCCAGGGCTTGGATTAAGAAGGCTACACTGGCGAGCCTCGTGAAGAAGGTGGCCCGGGGCGGACTTGAACCGCCGACACAGGGATTTTCAATCCCCTGCTCTACCAACTGAGCTACCCGGCCTTGCAACTTCTTTGCTGGGCACATATTCCATCTTATTAGAGGTGTCAAAGCTAACAATCACTCATAGACAACACTCTTAACAGAGATGTTGAGTTTGTTTATGCGATAGTTTAGGTTTGAGCGTGAGATCCCGAGTTGTCTCGCTGCTTCTGCCTGCACTCCTTTCGCACGTTTTAAGGCCTCGATAATGACCTTCCTTTCGTACTCTCTAAGTCCAGCTTGTAGGCTCATGCCTTGAGGCATAAACTCTCTTTTTCTATTTGGATTTGTCTCAACCTCTGGAAGTATGACTCCAGTTAATACTGAGCCCCGTGATAGGATCACTGCTCGTTCAATGACGTGTTGGAGCTCTCTGACGTTTCCTGGCCAGCTATAGCTAATCAATCGAGACATTGTTGGAGTTGGTACTGTGAGAGGGCTTCGTCTGTTGTCTTTTACATACTTGTCTACGAAATGAGTGACTAGCAGGGGCACGTCTTCCATTCGGTCATTAAGCGAAGGGACATTTATACAGAAGACGTTCAGGCGATAAAACAGATCTTCTCTGAAGTTACCAGAGTCTACTTCGCTGCGTAGGTTTCTGTTTGTAGCGCTGACTATCCTCACATCAACAGTGATGTTTTCTGTACCGCCTACTCGCTGGAATTCACCGCTCTCCAGCACCCTTAGGAGCTTTGCCTGTGTGTGTGGAGATATCTCGCCGATCTCATCGAGAAATATCGTCCCCTTGTGAGCCTGCTCAAATTTTCCTCGATGTTGTTTTATTGCGCCAGTAAAGGCGCCTTTTTCGTGACCAAACAGCTCTGTCTCGAGTAGGTTTTCAGGAAGGGCGGCGCAGTTAACCCTTATGAACGGACCAGAGTGACGTTCGCTTTTATAGTGGATTGCATTAGCTAATAGCTCTTTTCCAGTCCCCGTCGCTCCCTGAAGTAGTACCCTGGCGGCTGTGTCAGCTACGGCGTCGATCTGCTCGAACAGGTCTAGCATAGCTGGGGTAGCCCCAATTATTGAGCTGAAACCATACTTCTCATCAACCGACTGTCTTAGTTGCCTTATCTCAGCAAGCATTGCTCGGTTTGACAGGGCCCGCTCAACTATTAATATCAAAGCTTCTTTGGTAATTGGCTTGATAATATAGTCGTCAGCCCCGACTTTCATCGCCCTAACAGCGTCATCGATAGAACCAAATCCAGTCATTACGACTACTCTTACGTCGGGCTCTTCATTTTTTAGGTGAGCTAGCAACTCAAGACCACTCATTCCTCCCATGGATACGTCTGTGATCACGAGATCTACGGGTCTACGAGTAATAGATGCTATAGCTTCCTTTGCGCTACTACAGGTTGTGACATCGTAGCCTTGTTTAGAGAGGTTTACCTTTAGAACGGTTCTTACTGCACGATCGTCATCGACTATAAGTACGCGAGGCGTAGGTTCTCTACTTAGCTTTTCGCCTTCATTGCGCATTATCTAAGCTCGATGAGTGCTGGCATAATGAGGAATACATGTTCCGAAGATAGGCTCTGCATTGAGTTCATAAGCCTCAATTCATTTGGTAGGCTTACAGGGAGGAGCGACTCCGCCAGACCAGAGGCTGACAGTGACATTCCAATAGAGGCTTGAAGTCCAGGTCGCTTACCGTCTATCGTGACTACTGGCGAAAACTGATCTTCTCCAATCTGCGCCAACTCTCTAGCTCTCTCTATCGCCTGTTGGAAGCCACCGATCTCATCTACCAGGCCAACCTCATGTGCTGCTGTACCGCTCCAGACGCGTCCGCTTGCTACATTCTCTACATCCTCGACGCTCATCTCACGCCCATCAGCCACGGTCTGCCTGAACCTAGTGTAGGTTTCTTCTGCCATTCGATCGAAGGCCTCGAACTCAATTGGATCCATTGGGCGTGAGCTTGAGAAGATGGCTGCCATTCGGCCTCGAGTCAACGTCTCTGTGGTTATTCCCATTCGCTCATAGAGGCCAGCTAGGGAGAAGGTTCCTGCGAAAGCCCCGATCGAGCCAGTAATGGTTGTGGGCTCAGCGAATATTACATCGGCGTTAGCAGCGACATAGTAGCCACCAGATGCGGCCACACCGCCCATTGAGACTACTAGTGGCTTGCCGCTCTCCTTGTACTGTTCAAGTGCGTGCCAAATATCTTCAGATGCATATGCTGAGCCACCAGGCGAGTCTACCCTTAGGACTAGGGCTTTTACTTCATCACTCTCTTCTGCCCAGCCTATAGCCCTGGATAATGTGTCACTCCCCGCGTTCTGGGAAGAGAAAGGTGTCGCTATGGAAGATTCACCTGACACTATCGCACCTTCAACGTATATCACTGCGATGCTCTGGGGCCTGACCCATGCAGGAGTGTCGGATAGGCGCCTATATTCAATATTGGCTGCTCCAGACTCCTCGTTTTCGGCCAACTCTTCCATAAAGTCGTCAATGTAGGCTAACTCATCAATTAGGCCTGCATCTAGAGCCTCGTGGGCGGTAAAGGGTCCGTGGTCTATAAGGGCGGCTCCATCAGCACCTCCGTTAGATAGCGCCTCAACCATTGCGTCATAAACATTGTCCAGTAGCGCCTCGGTCTGCGCAATGGCAGGCTCAGAGGCGCTTGTTCTGGTGAATGTCTCAACAGCTGATTTGTAGTCGCCTTGTTGGGTGAACTGTGGCTCCACTCCTATAAGGTCAAGGGCCCCTCTAAAGAATGTCATTTCGGCAGAAACACCAGTTAGAGCAATCATTGAGCCTGGATGCGCCACTACGCGATCACATTGTGAAAGAACCACAGCGTCTGCGTTGCCAGCGCTACCTTCGACCCAGGCCACAACCTCTTTGCCCGCGGCTTGTATCTGCTCTATCGTTCTTAGAATTTCAGCGACTTGTGCCCATGAAAATGCTCCGCCACCCAGTTTGAAGACGACCCTGTTAACGGAGTCGTCACTCGCTGCTGCGTCTAGGCGAGAAAGGAGTGATATATAAGACTCGCCTCCAGTTGAAAAAATACCTGAAGGTGGAATGTATGGGTAGCTGGCGGTTAGGTCGAAAAGAGGTGTCTGAGGGGCTGGGGCTTCAGCTGAATATGGCTCGCTAACAACCCATGTTCCAGTCTCGTTGTATTCGTTACCATAGAAAGTACCAATCTGGGTACCGCCAAAGGTGTAACTCAGGCCAGATCTGAACACTGGGGTTAGTTCATCTAGCCCACAACCTTCGCACTCTGCTATTCCAAGGCTAGCAAAAGCCCTGGCTCCAGATGGTAACGCTACCCCAACGTGGCTTTTAATATCGTCTAGCTGTCCATCATCTGACCAGACAACCTCAGCGCCTGCCTCAAGCCCTCCGCTTGGGGCTCTAATGACAAGCCCTGCCGAATATGTTGGGACAAGAAAACTCTCCTCACTACTGCTTAGGACATTCCTAGCCGTCGCGCCAAGCCCCAGCCAGCTTGTAGGTCTGTATGATAATCCCGCATCCCACGAATAGGCGTCGACAGAGTCATCGTTTGCTAGGTGCCAGTTGGTTACGGCGCCAAACCTAAAGTTTCCAGCGCTGATTGGTGCCCAGGATGCATTTAGTGTCCACTGAGGTTCAGTTGTCTCGGGGTTTCTGTACATTGCCCCAAAGCCAACTCCTGACTCTGTTGCTCCGAATCCTAATATTTCACCAAAATTACCTGTTGAATAATATGCGACCGAGCTCGGATCGGGATCAAAACCACTGTTCGCTGGGTTTACCCACTGTGCCCACGCACCGTCGACACTCGCGCTGTTTCCAGTTGGTGAACTGGCTGTCAGCGCGTCGTTTTCTGCGAAACTAGTAGGGGTGATTGAGAGCAAAAAAAGGTAGACCATCTGAACTCCATGCTGTGGCGAAAACAACATATCTCAAAGGCTGATAAAGGCGAAAAAAACTCAGCGTCAAGAGCTTCATTAGATTTTACAATATAAATTTATATCTAAGTCACTATAAATTCTGGTATAAGTCTCACCAACGACTAATAAGTATAGGTGTGGTCAGGAATGACCAGTTCGGCATATGGTTCTCTACCCTGTGCCGTGTTCAGTGTTGTACACCAACAAAGCTCGCCAATCATCCACCCAAATTTACCTCTGAAGGCAAAACAACAGGTCTGTAAATGCGAATAATATTCCTCGCTATCTCCCTTCATTTAATCGTAACGGCCTCTGCTCAAGCCCAAGCACCAGGGGTAGAGGGAGCAGTAGCTCTGAATGCGTCTGCTGGCAGTGTCTCGCCAGTTGTTGTAGAGCCATCGGCACAGTTAGAGGAGATCGAGGTAGAGGTAGAGGCTCAGGTCCCGACGCCTGTTTTTCCGCAAGAGGCGCTCGATGAGCTTTTGGAAGAGCGGCTTTTTCGTGATGCAAATGTAGGGCTTCAGCTTGTAGATCTAGAAAGTGGTGAGGAGCTATTCTCTCACAGGGCTGACGAAGGTCTAACCCCTGCGTCTACCATGAAGGTACTTACAGCAGCAGCAGCTTTACGTGAACTCGGCCCTGCCCATAGGTTTAATACACGCATTTTTCGCAGTGGTGAGATCGATGGTGCGGGGGTTCTTTCTGGTGATCTCTACATCCAGGGCGGTGGTGACCCTACCTTGGTTGTAGAGAGGATGTGGAAGTTAGTCTATGACTTGAAACTAGAAGGCGTAGAGCGCATAACTGGTGATGTTTTCTTTGATGACTCTCACTTCGACGATAGGACGAGGATAGCTGGGTGGAATAAGCCTGCGGATATTAGGCGAGGGCCCGCCTATTTTGCTCCGATTGGTGCCTTGTCGCTAAATTTCAACACCGTGGCCACTATAATATCTCCAGGCCTAGAGGTGGGAGCCCCAGCCAGGGTGTCCCTAGAGACCAACGCCCCTGGTGTGGCGATATTGGAGAGTGAGGTGATCACTGGATCCGCTAGATCAAGGCGCCGCATACACATAGAGAGGACCGTCAATGGTTCATCAGTGACCCTTCGTGTGACTGGCTCGATCCCCGCAGCCTCCGATGCTGTGCGCTATTATCGCTCAGTTCCAGACCCTACAGCATATTTTATGTCGGCGTTTGAGGCTTTTATGGAGGCCCACGGTATCGAAGTAGAGGGTAGCTTTTCCGAGGCTGTTACACCCGAAGATCTCCCTTTAGTGGCCCAGCTCCAGTCACCCCCTTTAGCGTCCATTTTGATGGACATGAACAAGTATTCTTCAAACTTTATTGCAGAGCAGGTGCTAAAGGAAATTGGTGCCCATGCGACCGATTCTCAGGGGTCAACCCTAAAGGGTCTTCAGGTAATTTCCGATTACTTGGGTACTCTGGGCATATCTGAAAGTGAGTTTGTGATTGTGAATGGATCTGGGCTATCGAGGCAGACGGTATTGAGGCCAAGTCATTTGACTTCAGTTTTGGTTGATATGGCCGCTGATCCGACGGTCTCTTCTGAATTTACCGCGTCCTTGGCAATTGGCGGTAGAGACGGAACACTTTGGTCTCGTTTTAGCGATGATGCGGTAAGGGGCCGAGTCAGGGGTAAAACAGGAACAATAAATGGTGTTCACTGTCTGGTCGGCTACTTAAATGGACAAAATGGACAACAATATGTTTTCGCATATCTTGTCAACAATTTGCGTGGTTCCATCTCAAGAGCGAGGCATGCTCACGATCAGTTTATTGACGTTTTATTAAACCCTGTTGATACAGGGACTACAGCGCAACCATGAGTTATGATTCTTTCGGTGTGGTATGCGTGATAGCAACACCTTATGAGAATGGAATGAGATCTGCGTTGTTTAAGATGACTCGTCAGATTAATTTTGTTGAACGGAGCAAATAGGATGATACGCAAAATTGCACTGACTCTTCTGGTGGCAATAGTGGGGCTAAACAGCGGCGGCCTGCTGGCTCAAGACGCTGTAGATGTAGAGGCCGTTGAGGCCTCTGCGCCTGTTGAGGCCACAGAGGCCGAGGCGGAAGAGGAGGTCCCTGATGATGTTAGTAATGACTACCTGCGTGAGTTGTTGACTCTTGAGGAGGAGGTCAACGACCTCAAGGAAAGTGTCTTTAGGTCAAAAGCGACACTTCAGCTTCTAAAGGAGATCGTAGTTGAGGGTAGCACCACTGGCTCACGAGTCGCCCTTTGGCACGTTAATGATCTGGGTAACTCTTACAATGTGGTTTCGGTCACATATTTCCTCAACGGACAACCAATCTTTACCCGCACAGATGAGAACGGGGAATTGGATAACTCAGAAGAGATTAAAATATGGGAAGGAGCTCTGCCGCCAGGTAGTCACGGTATTACTGTGAATGCAGTTCTTAGAGGTAACGGTTTCGGCGTCTTTAGTTATGTCGAAGACTATACCTTCAACGTCCGGTCAAGCTATACCTTCAATGCTGAAGATAATCACCTTTCAACAGTTAGGGTCTTGATAGATGAGAGAAGTGGCATTGGCCGCTCGTTTATTGAACGCCCACAGGTTGAGTATGAAGTCCAGTCTACGAGGCTAACGGAAGGCGACTAGATGCGGCTGTCAGCGATAGCGTTGTTGCTGGCTTTGGGGTCTCCTTCGTGGGGCGCCAATAGTCAGGATTTATCGGAACTCAACGACCGGATTTCGGATGTTGAGGGTTCCCTTGCGGGCCTGACCGAGAACTTTAACAACAGGTCAGGCTTACTAGGCGCTGGTGAGGCTAGATTAAGGTACTCCGATGCTGTGGTTCACTTTCTCGTAGAGGACTATGACAAGGCTGCTAGAGGCTTCTTTACTTTGGTTCAGTCTGGAGCCTTGGACGACGCCGACCTGATAGCGGATTGCCAGTGGTACCTTGGCGATAGCCTGTTTGAGGTTGGAAATTACGCCTTAGCTCAAGAGGCGTTCCAGATAATTATTGAGGCTGGTTTTACTCATCCAATGTTCGCAGATGCAGTGCGTAGGCAATTAGAGGTCTACGGTGTCACTGGTCAGGCCGAAGAGTTTTACAGCCTTTACAACAGCTATGTGGTCACAAATCGTGTCGCTCCGAACGATCTTATTATCTACACACTGGCTAAATCATTCTACCGCCAAGGGGATTTGTTAAGAGCAAAGTCTCTATTTTCAGATATTCAAGAAGGTAGCAGGCTCTTTCTTAAGGCTAGATATTTCCTGGGTACGGTTAGGGTTGTAGAGGGAGATTACGCAACTGCGATTACTGAGTATGACCGAGTCGTAAGGGCTGGTGGTGAGCCAGAGTATGACGAAGAGGGCCTCGTTTTGCAGATGGATGAGGTTGTTGAGTTAGCTCACTTAGCTTTGGCCAGGCTCTATTATGAATCGGGTGATTTCTTATCATCAACTCGACATTACGATCTGATATCTAGGCGCTCTCCGTACTTCTCAGAGGCGCTTTTTGAGATGGTATGGAGTTATATCAAGCAGGAAAATTATAACGAGGCTTTGCGAACAGTACAGTTGTTCCTACTAGCCTTCCCAGAGCACAGGTTTACGGCTGAGTTAAAATTGTTGCAGGGGAACCTGCACATGATTTTGGACAATGAGGAGTCGGCGTTGACTACGTTCGAGGGAATCGTTGCCGAGTACTCTCCCGTACAAATTGAGTTGAGGGGCTTAGTTGCTGATGACGAGAGCGCCAGGCTCTGGTTTGATCAATTGGCAGACAGCGACTCAGAATTTGAGATTGAATCAGGGCTGCCAGTTTACGCAATCGAGATGCTTAGAAGCAACAACGATTTCTCTAGGGCTCAAGAGGTCGTTACAGAGCTCAATGTTCAAGAGGGTGAAATTACAGCTAGTGAGCAGATGATTTATGATATCGACGAAGCGCTCGGCGGTGCTGTCAGGGGACTTGGGAGCTTCCAGAGGGCCCACGATCAGCTGGAGCAGGTCGAGGCCGAAGGGATACGTATACAGCTCGATTTGTTGGAGATACAGGGTGCTGAGTTGTTAAACTCTGTCGATAGCGCCACAAGTGGAGACATTGTCGCAATAGAGGTGCAGAGGGGTAGGATAGCAGAGGCTATGCGCCTCGTAAGCGAGCGCTCTAATCAAACAGCTGATCAGCTCCAAGTCTTTGAAGAACAGGTTCGAGCAGTTCAAGCTAGAGCCTTTAGGTCTAAGCAGATAGCAATGGACGTGCGAGATGAGGCTTTAGATCTAATCGAAATGCTTGATGATGGTGAGAGTTCACTGTGGAGCGAGAGAATTCCAAGTGTTAGGGCTGCCTTGGAGGCGGTTGTAGCCTCCTCTGAGAGTGAGATAGCCTCCCTTTCTGAGCTTGAGGGTGACGTAGCTTTAAGGACTATAATGGCCCCTATTGAGCGCAGTGCGGGAACGTTTGACGTAGCTAGGGCTCATGAACTGATAAGGAGGGAGATCGCTTCCTTGGTGTCGGCGTTTGCTCAACATGCGGCGAATGAGGGTCTCTCTAGCGCCAACGATTTTACGGCCGCCCATCTGAGGTTGTCTGTACTTTCTGATGGTGTGGCTGGTGTAGCTGAGGCGATGTCAAGGATAGAGCAGTCTGAGATAGCCACTGTAAGGCGTAGTTTAGAAGAAGAGCGAGGCAGAATAATAGAGTCTCGGGAGCAGGCGAACTCGATGTCTGGTGGTGCCAATTCCCTATCTCTTACTGTGACTAGAAGCGGCTTTCAGGAGCTGGAGTCTGTCTTCGGCGATCAGATTATGAGGGCCGATATGGGGCTGGTAGATGTCTTCTGGGAGCGTAGTGAGAGCATAGAGGAGGAGATTAATGAACTCCTCGCAGACCAAAAGGAACAGAGGCGTATTTTGGAAGCTAGGTTCGACAGAGTTCAACAGGTGATGGGAGAGTGATGATGATTCGAATCAGATCTCGTTCATCTGCGGTTGTTGGGCTGGCCCTAATATTGGGGCTGAATTCCTCCGTGGTAATGGCAGAAAACGTAACGTCTGTAGAGAGACTGGGTGGTCCGATTGCTTCAGAGGTGGAGGCTTATGCTGCTGCTGCAGAGCGGTTTTCAGAAAGAATGGCTGAATTTAGGGGCGAGGTAGAGGACCAGGTAGACGCATTAAAGCGGTCTCAGTTGGCTGAGCTTACAGAGGGTTTTGATAACAGATTGTTAGAGCTAAGGGATCAGCAGGAACAGCGCCGCAGGCTCGCTATAATGAGGTTCGAGGGTTTTAGGAACAAGTACCCTGCTGCAGAATACACGCCACACGTAATGTATAGGCTGGCCCAGCTTTACTTCCAGCAAGCTGAAGAGAGTTACATTCTTGATGGCGCTGAGTACGAGAGGATTGAGCTGCTTCAGGCGGAAGACTCCACCATAGAATTGCCTCCGTTCCCGCAGACGGACTACTCCCGTTCGATAGCGATATACCAGGAAATAATAGACGACTTCCCAGAATACGCCTTCATCGAGGGCGCACTCTATATGCTTGGTTTTTGCTACACTGAGCTCGCCGTTGGCCTTTCGGATCCAGATGATGACGTTCGCCAAACTGAGCTGTTTGATCAGGCAACTGCTGTCTTTCAGCAGTTAGTGGACGATCACCCAGAATCACGTGCTGCTATAGAAGCAAACTTCCGACTTGGAAACAGGTACTTCCTGTTGGCTGAGGTCGATACGGCCATTGAATACTTCAGCAGAGTAGTGGCTGCTGGACCTACTGACCCACAGTACGATGATGGTCTATATTGGTTGGCCTGGTCTCACTATCGAAACAACGCTAGGGATGAGGGTCTACAGTACTTCGCCCAACTAAAGGACTATGACGAAGTAAACCTAAGGGAGAGTGGGGAAGAGACCTCTTATGAGGAATCCTCACAGTATATGGCCCTGACCTTTACAGAGATAGCTAACGATGAGCTCTCACATCCTATACAGGTTGCTGAGAGGTTCTTCGCGCAGATAGGCCCTCGAGAGTGGGAGCAAGAGGTATATACAGAGTTAGCTGAGCAGTTAAGAAAATACGACGAGGACCGTTGGGCGATAGACGCTTTCGCCTATATACAGGACCGTTGGCCTCTTGATCCGAAAAACCCAGACTACCAGCATAATATAGCTGTCTTGTACGAGGACCTAGGTCGCGCCGCACCGCAGGGTTCTGCAGCTCAAGCTCTTGCTGAGCTTGCTGATAATTACTCAGACGGTACTCCTTGGTGGGAGGCAAATCGAAGCAACCCAGATGCTCTAGCACATGCTCGCGACTATATTTTACAGTCACTGGCTAGGGTCGCTCAGGAGCTTCACGTGCAGGCTCAGGGCATAGAGCAGGGGCTTGAGAGCGGTCAGTCTACGCCAGACGAGGTAAGGCTTGCCTATTCAAGGGCCGCCGATCGTTACCACGATTTTCTAAATAGCGACCCGTTTGTAAATGAGTATGAGAAAAACCAGTGGCTGTTCGCAGATGCCTTGTTTAAGGCAGGCCGTTACGACGAGGCTTTGGGGGAATTTGAGTCTTTAATCGCTAAAGATGGTCACGAATACCAACAGGTTGCTCGCTGGATGCTTATGCAGGCACGTAGGCAGCTTTTAGTTAACGCATATGGGGCTGTCGATGATAGGCCAGCATCAGCCGCTCTTCTGGGGACTGTGGAGAGGGCTGATGGCACTCTGCGAAGTCAATACCAAGTTTCTGATGAGCACTTAGCCTTTATCGCAGCGTCGGATCTAGTGAAGGATGAGATCTTCGCTACTGACGGACAATGGGCCGATCTTGCCGAGGCCTTAGATAGGAACAGAAGCAGCCTTCATTATAACTCAGCAAAGATTCTCTACGAGCACGGTATGTATGAAGAGTCTAGGCCGCGACTTGAGTCACTAATTGATCAGTTCCCTCAGACAAATGAGGCTGCGCTCGCTGCAAACCTACTCGTCAACACATACGTGTCAGAGGGTGATCTGGCGACTGTAAGAGAGTTGTTGGTTAGATTTACGAACAACCCGCTAGGCGCGGACGCTGGCACCGTCGCACAGACAACTGGTGACTTCGAGCAGAGACTTGAGCAGACCATTTATGCTCTTGCGCTGAACCTTGTCAGGGATGGTAAGCCCGAGGAGTCCGCAGAGGCTTTCTTGGCCTTTATAGAAGAGTTCCCAGATTCTGACAGGACTGATGAGGCCCTTTATTCAGCAGCGATAAATTATAACAACGCTGGAAAAGCAACAGAGGCCAACGTCCTCTTCGAAAGATTTATAGAGCAGTACCCCACAGATCCTCACTCTGAAGAGCTCACGTTTAGCATTGCTGAGAACGCAAGAGACGTATTGCAATTTGAGAAGGCTCTTGATTACTATGGTCGAGTGTTGCGTTATTTCGGGGACGGAGAATACATAGAAGAGGCTCTATACAACTCTGCAGATCTGTTGGTTGGAATTGGAGATAACCGAGGTGCGGCAGAGGCTCTTCAGAGGTTCGCTCAGCGTTTCCCTGATGATAGAGAGATCGAGGCCATCCATTGGCTAACTGGTGATCAGTGGAAGTTAGTAGGTGACTCCCAAGCTCTGAGTTTTTACCAGCGTTACCTGAGGGATCGGGCTGGTATCAACCCCTCACATACTCTGCAGGCGATGAATTGGATAGCTGAGTATTACGATGGCAGAGGTGATACTCGAAGGGCAGAGTCCACTAGAGCCGAGCTATTGACCTCTTATCACCAATTCGCAGAATCTGGCGAGGTTGGATCAGCGGGAAGGCACATGGCGGCCCTGATAGCTGTTGAGCCTATTCGAGAGGCGCATGAACAGTTGGTTGATATAGAATACCCCGAAGGAGTGCAGGCCCTAACAGAGTATCTTGCTCAGAAGGTTGCGGACTTAGATGAATTCGAGCCCCAGGCTATGGCTATCTGGTCAACATACTCGGACTTTGAGGTGACTTCAGAGGTTTTCTACCTCATAGGTACAGCCTACGCAGCGTTAGCAAATATGTATTTTAGAGCGCCCGTTCCAGAGGGCTTGCCAGATAGCGTAGAAGAGCGGTTTAGGTCAGGTATGCAGTCGGGTGCTGAGCCTTTACTGTTGGACGCATTACAACGCCTAGACGCAGTAGTTGCCCTATCTGAATCCCAAGGTTTCTCCTCAGAGTGGGTTGATTTGGCTATGGCGCTTCGCGCGGATCTTAAGCCAAGCACATATTCGGATGAAAAACGCGAAACGTTTGGTGTTGCTACAACCCAATATGTACCAACGGCGCCTCCACGCTCTCAGTCATTTGATGTGGATGGTGATGAAGGGGAGGGAGAGTGATGAGGGCTTCGATTTTAGCGTTGGCGCTCTTAGGTTGCGGTGGAAAGGCTGTCGAGCCAGAAGCTAGTGTAGCGCCTGTAGAAGAGGTAGAGCAGGTCATCACACCTGTCGCTCCCGTTGTTACAGAGCCTGTCGTCCCTGTTGAATCGGTCCCTCTGCCCGCAGCGCCAACAGAAGAGGAGCTATACGCGGAGGCAATGGAGAGGCTGGTAGAGGCGTCCGCCCTGCTGACTACAGATAATGAGGCCGACACTGATAGGGCTATTGATCTTCTACGTGAGATTACAAGGGAGTATCCAGATGAGGCTGTAGCTTTCTACAACCTAGGTATTGCTTATCAGATGAGGGGTTCTGAGAACGACTCTAGGCGTGCGTTTCTAAGAGCTACTGATATTGAGCCAAGGTTTGGAGACGCATGGCTTAATTTAGGAGCTGTTCAGGCTGCATCTGGTGATTTTACTCGAGCGCTTCAGTACTATAGAGCTGGACTCCGAGAGGACCAGGAAAATATGGTCTTATGGAGTGCCGTAATTAACAGTGAGAGGATCTTGGGGCGCCTAGATGACGCCGAAGAGACAGGCCGCGAGGCATTACTTATTAATTCAAAAAGCCCAATAATATACAACGGGCTTGCACAGGTTTACATAGATCGAGCAAATGCTGCTGGAGGCGACTCAAGGATGCTTGATAGAGCCCTTTTCTACCTCAGGCGAGGGGAGAGAGCGGGCGCTACTGTAGATGGAGTGCCTATCCAGAACGCGCGAATACAATGTAACTTAGGTGTCGTTTATAGCCTGAAGGGCCTGCAATTTGATGCAAGGGCTGCATTTATGAGAGCGTTAGAGATTGACCCCGACCTCTTGGAATGTTCCGCTCTATTGATAGAGGATTATCTTAGAAATCGTAATTATGCTGCAGCCCTCCCGCTCCTTGAAAGGGCCGTAGAGCTCGAGCCCGAAAATCATCAGCTATGGGTAAACATGGGGGTGACATTTAGAGGCGTTGAGCGTTACGAAGAGGCGGAGCAGGCCTACGAAGAGGCCTTGAGGATAAACCCTGAAGATCTCGGGCCAGTATTAAATATGGCGATTTTGAAGGGCGACTTCCTTAATGATTTTGAAGCGGCAATTGCTCTCTATGAGCGGTACCGTGATGAAGGTGGTGAGCGTGCCGATGAGGTCGAAGAATTCCTTAGGCTCACTGCTCGTCGTCAGAGGCGTATCGCTCGAGAAGCGCGTTCTGCCGCTCGCGCTGAGCGGGCTGCTCAAGAAGAGGCCGAACGAGCTCGTTTGATAGAGGCAGCCGAGCGCGAGGAGGCGGCGGCAGCTGAAGCTGCAGCAGCGGCCGAGGCAGCGGCAATACAGTCTCCAGTTGTCGCTCCTGAGGAACAAGCTGAACCAGCACCGCAGGGCTCGCCGTGGCAAGAGGGCACGGCTCCACCAGCAGAGGAGCCAGAGGAGACGGTCGAGGAAGAGGCGGCACCAGTGCAGGAGAGTTCACCATGGCAATAATGGTAAGAAGGACAATACTAATTTTGCTCGCAACAGTTATTTTTGCTTCTGTTACGGCAGATGCACAGAGCAGGCGCCGCAGGAATGTCATCTTGATTGAAGAGGAGACTGTACAGGGTGAGGTGCAGATACCAGATGTTACCGTGATCTTTGCTCGCCAAAACTTGGACTCCGCTGATAGGTTGAACTTAAGAGAGAGCTTCATTCCAAAGATCATTGAGTCTGTAGAATCAGGGCCGTTCTAAATTTTCAATGCGCGATGTTGTTTTGTAGCTCTTTACTAATGTTCAAGTAATTTAGCTGTTTTCACAAAAACAACGCATGTTTCTCTGGCGGCATCAAGTGCGCTAATTGTTGTTTTAAATCAGCTATTTATGTCACTTTGCTACTGTCGGACTGTGTGTTGAAAATACTATTGTGACAACCACTTCACATATGTGTAGCGACAGGTTGCCCACAATTGGGTAGATTCATTCGGTCTTAGACGTATACGTCTGAGAGTGGTTGGCTATCTCATTTTTGAGAGCGTTCAATCTTCAACCAACTTAATTCTAACCACTTTGCTATTCGGCTAAACCCGAGTGGCAGCGATTGTACAGGAAACTACTGATGGAAATTATTATCAGAGCATTTAAAGAGGGTGGTGTATTCATCTTCCCTATCTTGGCCTGCGCCGTGTTCGCACTTGCTATAGCGGCAGAGCGTCTTTACTACATAATGGTACGCGCCAACATTAATGGAACAGCGTTTTACGCTCAAATCCAGAAGCTTATTATGGCTAACAACATTGATAGGGCTATCAAGCTTTGCAATGCTGAGCCAAACGCAGCTCTTCCGAGGGTGCTCAAGTCAGGTCTTACCCGCGCTAACCGCGGCGACATGGAGATTGAGAACGCCATCAATGAGAGCCAGCTAGAGGTAAACCCAGCTCTAACAAAGCGAACACCGTACCTCTCAATGCTTGCTAACGTTGCAACTCTTACAGGTCTTTTGGGTACAATCCAGGGTCTTATCCAGGCTTTCGATGCTGTAGATTCAACAAACGCCGAGACAAAGAGCTCAATGCTTGCGAAAGGTATCGCGGTAGCGATGTTCACCACTATGATGGGTCTAATCGTAGCGATTCCAGTTCTTATTCTTGCATCTGTTATCCAGAACAAGACAACAAAGATCCTCGATGAGGTTGATCTTTACTCTGTAAAGACTCTCAACCTATTAGGTGCTCGCCGTAGAGGCACACTCGCAGAGGATGGCGAAGCGAAAGCTTAGTCAAACTTGATTGAACGCAATTAATGACCGCCTCAGCTGGTTTGCTGGGGCGGTCATTGAATCCATAGTAAATATTAACGTAGGGAGCCAAAATGCCTGGAATGGGTAGGCGAGGATTAGCGAAAGATGAGGAGTTGAACCTAGTTCCAATTATGAACTTGGTATCGATCCTGATTCCTTTCCTCGTAATGGCGAGTGCTCAAGTTCAGTTAGCTGTTATCGATTCTACGATGCCAGCTATTTCCGAGGAACGCCCGGATGAAGAGCCTGAAGAAGATGAAGATCCACCGCTACAGGTAAACGTTGTAATCACAGATCAGGGTTTCTCTGTTCGTCACAACAAAGCCTCTGAAGAAGATGAAGAGGCGGCCGCGGCAACTGAAGAGGAAGGCGAAGAGGAAGACGGGCCAACCGTTCCTTGTGTCGATCAGCAGGGTCAGCCAGTAACGGAGTGCATGACAGTATTGGTTGGGAGCGCTTGTGAAGCAGCGACTGCCGCTGGTCAGGGTTGTATCCAAGACAATTATCATTACGCTGGGCTGACTGAGGAGCTTGCGAGCATCAAAGAAGAGTTCGGAGAGCCGTGCCCTTATATTGAGGGTAGCCCAGAGTATGGCAACTTCAATGCTTGCGATATTAACCTAGATGAGTCGACACTTGAGTGCGATCGCAACATCATTATCGCTCCTGAAAGCGCTGTAAGATACGAAGTTCTTATTAGGGCTATGGATGCGGCAAGGACTGAGTCTCGTACTGGAAACCCAAATGGTGCGGATATAATTTCAGAGGGTGGTCTCCGTGTGAGGGGCGTAGAAGAACGCGATCTTACAAGTGGAGAGTACAATCCGGAACGTCCATCTGATGCTAGAGTTGATCGTGTAGGCCGCTACGTGTCTCGTAAAGTATGCTCGGAAAACAGTGAAACAGGTGAGCGCACAACTCGTGAAGAAGAGATCCACAACGAACTGTTCCCGTTCGTAGTAATAGCTGGCGGTACAGCTGGCGCTAGCGAATAGCGGGGGAGGGTTTAGATATGATAAAAAAATCAAAACGTATGGAGGTGGATGACTCCTTGAACATCACCTCTATGATGGACATTTTCACTATTATTCTGGTCTTCTTGCTGAAGTCCTATTCAACTGATGCGATCGCTGTTCAGCCATCGGATGAGTTGCAGTTGCCAATGTCGTCAGCTCAAACTTCAACAGAGCTTGCTGTAAATGTCGTCGTCTCATCATGTCCAGAATCGGTCGCCCGTACAGGCGGGTGCGTTGCTCTGGTAGTAGATGGTGAAACAGTCATCAGCTCTATGGAGGAAAGAGAGGACGCTAATGGAGACAGTACTCTTCTGTTTCCAGAGGATGAGCTCCGAGGTGAGTTGATAGCTGGTCTAGTAGACGCCCTTGAGATCAAGGCCGATATGGCTAAGAGGATGGGTGAGCGCTTGGGTAATGATGAGGCTGGCTTTAATGGTCGGATATTACTTCAGGCTGATAGGTTATTGTCCTTTGAGGTGATTAGGCAGGTAATGTATACAGCTGGTCAGGCACAGTACGGTGAGTTTAGGTTCGTCGTAAGGAAGCCTTCCTGATATCATCTGCACCAGTTGTGGGTTTAGTTTGAACAGACTGCCCACTAAAGGTTCCAACTTTATGGAACCTAGTATTGGAGGCCTGTGGTTGTTTTTTCGGAAAGTACGAATGTATATTGTCAAAGTGGCCTTGAGGCCTTGCGGTTTGCTATCCGACTGATCTATTGTGGATCAGAAAGATATAACGAGAGTTGATTTGAAAAGACGTCTTACTATTGCAGAATTCACTCCGATGACTAAAGTTTCGGAATTTTTCGAATTAGGCCTAAACAAACTCCTCTCAATAGCCGATCTAATAAGCATGGGCAAAAGGTCGTCATGGTTTGGAATACCTCCACAGGGTGGTCGTGTTCTATGCCGTGTCATCAAACAAAAGAATTTGGTTTAGGAATCTGAACAATGGCGGCACAGGCATCTAAAAACCGTGTATTACGAATAGGTATTGTACAGGATCAGCAGATTGTACAAGAGCAGCTTATACGCGATCAAAAGAATGTAACAGTTGGTGAGTCTACTAAGAACACCTTCGTACTTCCCCCTAGCTCCCTTCCAAAGCGTTTCCCTCTCTTTGTCACAAAGGGTGTGAAGTACTTCCTTCAATTCACTGATGAAATGAAGGGCCGAATCTCGATAGATGGCAAGATTATATCCTTAGAGGATCTTAAGACAGGCGGTCAGGCTGTGAGAAGGGGCGCTACCTGGATAGTGCCAGTACCAGAGACAAGTAGGGGAAAAGTCGTTATTGACGGCGTTTCCGTGCTTTTCCAATTTGTCCCCAGGCCACCAGAGCTAGTGAATGCTGCCATAAAGATGGACTTCAGGCCTAGATTCATAGAGGCTGGAGACCCAGTCTTTTATGGCTTCTTGGCGGTATTTGCTGCGCTAGCGGTATGCCTGACTGTATTTGCTCACACGACTGAGTTGGCTCCAGCCGCGACGGTTGAGGAGATGACTGAAAGGTTCGCTAATCTACTTTTAGATGAAGATGAGCAGGTAGAAGATATAGAGCCAGATGTGCCAGAAGAGACAGACCCAGATGGTACAGAGCCGTCCGAAGCTGAAGAAGAGCAAGAAGAGGCAGAGGAACCTGAAGCAGTAGCCGAAGTAGAGCAGCCTGAAAGACCTCAGATATCAGAGGAAGAGAGGCAGAGGCTCAGAGAATTAGCCGAGGCTCGCCAAAGGGCAGCCGATGAGGCTGCAGCCGATGCAATGGTTGCTCAGTTGTTGGGAACTTTGGGAGAAAATAATTCGGGAGGAACTACACGCGACTTCGGCGATCAGTTCGGCCGAGAGGATATGGACGCCATGTTGGCCAACAGCGACCGTATGGAGGCTAGTACATCTCTTGATGCAAGAGTTGGAGAGACTGCGAACAGAGAGGCAGTAGACCTTGGTGGTGTTGAAGTAGCCGATGCTGGTAGCGCAAGTATTGATGCTGGCCCTTCTGTTCAGGTTGACGGGATGATAGATTTGGGTTCTGCTGACATTGTCGCCGAGGCTGGTGAGGCTGGCGGTGTGACATCGGTAGTTAGGCGTTATAAGAACAGGCTAAAGCTTTGTTATGACCAGGCGCTAAGGCGCGACCCTCAGCTTTCTGGACGTGTAGAGATCTTCTTCATGGTAGGAGATGGCAGGGTGTTAGAATCGTCTATTGAAGGTAATACTACGCGGGATTCTGAGTTGGCGGCGTGTATCTTACGGAAGGTGAACGGACTAACATTTGATGCAGATGTTGAAGCCGAAGTTGTATATCCTTTCATCCTGTCTGCTCAGTAACAGTTTTAGTTTGAGTTTTTAGGATTGTCGGGGGAGTAATTATGGCATTAATAAAATTATCTAAAATACGTCTTTCTCTGTTGGTAGCCTGTTGTGGGGTGATCATCTCACACCAGGCCTTAGCTCAAGAAGCTGATTCAGTGCCAGAATCTCCAGCTGAGTTGCGAATTGAAGCCCAGACTGCTCTGGATGAGATTCAGTCTTTTGTTGATGTAATGGCAAGTGACCTGGGTGATGCTGAGGGCGATAGGGCAGCGGCTCGCTTAGAATGTCTTACAGGGAAGCTCTCATCGACTCGAACTTTGAATGAAGTTAGCCAGACGGCAGGCGAAGAGATGGAGGCGGCTCTACAGGCTGGAGAAGTAGATAGAGCGCGTCATGAGTTTAGAAAGATAGGTGTAGCTCTAGATCGAAGCAGGCAATATGCAGCAGAGGCGCAAAACTGCCTCGGAGAGAGGGGGGCTACAACGGGGGTTACACAGGTTGATATCGTGGGTTTAGGTGATGACCGCGATGATACTGAGCCGTTAGATGATGGCAGTGGAATCTTGGGGATCGACCCACCAGATGCCACACCTTTCGAGTAATGGCGTTTATTTTAATTGAGTAATCTGATTGTTGATGTGGCACTTTGCTGGAGATGAGGTAGAAATCGTTAGTGAGAGATGATTTGCTAGGCGTTAGACACCTTTTTGCACAAGTTTGTTTTGTGTGCGCGGGTAGTTTCGCTTCGGTCGCAGCCGCTTCTCCTGGTGACCACATAAGGATCGGTGGAGCCGAGATTACCCCTTCTGTAAGGTTCGTAAATCAGTGGCAGTCTAATGTCTATCTACAAGAGGTTGATGAGCAGTCGGGATTGAGCCTTCAGGTTGTCCCAGGATTCGACCTGAAGTTGGATGGTAATGATATAAAACTTGAAATAGGTGCTAGTTATACAGCGCGACAATATCTGAATTCTTCCTTTTCTAACCTGAATCAATACAGCGAGTCTGACCTAGAATTCGACATGGTCGCCCTTCCTAATTCAACTATTGGCTTTGATTTTAACGACACATTCAGTATTTCCACCCACGCTACTGAAGCAACGTATGCAGAAAGGGCGCTTATTACTCATGTGACTAACAACGCCTCAGGGAGCATCTCGATCCATCCAGGAGGCGCCTTAGATGTAGATTTGGGAGGACATGTCTCTTACGATGACTTCTTCACACCTCAAGAGGCCTCTTTAGCAAATAGTAACGCTAATCTGAACAGTAAATTCCATTATGGACCTAAGGTAGACGTTAAGTGGACTTTCTTTCCACGTACTGCTTTCGTCTTGAACTACGCTCAGTCCTCATTTGATTGGGACAGGAACCTGGTCGTTGCGAAAGGTGATGAGACTGGCAACAGCCAAGATCTAGGTTCATGGTTAGCAGTGCCAGATGGCTCCTCTTGGAGAGTGTCTGGAGGTCTTCTAGGTAGGTTTACCCCTAGACTGTTATTAAATGTCGTTGGTGGTTATGGTCAGATCACGTACGACGAGCAGAGCGTATTGGATTATCAAGGTAACACTGACGCTACTGCGGCTGAGGTTGACCCTACCACGGCAGGGTTCGACCAGGACCTAAGTGGAATACCAGGTGGAATCATTGGTAAATTTCAGCTTGAGTGGAGCCCTAACTTCGCCAACGTGATCACCCTTGGTTACAAGAAAGACTTTGAGGATTCTTGGTTCACTAACTACCTCTCTTATCATTACGGTTTCTTACGCTATAAGCTGCTAATGGGTGCACGATTGGGTGTTACAGCAGAGGGTGGCTACCGCGTAGAGAGTTACGTCGGTGAGGTTACCAGGACCGATCAGTTGGTAAACGGGCGTGGGAGTATAGAGTATAATGCTAGCAGTTGGCTTGACATTGGTGTCGCTGGCAGGTGGACTAGGCGCCTAAATCCTGTAACTCCTGTTATCGAATACGATGATATCTCGGCATCTCTAACTTTTACGGCTAAATATTAGTCCATACCTCAACTACAGACGGTGTAGACCATGAAACCGCTCAATATCCTGAGCCTGATGTTAGGCTTTTCAATGTGGGCTGATCCCAGTTTTGCCACTGGCGGAGTTCAGCTGCCGAGCCAGGTGACCTATCAGGTAGGTGCTGGTGACACATTAGGCATAATAGTGTTTGGCGAGGAAGATTTATCTCTTGAATTACCAATAGATAGAGACGGTAATGTGCACCTGCCATACGTAGGTCGTGTGCTAGTTAATGGCCTTACATCGCAGGAGTGCAGTGAGTTGATAGAATTACGTCTGCGTGACGGCTATTTGGTCGACCCACAGGTTACTGTCTCTGTCTCTGATTATGGTGCTAAGCCAGTACAGGTTCTCGGAGAGGTAGAGAACCCAGGGGTCTACCATCTCATGGGAGATACAAGTATTCTTGGTATGTTGGCTAGAGCTGGAGGTTCCCCCGAGAACGTTACTCGAGGCCGTATAGTCAGAGAAGTCAACGGTGTGGTTGAAACAATAGAGGTAGACCTAGAGCTAGATGTAATAAACGCAGACGGTTCTCGTACGGTTCTGATGTCTGGAGACACCCTCCAGCTTTTAGCGCCCGCCATTGTCTTTGTCTCGGGAGAGGTCGAAGATGAAGGTGCTGTGCCGTGGCGTGATGGTATGACCGCATGGCAGGCATTGACGCGTGCAGGAGGCCCCACTCGGACGGCTAAGCTTAGGGCTGTATATGTGCTTCGTGATGGAGAGACAATCGCTATCGATATGAATGACGTTGCAGAGGGGCGTGAGGCGGATGTAATTCTTAGGCCGAATGACCAGATAGTTGTTCCTGAAAGTATGTGGTAGCTATCTTAATACCGGGGGTTTTTGGCCCATGCCCAGGCATGGCTTATAATCTCATCAACGCCATCGTACTGGGGAGTCCACCCCAGCTCTTTTTCCGCTTTGTTAGCTTTAGCGTATAGCCCTGGCGGGTCGCCCTTGCGCCGTTCAGCCTTATCGTAGGGTACAGGTTCACCTGTCACCCTCTCAATGCTCTCCAAAATCTCTAAGACGGTAGTCCCTTTACCAGTCCCAAGGTTCCATGCTCCACCTTTTGAGCTTCCCGAACAGAGGAGCTCCATGGCTAATCTGTGTGCAGCCGATAGGTCCATTATGTGAACGTAGTCTCTGATGCATGTTCCATCTCGAGTCTCATAGTCATCTCCGAATAGTTTGAGGGGGCCTCTTTTCCTCATGCTGGCCTCCAAAGCTATCGGGATAAGGTGAGTCTCTGGTGAGTGAGACTCACCCAAGGTACCATCTGGATGTGCACCTGCCGCATTGAAATAACGTAGCGCCGCGATGTTGAATCCTTCACGCTCTCGGGCAGCATCGAGCACCTGTTCCACCATTAATTTTGACTGTCCATATGGGCTGACTGGTGCCTTGGGATGCTGTTCATCCAAGGGTAAGTATTCGGGTGCCCCGTAGACCGCGCATGTAGATGAAAAAATGAGGTTTTTAACTCCTGCTATTTGCATCTCGCATAAAAGGGCTGTTGTGCCCCCTACGTTTACGTCGTAATACTTTAGGGGGTTTGACACGGACTCGCCTACTAGAGACTTTGCAGCGAAGTGCATGACAGCGTCAAACTTGTTGCTTGAAAAGAGATCTCTCAGCGCCTTGCGGTCTCTTATGTCTCCAAGGACGAACTCCGAGTCAACAGCCTCACGGTGTCCCGTTGAGAGGTCGTCGAACACTACGGTTGAGTGGCCATTGTGAATAAGATCTCTTGTGCAATGAGACCCTATGTATCCCGCGCCTCCTACCACTAAAACATGCATAATTATACCTCTAGTTTTGGGTTGAAAAGTCTAACAGAAGTTAGCCTTGGATAGACCTCTCTTCAAAAAATATCTCATAAAAATAGTAAGTTATGGAGATTAATTGATAACTTCATTAACTAATTGGGTGACGTGTCAAGAGTGTATTGGTAGGATAGATTAAGCAGTCTTATGGAGAAGGGGAAAAAGTGGCAGCAAAGAAATCGAAATCTGTAGCAACCAAGAAGAGGCGAGCCCCAAAGAAAACTTCGGGCAAGGGTAGAGGTTCTAAGTCACAACAGAGTCTGTCTCCAGAGGTAAAAAGGGGAATGGCCTATCTCTCAGCCTTGGCAATGTGCGGTTTTGTTTTACTGTCGTTGGGTTCATACTCATCAGCTGACTCCTCATTTGCTTCCTCATCGTCTAGCGCAGATATAGTAAACCTATGTGGCCCATGGGGTGCTGCCGTATCTGGCCTGTTGTATCAGGGGTTTGGTTACTTAGCTTGGGGAATGCTTCCGTTTACAGGATGGGTCTGGCTTAGGTTTGCAGGAAGACCAGGTGGTCGAGCAAGTCGGTTAATTTCGGGCGCTTCTTTTGGTTGGTGTTTTGCAACATTCATTTCGTTATTGTTCTTTCGGGACCCCTTAGCAGCGTTCCCTGCGGGAGGATTCTTTGGTGAGTTAACAGCCTCTGTCTTGCTGAACTATGTAGGTACCTTTGGGGCATATATAGTTGCACTATTGATGGTGGCGCTCAGTGCGACCTTTCTCTTTGGCATCGATTGGCACTCTATGGCCCGCCTCGGTGTTAAAGGAGCGGAAGAGGTCGCAGATATCTCAAAGCGGGCTCTATCTCAAACGTCGGTCTGGGCGCTTGAACAGGCAAAGAACGGTAGAGATGGCGTAGTTGAGTGGTCCAATAATCGAGAGGATAGAGAGCGCAGATTTACCTCGACAAGTCGTCATAACCAGGAGCTTGATAGCTCAGAGCCTGAGTTTGGGGGAGTGGAGGAGATACGTATTGAGCCAGCCGTTGAACTCGATGATAACCACACAATTCAGGAGTTTGATGCAGACGCTAATCTGGACGCTGAAATTCCTACAATAGCTGCTGTTAGAGACCTCGTTGAGGTCGAATATGAGCCGACAAATGCTGAATTTGTTGACCCAAATACATGGCCAGATGAGAGGGTGCAGGGAGCGCCTGTTGGAAGCCCAGTTAGCTTTGAGGACGAGTCAGCAGGTGGCGTTTTTGTTGACGTTGAGCGACAATCCTCCATAGAACAAGCGCCAACACCCGCCGTGGTAGAAAGGGGTGAAACCCACGACGATACTGGGGTGCGATCATCAGCGGTTGGCTCTAGCGTTAAGCAGGTTGTTGTGAAAAAGGGAGATCTAGAGTGCGGAGGTGACAACTCGGCAGGGGTGGTGGTAGAGCGAGCATCGGAGCCAGATTACCCGTACGAACTTCCTACACTTAGCCTTTTGGATAAGCACCAAAAGCAGGTAGGAACCCTGAATGAAGATGAATTGAGAATGCAGGGCCAGATCTTGGAGCAGAAACTGGCCGACTTTGGAGTAAAGGGTGAGGTAACTGCTATCAGACCTGGTCCAATCATTACAATCTTCGAATACCTCCCTGCCCCTGGCATAAAGGTGGCAAAAATCGCCAATCTGACTGATGATATCGCGATGGCAATGAAAGCGATTCGTGTTCGAATTGTAGCGCCCATCCCCGGACGTGGAGTAGTGGGTGTGGAGATACCTAACGTTTCTCGCCAGACCGTCTGGTTCCGAGATCTATTAGTCTCAAAAGAGTTTAGGGAGTCAGACCGTCAGTTGCCTATGGCGCTCGGGAAATCAGTTGATGGTAAACCAGTTATAGCTGACCTTGCCTCAATGCCACACTTGCTAGTTGGCGGTACAACTGGTGCTGGTAAATCGGTAAGCGTAAACGCTATGTTGATGACTCTGCTCTATGCTAGGACGCCAGAAGACCTAAGGATGATCCTTATAGACCCCAAGATGTTGGAATTCGAACTCTATAGGGACATCCCCCATCTATTGCACCCAGTTGTGACCAACCCAAAACTAGCTTCAGCAGCGCTAAAGTGGGCGTGTGGTGAGATGGAGCGTCGTTACGCCATATTGGCCAGATGGGGAACGAGAAGTATCCACCTTTATAATAAAAAGATGGAGCGTGAGATGCAGGACTGGACGCCTGAGAAGGCAAAGAAGTTTGCCCCTAGAGACTGGCCGAAAAGTGAGGCTCCTCCTATTCCAAAGAAACTACCTTACATAGTAGTTGTTATCGATGAGTTGGCTGATCTCATGATGGTTGCTCGCAAAGAGGTTGAAGAGTCTATCGTGCGTCTAGCTCAAAAGGCTCGAGCTGCTGGCATCCACCTTATAGTTGCTACCCAGAGACCATCAGCGGATGTAATAACTGGCTTGATTAAGGCCAACATGCCATCACGCTGTTCTTTTCAGGTGCGAACCAAGATTGACAGCCGAGTAATCCTAGATCAGAACGGTGCTGAGACCCTGCTTGGTAAGGGAGATATGCTATTCCTACCACCAGGAGTGGGGGCATTGGAACGGGTGCATGGTCCGTTTGTCTCCGATGAAGAGGTCTCGTCCGTTACAGACTTCCTCAGAGAACAAGGAGATCCAGACTACGAGGCAGAGATCCGAGTGTTTGATGAGGAGGGCGCCACCGTTGGAGAAGAGGAGTACGATGAGGTCTACGACCACGCTGTGCAGATAGTCACAGAGGCCGGTAAAGCATCGACATCTATGATTCAAAGACGGCTAAAGATAGGCTACAACAGGGCCGCTAGAATCGTAGAGATGATGGAGCGAGAAGGGGTGGTTGGACCCGCTGATGGAGCTAGGCCTCGTGAGGTTTTCGCTCAGGCACACCCTTAGATCCTTTAGTTTGAATATAGTTATAGCCTCGTGCGTTTTTGTTCCTACTTGAACTAGTGGTTTGCCCATGTCCGCGAGCCTTGATATTTGCGGCGATGATCTACCTATAGGGGTGTAATAATGAATTTGTTTTTGGCCTTTTTATCTATTTTGGCTACTGTCTCCCAGCCAGCCTTCGCGGCAGCTCCAGAGTCAACGGAAGCCGCTATTCAAGCTGTTGAGTCTCGCTATGAGGCGGTGACAAGCATTCAAGCAGAATTCGTTCAAATCACGAGATCTGTCGCAATGGGAACCGAGGATATGCAGGAGGGCAACATGGTGGTGATGCGACCCAGTATGATGCGCTGGGAGTTCACCGCTCCAGATGCGGCTCTGATGGTCAGTGATGGCGATCAGATGTGGATCTATTCGCCTGCTGAAGCACAAGTTATACAATATGGAGTCGGTGCTTCTCAAGGAGGGGTCGAGTCCTTGCTTTCGGACCTTGCAACTATTCGCGAGCACTTCACTGTCACATTGGTAACAGTTCCATCTGCGCTAACTGGTCACTTCGCTCTGAGGCTGGAGCCTAAAAGTGCGCAGTCTTTCAAGTCAATAATTTTGGAGTTAAATGAGGATAGCGTAGCTATTGGAAGGGTTACTATTCTAGATAGTTTTGATAATGAGACAATCCTTACACTTAGTAGTGTGGTGATAAACGGTGAGGTTGATAGCTCTCAATTTACCTTTCAGGTTCCCGCTGGAGTGGAACTTATCCGTACTGACGCGATGTAGAATATGAAGAATGTATTCATGGTGTCATTGGGATGCCCTAAGAACAGGGTAGACTCAGAGGTAATGGTTGGTCTCCTACAGGCCAGCGAATACGCAGTGGTCGAGGAGCCAGACCAGGCAGATGTAATCGTAGTCAACACCTGCTCTTTCATACAGCCCGCTACAGAAGAGTCGATTGAGACTGTGTTGGAGATGGCGAAGTTTAAAGGTGGTCGCTGTGAGAAGCTAGTTGTGACTGGGTGCATGGTACAACGATATGGAACCGCCTTAGAAGGTGAACTACCAGAGGTAGATCTCTTTTTGGGTACTGGTGAGTATCATCGTATCGAAGAGATACTAAACTCTCGAGGGGGTGCGCCTGTCAAAAGCCATGTTGATACTCCGCTGTATATTCATGATGAGATGTCCCCAAGGGTTAATTCTTGGGCGAGACATTCGGCATACCTGAAGATCTCAGAGGGTTGTAACCACAGGTGTAGCTTCTGTATCATTCCAACCCTCAGGGGTACGCTTAGGTCTAGGACTATTGAGAGCCTCACAGCCGAGGCCTTAAGGTTGGCATCTATGGGTGTTAGGGAGATAAATCTAGTGTCACAGGACTCGACGGCATATGGTCGCGATATCTATGGTGAGCCTAGGCTTGGTGACTTGTTGCGTGCGTTAGTTAAGGTTGAAGGCTTAGATTGGATTAGAATTCACTATGCCTATCCAATAGGTCTGCCAAATGACCTACTTCAGACGATAGCAGAGGAAGATAAGGTGTGTACATATATAGACATGCCACTACAGCACGCCTCTGGACCTATGCTCAAGGCAATGAGGCGCGGGGTTACTAGGGCTGGGCAAGAGAGAATTCTGAAGCGGGTGAGAGCGGCCATCCCAGGCGTAGCTATTCGAACTACATTTATTGTCGGTTTTCCAGGTGAGACGGAAGAGGACTTTGAGGTCTTAATGGACTTTGTCAAGACTGAGAGGTTTGCTCGCGTTGGTGTTTTTACTTACTGTAAAGAGGATGGTACTGCTGCGGCAGAGCTGGGGGCAGAGGTCCCTGAAGAGGTAAAAATGGAGCGCCAGCGCAAGCTGATGGAGCTTCAAGCTGAGATATCTCTAGAGCACAATCAAGCCTTTATTGGCAAGCAAGTTGAGGTAATGGTCGACGGTGTATCTGATGAGCACGACCTATTGTTGTCTGGTCGTTTAGAAACACAATCACCTGAGGTTGACGGTCAGGTGTTGTTGACCTCCGCACCCAAGGGTGTGAAGGCTGGTGATATAATTACCTGCCGTGTAGTTCAAGTAGCTGAGCACGACCTGGTCGCGGAGTACTCTCCTATACAAGCTGTGGGGGTAACATAGGCGTGGGGGAGCTAAGACTAAGTGTCATTTTGCCAGCATTTAATGAGGCTGATAATATTGGACGCTCAATATCTCGAGCTATTGTTGCCTGTGAGGCCTTAGGTTTAGCCTTCGAGGTAATAGTTGTCGATGATGGCTCCAATGACGGCACTAGACACCTATCAGAGGCCATCTGCAGTCAAGATGAGCGAGTTCGCACAGTGTGCCACCCTAAGAACAGAGGCTATGGTGCAGCACTGAAATCAGGAATATTGGCGTCTAGGGGCGAGCTTATATTTTTTACGGACGCAGACCTTCAGTTTGATATAGCAGAAATAGAGAGCCTCCTTGTATATGCTGGTCACTACGATATAATCGCGGGCTATCGGGCAGTTAGATCTGATCCCTTTTTGAGGCGCCTCAACGCTTGGGGTTGGGGGCGAATCGTGGATGTTCTCTTTGACCTTAATGTCATAGATGTCGACTGTGCCTTCAAGGTCTTCAACCGTCGAGTATTTGAGGCTATCCCAATTCACAGTGTAGGCGCTTTTGTAAACACCGAGATTCTTGTTCGGGCAAAAGCCTCTGGTTTTTCAATAAAGGAACTTCCAGTTTCACACTTTCCTAGGACTGCTGGTGAGCAGTCTGGTGCTGATCTGCGAGTTATAGCTAAGGCATTTGTTGAACTGTCTAGGCTCCATGGTGACCTAAATGAGCCGACTGAAACACAGCGGGGTTTACTAAGGTCTCAATAGCTCCTGCCAGAGCTTTGGAAGTCCAATACCTCAGAGAGGTAGACAGGTCTCAAGAGGCTGGCAGGTGCGTTGCCTACAAATTCCAAAAGTTCAGATAGGTGCTCAGATGTGGCTGGGAGTGTGACAACAAGGCTGGGCTCAGTCCTAAGTTGGTGCTGAAACCTTAGCAGACCCTCATCCCCAATGGATAGGTCGCTTGTTATTAGTCTGATCCCCTCGTTTGTTGCATGCCTTATGGCAGGCGTGTCGGTAGCTGCTCGTAAGCCTAACAAATAATAACCAGCCTCTGTTAGGGCAGCGTGAGGCAGCTCACTGGGTGCTGGTGATAATAGTAAGCCAGTAGAATTAGGTACTGCGGACATAGCTTCGGCTATTTCGACACTGGTAAGATCATTTCTAGTAGATGTTACAATTACCTCTTTATAGGACTGCAGGGCTCCTCTAGCATCTCTCAAAGCGAATGGAGCAAAGGGCTCGATAGATACTGTTAATGGAAAATTTGTATCTATTATCTCTTGGTCAATTCTCCCGTTGTGTCCTAGTTCGGTAACAACGATGGCCAATAGAGCGGGGGTCTCTCCTTGTGGTGGAAGAAGAGTCGATAGGGTTGGTTGAAGTGTCAGGTGGTGAATTAGACGCTTCCCTAGGTATATCCTGAGAACTTCAACACCGTCATCTGGTGAGGATCTATACACAGTAGCGTGAGGTGCTAAATCAGCGGTCATTTGTGCTAATTCTTCGGCCGTCAAACTGGTATCCATACGCTGAGGCAGGCGCCAGACCATGTCCGTTGATGCCCAATCTCCTTCATCATCAACCCTAGGCGTTCGCACCTCTGACTCAAGCGTCGCGTCACCTAATATTGCTGGGACCATAGTCTCTATTACAAGTCGCTCAAAGCGTGTTTGAACTATAGGGCTAGCTGTGTTGTCTAGGGGGTCATTGTGTGAGCTATGGCTAGAAAGACGCCATATTACCGCCCAATAAAGGGCGCTTATTACAATGGCGAACCCCAGCAAGTAGCCGATGATTCGCTTCACTGTTCTATGAGCTCTAAGGCTGTGCTGAAGGCGGTAGTCAGCTGTGGGTCTTCAGGCAGGCGCTCCTCAAGTGCGCTTCGAAAACGCACCCTTGTGTGTGCTGACTCTTTCGGTATCTCGACAACAATGTCGGGGTCTACGCCACCCATTGCTTCAATAGCCCTCCCATTTGGTAGGTGATATCGAGCAATCGTTAGCTTCATAGCGCTCTCGTCGGGGAGCTCGTATATTGCCTGAACGGAGCCTTTGCCGTAGCTTGTGTTCCCCACAATTTCTCCTCTACCAAAGTCCTGAAGAGCTCCAGCAAATATTTCTGCGGCTGAGGCTGAGAATTCATCAATTAGAACTACTAGCGGCAGTTCTGTGACCGTCCCAGAAGTAGCGGCAAATGTCTCTAGCAGTACACCAGCACGCCCCCTTGTCGTGACAATAGTGCCTTCGTCGACAAATAGGTCAACTGACTTCACAGCCTCTGATAGCAATCCCCCAGGGTTACTCCGTAGGTCTATAACTATCGCTTTTGTTGAACTAGGTAGCTCCTCAATTAGTTCCGAGAGTTCAGTGCTTGAGTCGAGTCTGAATTTTCTGAAATGAATATAAGCGATACTATCGTTGCTCAATTCTAATGTCACAGAAGGCGTGTGTACCTTGTCACGTACTAGGTCTATGTTGTGTGTAGTTAGCTGGTTTGTGTCTTCGCCATTTACTCTCTCTACCGTTAGGCTGACAGGCTCTCCTATAGGGCCCCTGATTAGGAAGATGGAGTCTGTATAGGAGATCTCCTCTAGTGACTGGTTATCGACAGCTATGACCCTGTCTCCGACCATAAGGTCTGAGCTTTCAGCGGGGCCATTTGGGATTATTCCAGAGACCTCCAGCCCAAAAGGGCTAGCTTGCCTAACCTCGACTCCGACACCATAGTAGTTTCCCTGAGTATCTCTCTGCAGTTCGGCGTATTCATCGGGATCAAAGAATACACTATGAGGATCTAAACTCTCGAGAGCGCCATTGATTGCGGCATATTCGAGCAGACCTAAATCAACCTCCTCTACATAATCACTCTCTATTTGGCTAAACAGATCAGCCATGGTTCTAAGATTCTCGCTTTTTCCTAGTCCCGCTTCGTAGGTATAGATTGCAAAGTTGTTTCCGGCAGTAAACCCTCCAGCCAATACTGCTACCGTAACTAGAAATCCGCCGATTAATTTCAAGGGCGCCCCCCTGACCTTCTTGTGAGCCATTGCATAGGGTCTTGTGGCGACTCGTTGTATCTGACTTCGAAGTGGAGCCTTGAGCCCAATCCATCAGTAGTACCTGTTTCGCCAACTAGACCTACAAGGTCACCCTCTTGTACGTGGGCCCCACGGCTAACCTGAATCCTACCTAGGTGAGCATATACTGTTGCGTATGGCCCGTGCTCCAGTACTACTACTAGACCAAACCCGTTTACGTAGCCAGTATGTTTTACAATGCCCTCTGCGACGGCTCTTGTTGGCGTTCCGAATGCCGCCTGAATATCGATACCATCGTTGGGCTCAATTACACCAGTAGCTGGATTCACGCTCCTGCCGTAACCTCGCATTAGTGTTCCTGTTGTTGGCCAAGGTAGTGAGCCCGCTGATTCTCTAAAGGATCTGTTACCATTGTCACTGTTTTCTGTAACAAAAGAAGAAGGGGTTTCAGTTGGACTAACTACATAGTCATTTATCTCTGTTCTTCCCGTTGCTCTTTGTTCAAGCGCCGCCTGAGCCAATTCTCTTCGCTCTTGAACGTCGTTTAATATCGCGACCCTTCTGGCTCTGGCGTCCCTTAGCTCGGCTTCACGTAACCTCAATTCAGCACCTACTGCCGAAAGTGCCTCGTTGTCGGCTGCTAGTCTGTCTAACGCCCCCTGTTTTATTCTTACCTGCTCTACTATCCTCTCTGTTCTCCCCTCATCTTCTCTGAGAACTGCCATAAGATAGTGGCTAGTGCGCTGGACTTCTCGAGGATCATCGGCCGAGAAAACAACCCTGGCAAAACCTCTTCTATTGAGTCGGTAGAGCGCTCGAGTCCTTGTTCCGATCTCCTGCCTTAGCTGAGATAGGCTCGCTGTTGTCGCAGCCAATTCATCCGAGTGAACAACTCTGAGCCTCTCTGACTCGTTAGCTCGTTCCCTGAGATCGTCAATTTCACTTTCAACAGCGATTAGCTCCCTCTCGAGGTCCGCTAGCTCTTGTAGCACTAGACGCTCCTCTGACCGAGCCTCGGCTAAGGCTCTCCTTGGTGACTCTTGGGCGGCAACTTTAGGTACTACACTACCAAAGAATAGCGTCGCTATACCTATTCCCATGACAAACAGGCGCCTATTATTGCCGCCTTTCTTGATCATGAGGCAGCTTTCCAGAACTTGTTCACGGCTTTATAGCAGCCCGCCATTCCCAGGATGACACCGACTAATACCAGAAGAGTTACCCACGAGGCTGGTAGGAAGACTAAGCTCTCATTCGACATTGCTAGGTTTAGATACTCGCCAACCCTAGCAAAAAGCAGGCTGTGTATGGCTATTAGTCCGCATGTGGCTACAATCCCGCCCAACAGCCCTAATATAGCACCTTCGATTAAGAACGGAGTCACCACAAACCCAAACGTTGCCCCAACCAGTTTCATAGTCTCCAGTTCAGGCCTTCGAGCATAGACAACGAGGTGCATAGTGTTAGCCACTAGAAAAACAGAGGCTATCATGATTAGTGAGCCAATAACGGTACCTAACGCCTGCAGCATTGATAGAAAGCTCTCAAACTTGCGAACCCACTCTTGACCGTAATCGATCTCTTCAAAATCGTGTCTTGTGATCTCATCAACGAACTCTTGTATTAGTTCTGGGCGAGTGTACTCTGGTCTTAGCGTTATCTCTAAAGATGCCGGTAGGACCTCTGCCCCAAACTCTTCGATGATAGGGGCTACATCTGGTAGACGCTCTGTTAGGAAAACGGCGGCGTCCTCTTCTGATAGGTGGAGCACCTCCTCTACAGCTGGCATGGCAGCGATCTCATCCATAATTGAGAATTGATGTTCGCTAGGATCATTACCGTAAAAATATGCAGAGATGTGAACGTCTCTATCCCACGAGGTCATGACCTTGTCGAGGTTGTGTATGACCTGTAGATAAGTACCAGCCAGAATAAGAGCCGCCCCGATAACGGACACAACCATCGCGTTCAGCGACAGGTTCTCCCAGCAAGATCGTAGCCCACGCCGAATTAAGTGCTCAGTGGTGCTGTTCATGACTTCACCAAGCGACCGTTTTCAAAACGTAGTTTACGGTTTGGGAATCTGTTCATCAACCCAGTGTCGTGGGTTGCCACCATTACGGTAGTTCCCCGCAGGTTGACAGCTAAAAGGATCTCCATAACTTCAACAGCCATTGCTCCATCCAGGTTGCCAGTAGGTTCGTCAGCTAAGAGTATGGCGGGGTCATTAACTATGGCTCTTGCGACGGCGACTCGCTGTTGTTCACCGCCTGAGAGATCCGTTGGCAAGGAGTTTTCACGTCCCCTTAGGCCCACAGTGTTCAGGACAGCCCTTATCCTTCTGGAGATGTCGTTTCGATCCATCCCCAAGACCTCCAGTGCTAGGCCAACATTGTCGGCAACTGTTCTATTAGGGATTAGCTTAAAGTCTTGAAAGACCACCCCTATATTGCGCCGCAGGTGAGGCAATTGTCGGTCTGATAGCTTTGAGGCATCTATGCCGCCCACTAGTAGTTTCCCAGAAGTTGGGTGCTCGGCGCCGTAGAGTAGTTTTAGGAGCGTTGTTTTGCCCGCTCCTGATGGCCCAGTGATGTAGACGAAATCACCTTTTGGTATGTGAAGGTTTACATCGACCAATGCGTCGTGTGAGCCGTAGCTCTTTCCTAAGTGGTATAGGCGAATCATGGTATCTCCGCAAAAATGCCAGATTGCTCACCAATATCTACAACAATGGCGGGCTCAGGTGGCGCCCCTAAGAAAGCCGCGCCGCTCTTTAAAAATCTGTCTTTATTGTCTGTCACTATAAACCTTCTATCTCCAATACCCCCGTGAGTCGTCAGTAATGCCGAGTTTTTTAGGCGTATTGCTAGGGCTCGAGCGGTTGCCTCAGCAGAGTCTATAAGAGTTACCCTTGGGAGTACACCCTGAATTGTCTCTTTTAGCATTGGGTAGTGGGTGCAGCCAAGTATTACAGTGTCGGGTTTGTTGGAGAAATTAGAGAGGTACTTCTGAGCCACAAGTTCTGCGATAGGTCCTTTAGTCCAACCCTCTTCAGCGAGAGATACGAATAGCGGGCAAGCTATTGCCTCTACTGAGATTCCAGGCTCTCTGCTCAAAAGCGCTTGGTATCTTCCGCCCAGCACGGTCCCTTCAGTACCTAAAACTCCAATTACCCCATTGTCGCTGGCGCTTATGGCCTCAGATACACCTGGTTCGATTACTCCGATGACGGGTATCCCAGCTAGCTTGCCGGCTTCGGACAGTACATCCAGAGCATAAGTGGATGCTGTATTACACGCTATTACTAGCGCC